>Ga0073928_10008944_pt1 | contig 12360 bp, 14 predicted proteins | sample PaiPotPPA55metaG_FD_76969 | JGI IMG/M metagenome (GOLD analysis project Ga0073928, IMG submission 76969) | Iron sulfur acid spring bacterial and archeal communities from Banff, Canada, to study Microbial Dark Matter (Phase II) - Paint Pots PPA... ...
CTTGGCCATGGCCGGGAGGGTGCGGAGGATGAGGCTATCGACGTAGGCGATGACGGCGGCGCGCCGCGGGGAGATGCGGCCTTCGGCGAGCAGATTGTGGAGATTGCCGAGCGTTTCGTTGAGGGCTTCGGCGGACTGAAAGTCTTCGTTCTTGCGCACGAGCGGGGCGAGCAGGGTGAAGTCATTTTTGGCTTGCTGCTCGGCGCGGGCGTGATCGAAGCAGAGAGTTGCGGCAGGGCCGGTGGCGAGCTGGCGGCAACGGCCTTTAAGACTGCGATGCTGGCAGCGGGGAGTTGCAGTGGTTGCAGGTTCATTCATGATGCTTGGTTGTGTGGCGTTCATTTTCTTTCCTTGGATGGATTGAGGTCGTGGAGGTCGACAGTCGACAGTTGAAAGCTGCGGAAACGACCCCAGACCCCGGTTGATTTGCGTAAATGCGGTAGATAAAGGAGATAGACGGAGATTTGGCGTAAAAGCGGTAGATAAAGGAGTTAGTGGCGAGTGGCGAGTCGTGAGTAGAGAGAAATGCCCGAATTTGTGGTGCAGCGAGGATTGGTTACAGAAGGTTGAGAGTGTGAGTGTGCAGAAAGGAAAGGAGTTAGCGGGTGTTACAGGGGCGGGAAGGGCAGCGAGATGCGATTTCACAGGATATGATAGGGCGGGATACCTATTTTGTATAGTACCAATCTGAGAATTAGTATTAACTATGTGACAACAAAGCTGGCAGGCCCACCTGAGTGAAAGTGCGCTGGAGCGACCTCCGTAAGTCGAGACCACCCGCCCGGATTATAAGTCCGGCGCATTAAACCGCCCTGCCACGGCCCCGGGCTTTTCTATTTCTCCTCGCTAATTAGCGAATCGATCACCGAAACAAAGCCCTCTAATGCACCTTTCAGCTTTTGAATATCTTTTGCTGTTAACTTGTCGGGGATAAAAAACTTGGCTGTCTGACCTCCTGAGAGCCCAATTTGAAAATTTAGACCGGAAGATGCCGTTTCTTGAACGGCGGGAACCTTCACAGATACATCAGCGCCATGACTGTGTTGGACCACAGCCGCTTTATCGTTCATCTCCATGCTGGACGCTACGGAGACAGTAAGTGGGACTACGGCAGATTCCATGATTTGTATCTTTTGGTCGCCACGGTCGTGCAAAAGTCCAGATGTACGGATAGCCTCCTTAAAAGCACTCACCCAGCCGCTAGATAGTTCCTTTGGAATGCCGCTATCTTGCTCGAAGATATTTTTCAGGAATTCATCCGCAGGGAGCAGTTTTCCTTTATGGCGCTCATAGATTTTTACAAATGGCTCAATCTTGAGGAACGCTTCTTTTCTAGCACTACTTGCCGCACTCGGAGACTGAGGGGCCGCAATTGCCATACCGATATCGCTGAGAAGGATATCGCCCTTGCTAGGCTCGATAATCATCCCGTACCATTTCACTGCCGCGAGTTTCTTGGTGAACGAACTACTCTTGATGGAGTTGTTAAAGATTTGAGATAACAGATCGTACGATGCGCGTCCCCCTCCATTCTCGTAAATCTTCTCCGCAAACGAGATCGACTCGGCAAATGTGACGAATGGAGGGAATGAGCCCTTCTTGAAACGGTCTCCATTGATGAGTGCCATGCTTCACCTCAAAACTTAGAGCCTAAGTTTACCACGCATAGGCAGTGTACCCTAGCAGTTGACGCTGATACTTAAAATAAACTACTTGTTTTGTGTTACTTAGATTTGAGTAATGTACTTGACGTAACTGCGAAACGCTGCAAAAGCTGAATAATTGACATGCAACCGGGGATGTTTGTACGCTTCCATTGTGCGAGATGTACTTGCAATTCGTACACAGGGGGCGCTAGTATGAGCGTAATGGCACTGACTCGGCCAGAACGAAAGATAGTCAATCGATCGCAGCTTCGGCAAAAACAAAGCGCAACGCTGCGGATGGCTCGAGGCAATCAGGTAGTCGTAATTTCGGCCAATCACGAGGAAGACGAAAAACTATTGTTGGATAAGCAGTATTTCGAAGAACTCGTTAAGAAGCTGCGAGCCGTAATCGAAACACTCGAAATTACGAGCGATCAGAAGCTCTTTAAACAGATTCTAGGAGTTGCTGAAACTCTCGAGGAAGATACCCGACTCGGAAGGTTGCATTCTTTTGAGGAGGCGTTTGGGGAGGAGTAATTTGTACTGCTCTAAATTTACCGAGGACGGATTGGCAGACGTAAAGAAACTCCCCAAGAACGTTCGCAACGCTCTCAAGAAAGAGTTTGAAAAAAAGATACACGTCAATCCGGTCGACTGTTCAGAGCCGCTGTTCGGCGTGCTTGAGCACTACCGGAGCTTCCACTATGGCGACTACCGAGTGGTTTACAGGGTGTTTGAAGACATTCGAGCAGTCTCGGTAGTCGGGGTCGGAAAGAAAGATAAGAATCACCAAACTGATCTGTACAAACGGCTTGAGAGCCTTGCCAAAAGAGGCCGACTAGCCGAGGCCGTTCTGGAGACCTACCGAGCGATTTCTCTATAAGAGCAATTTTTGTCACTCTGAGAACAAATTGCGTGCTACAAGCGTTACAGTCCGCGTCTTGCGCGGTACGTAAGTGCGTTCTAGCTTCCAGTCTTCAAAGGTGTGCCATGCAAGCAGAGACTGCGAAAGCGTTACTAGAGGCTGTAGGGAATGGCCTGGCGATTGCCATAGACAATCGCAATAAGATCACTGCATTTGAGAACTTGCTGGCGAAGCATCGCCATGATCTGTTCCAGGAATATGATCAGTTATTGGCCGACGTACGCCGCAACCCGCCGACTGAGATATCTCTAGCAGGAGTCGCAAGGCTTCAAGAAATGCTTGCTCGGGATTAGATTTCCACGAAGTTCCTTCCGTTCGTGTTCACCTCTCTTTAAGCCCCTAGCTGCGGGACAGATTGCATGAAATAAACCCGCAAGGATGGGTGCCCGACAGAACAAAGTGTTGCAATCAAAGCTGGGTCGACGGCGGTGCGAGGGCTTTTCGGAGTTTCAGTTGCTTGAAGGTATCGCGGAGGAGAACAGCGGTACAGAGGAGGATGGCGGCGATCAAATAAAAAGAAAGAAAAGAGTCCGCGTGGTTTGGAACGAGCTTCCTTCCGACGAATTCGAAGGGGTATTGGAAAACTATTGCTGCAATTCCGAGAAAAAGACCGATTCTTGCGCGAGGCGAATAGCCGCTTAGCTTGAAAAGATGCCGCCCCAATAAGGCCAGAAGCCACACCGAGCCGCTGATTACCAGGCTAAATATCACCATTTCGATGGACAAATCCGCAAATGCTTCATTCCAGTGCCCGACTTTGTCCTGATCCACGTCGTGAAATACTTAAACGGAAATGGCGTCAACGAATGGGGCTGAGCAATTTATCCCGAGCATTAGGAAAAGTATGGAGCGCCACATTATTTTTTGTTTGGAGGGTGAGTATATCGCAGTATTTAGACAGGGAACGCGAGGGGCGCTGAAGCCCAAGATTGTCGATGCTAGACGCGGAGGCTAAAGCCCCCGCCTCCTAAAGAGGGAGGTGGGTAGGGTTGCGGCACGGTTGAAACCGTGCCCTGACACTCAAGACTTGCGTGAGCCAAACGCGCAAGGATGGAACCCGGCTACCTTGGGCGGCCGAAGAACAACACGTAGCCGTCAGGATCGCGAATCTCGAAGCCGCGCAGACCGTCGTGTGTATCCTGAAGCGGTGCGCTGAATGCTGCGCCATGACCGGCAAATTCGGCGGCAAGTGCATCGGGGTCTGGCGCATAGACATAGGCGTCCCACCTCATGGAGGGATGACGCTTGGGGTTCGGCAGCGGCAGCACGTCTTTGTCGGATTTGACGAAGAGTTGCGCTCCGTCGCGGCCGATGATGGCGAAAAAAGGATTCCGATCCGGCTCCTGGAATCTGGTCTCAAAACCAAGCTTGTCGCAGTAGAAGGCGATGGTTTGATCGACGTTGCTGACGATGAAGAATGGTGAAATCGCCTGCGTGTTCGGTCGTGTCATAGGCATGGACGCTCTTGCTGTGCATCAATCGTAGGATACCGTTAAACCAAAGAAAAAGTATTCATTGCCCGACCCTATTCCGCCCTGCGAGCTTGCGAAGTCCCCCAAGCGGCATCCGGCAAAGATGGGGCACCCGGGATGGGGCACCTGGCTTCGCGATCGGACTTTCGATTATCGCCGCAGCGTGTTACCACGATCGCCCCGGAATCACGGTGCTGTGTTTTTGCTGGAACTCCCTAGCTCGCGCGGACTCTCCACGGCGCCATACGGCTGAACATCCCGTCTCGCACGATTAGCGTGTGAAACAAAATCGCTCCAAAATGGGCGATGAACGTCAGGAACAGGAGGTAGGCGAGAACCGTGTGCGTTCTCCGCAGCACCGCGTACAACATGACGCTGTGCGGAAGGATGGGGGGAAGATGCACCGACCCAAACAGTACGATCGGATAGTGAGCCGCCGACAACATTCCCCACCCGACCAGCGGCTGCACAAATAGCAACGCATACAACAAAATTTCGGACGCGGATGCAACGAACCGCTCCTGGGACGACATGCTGGCAGGAAAAGGAGGCAGCGTGGAGAAGCGGCGGTTCACGAAACGAATCACTACCAGAATCAGGATGAGGATACCCAACGGGCGATGGATTGAAACCAGGTGATGGTAGTCGGAGATCGATGCGACCATAGCAACACCAATACCCAGCATGGTCAGGACCATCGCGGCCATAAGCCAGTGCAGGAACCTCATACTCGCGTTGAACTGCCGCTGCTCGGTGGTCATCCTAATGCTCACTTTCGCTAATGCTCACTTTCGCACGTCGGAAGGGGTGATCGCGCTCGGCTCTTTCTTCTCGCCCGCCCTTCTTGTAAACGACTGTGAATAAACCGCCGACCGAGCGCTCAGCAGAGGATCGTCGGACGGCGTAATGCCAGCTGGCAAAACCAACGGATCGAAATTTATGTCTCGGGCGGGACTGGTTTCCTCGCTTTCAACAGAATCGAGGGTTAAGGTTCCGACATCCATCTGCTCCCTCCCTTCGGGCCACGGGACGCTCGCGTCGTCGGTCCGATCACCGGGTTGCCCGAGCGTGATGATCAAGTGCCATTGCAACGGATGGTGAACGATGCTTACGATCAGGCCATAAAAAAGGTAATTCTTGTCTCCTTGGGCCGTCCCGGTCGTATTCGCAGCTTCAAACGGCTGGACCGGCACCAGCGCCCAGCGCACGGGGATCGACTTGCCGCCCGCGTCGATGAAACGGAAGGCATTGAGACCGTTGTACCCGCTGTTATCGAAACCGGACGACACTGCATGACTCTTGATGATTTTCACCGCCTCCACAGTTTCCGGGTGACTCGCGAGAAACGCCGCCATTTTTTCTGGATCGGGTTTGTGTGTCTTGGCGTCGGGTTGGGTCGCAACCAATCTGTCGAAAAAGCCCTGCGGGGTGTTGACCGGAAATACCGGGAGATTGATCATCGCCGTCCGCCATTCTTCGCCATCGGGCAGCCAAAACAGAAGTCCCAAGCCACGGACCGTGTCGGGAGCGTCGGCAACATAGGGATCGCCGCCGGACAGGGAGAAGCGGCCGATGACACGCACGCGGCCAGTTCTGAAGACAGCGGCCTTCGAGAGGCGCGTTCCCTGGCCGTTGCTCTCGAAAAAACCGCTGACGCACACGCCCTTGGCATGATTGCGGCGGAAACCGGAATAGATTCCGTCGACCTGCTCAAATGCGTTGGCGAACCGCGCAGGCGTCAGTGCATTTGGAGTGAACCAACCGCCCAAATAGAGAAATGCTCCCGCAACGCTCAGAAGAACAATGCCAACGCCGCCCAACCTTACCAGTCTGCTGCCGCTGGTCAGCGGCGCTGCTTGCTCTTTTGTCAGATCTTTTGGAATCTTCGTAGACATCCATGTCCCTTTTCGCGTGCCCGCGAAGCGAGTTCGTACCCGCCGAACTACTGTGTCGTGAAGCTTTGTACTGGGCTGGTGACTCCGTCACTCTTGCCGGTGGACTCCACCGAGTCCACCGTGTAGTAGTAGGTCGTCCGCGGCTTAAGGTTGTACAGGTGCACGCGGAAAACCGTCGATGAATGGTAAGGGTTCAACCGGATCGGATTTTTGGCGGTTTGGCTCAGATCATTCGGGTCCGTACCATAGTGCACGATTCCATAATGCACGGGCGAGCCGCCGGGATTGTTTGTCGTCCACCTGATAACCGTAAACCAGCTAGCCAACGCGATCTCTGGCCCCTGGGTAATCTGTACGCGCGCGGCTTTTGGAGTCGTTGGACTTTCTTGAGCGAGCAGGCTGCCGCCGAAGATCATGATCGACAATGTGAGAAGCACTTTATTCATATTCACGCCCCCAAAGAGAAGTAACTCAGAATGGTTAGAAGCGACGAAACCGAGGTCAAGCGCCATCCGCGATCTCTGGCTCCGGCTCGTCCGCTCGCATCCTAGGTTTTGCGAGACGGACGGCCAGAGAAGAGCGTCATTGGTTTCCAGCTTTCGCCGTTTAGCGTCTTGCGCTACGGAATCGGCGGGCTCGGCACAGGCGCAACGCCGCAGATGGCCTCTGCGCAGGGCGGCAGAGGCGGCGTCGGGATGAGTTCGCCATTCCCTTGCCTAGACGGCGAACAATTGGGATCTGTGGCGGGGTTGCAGGTCATGCAACTACCCGTAAAGGTATCGCTGTTGGGGTAGGGCGCGGTGAAACCATCGCTGAGTGTTTCCAGGAAAGCAACGATCTGGTTCTCCTCCGTATCCGTTAAGCCGAGCATCCCCGTCGTTGTGTCGAGATTGTTCGGGACCTCTTTCATCGGCCAGCAGGTCACTCTCTCAATCGTTCCTTCCGGGCAGTGCCCCGAAGTGACTGGCTTGGCAAAGCTGGTGTCGCGCGTGTTGTAGAAATGTACGAGCTGCTTCAGGCTCTTGATGTAGCCGTTATGAAAGAACTCTTTCTGGAAGTAAGGTTTCCCGGTGCCGGCTTCGGTGGTGGGACACTGCGGCGGTGTCATCGCCACATTGCGAGTCGTGGCCACTTGGAATTGGCCGTCAACCATTGGTGCAAATTGTACCCACGTCCGGTTCGGGTTGGGGCCGGAACCAAAACCGCTTCTGAGGAAAGTTCCCATTCCCAAATCTCTGTAGCCGAAACCGAAAGGATTCCCAATGAACCCAAAGGAATCCGGCGTGGTCTGATAATAGAAAGCATCCCTGGGATTCAGAGGCAGACCCTCATTGGCCGAGCCGAAACAGGTGAACACAGGAGGGTTCGCCGTGGCGGTTGTGCTGGTGTCCACCTGGCCTGGCTTCAGAGTCGTCCCTCTTCCGTCGACGTGACATGAGTTGCAGTTGCCTTTGCCGTTGAACAACTGGAGGCCCGCCATCTCGTCTGCGGTCATCGTGTAGTTGCCCTTCAGGAACGCGTCGAATTTCGACGTGAAAGCGCTGACCTGCACGGACTGCTCATATGCGTCAATAGACGCACCCCAGTGGTCATAGACCGTCTCTGCCTCTGTGCGCTCTTCCGGTGTCAGCTTGATTGGTTCAGGGTCTCCGCCGAACACCGCGGCCCCTCCCGGGGTTTCGCAGATATCCTCAGTATTGGGTGGAAACTTGATATCGAGCGAGTTTTTGCCCCACATCACTTCGAAGAGAGGCTTGTACACAGCCTGCGAAAGCCGAAACGCGACGCATGCGATGTCAGGGAAGCCCATTTCTTGAGTATCCACGGGAGGACCCTGTGCCTGTTCGGCGTCGGGATTCCTTAGCCTATATCCGGTCGCGCGTGAATCCCAGAAATTTCCCCCAAAGAACAGGCCCTGTTCTTGGTTGTATTGCAGTGCAGGGAAGAACGGTGCATACGTGTGTCGCTGCGCTGTCCGCTTGCCGGCCCGAAAGTGGACCGTTCCGGGATAGGCGATTATCGTCAGGTTCACTGACGGGATCGGTCCGCTCCAGGCGGCATACGGCATGTGGCAAGACGTGCACGCTTGATTTCTGCCGGGCGAGATGTTCTTGTCGAAAAGCATAAGCTCGCCGAGTGTTTCTATTGATTCAGTGCCGGTACCCTGAAGGACGGGCGGATTCGGTCCTGGCCGCTGCGGCAATCGTGTCGGCAGCGGTAAGGAGTGCCACCTTTGAATCGCCCTCTCCTCGATGACATCTATCTCCCGCAGCACCCTGGCTATCTCTGAATTCAAATTGGCGGGAAGAATCCCAGGCGGGTACGGGTTGTAAATCGGGAACGGCGGCTCACCCTTTTCGTGCTGGTCGTTTTGCGCAGATATGGGCCGAGTGGAAATCAGCACGGCGGCCGCAACCCCGGCGCAGACTATCATTACTGCTATCAGTCGTCTTTCTCTCATGAAATAACCCCTTTCGTGGCCTGTGTCGTTCGGAGTGACTTGGATGGATGGCGCTCCCGATGGACCCACGACGCCTCCATTCGAGGGCGTCACCCGCTGGGTTAAAGCTTGCTCGGCTCGGTAAGGCCGTCGATACGTTACGGCTTGTTGCGGCTCAGCCCTTTACGCTGGCACTAGGGAATATCAGTGACCCTCGCGATGGGGTGTTGCCACAAGTCCATCCGTGTTCCCGGCGGCGTCCACGAAAAATCCGACAAGTTGTCCGCGGTCGTTGATACCGTTGATTGTGGTGGTGCCGACCCCCTCCGGATCATCGACCGACTGGAAGCGTCCATCGTCGAAGATGAATCCGTGGGTAAGTCCTGCAGCGTCCATATACGCCCCAACCACGTCGTCCTCATTGTTCAAGCCGAATGCCTGGGTGAGGGTGGCCGCCGGGAAATCGAGAGTGGTGAACGTCCCCTTGGCGAGCAGAAAACCGTGGTTCTTACCGGCGCTATCGATGTAAAAACCCGAGATCGACCCACGGTCGTTGATGCCAGTGGCTTGGGCCCCGCCCGTGGCCACCGGGATCGTGATCACCAAAAAAACTCCGCCATTATTGTCGAAAATGTAGGGATGATCGATGCCTGCGGCATCGGCGAAATAGCCCGCAGCCTGGTCAAAATTATTCAGGCCGAGAAGCTGGTTGAACGTGGTACCTGGGAAATCTACGGTCGTGAAAGTACCGTTGATATCCAGGAAGCCGTGAGTGGTTCCAGCCATATCGATATAGAACCCGTCGGTAAAGCCCCGGTTGTTGATTCCAATCACCTGCGTCTGCGCGGAATTGGGAAAATTCTCCGGAGTGAAGGTGTTTGGGAAGGTGAAGACGAACCCCTTGTTGACGTTCGCGCCATGATAACCGGCGATCACTTCAAAATCGTTGATGCCGAGCGTTTGGGTGAACGTGTCGCCTGGGAAAATGATTGTCCGGAAGTTAAAGCGGTTTTCCTTTTCCCAGGCTGAAATTGTCGTTACAGCGCAGACACAAATCGCCACGACCAGCGTGAGCGTAAATACAACCTTCTTCATGTTTGTCCCCCGTTTGGACTTGATGCTTGGTCAGTCTTGGCCTTGGCCCGGTCCCCTGTGTAGAGGATCCTTCGTCCGTCGGTTTCAGTACGGAGAGCACGAATCTGCTCCCTCATCACTGCAAGATGGATCTGGATGGCGCGCACGATAGACACACGACGGACTTCGTTCGGCGCGTCACCTATGGAGTTAAGGATTGCTCGGTTTGGTAAGCAAAGGAGTCAGCGTTTTTGGTTGCACTGCTGCGCAGGACCGATTCCAAAGCATTTGGGACCGCTGGATCGCGTGACTCTTGCATAATCTCGCGACCTTGCACGAATTCTCAAACCGTTCTGGCAGGCAACGGGGACGGTTGCCTATATAGGTCCCTTCTCTGTCGCACTGGATTGGCCCAGCGGATGGCACTCGCCCGCAGTCAATGCTGACAGATCAAAACTACTTCGTGGCGTCTTGGTATGTTTCCGAGTGCAACTGGAGCACTGACGTGCTCCAGGCGCACAACACGATAAATTCAAAATTTGCCAGATGACCTGCTTGGCAAATTCTCCTGAAAACCCCACGCATATGGGTTCGCGCGTAACCTAAAATGTACCCACGTTCCTGTCAATTCGGAGAAGTATGTAATACACCTGACATGAACGAACCGGAAAAACGGCGCCACTGCTCCGCCTCATCGAATTCTAAGTCCTGCGTTCGTCGAGCTCATTCTAGGCACGCTCATGACATTGGGCTTGGTTACAAGATGGCATTGAACGGCCTTCCAACTCGTGCTGAACGGTACAGTCGACAGACATCCGAGGGGCGGCATTATCCTCGCCAATGCCGGTGGCTTTGTGCCCTACGCCTCGTATCGCTCCACCGAACTCGCGCGTGTCTTCCGGTCGGACGCTGCGAAGCCGGCAGACTGCCTCGGCCCCTTGCTGGCTGCTCAAACGCGTCCGAATGTTCAAAGGAAGTGGGGACGTTCAGACCTGACTGAGCTGCTCCTGGCCTTCCTCGTCTGGCACACCTTCCAGCTCCAGCGGCTGGCCAAATACAGCGCAACGGGTGTGGCCAACAAGAAGATGATGTACATGGGCAGAATGTCGAGCAGGGGCGGGCAATAAACGAGGAGGAGCGCGTTCTTCACAGCATGGTGCGGATGCGCCAGGTAGAAGTCGAGAAGGCCTTTTAAGCTGAAGCTCAAAGCGGTGACCGCTGCAAAGGAAATGGCGAGCGCCCACGCAGTGCGGCGCATGGGTGCAAAAATCTCTGCCGGAAGGCTGCCCAACTGCCACGCCAATACCGCGGCGAACAAAAGAAAGACAGAGAAAAAAAGCCCGAACGCGCTAAAGAAGTCCCAATAAGTGCGGCTAAACCCTTGTGCATCGAAATGAATCGACCGCATTGAGTCGATAAGCGAGCCTACTCCCCATGCGGGATTGGTTTGGCGAAACCCAAGTGTATGTCCGATGGCAAAAAGCAGCAGAAGAACACAAGCGATTCGATAAAGCCAAGATGCTTTCATGTCTTGCCTCCAGAGATCACCCGGCGGCACTGTATCCCCTTGGCCATAGGACGGGCAATGCGGAAATTATTCCGGACCCGAAGTCCACTTTTGTTTTCCTTGCGGCTTGTTTCGGATAGAATTCGCTGCGCCGTTAAGGAGACCTGATGGAACGCCGCACATTTGTTTCTGGTTCGCTTGGTGTCGCCGGACTTTCGCTCGCCGGTTCGGCAACGGGGATCGGCCAGACTGCTTCCGCAGCGGCAGAGCATTACGATTTGCGTCGATACCAACTTACGAGCGGGCCGGGGACGAAGCTGACCGACAACTATTTTGCGGAGGCTCTGATCCCTGCGTTGAACCGGCTGGGAATCGGGCCTGTTGGGGCGTTCTCGATTTACTTTGGGCCGGAGACGCCGGCGTATTACTTACTGATGCCTAGTACGAAACTGGAGACGCTGGTGACCGCGGACCTGGCGCTGGCGCAGGATGCGCAGTTTGTGAAGGCGGGGGCGGCGTTCTGGGATGCGCCTGCCGGGTCACCGCCTTTTACCGGGATTGAAAGTTCGCTACTGCGGGCGTTTTCGGGATATCCGAAGGTGACACCTCCAGCTTCGGCGGCGACCAAGGGGAAGAGGATCTACCAGTTGCGGCAGTACCAGTCGCCGACCAACGCGTACCATGTGCGCAAAGTGGAGATGTTCCATGCGGGCGAATTCGCAATCTTCGAGAAGGCGGGGGCGCATGGGGTGTTCTATGCGGATGCGCTGATTGGGCCGCGGCTGCCGAACCTGACGTACATGCTCAGCTTCCCGGATATGGCTGCGCTCGAGTCCAGTTGGGAGAAGTTTGGCGCCGATCCGGACTGGAAGAAGCTGTCGAACGATCCGAAGTACAAGTTCGATCCTCCGACGGTCTCGAACATTACGAGCCTGGTACTTCGGCCGCTGGCATACTCGCAGATCTAGTCCACATTCCAGCGCCCGACTTGGTCCTGATCGACATCGCGAAATATGTAAACGGAAATGGCGTCAAGGAATGGGCTGTGCAATTTATGCGATTACCAACCCATTTGGCGCATCCGGGCCAGGATGAGTCCGCTATAGCGATTCATGTGATCGGGCCGTCGCTTCAGGGGCAAGGGCAGAATTGCGGCGAGCTGGGCCGCTTGTTGCCGGTCGATGCTCCGGGCTGAGGTTCGGTAGTAGTAACGGCTCGCCGACTCCGCACCATAAACACCCGGGCCCCATTCGACCACGTTGAGGTAGAGTTCCAGAATGCGGTGCTTTCCGAGGACCAATTCGGCTACCGGGACAAGTGTGAACTCGGCGCCCTTGCGGAGGATGGAGCGGCCGGTCCCGAAGAACAGGTTTTTTACCAGTTGCTGCGTAAGGGTGGACC
>Ga0073928_10008945_pt1 | contig 12359 bp, 11 predicted proteins | sample PaiPotPPA55metaG_FD_76969 | JGI IMG/M metagenome (GOLD analysis project Ga0073928, IMG submission 76969) | Iron sulfur acid spring bacterial and archeal communities from Banff, Canada, to study Microbial Dark Matter (Phase II) - Paint Pots PPA... ...
TAGAGCGGGCCGGCCTTCTGCACAGCGCAGCGGAAGGTCAGGTTCACGGCCGTGGGGCCCAGCGTTCGCCCGCTCTTGAGCTTGACGACGTACCCTTGTGGCGGCGCGTTATATCGGTAAACCGTCATGGCGGTCTCCTGGTTATCGCCTTCCGCACCGCGAATGACCTTCATCGTTCCACTGGCCGGGCCGGTTGGATTTTTTTCGGGTGAATGTTCGTAGTAGTCGGGCGAGAACCAGTCGTTGACCCAATCCCTCCCGTTCAGGCCTATGTCGTAAAGGCCCAGTGGATTCGGCGGATATTGACCGACTAGATAGAGGTACTGGGAAACCGTAGAGGCCGGCGTGTATTTGTGTTTGATCGTGTCGATCGAAGGCAGGTTACGATCCGACTCGTACTTACCGTTGTCAGTGCCGAAGATGACGGGCTTGCCCCCGGAGCGCGCCGCATATTCCCATTGCGCTTCAGTGGGTAGATCGATAAGCACGCCGCTTTGCTTGCCAAGCCACTCACAGTAGTCGTGCGCCATCTGCCAGGGTACGCCCGCAGGGTTGCCGGCAACCTTATAGGGCAGGTCGGCTTTGTCTTGCGGCCAGGATGGTTTGCCGGATGCCGCTGTATATACGTCAATGTCGGCATAAGTGACCTTGTACTTGCCGATCGAAAAACTATCCAGAGTTACCGGATGAGCAGGTTTGTTTTCCTGCTGCGACGTGAAAGGGAGTTTCTCCGGTGTCACTTGTGGACCGAAATCGCCCATCGTGAAAGTCCCACCCTTCACGAAAGCCATATCAGTAAGCGATTTCTTAACGAGTGCTTTCACCTCAGGCGATTGACCAGTTTGGCTGCATGCAGAAATAGAAAAAGCGAGTAAGGCCAGTGGGACGGTCGTCAGATTAAAGAATTTTGGCAATGGCAAATGCATGCGATCAATCTCCGAGCGGATAGCTGAGCGATTATAAATTCGATCGGGGGCCGCCACTGTTGTCGTTACATTTAATTTGAGCAAAGCCTTGCCGCTGTGAGCGTCGTTCATCTTCGAGCAAACTTTGGAAAAAATTCGACGATTCGATGGCCATTATTGTCGGCTACGTAGTTAACTTGATCGACAAAAAAATGCACTTTACGGATTGGGTCGCATCCACATTGCGCTAGGCTGTGGGCCTGTACAAGAAAAACATCCCGACTGACTATAATCCGAACATCGCCGATGTTTGGAGGAATGCCGTGCCGAAAGATTCGATTTGGGCAATGACTAAGAAAGTCGCTCCCATGAGCTTGTTGTTGCCATTGCTGAGCGCTGGCGTTTCGTATGCCGCCTACGCCGACGATCTTTCAGTATCCGGATGGCCATGGAAAATCGGCCTGCTGGTGACATTCGCATGTTTCGTTGCACCCTTGGTGATCTGCATGATGTACCGTCGCACGAACTTGCTGTGGGTATGCGGGCTGGTACAGTCGATCGGGGTATTTGCTGTATATTTTTTCTTCGGCGTATTTGCCTACTTTTACTATTTCATGTTTGCGCCGCTGCCACCGAAAGTCCGATGGCCCGGGCTTCTGGGCGGTATTGCATTGACGGTGTATTGGGTAGTCCTTTCAAGGCGAAGTGTATTGCATACGATCAGGACGACCTCGTTCGTCGAACAGGCCTTCGACGAGAACACGTCTGATCTTCGTTATCGGATTCAACCTGGAATGATGCTGTTCGAACGACTCAGCAAAGAACGTTCGCCGTTTCCAAAGATCTATTATTGGATCGCCTTGGGCATCGCACCGTTCTGTCTGATATTGAACCGGCTGCTGTCTTCGAATTTTGGGACGAATGGCGTGTTGTTTGCACTCGCGGTATCGGGTATGCCAGTGTCCCTTTGGTTTGTTGGCCTGCTTGTTCCCATCTATCTCGTGATGGTAAGTTTACCGAGACGGCTCGGGAAGCAACATCGCAAGCCTGTGTTGGTGGCTGAATAGGGTGCGCGCGGGTTTGGCGAGATCGGATCGCGAATGCGACCGACTCATCCGATCCGTCTAAAACTGTGCCGATACTTGAAATCCAACATCCTAGGCCCTGAAAGTCCGACGGCTTGGAATGAATAGTCGCTGGGCTTCCGTGAGACATGACTGAGTGACGAGAGTGGAACTGAAACGACGCCCGTAAATCGCTTTGAGCAAGGCGGGATTTTCGAACGCGTAGCGGTCAGCGCGAGCTCGCAATAATTGCGTTAACTCGACTAACCTTATCGAGTGAAAAGTGCCAGGGGTAATGGGGAAGTTCGTCAAGTCAAACTGAATCCTCGAACGCAATGCAGTACCTTTGAGACATCATGAAACGATATCTGATTTTGAATGGCGACAAGACGACAGCTAACGGTATCGTCCAGGCTACAACAACCACGATTCAACTGAGCGGTCAGGATGTCGCACACGAGGGCGATAGCGTGGCCTGCCCAGCCTGCAACACGACAGGCAAGATTCAGTGTGATGGCCCGCGTCAGACGATGACCGCACCGGACGGAAGACATGCGGCCCTCAGCGATGATCTGTGCGTCTGCGGGTGCCATCCGCCGCCGAAGTTGATTGCGTCGCAGAATATGATGTCTACCGAAGCATAGTGTTGGGGATTCAGCGGATTTGAACGAGTTCTGCTATGTCCAGCATAAAGGACCGATGACCAGACCAACCCCACGATCTACCTTGGACAGGCTGATAGGGAGTCGCAAGGATTCCCGCGACAACGAGTATTCGGAACATGGATTCCAGACAATAAAAAATGGGTGCAAGATCACGGGTCGCAGCTTGCCAGTTAGATCAGCGGCATGACGTCCCATCCGCAAGCGATCATTTTAGCCTCGTCAGAATAATGTGCCGCCCCCGAAGACGGGATCGAATGCCGGATTTATGCTCAAAAACTATCGGACGTGAGAACGGCCGTTTCGGAGAAATCTGAAGGTCTGCTCGATGGGCCATCGTCGGCGGATTACTATTCTTTATTCTTGGCGTGCCGTAATAATTTGTTGCAAAAAACTGCAGCGATAAGGCCGTCATCCCCTAAGTCGTACCCATAAGGAGGTGGGAACCCCTTAATGCCTTATCTGGCGCGTCTTTGGTCGGTTTTTTCGATCCCAGCCGGGCACCAAATTATTCTTTAGAATCAATAGTTGTGCTCGCCGAGCCTGTGCCGGTTGGTACAAATTCTGTCCCTTTCTGCCCACCAAGTGTCCGACAGCATCCGACGATTTTCGCTCGGTTGCGCGCGATCGAGGTTGACCGGGCTCGCTTGGATTACCAGCCGTGACCACTGCCTATATAGTCATCACGTGGTGCGCTCGAGCGGCCCTAAATCCGATCCGGCCTATTGCCCGGGGTCATCTGCGCGGCTGTCGTCGTTACTACCTCGTGATGCCTTTGGCGTCGCGCTTCGTCGTCTGCCTCAAGCTCCCCACGATATTTGCCGACAAGCGTAGAGAGAGCACACCGTGGTCAGATTCAGCGCTCTTGAGGCTCGACGGATTGAATGGTGCCGAGTCGGCAAGAACGGAACCATCTGCGCGCGGATGGCTATTACCGAAGTTCGGGCCAAGCGAAAACAGCGCGAACGGCGCTGGTCTGTTTCCGTGATGCTCCTCATTTGGACTTGGTCAGCACCATGCGCATCTTGTTGGGCGACGTTGGTCTGGAGAGTGCAGACGGGCGGATCGGAGATGCCTGCGCCCGCGCAGGGTTTCACGAGCGGGTCGGCTTCGGGAAAAACACGGTGTCCGGTAGTCCGTTGAAATGCGCGTCACACGTGAGCAGATCCGCTCCCCGTCGCCGTGCTATCGCGTAAACGATCGCATCGGCCGTCGCCAATTTGTGTCCCCGATGCAGTTCGGCCGCCAGCAATGCAATGGCAGTGTCCAGTGGTACGACCACACATTTCTGCGTGTAGGAAATGACTTGGTCGGCTTGTTCTTCACCGACCTCACGCACCAGCCATTTCGACAACTCGAGCTGTACGATCGTCGGCACGATACAGCGAGATTTGTCTGGAAACTCCTTGCTCAGCTTCTTGCCTAGCGCACTGCCGACCAACCACTCGATCCAGGCCGACGTATCGATCACGCGCATTGATCTCGCCATTAATAGCGGTCCTTGCGGTCGCGGTAGTCGTCTTTCTTAGCGCCCTTCGCGATCCCGGCCAGTTGCTCCAATTCGGGTACCGGCATGACTAGCACGCCTTTGCCCTTTGGAATGAATACGAACTCTTGCCCGGCTTCCCAGTGCTGCTCTTCACGAACCGCTTTGGGAATGGAGATCTGAAATTTGCTGGATAGCGTTGCGGTGGCGGTCATTGCCTTACCTCATATGGATCGTTATGTATTTGGTAAGAATATACCCATTTCTGCAGTCCGCAGAATGACTGGAAATGCAAGTTACGTCACCGCTATAGTCCCTCTGATCTGGTAAGGGGTGGTTACATCCGAATTGCTGCCGATTTCAGTTTTGGCTGGCCTTCGTCGAGTTACGTGGACGCGTGCTCAGCATGCGGCCCTAATTCCGAAACGATCGTTTTGGCGCTATCCATGTGCAATAGATGGTCTGGCCGTGTCAGATTCCACAGGCCGATTTGTCCGCCGTCGGTAGCGGCGCTCATTTCACCGAAGCGCGAGAAAATTCCCGATCTCCCGGTCCGCCCTTATGCCGGGATCACTTTCAACTCCAGGCGCATACCGAGCGCGGCCAGCGCCGAGGCGATCGTGTCGATCTTCGTTGCATGCCGGAGGTCGATTACGCGGTTCACTTCCTGCGGGCGCGTGTGCATCCGTCGCGCCAATTCGGCGGGCGTGACGTGTTGCGCAAGCATCGCATTAAGCAACAGCACTTTTGCAGCAACGCTGGCGCGTAGCTCAATCAACGTCTCGCCGCGTTTTGCGTCGGACGGCAGCGGAACCGGGCGCTTATCTTCGAAGTAAAAATCCATCGCGGTAGCCAGCGCATCGATGGCCATCTCGATAGCTTCCTCGCGAGTTGCGCCAGCAGTGATAGCTTCGGGGATATCGCGGAACGTAACCGTGAAGCCGGCTTCGTCGGCCTTGAGTCGCGCAGGGTAGCGGAACATTGTGTTTTCCTGTTTTCGTCGAAAGACGCCAACCGCTTGCGGATTGGCGTTCATTTGATGCCTAGCTGCTTAAGGATCGCTTTCCGCAGCGGTTCCGATAGCTTTTGGCTCGGATGCCTCGGCAGCGTGGATTGCCGTCCGTTCAAATAGACTTTTATGTGTCGGGTCCTGTCGATAAAAGCCGCGCCTTGCTTGGATAGCCATCGTTTGAATTCGCTCTGCTTCACTGGCTTTCCGGTTCGTTGCGCAAGCCCGGATATAAGCAAAAATGTTTATAGCGACAAAGGCTAAGTGAAAGCATGTACGTCGGTGCAGGGAAGGCTCGACGGCGACACACTACCAGCCGTGCTTGGTGAGTTTTAATAATTCGGCGCAGTCAGGAGCGGTGTTGAGTTGTTCTGATATTTTAGAAACAATGATGATAATTCGCGTATTTGCCACATTGTTTCTGAAATATAGGAACAATTGGCGCGCAGGCGAACCACCTTCTGCGGCTTGCGCCGATGGTGCCCGAGGTTGATTTGCAACTGCTCTGAGCTGCGTGGACTGACGCCTTGCGTGTATCCCGGGCAGGCTTTCCGTAAGCTGGCGTTTTAGGAAGACGCCGCCGTTGAGTGAGCTATATTTCCAGTCTGCCCATCCAGGTGATATGCCTCGGAGTTGGGACGCAGGGGTTTCCAACGGGACCAGGGTCCGATAAATTGGACGGTCGAATCCGCATCAATGTTGATTCTCGTGCTCACGCCCACATGTGGCGATGTTGATAAACGAGCGTAGGCAGGACGATAAAGCATGACCAAAGCTGAACTCATCGAACACGACAGCGCGCGCGCCGACTTGCTATGTTTCCTCGTCGCGATTGCTGCGGCATCGTACGCCCTGACGGAAGAATGGCGTGTGGACCATGTCGTTGAATGTTGCCGTCGGTGGCTAAGGAAGAACCAGTTGAAGATGCACTGGCTCGATCGGGTCCGAATGGGCCAACTTGCGCTGAAGATTGCCAGTAAGGATTTGTTGGAGGCCGGAGTCGCGGTTCGGCTGTCGAGTGTGTCGGCACTCTTCACCGATGAAATGGAACTCAATGGTTCAAGCACAATGGTGCAAAGGATGATGGCGCTTTGTCACGATGCACTCTAACTACGTCACGCAGCAGATTGCAGGACGTAATCATGGAGATGGACGTTCACCCATAAGCGACATCAGCAGGGTAGCGGACGCACACGCCGTCTCGCCACGATCCCATCAGATCCAAACTGCCTTTAAAGCGGCGACTAAACCACTGCGAGTCGCAATCTAGTCACCAGCGCAGTCATCTCCCAACACAAGCGAGGTCACGACTGAAAGTCAGCCGTGCTTCCCCAAAGCTCTACCTCAAGCCGCTGTGTTGACGAACATCCCGCTGGCGCCGGATGCACCTTGTTGCTGAAGGTTGCTCGAAAGACTTTGCAGGAACGTCTGCAACTGGGTACCGGTGCTGCTCGACGAGCTGCCGGAGGTTGTGCCCAACGCCGACAGCAGATTCTGAAAATCCGACGTCAAACCACCGACGCTACTCGAATCCGTCGATGAACTGGTCGTGCTGGTGGTCGACGTGGTGCTGCTTGAGCTGGAGGTCAACGAATCAGCCAGGTCGGAGATTTGGGACGCAAGATCACCGCCGCCACCACCCCCATGCCGATGATGCCCGTGATGCGCCGCCGTCGTGCCATTGGTCGTAGTGGGAGCGGTTGTCGCGGCCGTGCTGGTCGCCGCGGTCGCCGTTGAACTGGTGCTGGTTGCCGCCGTCGCGGTTGAACCGGTACTGGTTGCGCTGGTTGCAGAAATAGCACTGGTGGCGGTGTCACTGCCGGTGGTGCTCGTCGATGTCGGATCCGAGCTTCCCTGCTGCCCAGCCGCCTGGAACAGCGCGCCGAGAAATTGCTGCAGGGCTGCGGCTACCGAGGTCGCCGACGACGAGGTGCTGGAGGTTGCATCGGTCGCGGGTGTCGAGGTTGTGCTCGAAGTCGTCGAAGACGTGTCGCTTGATGGCGTCAATCCAAGTTGGGACAACGTCGCGGCAATAGCCTGCGCCAGCGGATTTGTACCGTTGGCACTTCCCGTCGACGTGGTCGACGAAGAGTCGGCGCTATTCCCGTCTTGCTGGCTTGCGCGGGTGCGGTTAACCGCCCACGGCTCGGCGCTAGCAGCCGATCCTGTCAGTGCTGAAATGGACATGCATTGCTCCGAGTGGTTAGCGTGAATTGTTGTTGGAACGACGTGTGAGTGTAGTAGCTGCTACCGTCGTTAACGGCCTCGTATTAGAGATCTTTTGATGATTTGCTCGGGCGCTCATTACGCGATATTTCTAACTATTAGTAAGGCGTAAGGATACCCATCCGAGGCCCCGACGGATTCAGCCGAGTAGGCGCATTTGCCACCGACCTGCTCATATCGACAGGACGCAATCGATCGACAAAAAATGCCAAAAAAGCTCGTCAAGTCGACGTTGCGCTTACATATAGAATGTCCGCATGGAACTCACTGGCATTGGCCTATACATCCTTCAGGAAGCAGAACGGCTCACCGGCGCTCAAGCGCGCGAAGTGAGCCGCTGGCTGTTCGGCAATACGTTCAAGGGTGGTGTCGGCGTTCCGTTGTGGAAATCTCAGCTCGCGGATCTCGACGAAAAGGTGATCGGTTTTCGTGACCTGATGGAGCTACGTATCGTCAAGGCCTTCCGCAATCACGACGTTCCGCTTCAGGTGATTCGTGCTGCTATTGAAGGCGCGAAGGTAATGTTTGGAACTGAGTATCCGTTCACCGCACATCGTTTTTTGACCGATGGCAAATCGATTTTCTCCGAAGCCTTGCAGGAACACGGCGATTCTGAAATGACCGATCTTGCCAAGCGTCAGTTGGTGTTCGAACACATCGTTCGCCCAGCGCTGTACGCCGGGATCGAGTTTGCTGGCGACGGCCAGGCAACTCGTTGGTTTCCGCTGAAGCACAGCAAGGCGATCGTGCTCGATCCGGAAATCGCATTCGGCAAACCCGTGCTTACCGACTATGGCGTGAGAACGGAAATCGTCGCCGAGGCGTTCAAGGCTGAGAAAGACAAGAAGATGGTTGCATCGCTGTTCGACGTCTCGGTCGCGGCAGTCGAAGCCGCCATCCGCTACGAGCGGATGGCGGTATGACGTGCCCCGCAAAGCCGTCCACCCCTCACTCCGTCCCATACCCCCACCCCCGCTCCCTCAAATACCTCCGATACCCCACCGACAACCTGTCGCACACCTGATGCAGTTCAGCCCGCGGATCAAGCGGTAGCCGCTTTGGCCATTGCGATTCCACGACCGGCGTGTCCTGCATCAATATCTGCATATTGAAGTCATACAACTCTTGATCCGAGTGGGCGGACTCGTCCTCGAACACTGACACCAGCCACGCCCGCGTCTCCGTTTCACTCACCGGCGACGCCACCAGCAACAGGTGCAACGCGCCCGCACCATGCTGCGCCACCTTCGACAAGCTCGCCACCAGCGGCCGTTTCACGCGATACACATACTCAATATCCACCCCCTCTTGTCCCGGCAAACCCGCCGGTTGCCAGAAGCGGCACTGCCGTGCTTCAAGCCCGCCCTCGGTTTCAATCACTTCGTAATCCTGCACTTCCGCATGCGATGCATCGCCGAGAATGCCGGTATGCACGAACGGGAAGTGCGCCATATCGAGGAAATTCTCGACCACGCGCGGCGCCGATGAACGCACCGTCTGCGCCGCCAGATTGATCCGGCGCGCACCGGGCGCGTCGTACTCCGGAAAGAAATCAAGCGGACGCGAAGACTCGCCGAGGCACGTCCATACCACGCCGTATCTCTCCTCCACGTGGTACGTCCGCGCGCAAGCGCGCTTCGCGGGGCGTATCGACGGATTGGCGGGAATGTGAATGCATTGGCCGTCCGCGTCGTAGCGCCAGCCGTGATACGGGCATGCAAGTACGCCGCCCGTCACCGCGCCCGAGGACAACTGCGCCCCGCGATGAGGACAGACATCGCGCCAGACATGGGCATCGGTGGAAATATTGGGCTGTACTACAGGATCGCCAGCCTCCGGCGCGTTGCGCCAGACCACCAGCCGTTCGCCCGCCACCACAAACCCACGCGACTCCCCGGACGGCACATCGGCGCTATTACATACCGGCAGCCATTCGCCGAGCAATGCGGCATCGGGCGCGGCGCAGGCGTCACCGGCAGCACTCATGTCGCCAGAGGGAGCCGAGGAAGAAGCTGGTTCAAAGGGTTGCATTAGGCGTCGAAAAACCTACGTAGTAAATAACAATTCAAATAGCAACGCGAACAACGATTCGAAAACAAGCGGAGCAGAAACGCAAGCCGCCAAAACATCCAGGCACCCCGAACGCGTACTGCTCCGTTCGAAATCGATCGTGAGAAGTCGGCATCAATCGGCCACGAATCCTGCAGAATCGCGCGATTTCCGGTCACTTTTCCACGACGCAGTACGATTGCAATTCTGCAGTATGCAATCACTGTGGAAAAGCGGCATCGATCAGCACTTCGGGAAGCGCCTCGGGATTGACATCAAGGAGACTCAGAATGGGGCAGCCGAATGACCCCTTCCACCGGCAGCGTGGTTACGTGTGGTCGCCACATCTCGATCCGGAAAAAGAGCAGGCAACGCTCCGAGTCATACTGGGCGGCCTCGCGACGGCCGCGTATGGCGCGCTGGCGTGGTCTGTCCCAACACATGCCGCCGTTGCCAGCTTCCACGCGCTCACGCTCTATCTGATCTACGGCGTGGCGACGTGGCTAATCATCAGCAGAATGCAGCGGCAATCGAATCTGCGCCTCGCGTTCACGACGCTGGCCGATCAGGTGCTGCTTGCCGTGATCCTCGGCGCGGGCGGAGCGCTCACGCTGCCCATGCTGTGGGCCGTCTTCCTCTTTCTGATCGGCGCGGGCGGACGTCACGGCAAGCGCGCGCTAGCGTTGTCGTGCGCAACGGCGCTGGTGGGATTGGTCGCGCTGTCCGTCTTGCAGCCGTGGTGGATGATCAATCGTCCTGCTGCGCTCGGAATTGGCTTGAGCGTGCTCGGGGCATCCATCTATCTCGCGGTACTGATTGGCCGGCTCGGCAGCGCGAATCGCGACCTCGCGCTCAAGGCCGGCACCGACCCGCTCACGGGCCTGAGCAACCGCTACATGCTGGAGCAGACCATCGGCCGGGCGGTGATGGCGATATCGACGGGACAGGAAGGCGCGACTGCGCTGCTGCTGATTGATCTCGACGGCTTCAAGGAAGTCAACGATACCTACGGCCACGAAGTCGGCGACGCCGTACTGCAAACGTTCGCGGCGTTGCTGGCAAGAAGGGTAAGGACCACCGATACAGTCGCGCGCCTCGGCGGCGATGAATTCGTCGTGCTGGCGCGGCACGTAACCGGGAATCACGCGGTGCAGACGGTGGCAAACGGCGTGCACGCGGTGCTGGCGGAAATGAGGTCGGTGCAGGACCGGATGGTGAATGTATCGGCGAGTATTGGTGCTTGCCTGATTTCGCCGGAGCTGAGCCCCGGCTACAGGGATATTGCCGCACTGATGCGCGCAGCCGATCGCGCAATGTATCGCGCCAAGGCGCTGGGCAAAGGCCAGACCGTATTCGCCGAAAGCGCGGATTTCGAAACCTGATCCGCCTTCAACTATCCCGGCGTCAAGCCTCCACGCCCGACCATGCCTGTTCCCGCAACTTCGCCCGCAGCCGCGCGACGGCCTGGCTGTGCAACTGGCACACGCGCGATTCGCTGACTTCCATCACGGCGCCAATTTCGCGCAGATTCAAGCCCTTCTCGTAATACAGGCTCATCAACAGCTTTTCGCGCTCAGGCAGTTTATCGATTGCGTCCACCAGCGCGGAGCGCAAGTTGCCGTCGAGCAGCGCGGAGAGCGGATCGGCTTTATCGACGCAATAACGGTCGAGAAACGGCTCGTCATCGGAAGACCGGTCGAAGTCTTCGTAATAGATCAACTGGCTGCCATGCAGATCCTGCAGCATGGCCTGGTATTCGACGAGCGGCATGTTCAGATGCTCGGCCACTTCCTGTTCGCTCGCAGACCGGCCGAGATGCTGTTCGACCTTGTGCACCGCGGATTCTACTTCGCGCGAGGTCTTGCGCATGCTGCGCGGCAGCCAGTCGTTGGCGCGCAACTCGTCGAGCATCGCGCCGCGAATCCGCTGGCTGGCGTAGGTCTCGAACTGAGCGCCCTGATCTTCCTTATAGCGGCTGGCCGCGTCCAGCAAGCCGATCATGCCGGCCTGGATCAGGTCGTCCAGATCGACGCTGGCCGGCATCTTCGCCACGAGCTGCAGTCCGAGCCGGCGCACCAGCGGCGCGTAGCGGGTCAGGACTTCGGACTGTGACAGTTTTCCCTGGGCGTTATACATCGCATTCACCTTGTTCCTTCTCTTGCGGCATCACACGGATGCGGGGCTGCTCATCGCAAGCTGCATCAATGGCGTTTCGGTGCGGCGTGCCGCCCCGGAGTTGATCGAGCGCCCCAACTCATGCTGCGTTTCCGCTCGCATGGTCTGCACGGGCCATTCAAACTGCGACGCTTGCGGCATCGGCCAGTACTGCAATTCAGCGGCAATCTGCCGGTAATCCCGGGCGGCGGCTGTCGCCGGAAAAGCTTCCACCGCGCAGCGCGACAATTCGTGCGCCCGCGCCACGTGCGGATCCTCGGCTACGCAACCTGCCGGCATGAGTTGCACCGCGAGATAGCGGTCCGCAACGCTCGCGAGGTTATCGAAGGCGAGTTGCGCGTCGGCAGCGTTCTTCACGTGATTCACCACGATCCGGAAGCGGCCGATGGCATGCGCGTAGTGCAAGCGCTTGATGCAGGCGTACGCCTCGGTGATCGCGGCAGGCGCCACGCGGGTCACGATCACGAAGTCGTGCGCTTGCACGGCCAGACTGGAGAGCGCGCCGCTGCGATCGAGCTGGGTATCGATCAGCACGACGTCGGCGGGTCCGTCGAGGAGCACCCGGCAATGCGCGGCGTCCTGGCTGATCCGTTCGTCGCGAGGCGCGGCGATCACGGAAAAGCCGAACGGCGTGCGCGTGACGGCATCCTCTAAAAAACGCTTGCCCGACAAGACGGCGCCCAGCGCGCCGTTGGGCGCCACCTTGGCCAGCCGGTTCACCGACAACGCGTTCTGGCGCTCGTCGATCACCAGCACGTCCTTGCCTTGTGCGGCGAGCGCGGA
>Ga0073928_10008948_pt1 | contig 12355 bp, 9 predicted proteins | sample PaiPotPPA55metaG_FD_76969 | JGI IMG/M metagenome (GOLD analysis project Ga0073928, IMG submission 76969) | Iron sulfur acid spring bacterial and archeal communities from Banff, Canada, to study Microbial Dark Matter (Phase II) - Paint Pots PPA... ...
CGCGAAAAAGGAGGGCAGAATGCCGGCGAAGTGGAAGCCGGACAGGATTGAAGCCAGTCAGGCGGGGAACGGCCCCCTCAGCGGAACGCGAGAGAGTGGCCACAGACCTGACAGAAGGCTTAACGCGATCAGTGCAGACGAGTACGAACAATTCACTGCAGTGTAGGCTCCGGGAAGAATTCCGGGACCGCGCCCGCTCCTACCCGGAGCGGCGCTGAACGCTATCGATCCCTTGGTCCGCTTGCGCTTCTGGTCCGGTGAAGAAAAACCGGAGTAGCGATGAACAAGGAATTGTTTGTATCGGCCACGCCCCATGAAACCAAAGTGGGGATCACGGAAGACGATCAGCTAGCGGAAATCTACCTCGAACGAGAAAACGAATACACCTTAGCGGGCTCGATTTACAAGGGCCGAGTAACGCGCGTGCTGCCAGGCATGCAGTCCGCCTTTGTGGACATTGGGTTGGAACGCGACGCGTTTCTATATGTCTCCGACTTCATGGATCTGGAACAGCAGGACGAGGACCTGGATGAAGTGATCCCGGCGAATCGTCCGGTGACGGAGTCGCGTCCGCGCCCCGGGTTGGAAGCGGGTGGTCCGATGATTAATAGTGACGGGCAGCTTGCCGAACCTGGCAGCGGGGCAGGCGGGGGGGAAGAACCGGAAGCAGCTTCTTCGGAAGCGCCGGGCAACGCCACGGGGGCTTCGCGCGACTTTCGCGGACGACGACGTCGTCGCGGACGCCGTGGAGAGACCGGAGATCGGGGCGGCCGCGTGCCGAGCGCAGACCGCGGCGAAATTCGAAGCGAACCACGAAACGAAACACGCAGTGAGACCGCCAGCGAAACCCGGACCGAACCTCGTAATGAACCGCGTATCGAGCCACGGCACGACCGCTTGAACCGCGGCGACCGGCCGGGACGCAGTGGGTCGGACTCGCGATTCCAGCGACCGGCACCGCCGACCGCTCGTGCCGGTCGCGACTACGATTACGGACCGCCCCCGGGATATCAACCGATCCTGCTTCCCGGCGAATCGATCTCCAAGTACCAGCGACAGGGTCAGAGTCGGAATCAGAGTCAGAACGCAGGACCAGCTTTGCCGGTGGAGAACGCAGCACCGGCGGAGAGGCCGGCGCCGATCATGTCGGCGTCGATCACGGCGAACTTTCCTGAAGATGAGCCTATTTTCGCCTCGGAGGTTGCCGAGCCGCTTCACGAGCAACATGAGCACGTACTGCACGCGGAAGTTTATGAAGAAGTGCACGGGACCGTTTCCAGCGCGGCGCCGGAAATTGCGGAAGTAGGGAACGAGGCGCGAACGGTGTCGGAGACTTACTCGGCGCCGGAGACGACCGTGCACCAGATGGCGCGCGAAGCGGACTTCGTGGCAGCTCCGCAGGTTGCGCACGACGCTACCCTCAATGTTGCGCACGGTGCCGTGGAGGAGCAGGAGATCGAGGAAGAAGAAGCCGACCTAACGTCCTACGGGGAAGAACCGGGAGACGACGAAGGCTTCGAGGAAATCGAAGAAGAGACGCGGGCGGCCGGCGGAGAATTGTCAGGATCAGGGGCTGGAGAGATTGCTCCAGGGCTGGCGGCGGGTGTCGAGACCATGGCCAATGGCGAGGCAGTTCCCGAAGCCGTACTTGAAGCCGAAGAGCGCGAAGCGGAGGAGTTGGAACTCGAAGAGGCACAAGCGGAAGCTGAGGCGCTGCTTGAGGCCGAAGCGATTGGCGACGGTACCGTGGATGCAAGCGCGGCAGTTCGTGGTCCCGCACCCGAGGCAAGGTTGTTGCAGCGGACGCAGCGTCCCGGACCAGACCGCACTTCCGACCGTACTTCTGATCGCACTTCGGATATTGACCGGCGCCGCGGACGGCGCGGTGGACGGCGCTTCCGCAGTCGCGAGAATCAGGTGGTGCCGCAGATCAGCGAACTGCTCAAAGAAGGGCAGGAAGTGCTGATTCAGATTGCTAAGGAGCCGATTGGCAAGAAAGGTGCGCGCATCACCAGTCACATCGCATTGCCTGGACGCTTCCTGGTCTTCATGCCGACGGTGAACCACACGGGCGTATCGCGCAAGATTGCGTCCGAAGAAGAGCGGCAGCGATTGAAGCGGATCATCCAGAGCGAGCGTGAAAATGGCGGCGGCGGTTTTATTGTGCGGACCGCGGCGGCGGGCGCTTCCGACGAGGAACTGCGAGCGGATATCCGCTTTCTAAAGAACCTCTGGAACGAGATCAAGTCGCGCTCCGATACCAGCAAGCCTCCGGCTCTGATCTATCACGATCTGAACGTGGTGGAGCGGGTCCTGCGCGATCAGGTCAGTTCTGAGTTTTCGGCCATCTGGGTCGACACCGAGCAGGAATATGAGCGTATCGTGCGGTTTGCGAACCGCTTCCAGCCGGGGCTGGTCAAGCGCGTCAAACTATACACGAAGGAGACGCCGCTCTACGACCAGTTCGGGCTGAACGAGGAAATCAACAAGGCGCTGAAGTCGAAAGTCTGGCTGAAGAGCGGTGGGTACATCGTAATCAATCAGACCGAGGCGCTGGTCGCGATCGACGTGAACACCGGCAAGTACGTCGGCAAAACTGCCCGCCTTGAAGATACGATCGTGAAGACGAACGTGGATGCGATCAAGGAAATCGTGCGCCAGGTACGGCTGCGCGATCTGGGCGGCATCATCATCATCGACTTCATCGACATGGACGAGCGCCGCAACCGGCAGAAAGTGATGCAGGCGCTGGAAGAGGCGTTGCGTCTCGATCGAGCGCCGTCGAAAGTCCTGCAGTTCAACGACTTCGGTCTGGTCGCAATCACCCGCAAGCGCGTGAAGCAGTCGCTGGAGCGGACGATTGGAACGCCATGTCCTTACTGCCAGTCTACGGGCTTCGTAAAATCGGTGAACACCATCTGTAACGAGATTTACGTTGAGATGCGCAAGATCGCGAGTCACCTTGAGCACAGCGACGTGATGCTGCGAGTGAACCCGGAAGTTGCGAAAACGCTGAAAGCGAACAACGCGAAATTGCTGAATGAGATGGAGGAGCTCACCAAGAAGACCATCATCGTGAAGTCAGATCCGGCGCTGCACCAGGAACAGTTCGATATTCACTGAGTTGAAGGCTGGATCGCGTTTCGTCGAATAGGCGTCAACAGGCTTTTAAACGAGGGACGGGCATTTTGCTCGTCCCTATCGTTTTTTGGAACTGTTTCTCGCGGCCGATCGCATTTGAAATGGCATGAGTAATGGAAAATACCATGGTAGAAAGCCACTATGAATACCACAATAAGCGTCGACCGAGCGGGTCGTCTGGTCCTCCCAAAGCAAGTGCGCCAGCAATTGCAACTGGAACCGGGTGAGTCGCTGGAAATGGAATCATTCGAAGACCACATCGTTCTGCGTCCGGTGCGAGGCAATGCGTCGATGCACAGGAAAGAGGGCGTTTGGGTGTTTCGCGCGGGAGCGCCGCTGAAGGCATCCGTGGTGGGTGAGACGATAAGACGCGTGCGGAAGGAGAGGGAACAAGCAGTGCTGGGCCGGAAACGATGAAATCCTTCTTCGATACCTCGGTTCTGGTTGCCACGTCCGTAGAGGGTCACGAGCACCACGAGCGCAGCTTTGCTCTCTTTATTGATGCTGATCGGAAAACTGCCTGTTGCGCCGCGCACAGCCTTGCGGAACTATATGCGACGCTGACGCGGTTGCCGGGCAACTTCCGCCTGAGCGCGGATCAGGCGATGTTGTTTCTCGATTCCGTCGAGGAACGGCTCGAAGTTATATCGCTCGATCCGCGGGAATACCGGCTGGCGATTCGGGAGGCCGCGACTGCCGGTATCGTTGGCGGAACAATTTACGGCGCTTTATTGGGGCGGTGCGCCTTGAAGGCGCGTGCAACCAGGATCTACACCTGGGACGTTGGTGATTTTCAGAGGCTGAGCACTGAAATCGCTGAGAAAGTGAGAACGCCATAGGCCTTGTCAGCGGACAGGCCTGCAGATATCCGTGCGCGGGCAAGATGCCGGATGGGTTGACTACGCCAGGGAGATGAGCTTTGCCGCTTCCCCTGCACGCTCCCGCAGCCTTTCGAGCGAGCTCTGGAGACGTTCACTGTTTGCCTGCGTCTCAGGCTGCTGGCCGATGGTCAAGGCGAGCCGGTCAACGGCTTCAGCGAGGCGCTTGGCGAGGTCGACGAGGACGACCAAAGAATCGGCGTGCAGCTTCCAGACGGAGCGGGAATTCCGCGAGCGCTTTAATTCCTCCATCTCGGTGGTGATGCGCGCGGTTACTGCGACGACGCGGAGCACCATTCGCGCAGCGTCTGCCCGGGGGCCCGCTTGTTCGAGATAGTCGGCGGTATAGGCTTCAACCTCGGTGGGACTGAGCATCAGGTTGAAATAGCGCATGGGCACAACTTGGCGAAACTTGGGATCGGCGACGCGCACGAAGACTCGGATCGATTCTTCCACTCTCCGCAGTTTGGCTTCTTCGACCGCCAGCGCCTGCGGCGTGATGGCGGCGGGCACATACTTGGGAGCGAGCGCCGGAGCGGCAGCCGCGCTGCCGGCGCCCACCGCGTGAACGGAAGGCGTGGAGCCTGAGTTGGCGCGCCGGATAGGCGGCCTGCGCTCCAACTCTTTTTTCAGCCGGGAGACGCGGCGGAATTTTTCGAGCGCCGCGCCGTAGTCAGCTTTGAGCAATGTTTCCTGGTTCAGGGCAGCGACATGCTCGACGGTGACTTCGACGCCGTCGACCGTACTCAGAATGCTTCCGCCAAGTTCTTCAAGCCGGTTGGCGAAATCCTTGATCTCTTGTGCAGCGCCGGCGAACAGCGCATGAAAACGATCGCCGAATGCCGCATTGTAAGGTGCGAGAGTGGCCAGCACTCCGGGGTGATACATCGATTCTCCGAGCGAGGCTTTCAATTCCCGAACCCGCGGAATGATGCCGGAGTCCATCAGCGTGCTGAAGTCCTGAAAGCGATTCGCCTGGTCGAGCAGGGGGCCAAATTCGCGCAGCAGTTGCACATGATTTTCCGAGAGTACGGGCACGTCGGACTCAGACAGGATTTCCAGCAGCGCGATTTCAAACGGAGAAAGAGGAATCGATCCATCGAGGCCGTAGCCGCGCTGCTCCCACTGGCCAGCCACACGAGGATGGCGAAACAGAAAGGTTGCGACCAGATCGGTCTTGTCACGATTGGCCCCGGAATCGTCGCGGTGGCGCGCGAAATAGCGCAGCAAGGCTTCCGCAACCTCTGGGTCAAGATCGGATTGCACCCCAAGTCGCAACATGGCCGGAGTGATTGCCATGTCCAGCAGCTGGATCCATAGGTGCATTTGAGCGAGGGTGAAGCGCACATCGTCGGCGCGGCTGATGACGTCAGGGGCGAGTTCAGCGGGCGCGGGCAGCTCGCCGCCAAGTTGGTCACTCAGCAGCCGCTGGTAGAAGCTCTGCACGGTGGCGAGCAACGCCAGCTCCCATTTGGGATCCTCAGCCAAAGTCAGCTCCTTAGAGATCGCACGGGTAATGTTTCCAAATGGGACTGTCTTTTAGTAAAACCGAAAGGGAAGCGCAGCGCAATTGGTTACCCGGTTACGGAAGTGTCAGCACTCCTACCCGGGTGTAGAAAACGGAGCTTTGCCCCGTCTCCATCGGGGATCAAAATGCCTCTGTAGCGCTATTGAAAAACCACGGTTTTATTCCCATACAAAAGGATGCGGTTTTCCACGTGCCAGCGGACGGCGCGCGACAGGACGACTTTTTCGATGTCGCGGCCCTTCTGAACCAGATCGTCGATCGTGTCGCGGTGGTAGATGCGGACCACATCTTGTTCGATGATGGGGCCATCGTCGAGCACTTGAGTAACGTAGTGAGCGGTGGCGCCGATCAGCTTGACGCCGCGCTCAAACGCCTGGTGGTAAGGCTTGGAACCCACGAACGCAGGCAGGAAAGAGTGGTGAATATTAATGAGGTTCTCGGAGCCCAGGGTGGCGATGAACTCATTCGACAGCACCTGCATGTAGCGTGCGAGGACGAGGAGACTGCATTTGTGCTCGCGGATGAGCGCAATTTGCTTCTCTTCCGCTTCCCGCTTGTTTTCTTTAGGGACCGGTACGACGAAGTAGGGGACGCGGTAGAAGTCGGCGATACACTGGTTATCGGGATGATTGGAAACGATCAGAGGGATTTCGCAGCGAAGTTCGCCACTCTGGCAGCGGTAAAGAAGGTCCTGCAAGCAATGGTCATACTTCGAGACGAAAATGGCGATGCGGGGGCGTTCGGTGGAGTGAGCGAGCCGCCATTCCATCTGGAAGTCGCGGGCGATGGAAGCAAAGCGTTCGGAAAAGTGGGCAAGGTCAAAATCAAAATCTGCCGGATCGAACTCAACCCGCGTCAGAAAGAGATTGGATTCCTCGTCTCCATGCTCATCGGCGAACAGGATGTTGCCGTTGTGGCGGAAGATGAATTCGGCAATCGAGGCGACGACCCCTTTGCGGTCGGGGCAGGAGATCAGAAGGATGGCGGAGTTATGCATAAAAGACTCTGATTCTGTCGCTTTCCCCGGTGATCCCCCGTGTACCCCCGTGCTCCCTGTGGTAAAGATTTGTTCAGCCACGGGAGGCACAGGGGTGCACACGGAAAACTGAACTATTTCTTCAGTGCCTTCGCAATCTCCCGCGCGGCGTTAGCGCCGGAGCCGCCAGTGAGCCCCGTACCAGGATGCGTTCCACTGCCGCACAAATACAGCCGCTCGATCGGCGTCTTATACCGCGCCCAATCGAGCAACGGACGCATGGTGAAGAACTGATCGAGCGCAAGCTCGCCGTGAAAGATATGGCCGCCGGTGAGGCCGTAGGTTTCTTCGAGATCCTTGGGCGTGATGATCTGGTGGCGGAGGATCGTCCGCGGCAGATTCGGCGCGTACTGCGCGATCGTCTTCACCACGGTTTCGCCGAGCGCGGTGCGTTCGCTTTCCCAGTCGCTGTCTTTCAATTTGTAGGGCGCGTATTGCATGTAGATGGACATCACATGCTGGCCAGCCGGGGCGAGCGACGGATCCGAAAGCGACGGAAAAGTAATTTCGATGTACGGGTGACGTGAGAAGTTGCCATACTTCGATTCGTCGAAGGCGCGCTCGAGGTAATCGATCTCGGGGCTGATCTGGATGCGGCCCTGCAGCAGGTTGCCGTTGCCCTTTGCCTTAAGCGCGGTAAATTCCGGCAGGGCGGAGATCGCGAGATTAATTTTTGCGACCGTCCCCATGCAGCGGTAGTTCTTGATTTTCTGAACGAAGTCCGGGGTGAGGTGCGCGGGATCGACCAGGCGCATGAGCGTGCGCTTAGGGTCGGCGTTCGAGACGACCGCTCGGGCGGGAATCTCTTCGCCAGAGATGAGGACGACCCCAGTGGCGACGCCGTCCTTCACACGAATCTCGGCGATGTCAGCGCCGGTGCGAATTTCCGCGCCCGCTTGTTTTGCCGCCGCCGCCATGGCGAGAGTGATTGCGCCGGCGCCACCGGCAGGGAACTGAACGCTGCCGGCAGGAGATGGGTCCGCAGCGGCGCGCAACATCAGCACGAGTGCACTGCCCGCCGACCACGGACCCAGGAATGTCCCGAAGATGCCGCGCGCGGCGATGGTGGCGCGCAGCGGTTCGGTGTCGAAGAATTCAGCGACCAGATCGGCCGCAGCCATCGGTCCCCAGCGCAGGACGCGATACAGATCTTTCTTCCCCAGATTTCGAATGGAGCGGCCCGTCTTCAGCATCCCCCATAGATCGCCGCTGCTGGGGCCGTCGATGTTCGGTGGCGTCAGAACGAGCGCTTCGCCGATGACCTTGCCGATCTTTCCCAGGGCGGCGCCCAAGTCCACATAGGAGGCAGCGTCTTTCTCCGACCACTGCGCGATCTCCTGCGCCGCCTTCTTCGCGTCGGAATACAGGACGAGCGCCCGGCCGTCGGGCAGCAGCGAGACTGTGCTCACGTCGGGAGTCGTGAGCTTGAGGCCGTATTGCTCCAATTGCATGTCGCGTACGATGTCGGCGCGGAGTGGGCCGGTGTTATGCGCGAGCGTGGAGCAACGAAAGCCGGGATGAAATTCTTCGGTGATGGCCGCGCCGCCCACCTGGGCGCGGCGTTCGAGCACCAGCGGTTTCAATCCGGCTTTGGCGAGATAGAAGGCGGCGACCAGACCGTTGTGTCCGCCACCGACGATGATGACATCGCGCGTTTCGGACATATGTCTATGCGGCTCCGTCTTTCAGAATTTCGAGCGCTGCCAAACGTCCGGGCGCGCCCATGATGCCGCCGCCCGGATGTGTGGCTGATCCGCACATATATAAGTTCTTGATGGGTGAGCGGAATTGCGCCCATCCCGCAACCGGGCGCAGGAAAAATAATTGTTCGAGCGAGAGTTCGCCCTGGAATATATTGCCTTCGGTCAGGCCCCATTCGCGTTCGAGGTCGAGCGGGGTGACAACCTGGCGGTGCAGGATGATGTCTTTTATGTTCGGCGCGTATTCGGCAATGGTGTTGACTACGTTGTCGCCGAACTTTTCTTTTTCCGTGTCCCAATCAAGTCCGGGCGCCAGCTTGTAGGGCGCGTATTGCACGAAGCAGGAGAGGATATGCTTGCCCGGCGGCGCGAGCGACGTATCGGTGAGCGTCGGGATCACCATGTCGATATAAGGGTGCGAGGACCAATGCCCGTATTTTGCCTCGTCGTAAGCCTTCTCCATGTATTCGACGCTGGGCGAGATCGACATGGCGCCGCGCAGGTGCGCGCCGACTCCCGGCATGCATTTGAAATTAGGAAGCCCGTCAAGCGCCATGTTCACCTTGCCCGAAGACCCGCGAAACTTGTAGCGCTTCACGCCGTCCATGAATTCATCGGGCAGATTTCCAGGCTCGATCATCTTCGTAAATGTGAGCCGCGGATCGACACTCGAGGAGACAACGTCGGCGTAAATCTCGTCGCCGTTGCCCAGCACCACACCGGTCGCGCGTCCATTCTTGACCATGATGTGCGCAATCGGAGCCTCGGTGCGGATTTCGCCTCCAGCCTCGCGAGCGGCGTCGGCAATCGCGTTCGAGATGGCGCCGGTGCCGCCGCGTGCGAACCCCCAGGCACGGAAAGCACCGTCAATCTCTCCCATGTAGTGATGCAGCAGAACATATGCCGTGCCCGGCGAGCGCACGCCGAGGAAAGTTCCGATAATGCCCGACGCCGACATCGTCGCCTTGAGCACATCCGTCTCGAACCACTGATCGAGAAAATCGATGGCGCTCATGGTCATGAGCTGGACTTGGTTGTACTTGTCCTCACTCGACATGCCCTGGAAGCGGCGTCCGATAAAGAGGAGCTTCATCAGTTCGCGCGGGTTGAGCGTTGCCGGGTCAGGCGGGATCATGCTGAGGATCGGCTTCACGAAGCGGCACATCGCCTGCATCGCCTTGCCGAATTCATCGTAGGCTTCGGCGTCAACGCGGGAGTGGCGGGCAATTTCGCGACGTGTCTTCCCGTGATCGTTCACACGCCATAGATGGTCGCCGTTCGGCATCGGGGTGAAAGTGCCGTCGAGGGGAAGAATCTCAAGTCCGTGGCGGGGAAGATCGAGATCGCGAATGATCTCCGGCCGCAGCAATGAGACGACATACGAGCAAACGGAAAACTTGAAGCCGGGAAAAACTTCCTCCGTGCAAGCCGCGCCGCCGAGGACGTGGCGTCGCTCGAGCACGAGGACTTTCTTTCCAGCTTTTGCCAGATAAGCGGCGTTGGTGAGGCCGTTGTGGCCGCCGCCAATCACGATTACGTCATACTTTGTTCCGCTCGAAACAGCAGGCATAGATTAATCCAGAATTAACGGGAACTTTCGCAGAAAATGACTCGCCATTCTATCGGGAAAGTATCGTTTTGTCTCTACTTACGCGCGATTGCTGACTCATGGTCAATCCATTTCGGCGCTTGCCGCACTAGCGTGGCGGTGCATATAATCCGGCGTCAGGGTTTGTTGAGATTTCCCCCGTGATCCTCTGTGTCCCCAGTGGTAGAGATTTTTCTTAACCACAAAGGTCCCAGAGGTCCACAGGGACAAACCGCACAAGGAAAACCACACACGAGGTCGCCTTGCCCATTGGAACTGCGTTTCACGAGAGAACTTTCGCCCTCTGCCAGAGTCTGAATTACCGCGAGTGGTCGGGATACTACACGGTCAGTGTGTACGAAGTGCATCACGAGCACGAGTACAACGCGATCCGCAATGCGTGCGCGCTGATTGATATTTCGCCGCTCTATAAGTATGTGATCACGGGTAAAGATGCGACCAAGCTGGTGAACCGCGTGATCACGCGCGACGTCAACAAAGTTGCGGTGGGGCAGGTCATTTATGCCTGCTGGTGCGATGAAGACGGCAAGGTCATCGACGACGGAACGATCACCCGTCTCGAAGAAAACAAATATCGCTGGACGGCCGCCGACCCGAGCCTGCGCTGGTTCCGGCAGAACGGCCTGAACATGGACGTTCAGATTGAAGACATCTCCGAGCAGACCGCCGCTCTGGCGCTGCAGGGGCCCACCTCCGCAAAACTTTTGAAGACGGTCGCGGATGCCGACATCACTAATCTGAAGTATTTCCGCAAAACGAGCGGCAAGATTGCCGACGTGCCGTGGATATTTCGCGCACCGGATATACCGGCGACCTGGGGTATGAGATTTGGATTCCATGGAATGATGCCGTAAAAGTCTGGGACGCGCTGATGGACAAGGGCAAGCAGTTTGATATTCACGCGGCCGGAATGCTGGCGCTGGATGTATCGCGCGTGGAAGCGGGGCTGCTGCTGATCGAAGTCGATTATACGAGTTCGAAGAAGGCGCTGATTCCGTCGCAGAAGTACTCGCCTTATGAGTTGGGTTTCGGGAAGATGGTGCATCTCGATAAAGAGAACTTCATCGGCAAGAGCGCGCTGGCGCGAGACAACAAGCAGGGCGTGGCGCGGCAGTTGGTTGGACTGGAAGTGGATTGGGTGGAAGTAGAAGGGCAGTTCGACAAGTTCGGACTCTCTCCAGCAGCGCCCAGCCAGGCGTCACGCGTTGCGGTGCCCGTCTATGACGGCGGCAAGCACGTGGGCAAGGCAACGACGACAGCGTTTTCTCCGCTACTGAAGAAGCTGATTGCCATGGCGAGCGTGGGTACCGAGTATTCCAAGCCGGGCGCCAAGCTGCAAATGGAATTGACGATCGAAGCGCAACGGATGAAGACAACAGCGACGGTCGTGTCGTTACCGTTCTTCAATCCGAAGCGGAAGACGGCGGTCCCGGTGTAAGTGCTGACTTCCGTATACTTTCTCCGCTAATGCGTGAAGGCGTCGTAGACCCTCAGAAACGGCAGCGGTTGATAGTTTAGAAAAGCGGGCGACGTGGGCACCGACGTATTGTTAACGTATATAAAATTATAAGTAGGGCCTAAAGCGGCCGCCCCATTGTTCAATTGGGCAGGCGTGAGGCCGGTCCATTTCCCCGTCCTCACGCGCAGGTCAAGCGTCCGCAGCGCGGTAATCGTTTCGGCGGGCGTGAATTCACAGTGGCCCGCGCGATGCACGAATGTCTCCCGCAGCATCGCACTGTCATTCGCCTCGTGGACAACCCTCGAATAGGCTTTCTCATCCTCCACCGGCACGAGTCCGTCGCCGGTGGTGTGCAGCGTCAGTACCGGGACGGTTAGCTGGCCGTTGTAGATGATGTTATTGCTCAAGTAAGTCAAAGCCCCCGGATTCGCTGCAATTCGCGGGGCGTTCTTCAGTGTCGCAAGGTCCGCAGCCAGGCTCAGACCCCCAGCGGCATACAACGCCTGCACCTCTGCATAGTGACCCGAGCGGTTTAGTTGCTGCAAGTAGTTCACGCCGTTGTTAAACGAAGGATTGCCCCCGCCGCGCGCTTCCAGTTCGGCGCGGTAGTAGAACTGAAAACCAAAATCCACGTAGGCCAGCCATTCAAACTGGCTGAATTCCTGGGTTGCGTAGTCGGTGGGTGACGGCTCCGGAGAAGTGGGATCGATCCAGCCGGGCACACCCGCAAAGGCCGCGACCAATGCAATTCGCGCTTTCCCTTGCGCCGTGGCCTGGGCCGCACCCAGAAACCCTTCCGCGGTGTTGTAATCCTGCGTCGGGTTTGTAATGTTGACAACCTGCAATGCCCCGCCAGCCAGCAGCGTGTTGAAAGCAAATGCTCCGTCGAGCGCCTCGTTCCACAGGCCCACGCCACCGGCCACGACTCCGCACATCGGAAGCGCCCCACTGAAGCGATTCGGATATTGCTGCACCAATCCGGCGGTAATCATGCCCCCAAGCGA
>Ga0073928_10008949_pt1 | contig 12355 bp, 6 predicted proteins | sample PaiPotPPA55metaG_FD_76969 | JGI IMG/M metagenome (GOLD analysis project Ga0073928, IMG submission 76969) | Iron sulfur acid spring bacterial and archeal communities from Banff, Canada, to study Microbial Dark Matter (Phase II) - Paint Pots PPA... ...
ACCGCCGCATGGCCCTGGATCTGCTGCGGGAGACGCAGGCCGAGGGCCGGTCCCAGGCGACCGCCGCTCTGCACGCCGCCCGCGCTGCCAGCGGGTGAAGTCTGTAACGGTGCTATAGTGTCCGTTTTTTGGCCAAATCGGGTAAGACGGCCATCGATCATCGATGACTTGCACCCGGAGGGCCTGATGGTGTTTGTCGACCGCGTTTTGCGCGCACGCCCGTGTAGTTCCATCAAACGTTGGCGCAAGAACAGGGAAGTGAGACGCCCCATCAGGGCGGCGGTCGCGTGCGCCGTTGAGTCATTGGAAGCGCGTCAGTTTCTGTCCTCAAACGTGGTTACCTACCACAACGACACAGCCAGCACGGGACAGGACCTTGCCGAGATGACGCTCACGCCGGCAAACGTGAACGTCAACGATTTCGGCAAGCTATATTCGACTCCGGTGGATGGGCAGGTCTATGCCCAGCCTTTGTATGTCTCGGGCGTGAACGTCACGGCCGGGGCGAATCAGGGGACGCATAACGTCGTCTATGTCGCCACGGAGCACGACAGTCTTTATGCCATCGACGGGGACAAGGGCACCGTCCTCTGGCAGGACTCGTTCCTGGTGCCCGAAGCCGCGCTGACTTTGGGCGGCGCCACCGTCACCGTCACCACGGTTCCGAGCGTCGACGTGAAGAGCGGCAATATCAGCCCCGAGATCGGGATCACCGCCACGCCCGCCATCGATCCGGCCAGCGGATTCCTGTACCTGACCGCCAAGACCAAGCAGATCGTGTACGGCAACACGTCCGCGCCGCACTATGTCTACACGCTGTACAAGGTGAACATCCAGGATGGGACATACACCGGCACCGTGATTGGAGACACGATCTACACAGGAGGAACCTACACCTTTCGCACGGGCAGCGATCCGTATGTGTTGGACCCGGGCGGAGCCGGGGCGGGAGTGATTATGGTCAGCGGACAGAGGCGGGTCTATTTCAATACTCTCCGGCAGATGAACCGGCCCGGCATTACTCTCAACAATGGAAACGTCTATCTGGCATTCGGCTCACACGGCGATAACCTGCCGTACCACGGCTGGATCCTGGGCTATGACGAGAACACGCTGGCCAATAGCGCGGTGCTGAACCTCAATCCCAACGGCAGCTACGACGGCATCTGGCAGGGAGGCGGGCGGATCGACGTCGATCCGCAAGGCTACATGTACGTCGAGACCGGAAACGGCAGCTTCGATACCACCCTCAATGCCCAAGGGTTTCCTATCAATGGCGACTACGGCGATTCGTTCGTCAAGATTGGCGTTGATTCCGCGTCCAGCGCGACGAATCAGAACACCAACGGCTGGGGTCTCAAGGTGGTCGATTACTTCACGCCGCTCAATCAATCGGCGCTCAGCTCGGCTGATGAAGACTTGGGCTCCGGGGGGCCGATGGTACTGCCGGATTCGGTCGGGAGCGCCGCCCATCCCCGTCTTCTGGTCGGCGCGGGGAAGGAAGGGAAGATCTACCTCATCGACCGCGACAACATGGGGAAGTTCCACGTCGGCACAGACCAGGTGGTGCAGGAGGTCAGCGCGCTCCCCGGAGGGGGGTCAGGGGGGTCATACGGCACGCCGGCCTTCTTCTCCGATGGCACCACCGCGCGGATTTATTACGGGGGGCAGAACACCGCCGCCAGGACGTTCACTATCGCCAATGCGGCGTTGTCGACCACGCCCGACTCCAAGTCCACGGACAGCTACGGCGCCCACGGCTCGACGCCGAGCATCTCGGCCAACGGCGCTGCCAATGGGATCGTATGGGACCTGGAATTCAACACCGGCCAACTCCGCGCCTACAACGCCAGCAGCTACGCGCAGGAGCTGTATACCACTGCCCAGGCAGGCGGACGTGACCAGCTCGGCGGGGCGGTATTGTTTGCCGTTCCGACCATCGCCAATGGACAGGTGTTTGTGGGGACGTCTAAGTCACTGGTTGCGTACGGCGAGTTCGCGGCGCCGACTTCTCCGCCTGCCGCTCCGACCGGCCTGACCGCCACCGCGGTCTCCAATACCCAGCTCAATCTCTCCTGGCAGGACAACGCGATTAACGAGGCCGGGGATTACGTCGAGCAGTCAATCGACGGGGGCAATACCTGGAACCAGATCGCCACGACCGGCGTCAAATCCGCCTCCTATGCGGTGACGGGGCTGCAGCCGGGCGCCACCTATTCCTTTCGCGTGCGGGCCTTCAATGTGCTGGGCAACTCGGCCTATTCCGACACGGCCTCAGCCACCACTCCCAATCTGACCCCGACGCTCAACTTTGCCGGCGGCTTTGCCAACGCCGGCGGCCTGCTGTCGCTCAACGGATCGGTCACCAGCATCATCGGGTCCAATCTTCAACTCACTGACGGCAAGATCGATGAGGCCGGCAGCGCGTTTTCCGATTCCACTGTCTCGGTCGACCACTTCGACACCGCCTTCACCTTCCAGCTCACCAGCGCCACCGCCGACGGATTCACGTTTACGATCCAGCGCGTCGGCCCAACCGCTTTGGGCGGAGTCGGAGGCGGGTTGGGGTATTCCGGCATCCCGAGCAGCGTTGCCATTAAGTTCGACCTCTACGACAACGCCGGCGAGGGGAACGACTCCACCGGATTATTCATCAATGGCGACGGGCCGACCGTGCCCAGCGGCGCCCACCCCGTCGAGGCCTCCGTCGACATGAGTTCCAGCTCGGTTGATCTGCACAGCGGCGACGTGATGCAGGCGACCCTCCACTACGACGGCACGACGCTCCAGGAGACCATCACCGACACGGTCACGCACGCCAGCTTTACCCACAGCTACGCGATCAATATCCCGAGCACGATAGGCGGGAGCACGGCCTACGTCGGCTTCACCGGCGCCACCGGCGGCGCGACCGCGGTGCAGGACATTCTCACCTGGACCTACACACCGCTTCCGGCGCCTCCCGCCACGCCAACGAATCTAACAGTCACTCCCGCCTCCGGCAGCGAGCTGGATTTGGCATGGTCGGAGACTTCCAGTCCCGTCGACTATTTCACCATCCTGCGCAAGGGGCCGTCCGACGCCACCTATACCCAACTCGCCCAGGTGCCCGGCGCCCAGACGATGTACATGAATACCGCCCTGACGCAGAACACGACCTACTCGTACGAGGTGATCGCGGGGAACGCCGGCGGCGTTTCCGCGCCGGCCGGCCCGGTGACCGGCGCCACCCCGATCGCGCCCGCCGCTCCCAGCAATCTCCAGGCGACGAACATCACCACGACCGGCGTTACCCTCACCTGGCAGGACAACGCAAACAACGCCGCCGGTTACAAGGTCACGCGACAGTTGGCGTCCAATGAGTCGATCCTGGTCGCGACGTTGTCCCCCACCGAAACCAGCTACACCGATAACACTCTTCTGCCCGGCAGCCCGTATCAGTACGTCGTCGCCGCTTTCAACCTCGCCGGCCCCAGCATGGGCGCCGAAGTGCCTTTCCAAACGCTCGCCGCCGCGCCGTCGGCGCTGGCGGCAACGGCGGGCGGGCAGCAGGTCACGCTTTCCTGGAACGCTTCCGCCGGCGCCAGCGGCTACAACGTCTACCGCGGCCCTGCTCCCGGTGGCGAGAGCGGAACGCCGATCGCTACCAACGTGACCGCCGACACCTTCACGGATACGGGTCTGCCGGCCGGGCAGACTTACTATTATCAGGTCAGCGCGATTGACGGCGGCGGTGAGGGGCCGCTGGCGGCGGAGGTATCCGCCACTCCGCTGCTCCCGGGCGACGCCGACGGCGACGGCAAAGTCGATTTCGCCGACTTCACCATCGTCGCCCGCCACTACGGCCTAGCCTCCGGCGCGAGCTGGTCCGTGGGGGACTTCAACAACGACGGGTCCGTCGGCTTCGACGACCTGGTCATCCTCGCCCGCAATTACGGCCGAAGCATCGCCTCGACGACCGCCGCGGTGCAGCCAACAATCTCGATTGTATCGGCGGATGCGAGCCTTGCAGCCCGATCGGCGGCCCAGCCGGCGATCGATGCCGCAACCGACTCCGAACCGACGCGCCTTCGAAGACACAGGCGCGCCGTCAGCACAACATGAGGCGACCCTCAGGAGCCGGGGGAAGAATTGGTTCCGCGAATAAACGCGAATGAACGCGAAGGGGACCTGGGAGAGATTATCTGGTGGCGGCGTTATCGGGGCCTGTGCGATTTATTAGGGAATCGCAAAAGGCGTCTGCCGCGTTGACCGCTTTCTTCTTTTTTCGCGTTCATTCGCGTTCATTCGCGGACCAATTCATCTGTTCGTCGCCCCTATGGCAGTGACCGGTTCAACCGCCAGACTGTTTAGCCACGGCATACAAGTGCGTCATCGTCGAGACGAATAGGGATCCCTTGGCAGCGGTGACGGTCGCGCTGATCGGCTCGCCGGTCTCGACCGAGCTGATGATCTGCTTCTGTTTGCTGGCGGCCAGCACGTCGAACTCGCCGGCCCGCGTGCCGATGTAGACCTTGCCGTCGGCCACCATGGGCGAGGCCCAGATGGCGCCGTCGGCCCGGTAAGTCCAATAGGGGGTGCCGGTGATGGCGTCGACGCAGTGAATCACCCCGCCGCAATCTGCGACGAAGACCAGTCCGTCGTAGACGGCCGGCGTGCTGCACGTCTGCCGGCCCAGCGGATACGACCAGATCTCGCCGGTGTGGGTGATGTCGCCGGTCTTGCTCGCCTCGATGCACTTGAGCCATCCCCTGCGCTTGCCCCACCACAGATCGCCGCCGGCGGTGAGATAGACGCGGCCGCCACAGAAGACCGGCATGCCCAGGATCTCGCTGGGGCCATCCCGCCGGTTGCTCAGGTAGCCGTGGATGTTTCGCTTGGGGCCGGCCGGGTCGCAGTCGAAGGACCAGACGGCGTGAAGGTCCGTGATCTGACCCGCCGGCGGGAGCGAGCCGAGTGCGTCGAAGGCATAGCAGATGCCATTGCCGCCGCCGAAGAAGACCAGCCGCCGGCCGTTTACATCGCCAAGCGAAGGCGACGACCAGGTGCAGTGAAAGATGTCGGGGCCGATCCGCTGGTTGTCCCTGGCGACGATTCGTCCGGTTCGTTTGTCCACCACCACCAGGCTCGGCGCGTCGGGGGAACGGATGACGCGATGGGTATTGTCGACCCCATTGCAGGAGTTGACGTAAAGGAGGTTGCCATCGATCAGGATGGAGCCTTCGACCTGGTCGTGGATGTGGACGCCGGCTTCCTTGACCAGGTCGCAGATCCAGATGATGTCGGCGTCGGTCGGCCCGGGCTGAATCATGGCGGCGCCGTGCGGCGTCATGTGCCGGCCCTCGTCCTTGAACGGCCCGTCATTGCCGTTGGCCATGCCGTCCAGGTCGAGGCAGACGACTTCCCCGCGGTTGGTGAGTACGTAGACGCGGTTGCCTTCGCCGGTGGGCGCCGAGGCCATGCCGACCTTCGGCCAATCGAGGTACGGGTCGTCCTCCATTTTCGGCACGACCAATTGCCAGAGGAATCGGCCGTCCTTCTCGTCGAAGCACATCAATACGCCGCGATCACCCTGGTGCCTGGGGTCGCGGGGGACTTCGTTGTTGGTGCCGATCAGGACTTTCCCGCCCGCGACAATCGGGGTGGCGTAGCTCTGGTCCCCAAGGTTGGCCACCCATTTGATGTTCTTCCCCGTCTTCGCGTCGAACGAGTCCGGCAGGCCTTTCTCATCGGAAACCATGTTCCGCGAGAACCTCTGTCCCCACTGGGGCTGGTCCGCTGCTCGCAGGCCGGCACAACACGTCAATAGCATCCCCCAGGCCAATGCCACGCGCGCATACGCACTCATTTTCATGCCGCGATTGTAACCAAGGGAGCGGTCGCTTCGGCTACGAAGCAAACCCGCCTACTTAATGGAATTCGACATCAGATGAAAGTAGTTCGCGCAGGTCTGCTGGTTCTTCGGATCGATATTCGCGAACTGCGTGTTCGAGTAAATCTTTTGGTACCCAATATCGGTTGGGTCGAGCGACTCGACGTGCCCGTCGGCAAAACCGTAATTGGCCCGGCCGCTGTGGCGAATCCCGGGCGTGTCGTCCAGGTCGCCTGGCGGTGGGAGATATCCCATGAAGGACCAGCCGTCGTTGGGCGAGTGCTCTTCCTCGAGCAGGATCTTGTGACCGGACTCGACGATCTGGCTGATCCGGCTGACGGCCTTCTTCTCGTTTCCCCAGACAAGCGGGCTGGTCGGATGGTTATACAGGCCCCGGTTCCAGGAGTAGGTGAAGTTGCGATCGAACGAGGCCGCTTTCCCAACAGTGCCCAATCGGGAGGTTCGGAAGTCGGTGTCCGTAGGGCAATTGAATATCCTGTACAGCACTTCCGGCGGCGCCGTACTTGCACGCCCCCGGGCCGGGACACCGGTATAGTGCAGGCTGTTGGTCAGGTATGGCCAGAATGACCCGACGTCATAACGGATTCTCGATGCCCCGCCGTCGATGCTGTCCATATAGTAGCCCAGCGATCTCATGAATGGGGGGTTCGTTTGGGGATAGGTCGCTCCAACCCCCGGAAAGTACGGCGTAGCGCCTTTGTGGTCGTCTACGTACATCATGAACCCGAGCATGATCTGCTTTTCGTTGCTCATGCACGTCACCGACTTGGCCTGCTCGCGGGCTTTATTCAGCACCGGCAGCAGGATGGAGACGAGGACGGCGATGATCCCGATGACGACCAGCAATTCGACAAGAGTAAAGCCGCGGCGCTGCGACAGCTTTCCGCTCCGATGGAAATGACGGGCCATGTTGTACCTCCGGGGTGCGGCCAGAAATGCGTGCCGCAACTCCAACCTCTGGACTCGTTCGTGGCCGGATAAGAAATGCCGAACCCAGCCATTCCCTGCACTCTACCGCCGCGTCGGAATGAAATCAAGGAAGATTGCTGGAATTGCGGAACGCTTTTCAGGCAGTGGCGGAAGGGAGCTGCGCATGCCGCTCGACGCGGTTTCGCCCGGCTCGCTTGCCGGCGTAAAGCGCCGCGTCGGCGGCTTGCACCAGCGAGCCTTCGGCCGATGTCAGGTCGGCGACGCCGAACGTGCAAGTCGGCCGGACCGAAGGATCCGACAGCTTCCCCGCGCTGGTCGCTCCCCGCAAGCGCTCCGCGAGGACGATGGCGCCGTCAGCCGGTACGTCCGGGCAGAGGATGATGAACTCGTCCCCGCCGTATCGACAGGCCACGTCCTCGATCCGGCAGCCGTGCTGGAGCGTCTCCGCGACCATCCGGATGACCTGGTCGCCGAACGTGTGCCCGTGGGAATCATTGATCTCTTTGAACTGATCGACGTCGGCCATGATGCAGGACAGGGGCCGATTGTGGCGGGTTGCCGAAGACAATTCCGCCGCAAGCCGCTGCTCGAAATACCTCCGGTTCCACAGCCCGGTCAGCCCATCGACCATTGCCTGGCGAGTCTCCAGCCGCAGCAGGTAACCGTAGCGGAGCGCTACCCGCACCCGCGCCACCAGCTCGCGGGGGTTGAACGGCTTGGCGACATAGTCGAGTGCGCCGAAACTCAAACCGCGGACCCGCTGGTCAATCTCGCTGGAGGCGGTGAGAAAGATGATCGGCGTGCGGCAGGTCTGCTCCTGGACGCTCAGCAACTCGCACACCTCGTACCCGTCAATCTCGGGAAGGGAAACGTCCAGGATGATCAACTCGGGCTGAAGCTCGACCGCCCGGTGCAACCCCGACATCCCGTCGAAGGCCGAGTGCATCTCGATTCCCTCGCGCCGAAGATAGGCGGCCAGAAGATGATGGACCTCCTGCGAGGCATCGATCAGCAACACCCGGGCGGCCATACGATCCTTCTCTCGCGGGCCTTGGGCCGCGCGGCACGCGGCGGTCCAAAGCGCAGAAGTCACGCGGCAGCGGCAACATGCTGCCAACCTCGTTCCATCATCGGCCGTCGATGTGATCGAGTGCAAATCCGGAATGTCGTCTGATAATGTCATGCGATGCCCCGCCGGAGGAGGGCTGAGTGGTGGGGGTCGTGACAGCTTCTGCAAGTCGCGAGCCGCCGTCTGAGGGCCGGGGCGTGTCGCCCCGATCTGGACCGAAGGTCCAGGATTGAACGTCCATCGTAGCGAATTCCGCGATTCCGGAATCTTTCTCCTCACCGCCGTGACACAGCTACAATGCGGGACCGACCAAGGACAATGATGAGCGAATTGTCGGAACAGTTCATGCAGTGCATGGAGGTGTGGGGCGGGAGCGAGGCGGCCGATCGCGGCGTCGTCATGGCCGGATTGGACCTGTGGGTCTATAGCAAGCCCTATGGCCAATCAACCGAGGGCGGGGACGTCTATTACGTTTCATCCTGCGCCACCGGCCGCATCCTCCGGCTGCTGGTGGCGGACGTCAGCGGACACGGGCAGGCCGTCCGGGGCGTCGCCGCCGAACTCCGGGGGCTGATGCGCCGCTATGTCAATCACCTCGATCACACGCAATTCGTTCGCTCGATGAACCAGCAGTTCTCGGCGCTGTCCGAGGCGGGGTGCTTCGCCACCGCGGTCGTCAGCACCTACTTCGCCCCCACCGGGCGACTGACCCTCTGCAATGCCGGTCACCCGCTGCCGCTCCTCTACCGCGCCGCGAGCCGGGAGTGGACCTACCTGGATGCGCTGCGAGAATCGTCCGACCCGGTAAACCTGCCGCTGGGCATTCTCGACATGGGCGACTACCAGACGTTCGACGTGCCGCTTCGGGTCGGCGACCTGGTGCTGTGCTACACCGATTCACTGATCGAGTCGCGCGGCCGCGACGGCCAGGAGCTGGGCCACGCCGGGCTCCTGGAGATCGTCAAAAGCCTGGACGTGAGCGATCCCTCCCGATTCATCTCGGATCTGCGAGCGGCGGTGGCCGACCAGGCCTCGGGCAATCTCACCGCGGATGACGTGACGGTGCTGATGTTCCGGCCCAACGGGCTGGGCACGAGACAGCCGACCCTCCGGCGGCAAGTCGCGGCAGTGACCAAATTGCTCGGCGCCATCGGCCGCCGGATCGGTGGCGGCGAGCCGGTCCCATGGCCCGACCTCAAGCTCGCCAACGTCGGAGGCGCCCTCTTCTCGCCTCTGCACCGGTTCTGGAAGTCGCGCACCTCCATCTGAAATGACGATCGCGCGGGGGAAGGGCGCCGCTAGCCCGCGCGTTCGCCGAACAGTTGCAGGTTCAGGACCTGCCCGCTCGCGACGGCGATGCGCAAAACGCCGGCAGGCGGAGTCGTGGTGTGCCAGCCGGATTGCGGGACGATTCCAATGGTGTACGTGCCGGGGGCGAGGACGTTGAAAGACCAGTTGCCCCAGCCGTCGGTGACGGCGCTGGGTTCCCACCACTGCCAGACGCCGTCGTTGTTTTCGTCCAGGAAGACGCGCCACCCGCCAATCCCGACTTCGCCCGCATCCCAGATGCGATCTCCATTGGCGTCGTTGAAGACGAAGCCGGTAATCAGGGCGTGCGTGCTCTGGCCGAAGTCGGCCCCGGTGAGGAGCTGAGTGGGGCCGACAGTGATGTGCTGGCCGAAGCTGTTAAATGGAAATGTTTGCCGCCAGCCAATCCGGGGAAGGGCCCGAATGATATAGTTGCCGGCGGCGAGATTGCTCAGGCGATAGTTGCCCTGCGCATCGGTCCAGGCGGTGGGTTCGCCGGGATCGAGCCGGCCGTTGTTGTTCAGGTCTGCATATACTTCCCAGCCGGCCAGTCCCCCCTCGCCCGCCTGGCGCATCGCGTCGGCATTGGCATCATTGAAGACCGTTCCGGCAATCGATCCGCCAGAAGGTGGAGGCAGCGGCACTGCGGACATCGTCAGGTTGTACGGCGAACTCGCCCCGCTCGCTGCCGGCGCCACCCATAGATAGTACGTGCCGGGCGCGAGCGACAGGGAGATCGTCTCCGGTGACGTCCCGATTCGATGCGGATAGGAGAGGATATCCTGGGGCAGGATCTGCCCCTCGGCATTGCGGTCCTGCACGAGCAGCTCATCCAGGCTGTCCCGCACTCCCGAGAGATTGGCGGTGAACTGGGCCGGCGCCGCGAGCGTGAAGCGGTAGAAGGCGGTGGGGTCGTCGGCGTTGATGTAGTTGATGAAACGCCATGCGGCGGCGTCAACGGCGCCGGCGTCGAACGCCGTCGCCAGGCGCGGGCCGGCGCGGTTGGCCCAGACCGCGGCCTGCGGGCCCAGCCAGCCGCCGGCATTGACATTCCCGTAGATGTCGCGCACCCGGTTCGGTTCCAGCAGGAAGGCGTAGACATTCGGGTCGGCGGTGAAGCCGGCAATGCTTGTTTGATATGTGGCCACCCGTTGCGGCCCGTCGGTGGCGAGATCCACCCCTTCGAAGGTAGCGACACGGCTGAATCCCACCGGCCCTGTGACCAGCACGTCGCCGGTGCCAAGGCCGCCGATCGACACCGCCGAGTCGTCCTCGTAGGCTATCTTCACCGTCAGCGTTTGCCGGGCGGGGTCGACGGTGATCGCGTCCAACGCGGCCGCTGGCGCGGTCGTGTCGGGGACGACCGTCGGCCGAAAATTTGCCACGATCGGGGCGAACTCGTTCATCACCCGCGCGTTGTCCGCGGGCGCGGCCGAGTTGTCGGGATTGCCGGTGGCGATGCCCTGGAAGCTGACGTTCGGGTTCGAATAGTACGGAATGCGATCCGTGTCCGACATGATATCGCCGACCGTGTAGTTGCCGAGCGTGAACGTCTTTCCGTACGCATAAGAAATGCGGCGAGAGGTCGGGTCGGCGCGGTCATGGCCGGCCCCCAGGTTGTGCGCAATCTCATGGGCGAAGACGTAATTGTCGTCCGCGTACGGCTCCTCGATGACGCTGTAGCCGTACGCGGGCTGCGGCGTGCTCAAGTCGTCGGGCTGAAACGCCAGTCCGGCTTCATTCCCGCTGCCGCTCCCCACCCACAGCGATACCAGGTCTGCCCCATATCGATCGCGCAGCGCCTCCACATTGCTGAGGGCACCCCTGCCCATCTGAAGGTTGATGAGGTCCGTATTCAGCACGCCGCTCTCCGTGTAGTTCGCCTCCTCCGCGTGAACGAGGCGGATAGCGGCGTTCACCTGGCTGTTGCCCAGTGCCAGGTTTGTGTCAGCGATCGAGCGCTCGATCCGTCTATCAAGAGCGGCGACGCTCCCGGCGTCGGAGAGCGCCATCGGCGTGTACAGCACCATCACGTCGATGACCGAGAACGAGGAGAGCAGTCTCCGCGACTCGAGGAATTGCACGAGCGGGAACATCGAACTTTGCCCGTACCCACGGCTAACGCGCCGGCCCGGCCGCGGGAACGACAATGACATGAGAGACATACGGCCTGTCTGATCGGCCTGGCCGCGGCCGAGACGGTCAAAACTACCACCCGCAGCCAGCGCAGCCAGCGCAGCCTAGCAGACTGGTCCCCTCAACGTCAACGCCGATCCTTTTGACACTCGCCTCTGCGCTCGGGAGAATCGCGGCCCATGTCAGCGAAAACGATTCTGTGCCTCCCTGCTTGTGTCATCCTTTCCGTTTTGGCTGCGGCCTCCTTCACCCGCGCGGCGGAGGAATACAAGCTCGGCCCCGATTCTGAGGAACACGAAGGTGTTCCGCTGGGGAAGGTCGAGCATTTCGAGTGGACCAGCAAGATATTTCTCGGCGCCAGGCGCGACTGCTGGGTGTACGTGCCGGCCCAGTACGAGCGGCAGAAACCGGCGTGCGTCATGATCTTTCAGGACGGGGGCGGGTTCCAGGACCGCAAGGGGCCGTGGCGGGTGCCGATCGTGTTTGACAATTTGATCCACAAACAGCAGATGCCGGTGACGATCGGCATCTTCCTCAATCCCGGGGTGGTCCCGCCGCCCAGGGAGGACAAGGAGGCGATGCCGCGGTTCAACCGGAGCTTCGAGTACGACTCGCCGACCGACCAGTACGCGCGTTTTCTGCTGGAGGAGATCCTCCCGGAAGTGGGGAAGAAGTACGACCTGGCGAAGGACGGGAACAGCCGGGCGATCTGCGGCATCAGCTCGGGCGGGATCTGCGCCTTCACCGCCGCGTGGCAGCGGCCGACCGAATTCAGTCGCGTGGTCAGCTTTGTCGGCAGCTTCACCAACCTTCGCGGCGGGAACTTCTATCCCGACGTCATCCGCAAGACCGAACCGAAGCCGATCCGCGTCTTCCTCCAGGACGGAAAGAAGGACCTGAACATCTTCGCCGGGAGTTGGGTGATCGCCAATAAGGACATGGCCGAGGCACTGGAGTTTGCCGGGTATGACTATCAATACGTGCTCGGCGAGGAGGGGCATAATGCCAGGCAGGGGGGC
>Ga0073928_10008950_pt1 | contig 12353 bp, 10 predicted proteins | sample PaiPotPPA55metaG_FD_76969 | JGI IMG/M metagenome (GOLD analysis project Ga0073928, IMG submission 76969) | Iron sulfur acid spring bacterial and archeal communities from Banff, Canada, to study Microbial Dark Matter (Phase II) - Paint Pots PPA... ...
AAGGTCAGATGTCACAACTGCTCCGTGGAAGATTCCCACTGGGCATCGGGCCATTTCATCAAAGGACGATCGACAGCGGGCATCACCATATCGCAACACGATCCTCGGGCTTCAGATAGAGCTTGTCGCTGGGTGCCGGGTCGAAGGCTTTGTACCAGTCATCGACATTGCGAACGGTATCGCTTCGGTATTCTCCCGGTGAATGGGTGTCGCTGGTGATCTGCCGACGCAGCGCGGCTTCGGTCTGAACCGTCCGCCATCTCTGGGCAAACGCCAAGAAGAAGCGCTGTTCGCCAGTCAGTCCGCTGATCACGACGTCGGGCTTGCCCTTCAGCGACAGAATGTAGGCGTCATGAGCGGTCAGCAATCCTGCCAGGTCCGCGATATTTTCGCCCAGGACCTGCTTGCCATTGACGCAAAGATCCGAAAACGGGCAGTAGACGTCGAATTGCGCGGCCAGCTTCACCGTGGCGGCGCGATACTTCGTCAGGTCCTCCGTGGTCCACCAATTGCCGAGGCGGCCTTGGGCGTCGTAAATATTGCCCAATTCGTCGAAGCTGTGGCTGATTTCGTGGGCGATGCCGGCGCCGGCGGAGCCGTAATTCGAGGCGGCGTCGCCTTCGCTGTCGAAATAGGGAGTCTGAAGCAGGCCGGCGGAGAAAGTTTCGGTATTGGGAGTGAATACGATGACCGCCCCGACGATTTGCGGATCGATTCTCCACTCGTCGGGATCAGCCGGCCGTTTCAGGCTGGCCAGATTGCGCAGACGATTGAAGGTTTCCGCCCGTCGCAGATTGCCGAAGGCATCGCCGCGCACAACGTCGAGAGTCGAATAGTCGATCCATTTGTCGGGATAACCGAGGCCTATCCTAAGAGCGGTCAGCTTGGCTAATGCCTTTTCCTTTGTGGGTTGCGACATCCAGGTGAGATTTGGAATGCGGGTGCGATAGGCGGTGATCAGGTTGCCGACCATGGCTTGCGCCTTCGCCTTGGCCTCGGGAGGGAAGTAACGTTGCGTATAGAGTTGGCCGACCGCCTGGCCTAAGGCAGCGTTTGTGGCAGCGATGGCAGTCTTGCTGCGGTCTGGGATCTGCTGCATTCCCGAAAGAATGGTGCCGTAGAACGCGAAATCTTCGGCGACTACCGCCTTGGGCAAGACGCTGGCGTAGTGTTCGAGCAGATGAAACCTGAGATAGTCCTTCCACAGATCGATGCTCTCACTGCCAACCAGGGCAGATGTGCCGGTCACAGCCGCGGGCTGCCAAACGATGAATTCCGATTGCCCGGCAACTCCGGCCTCTTTGAAGTAAGCGTTCCAGTCCATACCGGGCGCCTTGACGCTAAAGTCGGCGCGTTTCCACGGATTATTCTGCTTGAAAACGTCAGCGGCATCGGAGTCTGGAGCGTGGGCTTGCGCCATCCGAATTTCAAGTGACAAAATACGCGCCGCGCTGGATTCCGCGCCTGCGACATTGGCAAATTTCAGGATCGCCGCGATGTGCCTCTGATAGTGAGCGCGTAACTCGGCCATTTTCGCGGAAGCGTCGATATAGGCGTCGCGATCGGGCATTCCCAGACCACCTTGCAACAGGTGGAAAACAGAATGGTCTGGATCCGTGAAGCTCTGATTGACCCACACGCCAAAAATATGGTCGGCGTTGCCGGTGGGCCCATCCACCTCGGAATTCAATGTAGCGCCGAGATAGGCTGACAGGGATTCCTTGTTGGTGATCGCTGCGATCGCGGCCATTTCGTTGGCCAATGGTGCCAGCCCCTTGGCCTCGATGCCGTCTTCGTCGATGAAGCTGGCGTAGTAGTCGCCGACCTTCTGGGCAACGCTCCCGCGGGCCGGCCGATCCGCCGCCGCATCTTGAATCAGATCGCGGACCCGCTGGCCGGTTCGCGCGACCAATATCGCGCGCGTATCGTACCTGGTTTGGCCAGCGGGTATGGCTGCGGCTCTGAGCCACCCCCCATTGGCGTAGCGGTAGAAATCGTCCGCTGGCTTGATGGAAGGATCTATGTTCTGAGAGCTGTTCTGCGGGCTGTCGTTCGCATTTGGATCAACGGGTGCGGCGGCGGTACCGAGCGAAACCGCGAAAGCGAAGATAACGAGCAGTGCCCTAGCGCGAACAAGAGGCATGGCGCTCCTTTCAACCAGCCGAATCATTGCGTGAAAACGGAGATTTACTTGAACCAAGATGTGCCTAACGAAGATCCATTTCAGTTCCTACGTGTTCAATGACCGCCTTCCGGTCACGATCCAATCCGACGCGGGGGAGATATCCCACCCGCCGCGCTCCCTCTCTCGAAGCTCAGCAAACGTGCTTTCACATCAAGTCCTCCCGCGAAGCCCGTAAGTTTTCCGGACGACCCGATGACGCGATGGCAAGGCACGATGATGGATACCGGGTTTTTTCCGTTCGCGGCGCCGACCGCTCGTGTTGCCCGGGGATTCCCCAACTGTTTCGCCAGGCGTCCGTAGCTTCTGGTCTCTCCAAACGGTATGGCAAGCAGCGCTTCCCATACGTCCTTTTGAAAACGAGTTCCTCTCATCTCGAGAGCGATCGAGAACCTCTTTCGTTTTCCGGAGAAGTATTCCCCTAATTGCCGCTCCGTTTCCACGAGAACCGGATGGCGGTCTTTCGCAACCAGTTCGCTCAGGCGAACACGACGGGGACTGTCCTTTTCCCAGAGGATGGCCACCAGGGCTTTCTCACCGGCGACCAGTTTCAGTTTTCCGACCGGCGATTCCATTATTTTGTAAGCGAGACTCATAGCCTTTTCCTTCTGGTTCCATCAACATCGTTGAGGGACATCGATAACACGGACATCGATAAGAGAGACCGCACAGACGATTAACCTGATGCACGAAGACGGCCCGGGACAGCGCTTCGATCGGCAGCCCAAAGATGTTGTGCCGCATAAGCCCGCCACGGCCGCCAGGACTCGGCGCGACTCAAAAGATTCGCAGGCGTTGATCTCTCGCCATCCATTGCCGCCACGCTGCGGAGCAGTCCGATGTCAGTTGCCGGGAACGCGTCCATCTCGCGGATCGCGCGGAGCGCGATGTACTGTGCGGTCCATTCGCCAATTCCACGAATCGTTCGAAGACGCGTCACCGTTTCCTCGACGCTGCCGAACGGACGGAACAGGTTGGAATCAGCCACTGCCGCTTCGGCCAACGCTTTCAACGCTGTCGAACGCGCGGCCGGCATGCCCAGTCCGATGGAGGCAGCCGAGGCCAGTCGTCTCGCCTTCGGAAACGCGTGCGACAAACCGGGATGGATTAGGAAAGACTTCGGGACAGCGCGACCGTGAAGAGCGACGAGTTGACCCGCCAATCGTCGCGCGGCGGCCACGCTGATTTGCTGGCCCAAGACAGCGCGAACTGCGATCTCGAAGCCATCCCAACCGCCGGGAGCTCGCAACCCGGGACGCTGCGCCACCAACGGAGCGAGTGCGGGATCACCGGAGAGATGGTCGCCGATCGTTCCAATGTCAGCTCCCAGATCGAAGAGGCGCCGTACCCGCGCCACGATTGCCGGCAACAGCCGGACGTCCGGGAAGCGGATGTTGACCCTGAGACTCTGTCTATCGGGCAGGTGAGTCACCTCGATGCTTCCCATTGCCCCATCGATTTCGACCGTGCGCAGATAACGATCGCCGTCGATGAATTCGACGCCTGCAACCGTGCGGGAGCGCAGGAAGTCGAGCATACAGTCCCATTCATAGGGCGGACGGTAGCGCAGCCTGAGTGCGACGTCGTTCCCTTCGTGCCTCGCCGAAGTCTTTCTGCGCAAAGCGCTCGGAGGCCGACGGAACAAGTCGCGAAATGTCTCGTTGAATCGCCGCACGCTGCCGAATCCGGCCGCCATGGCGACGTCGGTCATTGACATCTGAGTGTCATGGATGAGTTGCTTGGCGAAGAGCACTCGCCGTGTTTGCGCCACTGAAATCGGGGATGCCCCGAGATGCTGAAGGAATAAGCGCCGTAATTGACGTTCCCCTAGGCCCAGGCGTTCCGCCAGTTTTGCAACGCTGCTCTGTTCATCATCCAAGGCGCCGTCAGCGATCAGAGCTAGCGCACGGGAGACGGTGCTCGAAGTTCCACGCCAGGAAGCCAGGTCGGGGGCTATTTCTGGCCGGCAACGAAGACAGGGACGAAATCCGGCGTCCTGCGCGGCTGCCGCCGAGCCGAAAAAGATGCAATGCTCAAGCTTGGCTGTCCGCGCCGGACAGATGGGACGACAGTAGATTCCCGTCGAGGAGACGCCCACGAAGATCAAGCCATCAAAGCGGGCGTCCCGGCTCTGCAAAGCACGATAACAAGCTTTTCGGCTGGGCAATTCCATGAACTGATTTTCGCATTCAGGATGGAGGGAAACTGGCGGTTTTCGGACGTGGTCCGATTCCGCATTGTGGGAAGGTCGTGTCAGCTCGCTAATTATCTAAGAATATGGACGGCTTCGTGCAGATTGAGTGCGAACGTTAGCACGCTATTTGCGAATGGAGTTGGGATTGGAGAGCGCAAAAAGTCACATCTATCCGTAAACACATGCTTCCCGAGCAGCTGAGCAAACATTCAAAACACGATGCCTCAGGCGACCAAATGGTCGCCCCAGTTGCTTACCACGAATCACGAATATGGACTGCCGGCATGTCGAGTGACGCGGACCTCAGTTTTATCGGCGATTCAGCTGCTTTGCTCGTCGATCTATCAGGAGAAATGGTGTTCTAGCGTGGGTTGGGTGCCCTCCACCGGAACCTCTCTCAAAGGGTGCTTTTGGCTGGTTTTCGGCCTATCCGCCATTGCGTTTACCGAGACACATCATGCCCGATAACTGGCTTCATGGAGAATGAAGCGTCGACATCCGAATGCGATAGAACCCTTGTGTTTATTGGGCTTCCACTTTCCGCGGAGTTCGTTCGCAAATTGCGAGTTCGCGTTGGAAAACGATGTGCGAGCTGACATGACCCAATGGCCGAGGGCAAAGCCGCCTATGAAGACGACGATACCGGCGAGAATGGAATTGAACAGGTTTAAAGGCACCCACGGCGCTCACACCGACGAAATAGGAGAGCGTCCGCTCGATGCCCAAATCGGGGAGAGCCTTGTGCAGGCTCTTGAAGACTGTGTGACGCTTCTGCTGCGCTTTGTCTGGCATGACTCGCTCCTCCGATCGCAGCTTGGCGGTGGCTGGGAAGAGCGCAGTACACCCCAGAGCCAACTAACGACGTTCACCGCAAGTACCGCAATTCCCGTTTCGGCGGCAACCCCGGCCAGCGCCTTTTTGGCTCCGGGTTCGCCGTGCGCGAAGCCCTAGCCACCGGTCACGATCGCCACCCGACTTGCAACCTTTGCAATGGTGCCGGTGAAAAGGCTTTGGATGGCAGTAAGGCCGGTGTCGAACGGCAAACCCGTGCTAGTGCCGCCACAGGCACGAGGAAGATCAGGGCAAGAACCACTGTAGTTGGACGCCCGCACTTCGAATGAGAAAGGCGCTCTATTTGGCGGATGGAAATGGACTCGGAACCAACGTGTCATTTACACCTGGCGCAGCACCCCAATCCGGCTGCTCGTGGCGCAAACGTAGCTTCAGCCTACGACGAACAATGAATCGTTGGATGATTGCAGCGATCCGTCCAGCGCTGTCTTTCGGTCGTCCTTCCGTTCCAATCACCAACGGGCCGGGTTTAACCCGCGGACCAACGTAGTCGTCGTCTACTGGTCAGCACCCAAGCACGGTCAGAGATTTGGGGTGTCCCAGAAAGCAGTTTGCGCGACTGGCGGTGTGCGGAGATCGGTCCTCCCTAGGTGAAATTGGGAGGACGAATCAAGTATGATCTTGCTGACGTAGAACGTTACGTCAGAGCCAACAAGCGAATGCCGTCCGTGCGGACACATGGAGGCTAGAGCGATAGCTCAGCACAAACGAGGCGGGATCTACGATTACAATTTTTGGGTGGACGGCACGCGCTACCACGGAAACTCGCTCAACGAAAATGGCGACAAGTTTTGCGTATTTGCACCTTTATTTGTTGCACTCTTCAAAACTCTGAGCCATCGACGTAGAATCGCTTACACGCGGATTACGGGCCGCCTCGAGAGCGGACATATCTTGACTGCTATCGTGGGTTCATTTTCAAAACGCAAGCGGCCGCCTTAACCAAAAATGGCACGCTCCAAAGTGCTTTCCCCTCGCGCAGACGCCCGTCCCGGTGATGGAGTTCCCGCCTCTGGCCCATTGCGATCGCCTCTGCTGTTATCTCTCTTCCTCTTTGCAGCCACGCTGATTGTTTACTTCCCCACCCTCAACAGCGCATTTGTCAATTACGACGACCCCTCCTACGTCACCGCCAATGCACACGTTCTTCAAGGACTTTCGTGGAGCAACGTCTGGTGGGCATTCACCGCCACCGTCGAAGCCAACTGGCATCCACTGGCCTGGATCTCCCACATGGCCGACGTGCAGTTCTTCGGGACGAATCCGCGTGGCCACCACATCGTCAGCGTGGTGCTGCATGGACTTAACGTAGTGCTGCTGTTCCTCGTCCTCCGCCGGGCAACCGGATCCGTTATGCGAAGCTTTGTGGTGGCTGCGCTCTTTGCTGTGCATCCCTTGAACGTCGAAAGCGTTGCCTGGATCGCGGAACGAAAATCGCTGCTCTCCATGCTCTTCCTGCTGTCCGCCTTGGCGGCGTACGGATGGTACGCGAGCAGGCGCAGCCTCAGTCGCTATGGCGCTGTGGTCGCGCTTTTCGCGCTAGGACTCGCCGCCAAGCCGATGATCGTTGCCCTACCCCTTCTTCTATTGCTGTGGGACTACTGGCCATTGCGACGCCTCACTTCTCAGTCAGAACAGTCCCCGTCGCGCCCCAGGTTCTTCCGGCTCGTTCCGGAAAAGATCCCTCTCCTCGCCCTCTCCGCGGCCAGTTCCTGGATCACGATTTACGCGCAGCGTAGCGGAGGCGCTCTCGGATCGACCGAACTGCTCCCCCTGGCACAACGCGTTGCCAACGCCATCTACTCCTATATGGCATACGTCGGCACAGGAATCTGGCCATCCCGTCTTGCTGTGTTTTATCCGCACCCGGAAGGTTCGCAGGCCGCGTGGAAGGTTTTGGCTGCGGCACTGCTCATCGTGGCCATCACCGTATTGACTTGGCAATATCGCGAGCGTCGTCCCGCTCTGCTCACAGGATGGTGGTGGTATCTGGTCGCCATGATTCCCATGATTGGCGTCGTGCAGGTCGGACGGCAGGCCATGGCTGATCGCTACGCCTACCTCCCCTTCGTAGGTCTTTTCATCTTTGCAGTTTGGGGATGCGCAGACTTGTTCGCGCACCTCAAGCTGTCGCCTTTTGCCGAACGTACGGCCGCGGCCGCAGTGCTGGTCATCTACGCCTCCATGGCCTACCTGCAAATCAATTACTGGCACAACAGCTACACCCTCTTCTCGCACGCTGTGCAAGTCACGAACCGCAACGGCATCGCCGAGGATAACCTCGGCACTGCGCTGATGGAAATGGGACGTTCCGACCTCGCCATGCCGCACTTCGAGGCCGCCGAGGAATTCGTTCCCCAGCTTTCCACCCCGCACTACAATCTCGGCGTTCTGCAGCAACAACAGAATCATCCGGACGCCGCCAAACGTGAATACAACCTGGCGCTCAAATACACCGCCGACTCAATCGAAGCTGCTCAAATCCACAGCAATCTCGCCTTCCTCCTGATGGAACTCGGCGACCTCAAGGCCGCGACCGAACAGTTCACCGCTGCACTCCAGATAAACCCGGACAAGCAGAATACTCTCCTTGGACGCGGCATTGCGGAGTATCGTCAAGGCAGTCTGGATGCTGCAACCTCCGATCTATCTCGTGCCGCCCGGGTCGCGCCTCTCGCGCAAGCAGATGTCTGGCTTGGGCGCGCGCTCGAAGACAAGGGACAAACGCAAGCTGCCGCGGCCGCATATCGGCAGGCGTTGCAGCTAGCTCCCGGCATGACCGAGGCCCAGCAGCGACTCGAAGCCCTTCGTGTCGGGCACTGACCATTGCGTGCGTTACACTCTCGCAGGGATGTACCTGATGAAGTCGGTCGTGTCTTGGTTCTCTCGCGACCTGCTTCCGTAATCCCATACGAAACGTCAAAGACAGAGGGACTCAGGTGTTTGAACACTCGCGAAGCCTTTCGTCAGAGCGTCTCCTCCATCGCCGCGCACAAACTGCGCAGCTTCCTGACCATGTTCGGAATTACCTGGGAAATCACTTCTGGCATTCTGCTGGTCGGCCTGGGCAAGGGATTCAGTCGCGACCAGAAAGATCGTCTCAAAACCATTGGCGTCGACCTCGCCATGGTCTGGGGCGGACGTACCTGCGAACAGGTCGGCGGATAAGCCGCGGGACGTCTAGTTCGCCGCTCCATTCAGGATGCATACACCATCAAGTGAGAAGCGTACTTGATCAAGGCCCTGAGTCCAGAACTCCGTCGCAGCGTCGCCGAAGTCAGCTGTTACAAGCAGCGTCTCGTCCCGTCCGCCGCGTCTGGCCCGACTACCAACGCTCCGGTTGCTCAAAGTGGAGGAAGGCCGCCTCATGAGCGATGACGACGAGAAGGAAGGCTGGAGCGGCGTGGTGATTGGAATGGGGTCGCGCGACCAACTGTTTCCCTACCACGCCATCGGCGAGATACTCACCATGAACGGCTCGCCCTACACCGTGATCGGTGTGATCGGCAGTTACGGCAGCGGGCCAGACACTTTCCGCGGAGTTGGTTGGCAAATTGTGAGTTCGCATTCGCAAATAATGTGCGAACTGACCGCGGAGTGTGAGTAGAGTGGCCGAGTTTACCAGGTGCTGTAGGCCGTTCCGTCGGTGGCGGTGCCGCTCGATGCGGAGTGCACGTCGGTGATGCCGGGTTCCTGTTGGTCGACAGCCATCATCACATCTTCCTGGACGACTTCCCAATTGGTTTCCTTGGTCATGGGATCGACCGGAATCTGGCGGAGGTAGCTGGCCTGGACGAGATCGTCGAGTGACTGCGGGGCCTTTTGCTTGTCGAGAGTGTACTGAGAGATGACGCTGCGCAGAGTGCTCAAGTTGGAGCGCAGAACGGACTCGCGAGACTGGATTACGCTGCGGTTGTAATTTGGAATCGCGACCGCCATCAAGATGATGATGATGCTGATGACAACCATCATCTCGAGCAAGGTAAAACCGCGGGCATTGGTAGGTCTTCGACTGCGGACCAGTGCGCGCAGTGATACCCGCTCGCCGGACTGCCGTGCCCCGTGCACCGATTTGTGAATGCGGTTCAGCATCGAAGTGCGCCTCAGCATCTACCAGTCCTTGTACTTCGTCCCGTCCAGCGCGGTACCTTCGGATTTCGTATAGACGTCGAATACGCTTTGGCCGCCCCAGGAATCGGAGTCAGGATCGTCCTGCATCGACCGCATGCCCCACTCCTTACTCTTGGTCATGGGATCCGTGGGAATAGAACGAAGGAAGCGAATTTTCTTGCCGCCTTGCGCTTCAATTCCCTTGGTCAGTTCCTCCAGCGTGGGTGGATAGTGTTGGGCGTCCACTTTGGTCTGAAACATGTTCAGATCCGCGGCGTCTTTGTAGCGGTCGATGGCATCGCGCATATCCCACAATGCCTTGCGCAACTCCTTTTCCTTCTCGCGCTGAATCGTGATTCGTGCCAGCGGCAGTGCCATCAGGGTGAGAATCGACAGAATGGTCGCGGCGATGATCAGCTCGAGGAGCGTAAAGCCGCGTTCGCGGTGCGCGCTCGTTCCGGGATGGAATTTGTGAAGCGTCATAGATATTGCTCGCACCGGAGCGACCAAGTATGGCATTGGGGCAAGAGCCCTCAGGCGGTAAGAGAACGGTGCCGTTCCTGCGGGACTCGCGCGCCTTCGCTGCTCCGACCCGACCCTTCCGGGCCGGGCTATCACATTTCCGCCGCCCTTCGGCTTCGCTCAGGGCAGGCTTTCGCAGCTGAATTTTCCTTCGGTCCACCGAATCGAAGCTCGAAAATTCTCCTTTACTGAATCGTGACCGAGGCCTGTGCTCCGTTGACCGTGATGGCCTGCAAGCCAGGATCGCGCGCTCCTCCGCGCGTGATGGTCAGGGGAGTCTGTCCATCTGCTTTAGCCTGGAACGTTATGGTGACGACCGCGCCTTGGCCGGAGACTCCTCCCGTACCGGGAGGCCGCGAGGCGGTAATCTGCGACTGACCGATAGCTTCATCTTCGCGGTGAACCAATGCTACGGCCTGGCCATCCTGCGAGAGGAAGCCGCCATTCGAAACATTCACCAGTTGCAGCATTTTGGGATCGTAGTTCAACTGCACCGGCACGGAATGCACGTTCTGGGCGCCGGAGAGAACCAGATTTACGGCAAAGGTGTTTCCCTTGACCGCTTGAACGGTGGGCGGATCAAACAGGAAGCTGGCCGGCCCGGCGGCGCTGGGAGGAGCGGGCTGTCCCGCGGGAGCTTGATTGGCCGGAGGCTGTGACGCCGGTTGAGCTGGCGTCGGAGCCGGAGTGGCCTGCGGTTTGCGGCGCAGTTCGATCGTGGTCGAGGTGCCGATATCGATGGCGCGCTGGTTGATCTCGCTGACTTCGGTGCCGCGGATAATGTGGGGAACGATGGCAAAAATGATTTCGTTCTCCGAGTGATCCTGGGTGGTCTGGCCGAAGAGGTATTTGAGGATGGGAATCTGCGCCAAGCCGGGAATTCCGCTCAGCGATTTCGTCTGCTGATCTTCCATGATTCCGCCGAGCAGGTTGGCCTCGCCATCTTTCAGGCGAATCTCATGTTCGATCTTGCGCTGGCCGATGATGGGCTGGCTGATACCGCCGATATTGGACTGGCCGGTGACCGCCGAAACGTCCATGGAAATCTTCAGCGTGACTTCGCCATTCGCGTGCACGTGGGGTGTGATCTCGATGTTGACCCCCACGTCGAGATACTGGAACTGCGTGTTGACCAGCGGGTTGATGCCGACACCGCCAATGCCAGGCTGGAATGATCCGGTTGCGACCGGAACACGATCGCCAATCTTCAGGGAGGCCTTTTGTCCGTCGAGAGCGCGAATCTGGGGGTTCTGAATCAGTTTCGTGTCGCTGTTGTTCATGACCGCCGACAGGTTGGCCGACGGAATTGTGACCTGGAAGTCGGTGGCGTTAAGGTTGCCCAGCGTGTTGAGGTTCAGACCGTTGGCGCTGCCGCCCGAGGTGGTTGTACCGCCTGTGGTCGGGGTGCCGGTCGTGGGGGTGGTGGTCGTATTCAGATTACTCTGCAGCGTAACCGTGGCGCTGGTTGGCGGACTCAATCCCAAGGTGCGTGACCGGTCTTTGCTGACTTGCATTACCGCGATGTCGACGATCACTTCCGGACGGGCCTTGTCGAGATCCTCGACCAGTTTTTCGGCCAGTGCGATCTGATCGGGGGTGCCACGCACGACAAGCGCATTCTGTGAGAGCAACTGCTGCACGCGCTGGACGTCGAGCACGGCGCGAATGGCATTCACCACATCCTGCAGTTCGGTGGGCGCAGAGAGATTCGTTAGATAAAAAGTTTTGAGGACGCTCTGTTCCAGTTCCTTGCGCTTCGCCGGATTGTCTTGCGCTACGAAAATCGTATTCAGCGTGACGGGACGCCAGAAGGTTTTGGACTCGAGTGCCGTGATTTGCAGCGCCTCTTCCAGCGTAACTCCATTGAGTTCAACTTTAATCTGTCGGGGAGTGTAGTCGGGGTCAAACAGGACATTGATTCCGGCGAGCTGGCCGATGGTGCGGTAGACGGTATCGGATTTGTCGGTAAGCTTGACCGTGATGGGGATGTTCGAAATAGGGCCAAGTTCGACCGGGCCGGCCGCTTCGTGGACTTTTTTCTCAAGGCCAGCGGGTGGACCCGCAGCCTGAGGCTGAGGGTTTCGCTGGTCATTGATGATCTTCACGGTGCGGTTCAGTTCCTGACGGGCAATGAATAAGGAGGGATCGATGGACAAGGCCTTTTGGAAGGCGGCCAAGGCGTCGTCCAGCTTTCCGTCGTCGCGCAGTTTCTGCCCGTTATGAACAATCGAGGCGGCAGCCTGGAAGCGGACCCGTTCGTAGGCAGCCCGATAGCGCAGATCTTTCGGCTTGAGCTCGTAGCATTGCTTGAAGAATTCGTAGGCCGTCTCGTACTGCTGGCGAGCCTCGGCATCCTGACCTTTGGCGTAGAGATCCTTGACTTTGTCGGCGATGGCGGGGAGTGTTACAACGGCGACCAGCAACAGGAATAGTGCCGGGCGCATCAGGCGTCTCATTCGATAATCCTCACGAGATAATCCTCTTTATGACAGT
>Ga0073928_10008952_pt1 | contig 12351 bp, 6 predicted proteins | sample PaiPotPPA55metaG_FD_76969 | JGI IMG/M metagenome (GOLD analysis project Ga0073928, IMG submission 76969) | Iron sulfur acid spring bacterial and archeal communities from Banff, Canada, to study Microbial Dark Matter (Phase II) - Paint Pots PPA... ...
CGACTTTTTTCAATTTGAAGTTCTAGCTCGACGACGAACTTCAGTTGAAGAGCTGCACGCGCTGCGGAGTAATTGACTGCCTTCTTGGATCTACGCCAGGCCTCTACTAACTGATCGAATTCGAAAAGATGTCCCACTTCCCAATGTACTCTGTTGCCCAATAAGCTCCGAAGTCCCCTGTACCGACAAGCAAAAAACAGCCCCGCATCCACGTTAAGATCTCTCAATTCCTTCTTTGTCCCGCGCTCGCATCGAATGCGCAACGTACGCCCAACTGCCGGCGTTTGTTGGCTGAACAATCGCTCTATACAAAGAACGATGCCGGAAAAGAAATCTTCCGTTTCAAACGGCTTGCCGAAAATGAATCGGTCCCAAGTCAGCTTTAATTTCCGATCTTCTTTGAGCTCCTGACGATGGTCCTCGTAGAACTTTCGATCCTCATCGTCGTCCGACGAAGTCGTTTTTCTTTTGATGAGACGACTCAAATATTCTCGCTCTGCATTTTGCAGAAGATCAGCTTGCCGTTCCTCATAAAAATCGAGAGTCGCCTGACCAAGGTTGAATGGCTCTCGTTTAAAACCATCGAACAATGGTGCAACCGCCTCCCACTCGCACTCGGAAAGACTTGCACTCTGAGGATTCCAACCAGCTGGAGAGGCAACGAATTCTCGCACTAAGTCATGGAGTGCTTCTGGAATGCTGTCTTTCACCTTTTCGAATGTGGCAAGAAGATCATCCGTGGTCAAAGGTGCTTGGGACGACGTTTGCTTAAGAAGGAAGCAAGCCCGTTTTTTCTGGGCAGTGTCATACAGCTTGCGCCATCGGGAAGCGTGATTACGGGTTTTCTCGTTAAGAGCGTTGAAATACGCTGAGTCTCGCGGAATCCGCAATGCTGGCAACGCTTTTCCCAACGCAACAATTACGGGGTCACCGTCACTTTCTATTCCTGCACGTGTGCGCAACACGTACTCAGCCAGGCGATCAAGCGACAGAATTCGCAGTTCACGTAACCCGCTGAGCGCCTTCTGCCACCAGTTGCGATGTTCTTGGGTCAGCGGCAGGCCTTCCGCCCCAACATTTACCCAAAGGTCGGGACAGTCCTGAAGCTGCGCTGCCCCAATAGGCACCAGCTCTTTAAGAGACTGTTGCTCATCATCTCCTGTGTTGGCTACCAATAACACCGGCTTGACGCAGACTGCATTTCGAAAGTGTGTCGCTCGTTGTTCAGTAAGAATAGCGGTAGGCAATTCCTGAGTTTCCAAGAAGTGAGCTGGGAGTTTTATTTCAACCTGTTCATTAAGAAGTTCATCGTCTAAGATTGCCCTCGCAATCGCAGCAGTTTGGTCCGCGGTGAGGCAATCAAGGATAAACCGGGCCGTACCGCCAGTATCGTCGGCTAGGGCCTCAAGTTGATCGCGCAAATAACAAACCGCGACTTTTCCAATCAAATCCGACGTCTTCATAGTGAAGGTTGTCTATAGGGATTCGCGACGTATGCGCACCCGTCGGAAAGGCGCTTCAGTAGACCGAGACTGCCTAGCCGCTCTTCCAATCGCTTTGCATTCGCTTGAAACGCCTTCTTATCAAACAATTCCTTGGGTAAAACGTTCTCCGCCTGACGATCACCGATAACAAAGCCGTACCTGTCGAAGAGCCGCTGAAGAAATTCGCCGAGTTCCATACGATCGGGAACATTGGCAAGCAGAAGGCCCTTCAACAGACCATCGGTCGGCGCATAGCGAAGCTTATTTGTCCCTCGCTTCGAGACGAGCCCAACTTCGCGACCATACGACCGATGAACATTTGCAACATGCTGCCGGTGCCCGGACAGCGAAACTGCCCGAAGCTCGCTCAACAAAGCGTCCGGATCAGCGGGACCGTCATAATCCTCTGGGCTTTCTCCCCACCGAACTCGATCTTGCAGAATCTGGCGGCAACGCATAAAACCGCCCACATCCTTCACCGCGTCACACCACTCGTTTGAACGTCCGATCTGATCAACATAAGCAACTACAGCCTGCATCGGCAACAAATTATTTTCCAAGTAGCTCTCAAAAGACACCTCACGCACCAAAGACTTTCTCGGCGCAACAATTTCGCACACGAGATGAAGCGGCCCTCCTCCACTCCGCCATTCAACTGAAAGACCCAACTGATACAACACGATGTGAAGCCCGCCCAGTGTCACCAAGTAGGGAAAAACATCATAGCGAGGAAGATTTAGACTCAAAACGCTGATCCAATCAGCAGAAAGCCGGTCGAACGTCGGATGCTGCTTGTATGGCAGATAGCTATTGCCGCGCGTTGACCGCTCATCGTCTCCACTCGGCGGCTGTAGCAACCCAATTAGCTGATTCCACGGCCCCGCTGGTTCTAGAATCCGCATTAAATGCGGTCGCAACTCGTCTTTGGCGCTCGACCGGCACAGCATCAGATACAGAAGTTCGCCTGTCCGCCCAAAATTTACATAGTCACGGCTCACCGTTCCCGACGTTGGATTCGCGATCAGATCCTCATACAGTGCGTTCGGTCCGAACGGGAATAAGAAGCGAGACGTCCAGCGCTTATTACTGGCGCTCTCCACATCGGATCCTCGAACCATCGCAACGATCGCAGCAAACTCATGGAAGGAATGGAATCGCTTCGAGAGAAATGAAAAATCTCGCGGTGCAGGAATGCCAAAGGCTCTTTCTTCCATTGACTGCATCCACGCCGTCCATGCAGATGCACTGTCCGAGTGTCTCTCTGCGATTCTTAGCATTTCCTCGTTATTGAATAAGATGTTGCGCAGATACATCCGCTTGTAAGGCTTGAACGCAAGGGGTCTAAATCGGTCATCCTCTATGAGCAGGGTCCCCTCACGATGACATGCCTCCGCCACTGACAGAAATTCTAGAAACAGCAACCACGGCGACTCGGAGTCCCACAACCGATGCCCCCAAATTTGCTCGTCAATCCATGGTGAGATTTTATGATCGTTAGGATGCGGCGGTGGAACAATTGACGCGGGATCAATCATTCATCACCTCAATAATCTCTTCCACCGGATTGCCGCTGTCGTCGAGATTGAGCAGCCGCACCGTCAGAGAGTGCTCTGTCTCCAGATCTTTATGAAGGTTCTGTCGTTCCGCCAACGCTGCAAGGAGCTGCCCCTTGAACGCTAAAATATCTTCATAGCATTCGCGCGAAAAACTACTCGGCAAAGCACCCTCTGCTACTCGACTCAAGAACTCGTACCGGACTAAATGCAAATCTAGCGAACGTGTAATGTCCTCAGTTAAGCAAACCGTCAGCTTCGGGACCATGCCATCGAAGGTAATCTCCACCTTTTCATGGAGTCTCGGTCGAACCGACACACGGTCCTCTAGCAAACGGCTGATTTTCGCATTTGAAAAGGAGAGGCTTGTTGCCAGAAGCAGCTCACGATCAGTAGTCACCAGCATTCCTGCAAAAATGCGATTTAACCCCCTGATCAGACGTCCGACGATGGGCTGTTCGATTGAGCGCTTTCCCCTAAGGGGCGCAACCAATCGCGATAGATACTCTCCCGCGTACTTAAAAACAGTTAGCTCCCACAGCGCCAGCTCATCTTCGAGGCTCTCAGGGATAACGAAGAAAAGTCCCCGTCTCTTGCTAACAAGCTGTTGAAGGAATGGCTTGTGCTTGCCTTCATCATCCGCACCCTCTAGATAATTTAATTGAGCCGCCCGATATTGCTCATCCGCGCCATAAAACTTATCGCTACGCACCAACAAATTAAAATGCGCGCGGAACTTATCATCTGCATCGCCAAAGATCAGGATATTGTCGACGCGATTTGTCGTCTCATGTCCGATCCGAAAGCGGTCGAGGTAATCGAACACGGTAATCGACTCCCTACGGTTTTCCGGGAGATTTCCTCCGAAAATATTATTGTAGAGACTCGCCTTTGAAACGGTGCCTCGTTGAATCAGGGCTTGGATGTCCCCTGGTCGCATAAGACAATCTTTGGCATCGGGATGGCCTAGGACACCATTTGAGAGCAGGAGAAGAATCTGCCGAATCGGCACATGCAGGCCATTGAAATCGCACAACTCGAGAAGAGCCCGCAGCCTCTTGCCAACAAGTGGATTCTGAAGTAATTCGTAGTTATGTCTTATAGGACAATTAGCACCAAAAAAGTCGTGATCGCCAGCATTCATCTTCTGGCATTCAGCCCAACCTTCATGATTCATGAATGCATCAAACGTACGGTCAAACAATGCAGCGGAGCTCCCACGGCTCAGGTTGAAAAATGTTAAGTGAACCTCTGGAACATCTTGCTTATCCTCAACTAGCAGGGTTTCAAAAACTTTGCGAGCCCTGGAAACATAGGGATCATCGGCCAATCGACGCCACGACTCGATCAATTGGCCGTCATTGGCCGCAACCAGAAATACTTCCGACGGACTTGGATCAAAAATAGATCGACAAAACCGGCGAAGGATCTCCTCCTTTGCGGGTTCCCATGTGGCGCCCCCTTGCGGCGCCCACTCACTAAGATCCTTAATTATGTGAACGGGAATCTTTTTCCCGCCGTACGTGCAACTCGCATGGACCAGCGGGTCAACAAGCCCGCCTGTGTCTCCCGTTAGTTTCTCCCACACGTTCCTGCAGAGGTGAGTTTTCCCATCGCCAGCAGTCCCAGTCAGAATGACGGAACGTGGCTCGTGTTCGGGGTCAAAAATCGACAAGACTCGTGCACGGGAAGGATGGTCAAAAACAATCGGGCGCACACCATTCCTGCGAGCCGCTCGTTGGATCGACTCGTCGTACATGTTGTCATTCCGCGGAATTGGGCCGTATTGCCGAACAAATCGTATCCAGTTCATTTGTGGCTTTAGCGCCTAACTTTGGCAGATCAGACAGCCTTCTCGCTCGTCCTCTTCTGGGTCGGCTCCTCCAAGAATTTGTATCAATTTTCCAGAACCTTTCGTCGAGCGCTTTAACTCCCACTTCTGTTTAATCTCTTGCATTCGCTCGGGCTTCTCAAGATTGTCGAGGGGTTCGTCACCGCTCCAGTAGAAGGGATTACCGTTGAGCTTATTTGCATGTTCATATTCCTTCGCCTTATCAAACAGGTCCGGGTAGGTCTCTTTGAGGCGAACCCATTCAATCTTCTGTTGATAGAAGCAGAAGTAACAACCGGACCTTGTTCGACCCCATTTTGTGTAAGTTGGCATTCCGAGGCCCGACTCCTCTAGTATGCGAGTTACGTCCTCCAAGACCAATCCTGCTTCTCGGAACGGAAAGACCGTCTGGATATTCGACTTCTTGCTAATGAACCCTTCCCGCTCCTCATCTGCTCGAAGGCCTACGTAATTCACGACAGTGTCATCCCCGACATAGGCTTCAAAGGGTTTCAGCTTGAGCAGTTTCGTGCACCAGCGTCGATGGTTCGATGGAATCATGCCACCAAATACCTCCAGCCACTTGTCAAAGCTATAGTCCGGCCGAGTTCGATGAACACGCTTTCCCAAATGAGCTTCAAGCCTGCTCAGGTATTCATATGTTTCTGGCAACTCTTTCTCAGTATCGTGGAAAATGTATTCCATCTCTGGTACACGATCACGCATGTAGACCGCTAACGCGGCGCTGTCTTTCCCACCGGAGAGGCTCAGAATGTGTCGAACTGATTTACTCATTGCGATTCTCCTGCGAAAGTGACTTCCACAGTACTCGTGTGACCGCGGCTAGTCCTACCCTAGGGGAACGGTTTAACAATTCCGTCAAGCGATTCTCCATGTCACACACCGCGATTTCGTCATCCTGGGTAACGTGAATGACTCGATCTGTTTCTGACCCGTCCGCCTGGGTAATTGATAAGCGCATCGCCGATTCAGCGCGACCACCTTGAAACTTGTCAAATGCAATACTCTCAACTCGTCGGAACCTCGCGCACACTTGTGTAAGCTCCTGGCCGTACCTTTCCTCATCTACGTCGGTCCACCTGCTCGGTGGAACTGAACAAATGAGACTTCCGACTGACTCCAACCACTCGGGTTCGGGTAACTCTGTATCCATCATTCTGTTACAAAAAGCCTTCATACGAGGTTCTGTGATTGCGAAGACCATTTGTCTAGATCGCCGACTCAGAATCGAACGAAAATCGCTGGCCCCATCCAATTCGAATGCAGCAATGAGTGTTGCCTTCATCTTCTCCTGCAGCGCTGGGTAAGCGACTCGCAGTTCCGCGATCGCATTCTTTAGCGCGTTGATGAATAGATCGACGTCTTTGCTGCGCCCCCGCTTCTCACTAGTAAATTCAGAAAATCCACAAGCAGCTGGCAACTCGCGAAAAAGGAGCGCTGCTGGATCCCGTGCCGCCAGAAGCGTAGTTCGCACCGCGAGAGCAGCGCTCGTCAAATTCCTGGTTTTTTGTGTGAAGGGCGGGAGTTGCGCGGCAAAAATGCACAGTGGTCGAACAACGTCCAACACGTCCACTTTGTTACTGACCGTTTCATTCAGTTCGAGAACCTTCAATAGGCGCTCAAACAGCTCTGATCTAACCCCGCCCATTTTGCAGTACTGTATTTCAAATGCGTCAGGAACCTTCACTAAACGCATCAGGTCTAAACCAAGCATCTCCCGCATGAAGCTACCATTCTCGTAAAACGCCACGTGTTGTTCGTTAACTACTGCAAACACAGCCAAGAGTATCGGGCTTAGGCCGTCTCGAATGCCAAAGGGTCGCCGCCGCAATTCTAAGAAAATGTCTGAAACCTTGAGCCTCTTCGTACCTGAACGGTCTAGCATCAACTGTATATGGTTCAAAGCAGGTCGTACCCGACAGACATCATCGTTGGTATCGGGCACCAGCAACCTCCAAGACCCACCTTCTTCCTTGTGCAATCCCCCGTGCTTAAGGATCGAAAGGTAGATCGACATCTCCGGAGGTTTCTTTCCCGGGTCCATTCCAACGTACGGCTTGGTCGAGGCTGCAAAGATATCTTCGATAAGGCGCATCCTAGCCGCTGCCGCCGCGGAGCTCAAAGTTCGCCTGTTTACCAACTCGTTCGCGATTCTTGGTGCTTGTGGATACACTTCATCGCACACGTTCGAAAGATGCGACATGAGATCTCGCCCATTAGCGATACCTAGCTCTTTGGTATTACGGAACCAACGCAATTCACTGGCACCGGTGAGCTGTTGAACTCCAACAAAAGATCTGATGCGTTGCTGTAGCGCTTCCCGACTCGCCGCGAGTTGACGCGATACCTCCTCAGCTGCAAAAGTGTCGGTCGTCAGATCGGGCACACTCGTTGCCACCCATTCCCACCGCTGTACTTCCTGAACTAATCTGGCCAGCGCCCGCAAGGGACCAGGAACAGCAGCAAGAACCGTCGGGCGATGCTTTAACGCCTCCGATTGTACAAACTCAATCGCAAGTGTTCGATCTTCTTCCGTCTCGCAAAGAGCGATCACGATCCGTCCATCGGCTCTGTCAGTGTTGAAATCAGCTTCTACGGACAACCGTTCCACGGATGAGAATCGCACCTCGAAATGTCGAAGGTTGCCAGTCTCTATGTAGTGACGCCTCGCCACTAGTGGTCGAGTATCTAGGTACGCGTCGATGCATGACGCGACTCGACCCGGAGCCGGTCCTAGTGCACGACTGGCATCCTCATAAGCCTTTTCGAGATTGACGCTCGTGTGGGGCCATAGACAATAGCCACCGGCAATTCCCCGGTGGTACAGGACAGTTCTTCCCTTCAGCCTCTTTATCGAGGCTTTGACATCACCATCGTTACCAGAAGCTGCCACCAGAAGAAGCGGTTCAGATGCTACCAAATTCCCGCTATCCAATACATTTAGCAAACCTACCGTCTTGAGCAGCTGCAGATCTTGTTCTCGTTCTACCGGGAAACTTTCAATCATTGAGTCGATGTGATTCCAGTGGCTTCGGAAACTCTCTCGACCGAGTCGGTGACCAAAAGTGTACCGAGCGTAATCGTACAAGTTGTGCATCCGATAGAAATGCTGGGAACTAATGGATCGCCGCGCGAAATCCTTGAGACCAAAGGGTTCGTTGGAGAGCAGAAAACTGAATAGGGATCGCTCGTTCTGACCGAAACGACTAAATAGCTTAACCAAGACCGGAATCACGCTAGGGTGGAGCGGATACATGCGGGCGGAGGCATCAATTAGATTGGATCTCGTAAATGCCGGCCCATACCATCCGATATTGAGGATCGCATCCATCTCGTGTCGCGCTTGTTGGACGATGCTTTTATGTAATTCGCCGGTGCGGATATTCAGTGCATCCGCGATTAAGATTGCCGTATGTTCGAGCGGCTGGTTGAAGAGGACTTCATCAAATCGCCCAGCGACTTTCTCCCATTCTCTTTGGGCGGGCTGCGACAAATGTTCCGCGTAAGCATTGAAGCCCTGGTGCAACAGCCCGATAATGAAAAGGGGGGTCTCTTTACTTCGGGCAGCAGCCTCTGCCAACTTCTGCAACAAGAACACATCTTGCCGTTCGGGGTGCAATGCGCCGTACTCGAGAAACTTGCCTAGCTCATCGAGCAAAAGAAGGATTCCAGATCCCTTCCCAGTCGCGACAATATGTGCACTTGCTTGCTGTAGCAGATCCACTGCGACGTCGTCCGAGGGAATCCCCCTGGACTCATCGTTCAGCTTGCTCTCGATTCGGTCCACAATCCCCGGCGTACGCCCCCGTCCACACGTGCCCATCAGGTCTCGCTGAAGCGATTGGAGCAAGGCGACCGCAAGGGGTTGATGAGATCCCGTGACAAGCACCGGCAGCAACCGCGGCCTCGGAACCCCGAGCTGCTTGAAATTTATGATACGGCGGAGATGTTCTGGTAACCGTGCATGTTGTTCGCTAAACAGCTGCGCTAAGAACAGCGCGAAGGACGACTTTCCGGACCCATAGTCCCCGGTAATTCTCCAGGCGCGCTGTCCAGAATTGTGCTGTAACCCACTAGCTAGTCGCTCCACATACAACTTTGTCTGTGGGGTGACCACATATCCCTTCAGCGCTTTCGGATCGGAAAAATCTCTTTCCAAATGAACCGACCGCAAAAATCGGTCCTGAACCTGAAATAGATCGCCTATCTGCTGACTATGCACGGGCCCTCTCACAATCAAAGATTGCCCCTAGGAGTTCTTCCGGCAAAACATTTATCTTTCGGACTACTCGCTGAAGCGCGGCTGTTTCCTGATATTGGAATATTCCAGCAGTATCGTTCTCGACAGAATCGAGTCTTTGCCGAATATCCCACTCTGGCAATTTAAAAACTTGCCCCGGACTACCATGGGCAATCGCTACATCCCGAAACGTCAGGGTTTGCTCTTCGCTTCGGCGCTTCCGCCAGAAATCGTCAAGGCAATATGAAAAGAGTTCCGCTGAAATGTCACTCTTCGTCTCCTGCCGAAACGCATAAATTGGTTCCCGCCGTCCTTTAGTGCCGGTGTCTCGATCGCCGACTCGCCGTACAAACTCAAGCTCCACCAACGGACAATCAAGGTTGTCTTCTAAAATTGCCCCCTTTGGACTCCGGGTAGGGAAATATGTGTGCAAGAACGTGTCGAAATGTTGTTCGAGCGTCACCGCTGACAGCTTGCGACCGAGCCGTGTTGCTTCCTTGCTGAATTCCCGCAAGACCTCCGTCCGCGTCAGTTCCGGATGAGGCCATCTATTTAGCAGATATTCCCACGCAAATAGCGGTTCTTCCACATGGGTCGAAAGGTTCCAGTGCAGAAGCCAAAGCGTCCGCCTGTCTTCAAGAAATGGATCGAATCCCTCAGCAGTGTCCAGGAGAGCCTTGCCAAACTCCGTCACAACGTATCCGCTCGGTTTGCTAAATTGAGCGATTCCAGCCGCCTGCGCCCAGAAACGCAGCGCCCTCACCATATTCTTGCCGAGCCCCAGCAACACCATCGCATTTTCTTCCGCTGCAAATATGTCTCGATCATGAAGGATCTCTCGATACGCTTTCGGGAGCCAAGCGTAGCGACATGGAAACGTCTCGTGACCTGAAAACCTGTAATTCATCATCACTACCCTTTATAACTGACAGTCAGGACCAGCAATTGCACAACCTCCCCCAGTGGTCGCGCTGGCGGGCACCCCTGCCCCGCGACAACCCGCTCTCTGTTGTTCGTAAGCGACGATTTTACGCTCAAAATAAAGGATTTACGCACTAGTTTCGTTACAACTCCGATTCTCCGAACTACTCAGCGCGAAGAAGGCCTCCGTAGCAACTGGGAATGGCGCCTCGGCCGCAGCCGATTCGACAGTCTATACTGATCCCCTTCGAGAGCTGGCCGCACATCGGAGAATCCCATTTCTCTATGAACATCGCGTGTAATCCTGGTCAGATTGACATCAAACGAGGCCAGACGGCAATTACCCGCCGTCGGCACTCGAAACCCGTGGCGCTTGCACTAGCCCACGGGATCATTGACTCCAGTAGATCTGTCTTCGACTACGGCTGTGGCAGAGGCGAGGACGTGAAATACTTGACTTCGGCCCGAATCCAGGCAACCGGCTGGGACCCCCATCATCAACCTGAAACACCAATCTCCCCTGCTGATGTCGTGAATCTGGGCTACGTCCTTAACGTGATTGAGGATCCGGATGAGAGGGACGAAACACTTCGTAGGGCCTTTGGCCTAGCCCGATGCGCTCTGGTGGTGGCAGTCCGGGTCGAGAAAGGACTCGACATTGGATCAGAATTCTCCGACGGCTTTCTAACAAGCCACGGATCCTTCCAGAAACTCTATAAGCAGAGCGAATTCAAGGATTACGTCGAACGCCTGCTGAGCAGCCGGCTCCACCTCGTTGGCCCCGGCATCGCCTACGTCTTCAAAGATGATTTACTCGAATCATCCTACATATCTTCCCTCTCGCTGAGACGTGTCGAGGCGTCCCGCACCCAAGCAATCGAAGACTTTTCACACGATCCAGTTGCGATCCAATTCACTCAAATGGCTGCAGCACTCGGACGGCCACCACTACCAAACGAATTTAGTCCGTACCCCGAACTGCTCACGCGTTTCGGGTCCTCCGACCGCATCGAGAGACTTGCCCTCCGTCTTTTGTCGCCAGAGACAATTCAACAGTCTCAGAACAAACGTCGCGACGACATTCTCACCTACATTGCCATGATGCGCTTGCAAGGGCTCAAACCCTTGCCATTTCACTGCTTGCCTGAGGAACTCCGTGCCGACATTAAGACACTATGGCCATCCTATTCGGCCGCCCTTCAACAAGGGGAAGCCTTTCTGTTTCAACTCGGCCATTCGGAATCTGTACGCAAGGCATGCCAAGGATCTCCAGTCGGCAAACAACTTCCTGAGGCTCTTTACGTCCATCCTTCGGCGGAGGAGCAGCTTGGCGCGCTCCTCCGACTCCTGATATTTGCTGCGCGACAACTGGTAGGAGAGGTTGATTACAATATTATTAAGATTTCTAAAGATGGTCGAAGCATTTCGTTTCTTCACTACAACGATTTTGACCAAGATGCTCATCCCACGCTTCTGCGTAGCATTCGAGTAGATTTGCCACGCGCGGTCTATTCAATAAGAGAATATTGCACATCAACGAATCCTCCCCTTTTGCACCGTAAAGAGACCTTCGTCGATCCTCTCTACCCGGGACATAAAACATTTTCCGATCTGACTCGCCAAGAGGAAGAGCTCGGCTTGTTGTCGCGACCCGATATCGGTACGAGGCAGGGTTGGCTCGCCATCTTGGCTGAAAGGAACCTCACTATCACAGGTCACATTCTCTCGAACGTCGACGGAACCTCAGAAAACTCTCTATAAAGACACGTCGAGCGTACCCGACTCCACTCTGGCATTACCCGCTAACGGTGCCTCAATACAAGTCCATCCAAAATTCTAGTCGCCCCGTTTCACCAGCTTGTCCACGTTTCTCTCATTTGTGTCGCATCCAAATTCTCGGACGCTGACTAAAGGGATCCCGAACCGAATCCTGGCTGACTATCAGGACGAAGTTCAAGGCCCAATACTTCCGAAGAGACGAAGGGATATCTCCATGTGCGCCTTCAATCTCAAACGAGGAGTTCCCGGACCAGCCCGAACATCACGAATTAGCGGTAGAACCACCTTGGTGTGGGTTATCAGCCTTCGCCGAAAAACAAATCCACTTAGGACGCACCGTATTCCAGCACAAGAGGAAGGCTTCGCCGTCGTCCTTTCCCCTGCGTCCGCTTCGGGTGGCCGCCGCTTGGCCGCGGCTCGGACGGGCGTTTCGGACTGCGCCGGTTTCGCGCCAAACTAACCCCAACCCCGTTTGGCACTCACCGCGCTTTCACTCACGCCCTGCCACCCTCCTTCGGCCTC
>Ga0073928_10008953_pt1 | contig 12349 bp, 14 predicted proteins | sample PaiPotPPA55metaG_FD_76969 | JGI IMG/M metagenome (GOLD analysis project Ga0073928, IMG submission 76969) | Iron sulfur acid spring bacterial and archeal communities from Banff, Canada, to study Microbial Dark Matter (Phase II) - Paint Pots PPA... ...
ATCTCCAGCGCCGCCTTGAACCGCCGGACGTTCAGCGACTTTGAAGCGTGCTCGGCGAGCCTGCTACTACCGGGGATTTCCGGAAGATCCGCGGCGATGCGAAGTAGATCACGAATCGCTTCCTCTACCCGGCGAAGAACCTCGCCGTTGCGATTAGGCCGCCACGCTGGATGATCGAAGTAGAACCAGGCGTCTTGTTCGCTCAGGAACCGCAAGTCGTCGCCGATGCGCTTGCAAATCCACTGCGCATTACCGGCGTCCGTCAAATCGTCGAGGAGCTGTTCGACTGCCTCGTCATCAAACCGTTGTCTGCCGGCAATAGCCTCGTCGATACCGTTGAACGCAGCGGAGGGCACAGCGTGCAGCCTCACGCGCCCTCCTTGGCGAGTGCGTGAAGCCATTGCGCCGCGAGGTCCTCAGCTGCGATGCGAGCCTCGACGTCATGATCTGGATCGCGGCCCGCGAAACGCATCTCCTCGACGGCGCGCGTATAAAGGACCGGCCAGGCCTCATCTGTGTCCATAGGCGCGCAGCCTTCCCAATCGAAAGGTGTGATCGACGAAAGTCTTATGCCGAGAACGCTTGCGACGCGCTGACGCGCAGCGTTAAGATGCTCCGCGCGAAGCGGCGGATCGTATCCAAACTCCACACGGAGCCTTTCGCGCACGCGTTCGACCTCTCGAACGAGCATCTCGCGAACAACGGCGTGGGGCGCCCGGCGGAATCTGCGGTGATCCACAGCATGGCGCCGTAGTTCATCGACGCGTCCGCGTACGCGGGGAAACAAGTCGCGCAGCTCGAGACCCACGGCGTGGAGCACATCGGCAACGGAACATCCACCATGACACTTAATCAGGAGCACCCTGTCGCGGCCCTCGCTAATCGCTAGGGAGCGCGTCCGGCTGCGATGAGCGGGACAACGTGCGCGCCAACCGTTTCCGACCTTGCGCGCGTCTTCAAAATGTGGCAACACGCGCTGTATGGGGTCGGCTTGCGGGAAATCCTGATCCCGCGTATAATTCTGCATTGGTTGAGTTCCGTTGGTGGGGGGCCGCTCTAGGGGAGCGGCTTCTTGCATTATTTAAGGCGGCGCGTCAGGCGGCCACCGAGCCGCGCTCCGGTTTTAGCTGGTCGACGTCTGCCTCGTCTTGATGGTAGCCGGCCTCGCGTTGTCGGCGGAACTCGCTCACGAGGACGTCGAAGAATGCGGCGACGCGCTGCGGGTCCATTTTGGACTTTCTGCGCGCGTCGTCGATCATTAGGCCGCCGGCTTTCCCGCAAGAAAACGCTCGAGCGAGGCCACCGGTACGATCACTCGGCGTCCAGCGCGCACAGCGTGGAGCCGGCCCTCTCGGATTAGCGCTCGAATGGTCGGTTCACTAAGGGTCGTTTGCTTCGCGGCTCCGGCTACGCTGAGCGCCGCCGGAGCCTCTGTTGCGTTCAACACTACTTCAGGATACTCAGTAGGCCCCGATGGGGGAAGGGAAAGTGAAGGACTTTTCGCATCGGGTACGACAACAATTAGTCCGATGGGCTTCAAGGACATTGGCGAGAAGCGCCGGGTCGACCGCGAGTGGCGTCGTGCGCAGCGTGCCCAGCTCGCACGAAAGCCGAAGTTGGCCGGTTCGCAGTTTCCTAAATGGTTGTCTGCGACTGTTCGCCTTTTCGGCTCGGAGATTGCGGGAGCAAGGCGTGAAAGCTGGAGCGCTGCGCTGCGCGAAGCTATGGGGAAAAAGTCTGGTTACGAGAGTTCCTTGCGCCGAATCGAGGCCGGTGGAGATCGGGCGGTGCGCGAGACGACCGCCTTTGATATAGGCGAGGGGTTGAATGCGTGCGGCCTTCAATGGTGTTCGGGGCTTCTCGCGCTTCACGGCGGTCGATACGTAGCCGACGAGATGGGACTGTTTGATGTTATCTCGGGCGATTCAGAACGGCTTGTCACCAGGGTTGGATTATGTGAATGGTTTGTGCGAGCGGAGGACCTTACTCAAGACATAATGGCTGGAAAGCCCCCAAGCCAATTTACTTGCGAATGGCTTATGATGGCGCAGAGATGGATCCGCGAAGACGTGCAGCGTGGTTTCATGATGCGCCTTCGAGGCTCCACTCGTGTTAGTAATGGGCAACTGGGCATTGCCTATCAAATCCTTCGCGACAAACGTTCGGGACCAACAGCGATGAAGGCCGCGGTGGCGGTGGTTCAGGATTGGTGCAACGATGCAGCCGCGGAGTTACGAGAAAACGGATTTGACCCGCGGCGGAACGCGCTGCTATTTCGCGCCCCTAAGAAGTTTAGTCGGGTTGTGCAGGCGCACTTCTCCGCGTACATGCAAGGTCCGCATCTATGAGCGCGGGCGGCATTCGTTGTGTCTCCTACGCTCGCGTTTCAACCGCTCGCGAAGACCAAGCCGAAAGCCTGCAAACGCAAGAACGGGCCTTCACGCGCTGGGTCGAAGAAACCGGCGCAACGCGCGCAGCATCCTACATCGAACGGGCTTCCGGGGGCTCCGTCGAAGGCCGCGCCGAGTTCCAGCGCATGATCCGTGACCTTACTCGGCTGAAGGTCAATGTCGTCATTGTCGACACCCTGGACCGCTGGACGCGGAACCTGCGCGATGGTCTGAACATTCTCGAGGAGTTGCGCGGGCATGGGGTGGGTCTTCTTCCGCTCGATTGGCGCCGCGCACAGCCGATTAGGGTTGACGATGATTCAGACTGGCGCGATGTCGTCGAAGAGTTTACCGGCGCGGAGCGCGAGCGTCGACGGATTCGCCGGCGCGTCGTCAAGGGTTACGATGCGCGCCGAGATCGCGGGGCCACAACGGCAAACCGCGTTGCCTTCGGACTGCGCAAAGAGGGCGACCGTCTCGCGCCGGATCCCGAAACCGCGTGGATCGTGCAAGAGGCCGATCGTCGCCTTCTTGCCGGCGACTCTTCGCAGGACGTCGCGCTTTGGACGCGCCCAATCCATCCAAAAGCCTGGAAGACGCGTTCGGGCGTCATGCGTTCAGCCGCTAACCGGTCCTACGTTGTGGCCGGCGTGCGCACGACCGAAACGCAGAAGCTACTCGACGGCCTGCTCGCTCAACATCGGGTGCGGTTCGGATCGCAGGTCAAACGTCGGTACGAACACGAGTTTACCGGCGTCTTCAAGTGTGCGAGGTGCGGAAAATTTATGGGCGGCTTCTTTGTTGGGAGGCCGAACCGAAAACACGGCGTGATCTGCCAGACGATAGACCGTGCAGACGGTGGCCATTCGCTGTTCGTCGTCTCGAGCGTGAAGTTCCGAGAGCGGTGGGAGCGCTACATCGGCGACTTGTCGCAACTGACTGCCGCGGCCGTGCAGCAATGGGCATCAGGAGAGGCCGCAGAGGGCGCCGATCGTGCGCGCGGACTGCAACGGTCGCTGACCGCGCTAGAACGTCGTGGCGAGGCGCTGAAGGCCCGAAGAGACGCAGCCTTCGACCTTCTCGCCGATAAGAGTGCAGCGCTCAAAGCGCAAGCCCGCAAGCAGCTCGTCGACGTCAACACCGATGAGGCGAAGATCGATCTGCAGCGCCAAGCCATCCTGGCTGAACTCGCCGCGGAACGTCCCCCCGAACGAAACCCCGAGGAGCTTCTCGCCGCGATCCGCGCGTTCGCCAAAGTCTACCAGCACGCCAGCCCGCGGGTCCGAAACCAGCTCAACCGCGCGCTCTGCGTCGCCGTGGGTGGCCATCCAACCCTTAACCGGGAATCCGGCCGGCGCGACCGTCACGCCCCAGCCACCGTCTCATGGCCGCAAGCCGACGCGCTCTTACGGCCCACAAAAAGGAATCCTCGCCCTAAAGCGAGGAGAGCGTAATCCTGACTTCTTCCCGCGCCGACTGGGACCAGTTTGCGCTCAACCTTGAGAACACGCGACACAACAGCGCGATGCAGTGGCAATCGACGATGTTCAACGAACTCCAGGACGAGAAGACCGAACAGATGCGCGAGATGAACGTCATGCGCGAAGTTGCGATGAAGCAGCGCGAAGCGGACAACTCGATCCTCAAAGAGTTCATCCGCACGATCAAGGACTAGTTCATGATTCCGCAGGTAGGCCCGGCCGCAGGTAAATCTGCGCCGGGCCGCGCCGAGGGCGCGCGCCGAACTCAGTCTGCGGGCCATCCCGTCGACGCGTCCGCGGAACCCGCGGTCACACAGGCGTCACCGAAGGCTGAAAGCGCTGCGGTGGACGGCGATCCTGAGGGCGCCAAAGCCCACGCGCCCACGGCGTTCTCGGGAGACGTCGCTGAAACCATCGCCGACGAGGTGGCCCGCCGCACCGAACTCGTCATGCTGGCACAGCGCAAGTCGATGGACGCAGAGGAGCTCGCAATCGACCGCGTACGCTCTGCGTTCGACATGCACGAAGCCGAACGTGCCGAGTACCTGCGCGAGTGGAACGCGATGCGCGATCTCTCGATGGAGCAGATGAAAAAAGACGACGAGATCCTCAAGAAGTGGATTGCGCTGATCTAGATGCCCGACAGGAAGTTGGATGATATGGAACGGCAGGGATCGCGCAGTAAAAGTCTGCGCGAGGATCAGCGCAAGTCGCGACCCTTATATTAGCGTAGTCGTGGTGCAGCGGCCTGTCGACTCTCACGGGATCACCCTGAACACGGTTCCATATCCGTATTTGCCAGCAAGTTGGGTGGTGCCATAGAACGCACTACCTTGTGCCGTGAGGCCGGCTTGTGGACTATTTCCATCGGTAAAGTAGTTGAAACTCCACAGAACGCTTTCTGTGTAGCCTGATCCGGCGGGCGTCAGCTTAAAAACTGTACCGTAACCGCCCGTCCCGCCATACGAGGTGGTGCCATAAAGTGCGCCAGACGGGTCCGATATCAGAGTACCATACGGTAGGGCGCCGTCGGCGCAGCCCAGGTTGGGAGCCATCCTGCGGCGGTCGATGGCAGTACAGAAGGAAAACAGAACCCGCTCCGTATAGAGCGATCCCTTCGGCATCAACTCAAAGACACTCCCACATCCGGTACAGCCGGCAGTCATTCCCGTGCCGCCTCTCACCGTCGTGCCGAATAGCGTGCCGCCCGCACCCGGCAACAAGCCTCCTTGCGGGTTCTTGGCGTCTTGACCGCTACCAAGGCTCCATAGAATCTGCTCGGTGTATTTCGATCCTGATTGTGTCAACCGAAAGACCGTTCCATATCCGTATGCCCCTCCATTCACGGTAGTGCCATAAATTGCTCCGGATGAATCGACGAGGAGGTCGGCCTCAGGGTTGAAGCCATCCTCGTTGTTACCGAAGCTCCACACTAAACTTTCATGATACCCCGTACCTGACGGCGTCAACTTGAAAACCGTGCCGCAGCCGGTAGGGCCGGATGTTGCACAGACGCCGACCTGGTGATAGGCGCCTCCGTTGAAGGTCGTGCCATATAATGCACCGCTCGCGTCCATGACTAGCCCGGCGTCGGGCATTTTCCCGTCGTGTCCTTTCCCGAAGCTCCAGAGAACGCTTTCGAGGTAGCCCTTTCCCGAGGGAGTTAGCTTGAAAACTGTACCGTAGCCGAAAGCACCGCCTTCGGCGGTTGTACCGTATATGTTCCCTCCGTTCAACAACAAATCGGCAACTGGCGTGCTGCCGTCCTGATGGGTCTGACCACCGAAACTCCAGATATAACGCCGCATGTACCCCTTGACCGAAGGGGTTAGTTCGAAGACCGTTCCGTCGTTATCCGGTCCTCCAGAGCTGGTCGTTCCGTAGAGGACGGCGCCGTCTGAGCTCAGGCGTGCATACGGTCTCTTTCCGGGGGTCGGATGGCGACCGACGCGCCGACCGAAGCTCCAAAGAACGGTCAGAATATGACCTGGCCTACGAACCGCATTCGGCTGTGGCAGGGCGCCCGCGGAAAACGCCAGCAGAGCGGTAACCGCAAGAGCGCAGAAGTACGTGCGACGTGTGTGAGAGTGCGTCACCATGCGCGCGACCTCCTCAAGGTCCGATGGCGAGCGCTTTGGGATCTTCGCCGCCCCACAAGCTACTCGTAATCCCGGCAAGTTGGACAGTGTGTCTTAGGTCGAGGGGACAATACACCGGTCTCGCACGGGTTGCCTTCATTCGCGAACCAGAGGGCCCCCGTCTTGTCCACACTTTTCAAAGCTCAAGCCAAGTCTCGTGCTCGACTGGGATCAATTCGCCCTCAACCTCGAGAACACGCGACAGGAACAGCGCGGATGCGATGGCAATCCACGATGTTCAACGAACTGCAAGACGAGAAGACCGAAACAGATGCGCGAGATGAACGTCATGCGTGAAGTCGCGACGAGATCCTCAAGAAATGGATCACGCTGATCTGAGGCTCCTCGGCTAGTGAATCGCGAGGCCGCCGACGTTCCTAAAATCGAAGTACTTCCTGCCGATAAGGGCCCTGTCCGGTGCCACATCACCATTTGCTTGAGGCCCAAAGACGAGCATCCCCGAATAGTCGGTGTCGCCGCCCCAGTCGAGCACGTAGGCGTCACCGCTGCGGTCCAGTGCAAGGCCGACAGGTTCGATCATCTGTGTGTTATCGCCCACGACGCGTCGAATGGGGGCGACGTTCCCGTTGGAACCCGCTGCGAACTCCGAGAGGCTGGCATCGATGTCGTTCTGGTTTGCAACGACGTAGATGTTTGCGGAGGCGTCGAATGCGATCCCGTGGACGCCTCCTCCTAAGCCAGTTGCATTCCCGCTGATCACGGCAATTGGAGCAACGTTTCCCGCGGCGTTCGCGCCGTACTCCGTTATGGACGAGAAGTTCGTGACGTAGACGTTGCCTTGAGCATCGAGGGCAACGCCCCAGGGATACGAGAGCTGCGTGCTCGACCCGCTGATCGTTCTCATTGGTGCGATGTTGCCGGTGGCTCCCGCCGCATAGACGGTGACGCTTGGAGTCGCATTGTTTACGACGTAGAGGTTGCCGGCCGTATCGAACGCGATGCCCGAAGGCCGTGCCAGGCCGGTGCGAGATCCCTGGAGGACTCCACTCGGCGCAACATTTCCCTGGACGCCGGGCGCGTAGATGGTGATCTTCCTATAGTTCGCCACGTAAAGGCTCCCGGCGGAATTAAAAGCCATGCCCTGCGGCAGGTCGAGTTGCGTTTGCCTGCCGGCGATTACGGCACTCGGGGGACTACCGCCTCGCGCGACCCGCGGATAGATAGCTATTTCGTCGGGCAGTCCGCGATACTCGAACTGCAGAGCGAGATACACGCATTGAGCAGCCGGACACGCGCCGCCGGGAGCTCGCGTGATCGTAGTCGGATTCCGATCGAACGGCGGTTCGAAGGTGAGCGCGCTCGGAGGGCCGTTCCCACAAGCCGAGAGACTAAGGACGAAGCACAGGACAAAAGCTGCCGAGCACAAGTGACGCATCATTGCCTCTTCAAATTCGAGAGCTGTGCCCGATTGTGTTCTGGTCCACGGCGATACGCCGACGCGGTTTTGAGACACGCAAAATGGCGGGGACTGCCGTAGCCGAGTGACGCATCGTCGCCTCCCAGACTGGGTCGACCCGAATTCGTTGCGTTCAACGTAGCATTGCGAAGCCCTGGGCGCGACCTCCGGGGTAAAGGTGGGCACTAGCATCGCCGGAGGTTCCCTTTCCGCCGATGCCCATTCGACCAAGACTTCTGCTCGCGGCCGCGATTGCGTTAAGTTTGCGGTGCGAGGCTTCCGCGCAGGTCGCGGTCCCGCGGGAGCCCGTGTATTCCCTCGATGCCCGTGCGATTGTCGGCGCGAACCGCATCATCGGAAGAACGCGATTTACGCGCCATGGCTCGTCCTCGATGGTTCGCGAACTCGCGCATGCAGCTGCGCACGGAAACGCCGCGCTCGCCGCGCGGTACGACCGCTATTTTCATGCAAGCCTGGTCGACTTCTTACGTGAGGCGCCTGACGCTGGCCTTAGCCGGAACGACGTAGGCGATGCGCGGGCGTGTTTCATCCAGGTGGCGTTCAAGGTCTACGACGGCCAAGGGTTCGACGACGCGCGAGGATCGTTCAAGGGGCCCGGGCTCTGGGGCGAAGGCGCGATCGCCGGCATGGCCCGAGGCTCTTCTTCCCTCGCGCGGCTCGAGTTCGTTGAACGCATCAAGTTCCTGACGGGCGCGAACCGACGCTTCGCCGCTCTGAGCGATCCCTCCAAACAGCGCATCTACGACTTCTACGCGATCGGCGCCGAGCTGCTCGCGAGGGGGTATCAGGCGGCGCTGCGCTCCGCCAACGGCCTGGAGCTCGCCTTCCTGCGGAAGCAGGCCCGCAAACAGCTTAAGGCTGACCTCGGCGTCGACCCGGGCCGTGTGCACTTCACCTCCTCGGGCATCGCCGTCGACTGACCGAAGGGCAGCGCGGTCACCGGGTATAACAAACACCGCCCATCGCGGCCGCGAGGACGCGCGTGGGCCATTAGCTCAGTTGGTTAGAGCGCATGCTTGATAAGCATGAGGTCCCTGGTTCGAGCCCAGGATGGCCCACCAGAAGGATGACGTTGCCGGTCCGACGGACTCGGGCCCGGCGCAATGTTTTACTCAATCGGGCGCGCGATCGCATCATTGGATGGGCGAAATTTCCTCGCTGAGTTCGAGGACGTCGCCGACCGCATCCAGCGGCTTCTGCTCGACATCGAGATACCGCAAGCGGTGGGCCTCGATATTGGCGTTCGCGCGGCGCCAGCCCGCGTCGTCGGCGGTGACTACGTCGACGTGATTCCGTGCGCAGGCCGCGGGCCGTTGTTTGCGATTGGAGACGTTTCCGGGAAGTCGTTGCCGGCAGCCTTGCGGGCGATGACGCTCAAGTACTTGGTCCGTGGCCTCGTTACCGTCCTCGGTACCGACGTTGCCTCGACGGTCGCGCGCGCGAACGAAGTCGTCTGCGTCGACATCGAGCCTGAGGCCTTCGTCACGCTCTGCGTGGCAACGCTTTCTAGCGACAATCGCACGCTCTGCTTTGCTAACGCCGGTCACGACCCGCCGCTGGTCTACCGCGCTCGTCAGGGCGAAGTCGAGGAACTCAACCACGGTAGCCTCGTGATGGGGTACGATCCGACGACCCCGTACCACGAGCAAACAGCAAGCGTTCTTCCGGGCGACATCATCGCGCTGTATACCGATGGATTCACTGAGGCGCAAAGTCCGCAAGGCGAGCAGTTCACGCTTGCCCACGTCAAGGAAGGGCTACTCGAACTCAACCATCTCTCGGCTCAGCCGCTCGCGAACGCGCTCTTCGATCGCGTCGAGGCTTTCGCGGCGGGGACGCTCAACGACGACGCAACGATCCTGATCATCCGGATCGTGGAGTAGCAGCCGGGAAGCAAGGGCCGCCCCGGCGAATATGAGGGATACGGGGATGTAGCTCAGTTGGTAGAGCGCCAGCTTTGCAAGTTGGATGTCAGGAGTTCGAGCCTCCTCATCTCCACCACTAGAAAGCCTGCTACCGCGGGCTTTCCTCCACTTGACCGCCTAGACCGGGTACTCCGAGCCTGGAAGCTCGCGCAACGGCGGTCGGCAGCGCGATCTTGCATCGGATGTCGTCGGGGCCGTTCGCATCGACGGTCAGCATCCCAGTGGATCCAAAGATCGAACCATACAGCACTGCGAAACGCACGGGGACTACAACCCGTTGCGAGCGCCCACTCTGGTACAGGCCGACTGCAACCAGACGCTTGAGCGTAAGCGATTCTCCCGACCTATCGCGTCTATCTCTTGGACACGCGCTGTGGACTGATCGAACCATCTATCGTCAACTCGGTGATGCGCACATCGATCGCGGTGCCGGCGCCAACGTTGCAGATTTCCGCGGCGAGCCGATACCTCTGGTTCGACGGGCACTATTGGCAACGCCGGCGTCCAGAACCTTCGCGGGATCCGACGTCGTCCGCCACCGCTCGCGATAAATGGCAACAGCACACGGATGGCGTCTAGGGCCGCTGAGGCCGAAGATCCGCTCGACGATCACGTTGTATACGGCCGTCGCAAGCCTGCGCGAACTTCTGTGCCCTCGGTGCCGGCGGAATGAGACGTGCGCTTAGATCGAGGACAGCCCTACGATGAGCCGATCACGCTGACCAGGCGTCCCTGTTGAGACGCCTGGAAGGCTTGATCGGTAAAACATCCAGTTTGCAGAGCTTTATGAAGTCCCGCGGCGACTTGGGCTGCATTGCTGCTTTTTGAAAGCAGACAGTTTGCGCCGGCTAGATGGCACGCGAAGGCCCAGCTTTCGGTGAGCCCATCCGTGTAGACAGCGATCATGCAGTGAGGGAGCGCGAACCGCAGCCTGCGAAGCGTTTCCAGCGAGTCGACCTCGAGGCCGTCGACGTCGATTACGAGAACGCTTGGCGCAAGCAGTCCGAGCTCGGACACCTTCAGCCGTGGCACGATCACTGGGCTCAATTGGTCGATCGCCGCGAGCGATGCCGTCATCAATTCGAGAGCGTCCGGCGCGAGCCGGGCAAGGCAAGGTGCTTCGAGCAAGGTCGCCACTTGTGACTCCGCCTAAGTTCCAGTATTGGATGCCGCGCTGGGCGCCGACTGCAAATACAATATATCACGCCAAGCGCGGCCGCAGCACCGTAAAACCGGGGGATAAGAATTGTCGCTCGCCCGGCCATTACGAACTAGATGTCCAACCTAGGATTTTTGCCGTCATCTCCTGGCGGTTGTGACTATCCGTCTTCTCAAGCAAACGCCGAATGTGATCCTGCACCGTCGAAGCTGTAATATGTAGTCGCGTAGCTACGCTACTTTGATCGAGGCCATCGAGAAGCAGCGCCAAGACCTGTATCTCTCGAGGCGAAATCTGGTAGCGAGCAGCCGCGCCGGTCAAAGAACGGGTCGGCCTGCTTCTTTCGATTGTAACTCCGATGAAGAGCCCGGTTGGTCCGCTTAGCGGCCGCGTCCGCACGACGAGGAAGGGTACGGGCCTAGCAACGCCGGTGACCTGCGAAGCCGGATCGTCCGACCACGCCGTTGTTAGGCTTCTCACCGCTTCTTGCAGAAGCGGCGGGAGCCGGTTTTGGAACGGTACTTGCAGCGCGGTAACCGCGACGCGCCGTTCGTTCTCGGACGTCCAGGCAAGAACGATGGCAAGCTCCCGATCGAGAATGTACTGTGCGGTGGCGTCTTCCGCGGCAACCTGCTCTGCGTGTCCACCAGCTTCATTGAATCGAAATCCTGCGAGTCGTTCGTCTTGTGATTCCATGAGTCGAAGCTCCGACAGGCGGTCGGAAGCCGCATCCAGGGCAAAGGTAAGTGCGCGGATCTCGCTCGATGTGAACGGTCCGAAGGCTTCGGTCCGCATCAGTGAGAGAATCCCAAAGCGGGCGCGACTGTCGGCGAAGACCAGCCCGAGTCCGCTGCTGTACGGTCCGGTAGCTTCGAACGTCGCGGCGATGCTCGGCCCGCTTTCAGCGCGTTCTCGTTGCAGAATCCCCTGTTTCTCCAACCGGCGAAGCTCGTCGGGATCGTGCCCCGAAGAGAGGAATTGATCTTCGTGCCCCTCTCCCTTGAACCGAATGAAGCTCCAATACGAGACGGGAACGAGCGAGACGATCGTATCGATGATCGAGTGAATGGGATCCGATGCAGGGACCTCGTCGTGTGACAACTTTCTTTCACCCCACGAGCCAGTTCCAAACGAAGCCACTATCGCCACCTCCGTGTTCGGTTATGCGAATATTTCTGACGACTCGTCGTTCGATTGCAGGCCCGCACTGCGCGCAGCTCTGAGTACCGCGCGGCAATTGTTAGAATCTTGGTCGTAATTGAATAGGCGCACTTTCGTTTGTCGGAGGCCCGGCCAATCGTTCGAGTTTGCTTATCTTACGAATAAATGTGGGTTCGGAGTGAACAAACTCCAAATGAAATGCTTACAAATTCGGGAGATTTCCTTTGAAAGTGGACCTATAGATCGCAAGACTTGTGGTCACTAAACGTGGTTCGAAAGCGCCAATATCGCTATGGAGGAGTTAGTTCCAGTTCATGACTCCTCCTGCGCTTCAGCGTCGCTGCGACGCGACTACAGCCCTCTCCTGCGGCACCACATCGAATTTGATAAAGCACTATCAGCCCATCCCGACCGTAGTGTGATTCGCGTCACACATTGAGAGGCGCAGGGGTGACCGTCGATCGCATCTCTGGATGGCAGCGCCGCCTGCGTCTGAGTTCGGGTCTATCGCGGCATCGAGGATCCGCAGCTCGTGCGCAGATCGCCGCGAGCGGCCTCGGCGAATTCGCCCAGCGAACCGAGCGTAGCAACCGGACGAGGAACCAACGGCCGGCATTTAGCTTTAAGATTACCAAAACTCGACGCGCCGGCGACACC
>Ga0073928_10008954_pt1 | contig 12347 bp, 12 predicted proteins | sample PaiPotPPA55metaG_FD_76969 | JGI IMG/M metagenome (GOLD analysis project Ga0073928, IMG submission 76969) | Iron sulfur acid spring bacterial and archeal communities from Banff, Canada, to study Microbial Dark Matter (Phase II) - Paint Pots PPA... ...
GCTCTGGTACGTCGCGATGCTCGCCGTCGGCGCGGTCGTCGCGGGGCTGCTCGCGCGGCGCACCGGCAACGACGCGTTCGTGGTCGCCATTCCGCCCGCGTTCGCGGTGTTCGGTGGCGCGTTCATTCACGTGACGCAGATCGCCGCCGCGCTGCCGGCCGCGGGGCTGCTCGTCGCCTACGCTCCGCGCGAGCGGCGCGCGCTCGCTGTGATCGCGCTGCTGGTGCTCGCGGTGCCGTGGGGCTGGTTCGACTCGCCGGCGCTGCTGATCGCGCCGCTCTTCCCGATCGCGTACCTCGCGTGGCGCTACTGGCCTGGAAATCTCGTCCCGACGCTGCTCGCGGCGATCGCGGCGGCAGTGCTGCTCTTCGGCGTACAGTCGCTGCACGGCAGCGCGGTGCACGTCGCGCACGCCATCGCGCCGGCGATCGATGCGCGCTTACCCGAGGCGTCGTGGAGCGTCTTTACGCAGAAGAGCTCGACGGGAAGCTTCGCCGCCTGGGCGGTTCGGATTCCGACGTGGGCGGGGCTCGCGCTGCTGCTGTGCCTGGCCGCGGCGGCCGCCGGTCCGCTGCGCGTGCGCGCGAGCCACGCCATCGCGCTGGCGATCGCGGTGTTCGGCACGCTGCTGCCGATCGCGGCGCAGACCTACGGCGACAAGTCGGGCGGCTGGCTCATGGTAGATTTCCGCGCCTACTACTGCGCGGCGCTCGCGCAGCGCGAAGGCTTCAGCCCCTACTACGTGCAGCCGCTGCACGACTGCGAGGCGGCGACGCCCGCGCCGTACTATCGCGCACAGGCGAAGGTGACGGTGCCGGCGCCGTACCCGGCCTACGCGCTCGCGTTCTTTTATCCGCTCACGCTCTTTTCGTTCGAGACCGCCGCGGCGATCTGGTGGGCGCTGCTCGCGGCGGCGCTCGGCATCGCGGCATATGCGCTCGCGCGCGTCGCACGGCAGCCGATACTGGTCGCGTGGGCGGCGCTCGCGCTGTCGGCGGGTCTGACGGCGTTTCCATCGGGCAACGTGGCGCCGATCGCAATCGCAGCAATCGTCGTCGCTGCGCTCTGCGCCGCGCGCGGTAAATTTGCGTGGGCGGTGCTTGCGATCGCAGTGGCGGCCGTGGAACCGCAAATTGCTCTGCCTGCGGCTCTCGGGCTGTTCGTGGCGTACCCGGCGTCGCGCATCTCATTATGCGTAGCCGGAGCTGCACTGGCGGCGCTGTCGCTCTTGAGCGGCGGCGTGACGCAGGCGATCAGCTATGTTACAGCGGCTCTTCCGGCCCATACGCTCGCGGAGATCTCGCGGGACAATCAGTATAGCCTTTCCACTGTGCTGGCGGCATTCGGGGTTCCCGACGCTTCCGCGGCATTCGCGGGCAGCGTTTCTTACCTCATCATGACGGCAATAGGTGTGTTCGTTGGCGTGCGGCTCGCTCGACGCTACGATAACGCGGCGTTCGCCGTGCTCGCACCGCCGGCGTTCTCGCTGCTGGGCGGAGCATACGTCCACACCGAGGTCATCGCAGCGGCGGTTCCGGCATCTCTGCTCGCGTTTGCGTTTGCGCCTGCGGCGCACCGAGCGTGGCTCTTTGCGGCGCTGCTACTGCTCGCGGTGCCATGGATGATGGGCACATCGGCGGCGCTGTTCCTGGCCCCACTCTTTCCGGCGGCATTCCTCGCCTACGCGCTATGGCGCGACCGGACGATCGCGCTCGCCGCGGCGGTGGCTTCATGCGTTCTGATCGGCGGCCTGTTTGTACTCGCTCAGGTGCACGTGCACGCGATGCCCCACCCGCACGTGTTTCCGCCGCTCGATCCAAAGCTCGCGGACGCGAGCTGGCGTGCTTTCGCTCTTGCTAATGTGACAAACCGGCCGGTGATGTGGCTGCTGCGCCTGCCGACCTGGATCGGATTGATCGCGTTTTCGCTCTCGGCGTTGATACTGTCGTGGAGGCCGGCGCTGCGGATGGCGCCGGAGCCCGCATGAGCGCGAGCGTTTGGATCGTAGTTCCTGCCTACAAGGAGGCGGCGACAATCGCGGGCGTGGTGGCGTCACTGCGCGCCGAAGGCTACGACAAAGTTTGCGTCGTGAACGACGGGTCCCCGGACGACACCGGAGCACTCGCGCTTGCGGCCGGCGCGCACGTGTTGGAGCACATCGTGAACCTCGGGCAGGGCGCCGCACTGCAGACCGGCATCACGTATGCACTGTCGCGGGGAGCCGAATATATCTGCACGTTCGACGCCGACGGTCAGCACGCGCCGCAGGCGGTGACCGATCTCCTCCGAGCTCTGGAAGCCAGCGGCGCCGACGTCGCGCTCGGTTCGCGCTTCCTGGGCAAGTCGTCGCGGGTTCCGCCGATGCGACGTGTGCTTCTTAAAGCGGCACTAGCGTTCACTCACGCCCATGCCCACGTTCCCGTTACTGACACGCATAACGGGCTCCGCCTGTTTACGCGTCGCGCCGCCGAATCGATCCGCATACAGCAGGCCGGGATGGCCCACGCCTCGGAGATCTTGCAGAAGTTAGGTGCGGCGCACTTACGGTTTGTCGAAGTACCCGTAGAGGTTCGCTACACGTCCTACTCGCGGAAGAAGGGCCAATCCGGCTTCGACTCGGTGAAGATCCTTCTCGATCTACTCTATCGCTCGATCGCGCTCCGCTCCTGAATCAGTAGCGATTGGGGGGCGCGGCTCTTGCGCGCGCTCGATTGCGTTTTGCCGGGCCAACGCGATCAGCGCCTCCTCGTGGCGCTTGAACCGAAAATAGAAATTGGAAGCGACAAACAACCCAGCGAGCACAGCGAAATAGAATACGAGATCCGTGCCTCGGCCGACGTGTAAGAAGTTGGCGATGCGCTGAGACATCGTCGGGAAGACCGCGAGCAAGATGCCTGCAAGGGCGATCAGGACTACCGCGAGCGTTTCGAAGCCGGAAAGCCGTTTGGTTCCGACGTAAAGCGCGATCACGACGAGGCAAGCGATGATGACCGATACCATTGGCTATTTCCTACTCAGGGATTCGAGACGGTCTTTGCGCTGACGACCTAGCGAGCCTGCCTCGAAGACCTATCTTTTTGCGCGGATCGCGATCGCGGTGAAGATCCGGTACGTCATTGCAGGAGGGAGATGTGTCATGATTTCCATGGCGAAATCGGCCGTCCGCGCCAAGAGGGAAGGGCGGTAGCCGTACTCATCGTACGCCGCGCGCTTCGTGGCGAGAGTGTCGCGCAGTTGACGGAGAGTGTGCGTTGCCTTTACGGCATTTTCGTGGAGCCGATAAGCTACCAGCGGCTCGGGCAAATTGGCCATCTTGCCGCGTCTGGCCAACCTGAGGAAAAAATCATAATCCTCACACGTCCAGAACCGTGACGTGAAGCCACCAGCTGCAAGCGCGTCGTCGCGGCGGAACATCGCGGAAGGCGCTCCGAACGGGTTATAGAGTAACATTGCCCTTCGGAGTCGCTCGTCGGTCGATGGGTACCTACGCAGGCCGATTGCGCGCCCATGGGCATCTATGATCCTGAGGTAGCCAATAAATACGTGATCGCGGTTTGCATCGAGGAATGCCACCTGCTTCTCGAGACGGCCTGGAAGCGCCAAATCGTCTGCTCCAATCAACGCGACGAAGCGGCCCTTAGATTCAACCAGCCCACGCTGAAGGGTGTAGCCCACGCCGTGGTTCGCGTGACGGAGTACTCGAAGTCGAGGATCACTCCGAACATACCGTTCTAAAATTTGCGGCGTTTGGTCGGTGGAACCATCATCGAGGACGATGAGTTCATACGTGCGATACGACTGCTCGAGAATGCTCTGAATCGTAGCCTCCACATAGGCCGCGCCATTGTACACGGGAAGCAAGACGCTCAACGTAGCCGGTAGTGGCATTCGTTGAGGCAGCCTAAGCCTTAACCGGCAGGGAAACGCTGTGCCATGACGTGCGGAGGGGGATAGCGACTAGGGCGGCAAGTATCAGCACGGAGATTGCGAGCATGTTCCAGGTCAGCCCGGGTATGGCGAAGACCGACGCAGCTGCGACAACGTAGGCGCCTATGATCGTCCACATCCTTAGTGGATCGGCGAACGCCCTCATCGCATAGAACATTCCCGGCAGCATAATGACCGGCTCGTATTGCCAGGCGTGCGGGTTCAGCGCGACCGCAAGCGCCGATGTAATACTCAAAGCGGCGACGTAGTCCACTCGAGTGAGCCGAGGCAGCGCAGTGATAAAGGCAAACGCCGCAACGCCCAGCGCGGCGGCCGAGGACAATCCCAAGCGCATGAGCAATCCCGGAAGGCTTACGGCGTTCGGAGCGTTCGCATGGAAGTCGAGCGGAAAATACCAGCGAAGTGCGCTCACGTACGGAGTCATCCAGAGCCAATTCCCGCCGGCTGCAGCGACGCTCGCCAAGTACCAACCCGCGGCGCACACCGCGACTACGAAGAGGGCGCGCCATTCGCGCCGCACCACCAGCAGCACAACGAACGGCAGCGCGATCGTCGGCTTGTAGAGCAAGAGCCCGACGCACACGCCTACCAGCGACGGCCGGCCATGTTTGGCAAAGAGGATGGCCAGCGCGATGAGCAGCAGCGCTATCGGCGTATTTTGGCCGCCGAGGGCCGCGATCTTCACGGGCGCCCATGCGAGCACGGCGATGATGCCGAACCAACGCGGCATCTCGAACGCATCGGCCAGCACTATTCCGGCGTAGGCCGCGATCGCAAGCATGGCGATGGTGTTCGCGAGGTAACTTGCAAACAACGAGAAGTGCGCGGCCGGTACGTAGAGCCACGCGAACGCGGGCAGGTACGGCCAAATTGCGGGCCTGAGGGCATGGGCTTGCGCGAACGCGGCGTGTAGCCTCAGATCGAGGAGAGCGGGCGTACCCACCGTCGCGCCGCCGACCCAGAAGCAGGACCAGTCTGCAAAGTTTGAATCCTGCAACGTATTGCGGACGAGCTGCCACAACCCGATCAGAAAGAGCCCGCTCCCATAAAGAACGATCCGGTCGCGGGAAACCCGGAGCGGTACGTCCATGCGCCGAGTATAGCATGGCGCCGTCGGGAGGCTTAGTGGTGCATCCCCTGGCTGAACATTACGGTCAGCGTCTTGAGTTCCGAGATGTCCCAGACCGTCAGCCGCGCCAGAATGTGCCAGCGCGCCTCCACGATCAGCAGCAGAAAGTTCAGCCCCAAATAGACGCTGGCGCCCCATGCGAACCGTTTGCCTAGGCGTTTCGTGGGACGAACCAGCCGCTGCATGATGCTGGCTTGTACCCTTCACGGAGCAAAAAGAAGCACCTCCGCGCTTGTTCACGCGAATTGCGGTACGGCAAGGTCGCCGACCCACCACCGGCGCGATCCGGAGTCCAGGTGCACGTGGTCGTCATAGTAGCCGATCCCGCCCGAGATCTCGCGCGACCAACAGGCAGTGAAGAGGTCACGCATAGAGACGCCGTCCACGTACATGTCCACTGCCTTCGCGTAGAGGTGCTGGCTGTTTCTCGCGGCGCCCTCCGTCGCGACGTTGGTTTGCCACGTGCGGTAACCGCTCGTAATTACCAGCGGCCGGCGGATTCCGTGGAGCGCGAGCGCCTGCTGCACCTCCCAGAGCGCCTCGATCTCGACGATGTCGAACCGCACGTAACCCTGCGTTGCGGCGACTTGGCGGTCGCGCATCAGCCAGCAGATCATCCGGTAACCGGGCTCGTAGACGGTGCGGCCGTCGACGCAGAATGGCGCGAGGACGTCGCCGTTGTCACCGGCTCGCCGGAGCCAAAGCACGCGCTCGGTGCTGCTGGGAACCGCTGCGCGCACTGCCGCGGGCGACATTCCCGCCAGCGCCGCTCCGGCCAAAGCATAAAGGAAGCCCGGACGTTTCATGTGTTGAGTCCTGAGAGTTGGTGCAACGAGTCGCTGCACGCGGAGGGGGGATGGGCGAGGTATTCGCTGGCACCGCGGCCCGGCACGATGGTGAACGCCGTGCTCGATGCGATCCGCACCGGATGCCCGGGCCTGTCGGTGATCGCATAGGCGACGACGCTATGCATCCCGAGCGCAAGATCCGCGGTCGGAACGGCTGCCGCAAAGGTCTGCGTTCGATCGTCAAAGCGCGCCGGGAACGGTCGCCCGTCTACGAGGAGCCAGATCGCATGATACGGGTCGAGGCGCGACTGGCCGACCGTGCCGGCGAGCAGAGCCACGCCGCCGGCGTGGAGCATCGTAAGTCCGTCGGCGGCGGAAGAGAAGCCTTTGCAGGTGCCGACCATTTGCAGCCGCCCCGGGACCGATGGTGACCGGTTGAGTATACGTAAAAAAGTCGGCGAAAAGCGGCCATCGGGCGCCGTTAGGAAGAAGAGCCTAGTCGGCTCGATCCGGTCGTAGCTACGCTCATGCAGACGCTGCGCGTACGCGGATACCATGTGGGCGCCTTCCGTCAAGCGTTGGGCTGGGATCGTGGCGTAAAACGCACTGTAACCGTCCGGAATACTGTGCATTGCCTCCGCAACGGAAAACAAGTATTGACGGGAAAGCACCGGGACGGCGTCGCGAGAGTCGACAACGACCGCGACGTTGGGAGAAGGAACGCGGGCCTCCGGCAAAATCGCCACTCCCGCAACGAGCAGCGGAGCGCGGCTAGGAAAGTCGAACGGCAGCTGCCGGCCGTTGACATGGTATGCGGCCGTAACGATAGCCGCGAGCATGCCCGCGTTGCGAGATTGAATTTGCACTGGTCCCGGTTCTGCTGCGACGTAGTTGCGCTGCTGTGGCCCGTAGTAGCGTGAGTGCATATCGGCCAGCGCATAGCCCGCGGCGGCGACGACATAAACCAGCAAAGGGCCGACCAAAATCGGGCTGCCCGACTTGAATCGCATGGAGAGCGCGCGAGGAGCGTAAAACACGAAGCAGAGAAATGCGGGGAAAACGTACGGATACCATTGACGGCCCTCGGCTCCGAATGCGTTGTTGGTCAGCACGTACAGAGCGCCCATGATAGCGATAAAACATAGGTAACTGTTGAGCACTGGATCGGCCGACGCTATTCGAAGTGCAGCCCGAGTGTGACGGCGGATGGCTGCGAGCAAAAGCTGCAAGGCGTTACGCATAGCGAAATAGGCTATAACCGCAAACGTCGCGATCGTCGCTAGGCTAATTGCCCCGCGAAGCCAGATCTCGAAACTAGGGTTGAGAACCACGATCGGTGTATCGACCCAGCCAACGGTCTGCCAGAACGTAGACGCGCAGCTTCCGGAGACGAAGCAGTCCAGGAATGCAACGACGCTAGTGCCGGCCAAATAACGAACCGTTGCCGGTAAGCCGACTGCGAACGCGGCACGAAGACCGTCGAGCCCCATGTCTGAGAAGGCGCGTGAATGGGTCGGCAACGTTGAAAGGTCGATCAACCAGTACTGCGCCCCCAGAAGAATCAGCGTCGGCGCGACAAAAGCTACGACATTGCGAAGGCGCCGCTCTCGCCCCGGTGCAGACTGCGTAAACTTCACGGCAAACAGGAGCCCTGCCGGGATAGCGGCGCTCAAGAAGAACTGATACTTCGTAATCGCGAGCAGGCCAAGGCACAGGCCCAACGCCGCCACGATCGATGGGCGCAGTCCTCTGCGACTGAGCTCCGTCGCAAAGAAAAGCGCAGCGGAAACGAGAGCGTAGGCCAGGTTGTCGGGTTGTACATAGGACGAAACGAAGGTCGTCAGCGGAAAGAAGCCGACCGCCGCGACGAGCCCGACGCTCATCCACCGCGGCAGGCCGAGATTGAGCGCCGTACGGTAATTAAAGTAGAGCCCGAGCATCATAAGAAAGACGCAGAGGAGCCGAGCGGCGAAAAACATGGCGACGAGCGAGCCGCCAAATAGCGCAACGACGCGCATCCAGAGCGCCTCGAGCGCGTAGAAGCCGAACGGGTACAGCCGCGCAATATAACTGATCCGGCCTCCGCCGTGAACGTGGGCTTGCAAGGGCGGCGCTTCCGCGGCCACGTGGGCGAAGTAAGCCCGACCGCCATATCCGGCCGGTACGCGCATGGACGAATGCCATACGATGCGGTCGAAGTCCGTCGCGCGCATCAGGTACTTCGTATAGGGGCTGACGATCCAATCGGGCTCGCCGTCCGCCCACGTGATCAAGCGGCCGGCGCTGAAGATCGAGATCGCATAATCGAAGTGCGCCGGCTCGTCGGGCGCCTGAAAGATCGGCACGAGGAATGCCCAAACCGTGCTGAGCCCACCGGCGAGCAGGATGACGATGATCGCCGCTATGTTCGCGCGTCGTGCGTCACTCATAGCGGAACACCACGAAGCTGCCATCTTCGAACGAGGGCTTCCAGGCGGCATCGCTGCCCAGGGCTGCAGCGAGACGGCTGCCACGGGATGCGAGCACGGCGTCGACCCCATAGGATCGCAGAACGCTTTGCCACGCCGGCTTGAGTCGAATCACGGAAATGTAGGAGCGCCATACGCCCAGCGGATACGGGTCCGCCCGCCCATCCATGAACACGCGCAGCGTGGGATACTGCAAGGCGGCGCTGCAGGCGTAAAAATCCTCGCAGAACAGCCGCTGATTGCGCCCGTCCGTGCCGAGGGAAGCGATCGCAGCGACGGAGGTCCGGGGCGGCTGAAGATGGCTCATTCGCGCGAGCAGCAGGCCTGAGGCGACGATTGCGACGCCGATCGAGATGAGCGCAAAGCGTTCCATCTCCGCCCGCGCCCGCGGACAAGGCGCGAAAACGACGGGAAGAGCGCGTCAACGCCCTGGGATGCCAGAGGCGCAGCGGCGATCGCAAAGATCGGCACGTTGCGGACGGCGAGCAGCATCGCGACGAAAAGCGCCGCAAGCGGGACGACGTCACGCCAGTCACGCCGTGCCGAGCGCACCGCACCGGTGAGCGCAAGCAGCGCCAGGGGAAGACCGCCGAAGAGAAACTCTCCGTCGCTCAAGTGGACCGGCTGCCACTCCTGGATATAGTGACGAATTGGGCTCAGCGAGAGCGTCGCCGCGTACACCGGCAGATGCCAGCCCAGCGGCGTGCACAGCATCGCGGGCAGCGTCAACAGCAGAATGAGCGTATCGCGGCTCTTCAGAGCGACGCCTGGGCCGTCGGTCAGCGCCGCGCCGGCGAGCCGGAGCGCGAGGTACGCGGGCGCGAGCAAAACGCTCGCGTGCACGTTCGCCCAAACGGCGACGATCGGCACTGCGGCGTAGGCCCACTTGTCCCGCCGCTCGATGCAGAGGAGAAACGCCGCGAAGCAGCCCCAGCCGAGCACCTGCGCGCGAATTCCAAACGACGCCACCATCGCGACGCCGGTCAGGAGCAAAACCGTGGCGATAGCCTCGGCGCTGGCCCGGCCGCGCGCGCGGATGTAGATCGAGACGAGGACCCCGATCGGAACCACGGCGATCAGCACGGCGACCGCCACGAGCACATGATAACGCATGGCGAAGGCGACGATGAAGCTGATGAACCATTCCTGCGGCACGTATGCGGCTCCGGGCGCGGTGAACGTCTCGTTTCCCAGAGACGTCGGCAAGCGATGCCACTGGAACGCGTAGTCGCCGAGCCAGCGCTGCCAGTACAGATCGCCGTTGTCCAGCGCGCGAAACGGGTTGAGCGCGAGGTAGAGGCCGCTCCAAAAGAATAGGACGAGTCGTACCGCGCTCATCGTATGAAGCCGAGCGGCAGCGCGATCCCCGTTGCCGCCGCAATATACGGTGCGAACGCGATGGGGCCGCGCGCGGCTCGTGCGATCTTATGTACCACCACCGCTGCGACGCAGGCAATCGCGAGCGCGAACACGGCCGTCGGAGCTCCGAGGGCCGCTCCCGCCAGCGCGACGAGCTTCACGTCGCCCCAGCCCATCCCGTGTCCGCGCGAAAGCATCGCCGCCGCGGCGAAGGGCACGAACACGATGACGGCCGACGCGACGAGTTCCCACTGATGCTGCGCGGCCGCGAAGAGGAGAATCGCCGCCAGCGGGGCCAGCGTGAACACATCGGGCACGAGGCCGCACATCGTGTCGCTGCACCAGCACGCGACAAGCGAAAAGACTACGATGGCGGCGACGCCGATCTGCACGGGCGTCGCGCCTAACGCCACGAGCGATCCGCCGATTAGGGCTCCGGCTCCGACCAGAATCGCGTAGGGCGGCGTTCCGGGCATCGGCCCGTCGGGTGCGGACGACACCCCGGCGCAAACGGCGCGGCTAAGCTGCGTGGCGATGAAGGCGATGCAGCCGAAGAAGACGGCTGCAAGCGCGATCGGGATCACGGCTTTCCGGCGAAGTAGTTGGCGGCGACCGCCCCAAAGATGATGGTGACGATGGCCGGGATCATGAAGAACACCATCGGGAAGACCATCTTGACGGGGAGCTTCGCTGCGATTTCCTCGACCAGCATGAGGCGCTGGTGGCGCGCGTCGTCGGCGAGATCGTTGAGCATCTTGGCAATGTTGGCGCCTAGCCGCTCCGCCTGGGTCATCACGCGCAGTGCGTTGCGCAGCGCCGGGTGATTGGTTCGCTCGCCGACGGCCTTCAAGGCGTCGGCGCGGGCGCGGCCGAGCCGAATCTCCGAGAGTGCCTCGCGAATCTCTTCGCTGAGCGGTCCCGTGACCGCGTCGACGGCATAACCGAGCGCCGAGTTGAGGGCGAGCCCTGCGGTGACCGTTGACGCGACCATGTCGAGGAACTCGGGCAGGGCCTTCTGGATCCCGGCCTTACGCTTCTCGCACGCCTGATTGAGGAAGAAGAAGGGCGCGTAGCCGCCGAGGAACCCGAGCCCCAACATGAGCGGCAGCGTCCAGTTCGCGGCAAGATCGAAAAAGCGCAACGCGAGCAGGCTGATAAAGGCGCCCGCGAGCGCCCCCGCGACGACCCGCAATAAGAATTTCGCCGGCGTCGTGGTGTACCAGCCAGCCTCCACGAGGCGATGCGTGAGCGCAATGCGGCGCTCGTCATCGAACATCCGCTCGAGCACCGGGAGCCGCTTTTCCTCGCGTTTGAAGGGGTCGCGCAGCTTGAGCTCCTCGAGCTGTTCCGAGAGCAAACTCTTCGACGGCAGAAGGGACAGCGCGAAGAAGAACGCCGACATGCCGGCGATCAGCGAGATGATGTAGCTGAATGCCTGGAACATCAGGCGTCGATCCTCAGCATGCCCTTGAGAACGAGGAAGGCGGCGACCTCGAGCCCGAGGACGACCAGCAAAACGATGCGCCCGATCGTCGTGTACATGAGCGCGTCGCCCATGGCCGGCTGCGTCGTGACGATGAAGAGGCCCAGGCCGACCGGGATCAGCATGAGCACCCACGCGCTCATCCGTCCCTCGGCGGTCAGCGAAGAGATCTTGCGCTGGATCTGGCGCCGATCCTTGATCGTATCGGCGAGCTGATCCAGAATGCGTGCCAAGTCGCCGCCGGTCTCGGACTGCACGCGAAAGACGCGTGCGAGCATGAGCGATTCGTGGCTCGGCATGCGTGCCGCGAGATCATCCATCCCGTCGTACACGCTGGCGCCGATGTTCGTCAGGCCGATGACGCGCCGAAACTCGTGCCGTGCGGGATCGGGCAACTCGTCGATGACGATGGAGAGCGCCTGGCGAATGCCAAGCCCGACGCGCAGACCGCCCGCCATGAGCCGCGTGGCCGGCTCGAGCTGCGTCACGAAAGCGGCTAGGCGCCGTGCCATTTTAAAGCGCACCCAGCTGGAGAAGCCGAGCCACGCGATCGCCGCGATGGCCGGCAGCAGGAGCATCGAGACGAGAAACTTCGGATGAAAGAAGAACAGCAGCGCTATCCAGAGGATGGCGATGCCGGCGACCGTGGTAAGCACGATCTCTTGGGAGCTCATCTTGATGCCGGCGCGATCGAGCTGGTCGGCGAGGCCGCTGACGCGCGCCGTAGCGCGCTTGTTGAGCGCGCCCCACACCGACATGAACCCAAAGAAGACCGTCGCCGAAATGCCTGCAAAGAGCGCGATCGGGACGAGTGCGCCTACCATAGCGAAGGTAGCGCCGACAGGCTGTTCAGCGCGCGCGAATCGTACTCGATGCCGTATTCGGCGAATCGCTTCAGGCAGCTCGGCTGCACGCCCGTGTAGCAGAATTCGCCTAAGACACGGTTCTCCTTGTCCACGCCGTGCTGTGCGAATCGAATGATCTCTTGCATGGTGACGATGTCGCCTTCCATACCGACGATCTCGCTGACGCCGATCACCTTGCGCGAACCGTCTCGCATGCGCGCGGTGTGCACCACGAGATCGAGCGCGCTTGCGACCTGTTCGCGAATGGCCCGCACGGGCAGGTCGAAGCCCGCCATCAGCACCATCGTCTCGATGCGCGAGAGCGCA
>Ga0073928_10008957_pt1 | contig 12345 bp, 8 predicted proteins | sample PaiPotPPA55metaG_FD_76969 | JGI IMG/M metagenome (GOLD analysis project Ga0073928, IMG submission 76969) | Iron sulfur acid spring bacterial and archeal communities from Banff, Canada, to study Microbial Dark Matter (Phase II) - Paint Pots PPA... ...
CTGAGGCCGACGGATTCCCGCTTGCGCTGAAGTATCCACAGTTTGGTCCTCGTACTTAAGCACTAGGTCCTTTATTGAAAGGTGCGGACCGGCGTCTCGCATTAGGCTCCTACCGCGCGGTCGGCGACTCGCCTCTTGTTGTAGCGCAGCGCGACGTTCATGAAGACATCACCCAGCGACGTTTCAAAGCAGATCATCAGCGCTTCGGTATCTTCGCTGGTCTTGTCTCCCTCCTGAGCGGTAAGCAGGAGCGGGGGATGCACGCGGAAATGGAAGCCCTGGTCGTTGAGCGCGGAAATGGCGTTGCCGACGACCTGGTTCGCGAGTTCGAAGATGGTTTCCTTGATCAGTGCGTCCGATTCGGGCAGAGCGGCGCCCGCGTAATGGCTGGCGACCTTCACCGCCGTCTGCGGATCGAGATCGAGAATGATCCGGCCCTCGATGTCGCCGGTCAGCGCGATCATGCCGGCCACGCCCCTGCGGCGGTAGGCGTCTTCTTCCATGGTGAGGTTTCCCACCTTGGTCGTCCCCTGCAAGCCTTGCGACAACACGGCGTCCGCCGCATTAATGAAAGGCTGGATCAGTTCCATCTTCATGGAGTTAGGCTCCCGCTCCTGCGGCGGCCACGACCGAACCGTCTTCGCCCATAACGTACTTGATAACTTCGTACAGCACTTCCGGCTTCACCGGCTTCTGCACGAAATGACGCGCGCCCCGTTGCAGCGCCGCGACGATGTTCTCCTGGTATCCGACCGAGGAAACCATCACAATGCGGGCTTCGGGATGCTGTTGGACAATCCGTTCGGCCGCCTCGATCCCTTCCATCTGTGGCATGGTGATATCCATAAGCACGATGTCAGGATGCGTGCGCTCGAACTCGCTGATGGCGGTCAAGCCGTCTCCGGCTTCAGCCGCCACCTGCCCGCCGAAAGTTTCGATCATGCGGGCCAGATTCTTGCGGGCAAACACGGAGTCGTCCACAATCAAGTAGCGGACCGGCTGACCGTCTTTGCTGCGTTTCACTGCTGCAAATTGCTCCATACACATCTCCCCTTCCTACTGCATATCATGCCCGGCGCGTCCCGCACCAGATCACGCTGGTCACGGGTACCGTACCGTTCCGTGCCCAATCTAGTTTCCGGCGCGAACTGCGCGGCCGGTGGAACCTTTGCCGGATCCTGCATTGCGGCCGCAAATTGTCTGCAACACCGCTCCCATTCCATCCAAACCTACTACGCGAATGGCATATCCGCGTTCGATCGCCGCTTTGGGCATGCCATACACCACGCAGGACTCTTCGCTCTGCGCGATGGTCATGCCGCCTTCTTTTTTCACCGCTCCCAAGCCTTCGGCGCCATCATCGCCCATGCCGGTCATCAGCACCCCCACCGCTTGCGACCGGAATTCGTCGGCCACGCTGCGCAAGAGAACATCCGCGCTGGGACGGTGCCCGTTCACCCGTGGTTCATCGCAGAGTACGACAATATCTCCCAGCGGCAGCCGCTTCACTTTCATGTGCCGGCTTCCGGGACAAATCAACACGCGCCCCGGCTGCAACACGTCGCCAGACTGCGCTTCTTTTACTCGCAACGGGCATACTTCGTCCAGCCGGCGCGCGAACATGTCGGTGAATCCCTCGGGCATGTGCTGCACGACAACGATCGTTCCCGGAAAATCTCCCGGCAATTGCGATAGCACAAACTCCAGCGCCTGTGGGCCTCCCGTGGAAACGCCGATGGCGACTACCTTGTTCGGAGCAGCGGAAGAAGCCGGCGCTTTCTCCGGCTTGGGTGGAATTCCGGACAGCATGCGCGGCTTCAGCTTGGACTCGGCCGCTGCCTTGATCTTCGCAATCAATTCCCGGGCGGTTTCGGCCATGTGCGCGGTAGCGTCTTTGGGTTTGGGAACGAAATCGAAAGCGCCCAGGCCCAGCGCCTTCATGGTGACCGACGCGCCTTCGGTACTGTGGGAGCTGAACACGATCACTGGCAGCGGGTGCCGTCGCATGATTTCCTTCAACGCTTCGATTCCGTTCATGCCCGGCATCTCCAGATCGAGCGTGACCACACCGGGCTTCAACTCTTCGATTTTTTTCAGGCAGAAAGAACCATCCACCGCCGTTCCGACCACTTCGATAGACTCGTCAGCGGCCAGCATCTGCGGAATCAGCTTGCGCATGAGCGCCGAATCGTCGACCACCAGCACGCGTATGGGATTTTTCTTCATGCCCGCCCTCCCGCAGCCGGAGTCAGGCCCGGGGACATATTTGGGGACATGGCCAGCCGCATGCGGTCTGTGGAGGTGAGCAGCAATCCCGAGTTGGATTCGCCCCTTTGTTGCGGCCGCCAGCGCGCTACATGCTCCACCACTGCGGGCAGGTTCAAAATCAATACCACGCGGCCGTCGCCCAGAATGGAGGCGCCGGAAACAAGATCGGTGGAAAATGTCTGGTCATCCAGTGCTTTGATTACCAGTTCCTCTTCGCATTCGAGGGCATCGACAATCAAACCGTATTTCCTTTCTCCTGCAGTAATCACGAGCACAAAAAGCTTGGCTTTTCGGGCAGCGTCGGCTACGGGACGGCCCAACCGCAGCAACGGCAAAACCTGGTTGCGCAATTGCAGCACCTCGTAGTTGTCGACCTGATGCACTTCGGTTTCGAAAGTTCGCGTAATCTCCAGCACCGCATTCAGCGGTATGGCATACAACCGTTGTTCGACCCAAAACAATAGCGCCTTGATGATGGCGAGAGTCAGAGGGAGCTTCATGCGAAACGTACTGCCTTTTCCGGGACGCGTCTCCACACTGATGGAAGCCTTCAACCGGTGCAACACGCTTTGCACTACGTCCATGCCCACGCCGCGTCCGGAGACCTCGGTGACCTCGTCGGCAGTGCTGAAGCCCGGCCGGAAAATGAACTCGAAGACCTCAGCGTCCGTCAGCCGATTGACTTCTTCTGGCGTAGCCATTCCAAGTTCAATGGCCTTGGCGCGAATTTTTTGAGCGTCCATGCCGCGCCCGTCATCGGTGACTTCGACAACCACCTGGTTGCCCTGGTGATAGGCATGCAGCCGGATGACTCCCTGCGGGGGCTTTCCCAGTTTCCGGCGCTCGTCGGGAAGCTCAATGCCATGGCTCACCGCATTGCGCACGAGATGGGTTAGGGGCTCGGCGATGGCGTCGAGAATTCCTTTGTCGAGATCGGTGTCCTGCCCGCTGATATCGAGCTCGACTTCGCGCCCGCACTGCCGAGCGACATCGCGCACCATGCGGGGGAAGCGGCGGAACAACTGATCGACCGGCACCATGCGAATCTTCATGACCGAGCGCTGCAGATCGTTGAGCACGCGCGCCTGAAAGGCCATGGCATCGGAAAATTTGCCGCGCAACGGCTCTTTCGGGAAGCGCTTGGAGAATTCGTTGAGCGCCTGCTGCAACATGGACTTGCCAATAATCAGTTCGCCAACCAGGTTGAGCACGCTGTCGATGCGGCCCGCATCCACACGCAAAATATTTTCGAGCGTGTTGGAGGCCACGGAAGGCGCGGGCACGGGCGGCGAAGCCGTGGCGTCCGCCGCAATAGCATCGGGCGCCGGTGTCCGGGCGGGGACTTTGAGCGGAACTTCGCGCAGAATTTCGGTCGCACCTTCGAACGCGCTCTTGCCCACTGCAGGCGTCTTCACGACCGCCACTGCATCCAACATCAACTCAACCGTGACCTCGACCGTGATGGTTGGAATCCTGCACTTGGCCGCAATCTGCTCCGCCGTCTGCACGCTGGCTAGAACGAACTCCACCTGCCTAGAGGCTGCCGGCGACTTGGCATCGGGCCGCACCGCAAGCACTGGGCCCATGACGCCGATCGCGTTGTGCACCAGCTGGCGCCCCGCAATCGGCATGGCGCAGTGGGGATCGATCTTGACCGTTACATGAAATACATCCTGGCCGCTGGCCTGGGCCTGCGTCATGGCCAGCTTTTCGTATTCCGTCCAGTGTGCGCCAGTCTCGAGTGGTGTTCGTGGCGCCAACGTTGTGGCTGCGGGCGTCTTGCCGGCGGACTTTTTGGTGGGACGGGTTTTTCCAGTCGCTGGCGAGGCCGTCAGTTGCTGGATCTTCTGGCTCAAAGCCTTGGTCGAGGGCAGCTTCTTCCCGCGGCGATAGGCCGCGATCATCTCCGCAAAAACGTCGGCGGCAGCAAAGGCGATTTCCGCCACGGCCGCCTGGGTCGCAGTACCTTCGATCGACAAGGCATCCTCGAACTGGTGCGCCAGTTCGCTCAACTCGCGCAAGCCGCACGCCGCCGAGTCCCCTTTCAAGGTATGCACCGTGCGCCGGATCACCCGCACAATCTCCTCGTCGCCGGGCTTTTTCTCCAGCTTCAGCGCTTCATCATTCAGCGCCTGCAGCAGTTCCTGTGAGGTCTCGAAGAAGAGCTCCCGCAGTTCCGCGCCCCGCTCATCGTGAGAATCTGTCATGCGTTAATCCTCATGCGTTAATCCCTCAGCTCGAGCCGCTGATAGGCGGTTCCGCTGTCCTTGTGCACCATCTGAAACTTGTTGGTGAGACCCAGAAGGCTCTCCGCATGTCCCACGAACAGATATCCGCCGGGGTTCAGACAACGGTAAAACTTCTCGATCAGGCGCTTCTGCTCGGCCTCGTCGAAGTACATCATCACGTTACGGCAAAAGATCACGTCGTTGCGTTGCGGCAGGTACTCCGTCTTAAGATTGTGAAAATCGAAGTGCACCATCTCTTTCAGCGGCTTCTTGATGGCATAGCGGTCACCGGTTTTGTCGAAGTAGCGAAGGCGGTAACCGTAGTCGACCATCGCCATCTGGTTCTCGCTATAGGTTCCGTCCTGCCCGGTCCGCAATACTGAATAGCTGATGTCGCTGGCCAGCACTTCCAGCCGCCACGGGGGCGGGACCAGCGGTTTGGGCAGCGGCAAATCCATCGGCAGCGGATTGCGCAGGTAGTAATAAGCCAGAGCATCGGTTACCAGCATGGCCAGCGTGTAGGCTTCCTGGCCGGTGGAACATCCCGCGCTCCAGATGCGGATCGAATATTCGCGCCGTGCACTCTTATGCTTGAACAACTCTTCGATCACGGTTTTTTGAAACAAATCCAGTTGCGCCTTGTGACGGAAAAAGCTGGTCTCATTAACTGTGAGATTTTCCAGCAACTTGGCCAGTTCGTCCTTGCCCTGGTTGCTGATCAGCAAGCGGTAGTAGGAGTAAAAAGAGTCGAGCCGGCATTCTTTCAGCCGGCGCAGCAGCCGATCCTGAAGAAAGTGGGTGCGGCGCTCGTCGAAGTGCATGCCGCACTCCTGGTAAACGAGGGCCTGCAACAACTTTAATTCCGCTTCCGTCAGTATGGGAGCAGGTGCGGCTCCGGATGCGCTCATGTTATTTACCGTTCGATATGGGCAATAGATTCGAGGTTTCAACGTTTCAAAGTTTCAAAGAGCAAAACTCTTGAGCCTCGTTGTCTTTGCAACCTTGAAACTTTGCAACTTTGCAACTTTGCAACTCTGCAACTCTGCAACCTTGAAACCTTGAAACCTTGAAACCTTGTCTTACCTGGCCGCAGCGGCCCGGGCGTCGGCCTTAGGCGGCGTCTTCTTTTCGCTGTTGTCCGGCTTGACTTGCAGGCTGCCCGGCGCCAGGAGTTTGCTCATGTCGAGCAGCACCACCAGGCGTCCCGCCACTTTCGCCAGTCCGGTGACACAGTTCAGGCCGCCCTCCTGAAAGACTGCCGGCGGAGGGTCCACCGCTTCGGCAGGAATCTTCAACACCTCGGAGGCCGAATCTACAATCAGCCCCGCCAACCGGCCCGCGTGCTCGACCACCAGGATGCGATTCTGCTTGCCCAGCGTGGCCTGCTGATCTCCGAAACGCTTGCGCAGGTCCATGACCGAGACGATCTTGCCGCGCAGGTTGATCACGCCCTCCAGATAGTCGGGCGCATCGGGAACGGCGGTAATCTCGGGTACGCGCACGATTTCGTGCAGGGAAGTGATAGGGACACCGTAGGTCTCACGGCCCACTTTGAATCCCACGATATGAAGTTCACGGCTCATAGTCTTTCCAGTTCTGATTTCAGTTTTGCGTGGACGCTCAGAACTGCGTTCCCGCCGCGGCCCGGCGTGCGTTGCGGCCGGCGGGCTCTCCGGCGGGTTGCGCCCGCGAAGTCTCCCCGAGGGCGAAGCGGTCAATGAACTCGAGCAGGCCGCGCGACATCTTCGACATCTGCTCCGACGATGCCGCCAGTTCGGTCGAACCGGAAGTGGATTGCTGCACCAGTTCACGCATCCGCTCCATGGCTTTGACTACAGCCTGCGCTCCCGACGCTTGCTCTTCGACCGCCGAGTTGATTTCGTGGGTGATTTCGTTCAGCCTCGTCGTGGCGCGCGCGATCTGCGACGAGCCATGCGATTGTTCGTTAGTGGCTGCCCCGATTTCCTGCGCGAATTTGTAGACTTCGGTGACGACATTCGAAATCTTGCGTAGCGCGGCGTTCAACTCTCCGCCAAGTTCGAGCCCTTCGTTCACGATGCTGGTGGAGCGATCCATGTTTTCGACCGCTTTGCGGGCTTCTTTTTGAATACTCTGGATCAGTTCGGAGATTTCCTTGGTGGACTGCGCCGATTTCTCGGCCAACTTGCGCACCTCGTCGGCGACCACGGCAAATCCCAGGCCGTGTTCTCCGGCGCGCGCCGCTTCGATGGCGGCGTTCAGGGCCAGCAGGTTGGTCTGCTCGGCGAGATCGTCGATGACTTCGATGATTTTGCCGATGTCATCGGCGCGTTGTCCCAGGGCGCCAATGATCTGGCCCGAAGAGGTGATGGTGGTGTTGATGCGGTTCAGGCCGTCGGTCGCCTTCTCCATGGTGCCGATGCCGTTGTGAACTTCCTCGCGCGAGCGGTTGGAAATGTCGAGTAATACTTTAGCCGTGTCGGCGACGCGCTGGATCGAGGCCACCATCTGATCGATGGAGGCGGAAGTCTCGCTGACGCTGGAAGCCTGCACTTGCGTGCTCTTCACCATGTTCTGCACGTTGACGCTCATTTCGTGCATGGTGCTGGTGACTTCGTCGATGGCGGAAGATGCTTGCAATCCGACCTTGGCGGCATCGTCGGATGCGCCTGCGACCTGGTTCGAAGCGCTGGCGACCTGCGAGGAGGCGTCGCGAACGCTGCGCACCAACCCGGCCAAACCTTCCACCATACGGGCGAAGGCATTGCCCAGCGTGTCATGCGACGACCGCGGCTTGACCTCGAGAGTCAGATCCCCTCCGGCAATGGATTCGGAAACTCCCGCCATCTCCTTGAGGTATGTGACCATCTTGTGGAAGGTGCGGGCAAGTTCGCCGATCTCGTCGTCGCGGTTCAGGTCGATGTTGTGCTCCAGATCGCCGGTGTTGCCGATTCCGCGAGCCACATTCATCAGGTCGTTGAGCGGTTCGGTGATCGATTTGGCGGTCCGATAAGCGATGGCGACACCCAAAGAAAGAGCCAGCAGAGTGCTGAGCAAGGATATGATGATTGTCGCCGTGGCTGCCGTCTCATCCGATTGGCGCCGCTCTTCCACCAGTTTGCGATTCTCGCCGTCGGCGACATCGATCGTGTCGGTGGAATTCTTCACCCATGAAGAAGCGTCCTTTTGAAGGTAGTAAATTTGTAGTTCGGCTACCGTGGCGTTGCCCGAGTCCACGTCTTTGCGCTTTTCGATCAAGGGCTGCGCAAATTCCTTGCCCCAAGCCTGTTCCAGTTGCTGTACCTTAGCGAGGGCGTTTTTGACCTGGTCGGAATTGGCCAGAGTCTTGCCCTCTTCCAGTTTCTCGTTGAGAGTGCGGAGGCCCTCATTCATGCGATCCACTTCGCGGGTGTCGCCACTCAACAGGTAGTTGCTGAGATAGAGGCGGTTCTGCATCATCTGGAAGCGGACGGCGTTGGTGCTGTCGGCCATCTTCAGCGACGCAGCGGCGGCAGCTTTGGCCGCGTGCTCCCGCAGCACCGCCGACCAGTTCACCAGGAACAGCACCACCACCATGGTGAGAATGATGCCAAAATTCGTATATAACTTCTTGCCGATTGTCATTCCTATCTCCTGCGCGGCCAGCTCGCCTACCGCGGCTCAAACTTAAAGTCGATTACTCCCGAGGTCTCGGCCGCTGTCGGTTCAAAGCGCCATTTTTTGGCTGCTTCCAGCGCCACCCCGGCCAGGACCGGGTGCCCCCCCACCACGCGCGCAACCCTAACCGTTCCATTGGGCGCCACCACCACCTCAATCTTCACCGTGCCCGCGAGATTCATCTTCCGTGCCAGTTCCGGATATGCCGGCTGCACCTTACTCTTCGCCCGACGAACTATCTCTTCGGTTTGGGCCTGTTGCGCCTTCAAGTACATCGGCCCCGCTGTCGCTGCCAGGGTCAGAACGGCCAACAACGCCGTCGCAGTTCGTTGAGACACAAATCCTCCTGGCTCGCGAGAAGCTCTTGACCGGGAGCGTGCAATGGCTGGGCCACCCCAACGCCATTCCGAAAACGAAAGTAATGACTCCTATCACTCAGTAAATAAGGCAGTTAATTTAGAAAGGAGCGCGCCTTGCAAAGCGGGTCCAGTGAGAGGCGTCTCATTCCCGAAGGTTCGCCGTTGGTTTCTCATTCTGAGACAAAATCTCACGATTGTCTCTGGATTTCACAGCAAGGCACCCCATCGCCCATTTCTCTTGACTCAAATTGAGATGACAGGTAGTTTCCCAATAGATTCAAGCACTTGTGAATCAAGAACAATATTCTTCCAGTTTCGGCGAAGCATTCAGCATTTCTGGACGGGGTGGCGTCGTTCCCTCGGAGAGCAGTTTTGTCGCGGGGTCGGACGAAGCCTTTCAGAAGGTTCTGCTTCGTATTGCCGCGACGGCGGCTGAACGTCGGGGGAGCGATGCGCTGATCCAGTTTTTCTGCGAGACCGCGCGAGAATATTTTCGAGTGTCCGGCATTTATTTCTGGCGCTGCCACTTCGCCGAGGAACTGGTGGGCGAGCAAGCGGACGGAAAACTGGCGGAGCGCTTTGCCGGGCTCCGGCTGCGTCCGGACCAGAGTGCCGTGACCGCTGACGCGGTCCGGCAGCGGAGGACCGTCTTTGCCAATCACGTGACCTCTGCGGCCTTTTCAGACGCGATAGAATTTGGGGCGCGTTCCCTCATGGCGACACCCCTGATAGTTTTCAACGAGGTCATCGGAGCCGTTACGTTTTTGCATGATTCGCAAGACGACTTTTTCAACGAAGGGATCGCCGCCAAAGCGACGATCCTGGCGGGCCAGTTGGGAAGTCTGCTGGAGGCGGCACGGCTGGGCGAGGCTTCGCGAGAGGAGTATCGTCGCGCCGAAATTCTGGCGGACGTGGCGCATGTATTGCACGGGGCGCCCGATGTCTCCGCCGTGATTGAAGCGTTAGCCGATCGTTTGCGGCTGCTGCTGCGCACCAAGTTGGTTTGCGTTCTGTTGCGGCGCGAAGGACCTTTTGAATTGAAGGCGGTTTCGGCGGAAACGCCGCAGTTGGCGACGTCGGCCCGCGCGCGGCACGACCGGCAGACGCTGCGTTTCGCGGCAGACTTGGCTCAACGCGCTGTGGCGGCCGGCGAGCCTATTACTCTTTCGACTGGCGCCGATGTGCACTCGCTGGGCAATCTGGTTTCTCCCGGAATGCTGATCGCCGCTCCCTTCCGCACCTCGCGCACGCAAGGCGCGATTCTGATCTATCCGCGCCAGGACGGAGTTTTCACGGTGGAGGAAAAGGCCTTGGTAGCCGCGATTGCGGGCTTCGGAGCGGTGGCTGTGGCCCATGCGGAACTTCACGCCACGGCGCATGCGCAGGCACATGAACTCCACCAATTGCTCGAGATTTCTTCGGAACTCAGTTCCAGCAGCGATCTCGATCATTTTCTGCAAGCTTTCGTCATACGCGCCAGCGATTTTCTTGGATTTGGACGCTGTGTCATTGCGCTGCTGGAAGACGGGCAATTTCGGGTTCGCTATTCCGTAGAGAAAGGCGAGCCTCGGCGCCTGGATGTGCAGATACCGGAAGGGGTGGCGACTCGCGCCTTGCGCGCCAAGGAAGTTTTCTGGACCGACGAGGCCAGCCGAACTCCCGGAATTGACCTGGATGTAGTTACAAAATACAAAGTGCACCAATTCCTGGCTGTGCCGCTGCTGGGCACCAGCGGTCGCGTACAAGGGATGTTCGGGGTTCTAGACCGTCTCGACGGCACTGGAATTTCGCAGGAAGATATTCGGCGCGCCCGGGCGCTTTCGAATCAGGCGGCGGTCGTGCTGGAGGCGGCCAGCAATCTGCACCTTTCGGAGCAACACCGCCGCCGAGGCGAGGCCTTGATTGAACTGGCACGGGAGATTGACGGCACGCTGCACTTGCCCGAGTTTGCCCGCCGGTTTGTCAGCCGGACCACGGAACTTACGGGCTTCCGCGGCGGTTTGCTTGCCGTGTGGCAGGATGGACACTGGCAGGTAGCCGCGTTGCAGAATCATGCATCGCAAACCCACTCTTTGCAGACCTATGCTTCGCCGAACCAGGCATCGCCGAATCCAGAGAAAACTCCCGTAGAGGTGTCGCCGGCGCTCGCATCTGCCGCAATGGGCCTCGCGATTACGGCTGCGGCGCTGGACGTAATATCTTTGCCGTGGAAGACGCAAGCCAAATCAATCCTGGAGCCCGGACTGGACCGCCCCCTGGACGCGGCTCTCGGCGAGTTCGTGAACCGCCGCACGGAGACCGTGGTGTACGGTTCCGCGGAGGAGATGCTTGGCGCAGAGACTGCGTCGAGCCTGCAGTGGTCGGATTGCACGCTGGTGCGGCTTGCTGGAGGCGGCGGGGAATTGGCGGGAGTGCTTTGTCTTTCAGGGCGTTCGTCGCCTTTAGGACAGGAAGATTGCGTCTTTCTGGAAACCATGGCGAGTCACGCTGCGATGGCGCTGGGGAATGCCCGGCACTTCACGCGAATCGAGCAGGCGAATCGCCACTGGATGGAAATTTTCGACGCCATCACGGACTTTATTGTCGTGCACGACCAGACTGACAAAGTTCTGAGGGTGAATCGATCGCTGGCTGAGATGATTGGCGTGCCGGCAACTGAATTAATTGGCGTGAATATGCGGGCTCTGATGGCCCTGACCAGTGACACCGCCTCCTACTCCTGTCCCTTCTGCCGCGCCATGGCCGATGCCTCAGACGAATTCGCCCACCCGGTGTTCGATCGCACCTATCTGGTTTCGACTTCGCGGGTGCATGGGCCGGCGGGCGAGGGTCTGCAAACGATTCACGTGTTGAAAGACATTTCCGACCGGCGCGGGGCGGAGCGCCGTTACCGCGAACTCTTCGACAACATTCAGGAAGGCCTGTTCTTCAGCACGCCGGCCGGCCGCTTTATTGAAGTCAACGACGCCATGGTGCGGATGCTCGGATATTCCAGCCGGGAAGAATTGCTGCAGATCGACATTCCCACGCAGCTCTATTTTTCGCTGGAGCAGGGGGAACAGTATGCGGACGTGATGAAAGAAAATGGTTTCCTGCGCAATTTCGAAGCGACGTTAAGGCGGAAGGACGGATCTCCGATTCATGTCCTGATCAATGCCTTTGGGCTCTACGACAATCTGGGCCGTCTGCTGCAGATGCGGGGTTTGATGCTCGACGTCACGGGTTTGCGCACTTACCAGTCCGAACTGCACCGGGAGCGGGACTTCTCCAGCAAGATTCTAAACAACACCCAGAGCCTGATTCTGGTGGCGGACACGGCTGGCCTGATCAGCTACGCCAATCGCCGGTGGTACGACGCGGGATTTCAGCAGCGGGATCTGCTGGGACATCCCTTGCTCGAACTGGCCGCCCCCACATATATCCGGCCATTGGCGGAGGCCCTGCAGCGCACCCTGAATAGCCAACCAGTCGACAACCTGGAATTGCAGCTGGTGCACGGCCACGGCGCGGCCGCGAAATTCTCAGCCAATCTGAGCCCCATGCGCGATGAGCAGGGCACGGTCACCAGCATTGTGCTCGTCCTCACTGATATTACGGACTCCGCTGTATTGCGAGACAAGTTAGTGCACACGGAGAAGATGGCTGCGGTCGGGCAACTCGTCTCCGGCGTTGCGCACGAGGTCAACAATCCGCTCACGGCGATTCTTGGCTTCGCCGACTTGCTGATGGAGAATCCCGATCTTCCCGAAACCGCCCGCAAAGACATGCGCGTGATTCTGCAGGAGGCGCAGCGCACCAAGCAGATCGTGCAGAACCTGCTCAGCTTCGCCCGCCAGATGCCGCCCCAGCGCAGC
>Ga0073928_10008958_pt1 | contig 12344 bp, 7 predicted proteins | sample PaiPotPPA55metaG_FD_76969 | JGI IMG/M metagenome (GOLD analysis project Ga0073928, IMG submission 76969) | Iron sulfur acid spring bacterial and archeal communities from Banff, Canada, to study Microbial Dark Matter (Phase II) - Paint Pots PPA... ...
CTGTGGTCTTTGACCGATGAGCGATCCCGCGGCCGCGGGACAGCCGGCCAAAAGACGCGCAGCCCGGAGGGTTGCGATGAAAATGGGCCGGCGGCTGCGTTGCTCCTCAGTCACGTATCGATTCAGATATGCTCCTTCTTAGTGCCAGTGCGGCTCGCACCGCCTTGCCGGCGGCCCATTTTGATCGCAACGCCACTGCCCCAGTCACTGACTTGGTGCACTTAGTCTTAGCGTTCGTGGACCAAGGTCCAATAGAACGTCGGTCACTTCGGAGGCAAAGGAGTGACCGTGAGCGTTAGCTATCTACCAAATGAGAACAATCTACCCGTCTGTGTAATCCACGACGAATGGTCAAATCGGGAAAGCCAGATTAGTCGCCTCCGCTCCGCCGGGCAGTACGTCCAGACATTTTCCTCGCTGGCCCAAGCCCGCCTGTATGCGGAACTCGCTCGCGCCAATGAAGACCTGAAGCGTGAAACCATTGAGCGACAGCACGCGGAAGCGGAATTGCATAAAAGGGAAGTTTCGTTGCGCGAAGCCCAAATCGAGCTGGCCTATTTCAGTCGAATATCGACGATGGGCGAATTGACGGCGTCGATCGCTCACGAAGTCAACCAGCCGTTAGCCGGGATATTCGGAGACAAGATCCAATTGCAACAGGTTCTCCTCCATCTGCTCATCAACGCTATCGAAGCTGTGAGTGAATTGCACGAAGGTCCGCGAGAGCTGTCTGTGACTTCGCAGAAAGTTAATGAAGTCCACGGTGAAGCCGGTAAAGAAGTAATTGACGGTAACGCGTCAATCGGCCCGGAGTCAGCCTTTGTATTGATCGCAGTGCGAGATTCGGGACCGGGGTTGAGCGCGGCGGAAGGAGCGATCTTTCAGTTCACTGTGCCAATCGTAAATAGAAACTTTGCGCCAGGACCATCGTTCAACATGGCCCAGAGCCGTCCGCCATGACTTTCAACAATAGAACGACTGATCGATAACCCCATCCCCATGCCGCCCGCTTTGCTAGTATGAAAGGCATTAAAGATCCGTTCGGCATCCTGCGGATCAAAGCCAATTCCTGAGTCTTGCACCGTAACCCGGACCTGACTCGCCTCATCCGGTTGTGTCTTAACGAGCAGCACCCGCTCCCGATCCTCCACCGAGGCCATAGCTTCGATCGCGTTCAGGATCAGGTTAACGAGCACCTGCTGCAGTTGTACTCTGTCTCCCAACACTGGCGGAAGGTCAGCGGCCAGTTCGTTCCGCCATAGCACCTGGTTTTTGCGCGCTTCACTTTCTGTCAGGATGACAACTTCTTCGATGACCTCATTTAGATCCAGCCGGTCCTTGGTAGCACCGGTCTTCTTGAAGAGGGACCGCACCTGGGAAATGACATTTCCAGCCCGCTTTCCGTCGCGAGTAATTCGCCGAATCGCTTCCCGGGCTTCCTCCAGGTCGGGTGAAACCCCGGACAGCCAGCGCAGGCCAGCATCGGCATTCGTTACGACTGCGGCCACCGGCTGGCTGATTTCATGAGCGATCGAGGCGGCCAGCTCCCCCAGCGCGGTGACTCGGGCGACATGGGCTAACTCGGTCTGCGCTTCCGCCAAATTGGCCTGGCTCAGCCTAAGCGCATCCTCGGCGCGCTTTTGTTCGGTCAGATCGAGCACGAAAGAGACACCTTCGTCCTGACCTTCCTCGAAAAGGGCGGAGCCAACCAGAACAGGTACCCGGGTGCGATCGTTTCGGAAGTATTCCTTCTCGTACGGCTGGAGAATACCAGTCGCCGTTAGTTGTGCTATACCCCGTTCGGTAAGGTCGCGCCATTCCGGGGGAGTTAGCTCTCTCCAGTTCAGGCGACCCGAGACGAGATCTTCACGGCTGCAGTTTAATATTCGGAGAAACGCTTCATTGGCTTCGATAATCCGGCCTGTAAAGTCCCAGATGAAGACCCCAAAAATGTTGGCATCGACCAGACGCCGAATCTTGGCTTCGCGTTTCTCGAGATCGCGATAAAGACGGGTATTCTCAAGCGAGATGGCGGCTTGCGACGCAAGCAGTTTCAGCACCGTGAGCCGCGCCGGAGTGAAGACATGAGGGGTCAGACTATTCTCCAGGTAAAGCAGACCGATCAGTTTGGCCTGATTAATCAACGGAATGCAGAGAATTGACCGGGCGTGGTGCCGCTGGAGATACGGATCGAACGAAAACGCGTTCTGGGCTGATGCGTCGTCCAGAATCACACTCTCTTGGGTCCGCATGACGTAATGGACGATCGATTCTGGCACCGCAGCATCGGACACGACTGCTGGTCGCAAACGCACGATGATGGCGTCCCCGCTGGTGGTGGCTTCAGCCTCGATCCGCTGCTCGACATCTCGGGCGAGAATCAACACGCCGCGCTCAGCCCCGGCGTGTTCAATCGCGGTGCGCATTAACATGTCAATCAGCTTTTCGCGGACGATCTCGCCCGACACGGCTTGCGACACTTTGAGTACCGTCGCGAGATCCAGATGTTCCACCGGCGCCCCGATCGTGCCGGCGGGACCAGAGATCGGCTCTTCCACCCGAAGCTGTGGGTATAGGCCATCGAGTTGCCGCACCTTCCCGTCGGCTCCCCAACGCAAATAGCAGTATCGAGCGTCCCGCAAGTAAGCATTCGCGATCTTTTCGAAGCCTCGGGCTAGGTAGAATCGCGCGGCGAGTTCGTTCGCCAGCGCTTCATTGTGTACAAAACCATTTGCCCGGGCTGAGCGGATTGCCTGCTCATAAAGGTCCATGGCATCGAGCACACGGCCTTCAATCCGGGCGATCTCGGCACCCACCAGGGCGGCCCGGTTCGCAAAATTTTCAGGACAATTCTCCGCCCAGAGCGCAAGCTGCTTCTGGTGTTCGCCCAAGGCCCTTAGATGTTCCTCCTTCGTCCGGCTGAGCCGGACTTCGGAGGACGAGTTTTGGCCACTATCCGGGATGCCAGGGCCTGAGAGGGCGGCTCGCGCTAGCGCATCGTAGAAGTGATACTCTGCCGTTTCAAACATTGCAGCCGATGTCCAAAGTAATCGTCGTGCCTTTGCGGCAGCATCGAGTGCGGAAGAGTAGTCCGCTGCAAAGAAGCGTGCCTGCAGTTTTCGGACCCAGTACCAACATTCCGTTAGCGCGGCTGAGGGGTTGGCTACAAAATGTTCCTCGAGCGAACTTTCGCTGATCTCCCCATCGTCGAAAGAGCCAAATTGATAAGTCAAACCTCGCAGCGTCCGGATAAGACCGAGCTGGGTCTTGATGATGTCAATCATGTGACCGAATCGCGCCTTCTCGGCCACCTCGAGACCATGCTCAGCTTGACGTTGCGTCTCAACCAGCGAATCGCCGGCCGTCAGGAGGTTTGTATTTAGATTGTCAAAAGTGTACATCGCGACGGTTGAATCGCCGGTCATAGTCGCCGTTTCGAAAGCCCGACGGATCAAGCCACGGCAAGAGTGCACGTGCTTTGTCCATGGCACCACAAATTGGGCAAACCACAGATAGGTCCGAGCCTGGAAGCGCTTCAGACCACGTTTCTCAACCAGCTCGTAACCGAGATGACCGAGTCGAAATCCGGCCTCGTAATCGCCAAACTGCGGTCCGGCTATCTTGCCGAAATATACATAAGCGACGCATGAACCGTCCCCATGGCCTCGTTCAAGGCTCAGGTTAACCGCGCGAAAAACAGCCATGGAAAAAAGATTTTGATCAGTGACCAATGCCGACGGAAAGACCTTCACCAGAACATCCAAGGTCGCAAGGGACTCCGGGTCGTTCATGAGAGGCAGTCCAATGAGTTCCTCGATTGGGCGGCCGCCGACTCTCATCCTGATCCGCTCGTATTCGCGACGCACCTCCTCATCTGTCGGATGAGGCGACCATTCGACGCCCAGATGCCGTAGGTAATCGAGACAAGCGGAAACAGCACGATCCGTCTGATCGAGAGTCGTATACAAATCAATCAGTAAGCACTCGATGTTAGCTCGCTCGATCGTATTTGCAGCGCGGGGTGAGAGTATGGCTAAGCGCTCGTCCGCAGCCGCTAGCTCACCAGTGAGGAACTCGCATTCCGCTCGGTACAGTTCTAGAGCAAAGGCGAGTTCGTGCCGGCGCACCCAGGCGTCGTTCGGCAAAAGTGCGGCGCCAGCAATGAAATATTTCAGCGCTGAAGTATAGGCCGTAGAGGCACTGGCACGCTTACCCGCCACAAGGTTTAGCTCGGCCAGTTGCTCGCGTTCGTCTTGCGAGCTAATCATGATCGCCCCGCGGTTCAGTTGATTAACGATCTCGAAAATAGACTCCTCGCGTCTCTCAGGAGGAGTGTGGGCCGTAAGCACCCGCCCGATCTGCAGATGGGCTTCGGCGCGTAATTCTTCCGGGATCAGCGAATAGGCCGCCTCTTGAACCCGGTCATGGACAAATTTATAGGAACCTTCCGAACGAACAATGAATTCGAGCCGCAGAGCCTCCCACAAATCCGCATGGACCTCATTTTCTGAGATCCCCTGAACGACGGCAAGTGTGGTGATCTCGACACTGTTACCAAGGCAGGCAAACGCTTTTAATGCCTTTTGGGTCTCGACAGGCAGGCGGTTCAATTTCCCTAGCATCAGGTCTACCACATTGTCTGTGTAGCCCTTGGACCCAATTCGGCTGACGTCCCAAACCCAACTTCTGCCGGCATGATCAAACCGAAGTAATTCCTCTTCGGCCAGGGCCGTGATAAACTGAGTCGCGAAGAAGGGATTACCGGCAGTCCGTTGATGCACCAGCTGCGCAAGCGAAGCAGCCCGGATCGGTTGGCAGCGAAGAGAATCTGCAATTAGCCTTCCCAGATCTTCACAGCTCAGGGGCGCAAGCACAATTTGGTGTACTACCGCTCCCGCTTGGCGCATCTCTTCCAGCTTGCGCATCAGTGGATGAGAGGAACTAACTTCGTTGTCTCGATAGGCGCCGATCAACAGCAAATGCCGTATATCCGGTCGGCTGAGCAGATCCTCGAGCAGATCAAGGGTTGCCGAGTCCAACCATTGTAAATCATCGAGGAACAGAGCCAGCGGATGTTCCCGTCGGGCGAATACGCCGATAAACCGCCGGAACACTAGCTGGAAGCGGGCTTGGGCGTCCTTAGGCGGAAGCACAGTAACCGGTGGCTGCTCACCGATGATTAGCTTCAATTCGGGAACTAGATCCACGATGAGCCGTCCGTTTGGACCTAGCGCCTCGCCGAACGCGTGCCGCCAGTTCTGCAGCTCGGTTTCACTGGTACTCAGAAGGAAGGGGATCAGACCCTGAAATGCCTGAGCTAGAGTGGCATAGGGTATGTCACGTTTATACTGGTCGAACTTGCCCGATGCAAAGAGGGCGCGGGGTTGAACCAGCACTTTTTGCAGCTCATTGACGACAGAGGACTTGCCGATGCCAGAATATCCCGAGACCAGCACCAACTCCGGCAGGGCGCCGGCCACGATGCGGTCGAATGAGGCAAGCAAAGTCTCGATCTCACCCGCTCGTCCGTACAATTTCTCGGGGATCAATAACCGGTCGGGAGTGTCGTGCTCGCCGAGCGGGAATTCCTCAATTATCTCCTGAACTCCGGTAACTCCTGCACTCCTGGTACTCCTCAAGTATTCAGCCAGACACCGCTGCAGATCACTCTCAAGGCCAGCCGCCGTCTGGTAGCGTTCTTCCGCGGTCTTGGCAAGCAGCTTCATGATGATGGCAGAGACCGGCGGTGGAATCGTTTCAAACTGCTCGGCGGGCGCGACCGGCTTTCTCGCCATGTGACAGTGGACCCATTCCATCGGATCGCAGGCCGTGAAAGGAAGACCCCCGGTCAGCATTTCATAAAGGGTGACGCCGAGGGCGTAGAGATCGCTCCGGCAGTCAACACAGCGATTCATACGGCCAGTCTGCTCGGGCGCCATGTACGCAAGCGTCCCTGCCAGAAACTCGGGCGGTTCGGCCGGCTGTCGCTCGCGCGGAAGCCTCGAAGCGATACCAAACCCCCTTAGCCAGCACCGGCCGGTTACGGGATCCACCAGAACATTTGCTGGCTTGATGTCTTTATGGATGATTCCGCGCTCATGCAAGTGGTCGATCGCAGCCGAAAGGCTAACCGCCAGACGCAAGAAAAACGCCAACTCCAACGGATTACCAAGCAACTGATCGAGAGGCACACCGCCGGGGTCCTCGAACTCAAGTACGATGCGGCCCGAATCCCGAGCTACCGCGATCGGGCGGGCGGACCATGCAGGATCCAGAGCTTCTCTAAAAGAGCATTCGTGCTCCAGCCGTTTCAGACAGTGTGCCGTCGGATGTTCCGCCACCGGCGAAAGCACCAGGATCGGACGCCCGTCGCCCTGACTCCGTCCGCGATAAAGGATAAAGTTTTCATCCTTCCCTAGCACTTCGAAGGCGTATTTTGATAGGTCGATCACAGCCGGGGCTCCAGCAAACCGGGAATTTACCAAGTTGCACTAACCGCGCGAGTTTAAATGCTACTGGCATGCCCCAAAAAAGCTCTATTGAGCACAGCGTCTCATAGTACTCGATAATCCTCGATTATCCCCGTTTTTTGCTGGGCAACTGACGAGGTGCGCTTTAGCTCGAAACTAAGCCCGGCGTGATCGATACGCACACCCTCTCTGGTCGCAAGAATAACGAGAGACGCAGCGCAAACGAAGAAGAGAACGCACATGCCCAACCAGAGATACTGCCAAAATCCACCCGATTCCACGACGGCAGTGAGTACCGCTGAAACGAACGAAAGCATCCCGGTTACACCGGCACCGACGATTTTCGAAGTCGTCTTGCCTTCCGGTAAACGCGGACGACGCTTGTTAGTTGCCGGGGGTATGAAAGGTTAATCTTCATAAGTACACTGAAAGCAGGTTGCGGGCCACACCGGGGGCGGCGTCACAACTCACTGATTTTCAGGCTATTAGGCTGGCCCAACTTCATTGCTAGCCGGGGCTGAAGTTTCGGACGTCCGAAAATCCGGAACGGTACGGTTAGTTGAAAGCAGGTCGAGGTTAGGAAACGTCATCGGCGTTTCCGACTCCAGAGACCCATTTCACCACCTGCTCCAACTAGTCCGGTATTTCGGCCTCTAGCAAACGGAAAGCCTAACTCCCGAAACTTCGTACTGAGATTTGCTCACTTGTATTCTCTGCATAATTGCCTCTTCGCCGAGGGAGAAAGTAGCAACAATTACTGATTGGCATGCAACCTGTTCTATGAGGTTAACAGCCTGGAACTCTAAGATTCGCACCTAACTAACCTTCATATGGCACTGAATACAGAAATACTCGCTCGGGCTGCGCTCGAGGCACGTGGATTAGCAATGGACGCTGTTCAGGCAGCCAACTCCGGCCACCTCGGCCTGCCGTTGGGCGACGCGGAAATTGGAGCAGTGCTGTTTGGGCATGTGTTGCAATATTACCCTGAAGATCCTCACTGGATCAATCGCGACCGATTTGTTCTCTCGGCCGGTCACGGCAGCATGTTCTTATATTCGTGGTTACATCTGGCCGGCTATGCGGTTTCGCTGGATGATATTCGCAACTTCAGGCAGCTGCATAGCAAAACGCCGGGTCATCCCGAGTTTGGGGAGACCGCGGGAGTAGAGTGCACTACTGGACCGCTCGGCCAGGGAGTCGGGAACGCGGTGGGGATGGCAGTCTCCGGGAAAATGGCGGAAGCGCGGTTCAATACCGCAGATCACGTTATCTTTGACCATAAGATCGTCTGCCTAGCCGGTGATGGCTGTCTGCAGGGAAGGGGTCGCTTCCGAAGCGGCTGCGTTCGCCGGTCATTACAAGCTGGATAATCTGATCCTCATCTATGATTCCAATCTCGTAACGCTGGATGCCATGGCCGCCATGAGCCAAAGCGAGAATACGGCGCTGCGTTTCCAAGCTTACGGCTACGACGTCTACGAGGTCGACGGCCAGGATATGGAAGAATTTGTGGCCGTTTTCGAGAAAGCGAAAGCAGCGAAGTCCGGCCGGCCACAGTTTATCGTGGCCCATACTATAATCGGCAAAGGAATTCCGGAGGTGGCAGGAACGAATAAAGCCCACGGCGAAGCGGGCGTGAAGTTTGTCGACGCCGATCGAAAGGCCTTGGGGCTGCCGGATGAGAAATTCTATGTTTCCAAGGAAGTTCAAACCTATTTCGCCGATCATCGGGCGCAGTTGAAGAAGGTTTACGACGTCTGGCAGGATACTTTTGCCTCCTGGAAGAAGGCTAACCCAGAACTGGCTAAGCTCTTGGACGACGGGCTGGGACACCGGATACCGGCGGATCTGCTGAACCAGATTCCGGCTTTTGACCGAGAAGCAAAGATCGCGACCCGGAAAGCCGGTAGCGAAGTGTTGCAACCGTTGGCGAAAGCTCTGCCGTTGCTCATCGGCGGGAGCGCTGACTTGTACGGTTCAACCCTTAACTACATCCACTCCGACAAAGACGCCGATAACCGATCCGGAAGAAACATTCGTTTCGGTATCCGCGAACATGGGATGTGCGCGATCCTGAACGGTATAGCCTACTACGGGTTGTTCAGGCCGTCCGGCGCCACCTTTCTCGTATTTGCCGATTATTGTCGGGGCTCCATTCGCTTGGCAGCGTTGGCGAAGCTCCCTGTGATCTACATTTTCACCCATGATTCGATTGGGGTCGGCGAAGATGGCCCTACCCACGAGCCGATCGAGACAGTAAGCGCGCTGCGACTCTTGCCGAACCTGGACGTGATTCGTCCTGCAGATCCGGAGGAAACCGCCGGAGCGTTCGTGGCTGCATTAGAGAGAACCGACGGACCAACGCTTCTAGCGCTTTGCCGGCAAACAGTACCTAACTTTTCTGACGCGCCGGTCGAAGTGCGGCGAAACGGAGCCTTGAAGGGCGCCTACATTCTTCATCGTGAAACCGGTCCGCTCGAGGCGATCATTATTGCGACCGGTTCAGAGGTGCAACACGCGGTAGCGGCAGCTAAGCAGCTAGGTGGTGGAATACGAGTCGTTTCTGCGCCTAGCTTGGACCGGTTTGAACGCCAAGACGCCAGTTACAGGGAAGAAGTGTTGCCTCCGGCTTGTCGCAAGCGGGTCTCTATCGAGGCTGGAGTTACCGAATTCTGGTATAAATACGTTGGGTTTGATGGTAAACCGATTGGCGTCGACCGGTTCGGATTAAGCGCCCCTGGCGGCGCTGTGATGAAAGAGCTGGGGATGACAGCTGAACATGTAATTGAGACGGTGAAGAGCCTTTTGGGCTAGAGAATTTATAACGGTTTACGATAGCCGGGCGGGATCGAATCGCTCGCAAAAGCGTTGAATCCGGTCCCCAAAAAACGGGCGGGCTTTCAGAAAAAAATTAGCGCAATGGAGGCGTCGTAGTGCAAACACAATCTTTGGCTCAGATCGTCATCGTGGGAGGTGGTTTTGGAGGCCTTAGCGCAGCAAAAGAACTCGCCGCTAAAGGTGTCTGCGTGACGCTGATCGACAAGACTAATCATCACCTATTCCGACCGCTGCTTTACCAAGTGGCTACTGCCTGCCTATCACCGGCCGACATCGCGCAACCGATTCGCCACATTCTCAAGGACGCGAAAAATATCGAGGTGGTAATGGGTGAAGCGGCGAGTGTCGATCCCCATTCGCGACAAGTGCGCACGACCGACACTCGATCTTACCCCTACGATTATTTAATTCTCGCTGGCCGGAGCACGTCATTCCTATTTTGGTCACGACGACTGGGAAAGATTCGCGCCGGGCTTAAAAAGTCTGGAGGATGTCGTTGAACTTCGTAGACGCATTTTGAGCGCGTTCGAGGTTGCAGAAACGGCGAATTCGGAAGAGGAGCGCCAAGCGGCATTGACTTTTACCGTGGTGGGAGCTGGACCTACCGGAGTCGAAATGGCGGGAGCAATTGCTGAACTCGCCCGCCGAACGTTATCCGACGATTTCCGGCACATTGATTCGCGAACCGCTCGCATCTTGCTCTTGGACGGTGCGCCTCGGATTTTGCCCGGTTTCGCAGAGGACCTGTCGAAATCAGCGGTGAGTCAGCTGGAAAAATTGGGTGTCGAGATTCGCACCGGAACCATTGTTAGAACGGTTAACGATCGGGGAGTTAGCGTCGACGGAGAATTCGTCGCTAGCCGAACAGTGATTTGGGCGGCTGGCAATTCCGCTGCTCCGATCGGTAAAAGCTTGGGCGCGCCGACTGATAGTGCCGGGCGTTTACGGGTGAACAACGATTTATCTGTGTCCGGTTATCCCAAAATCTTTGCAATCGGGGATCTGGTTTGTTTTAAGGATGAAATCGGTAAAGACCTGCCCGGTGTAAGTCCGGTAGCGATGCAAATGGGCCGGCACGCCAGCAAGAACGTCCTCTTATTAATGAGGGGCGAGGCCACCAAGGAATTCCATTATTTTGATAAGGGTTCGATGGCGACGATCGGCCGCAATAAGGCTATCGCTGATCTCCTTTTTGCCCGTTTTGGCGGATTCTTTGCTTGGCTAACTTGGTTATTTGTCCATTTGATCTTTCTCGTTGGATTTCGCAACCGGCTGTTAGTGTTATTCCAGTGGGCTGCTCCTATTTCACGTTTAACCGCAGCGCGCGGCTTATCTACGGAAGCTTTCGCCCAAAAAACGAGTCCTCGCCAGAAACCGCCGTACCTCTTGGTCCCATCCAATCAGATACGAGCAACTACTCGGTTATAGCTGCCGGTTCAAAGGAAGAAATAGATCACAAACTCAGTTAACAAAAACGAAAATCACTTTCGCAGAAAAAAGAGAAAAGCGATGAAGCACTCGATAGAAATTAACGTTCAACGGGTAGCTGCCAGGAGTCTTTGCTATGCAAGCTTCATTAACAGACGCTGCTCTCTGGCATAGGATCCATTTTGGATTCACCATCACCTATCACTATCTATTTCCACAACTCACCATGGGGCTGGCTTGGTTTCTGGTGCATTGGAAATGGCGGGCTCTGCGAACCGGAGACGAAAAGTACAATCGAGCGGCGCGATTCTGGGCGAGAATTTTCGGACTTAACTTTGCGGTCGGCGTCGTCACGGGGATTCCGATGGAGTTCCAGTTTGGCACTAACTGGGCGGGATTCTCCAAGTATTCCGGAGCGGTTATTGGTCAGACGCTCGCCATGGAGGGCATGTTCGCATTCTTTCTCGAGAGCGCTTTCATTGGTGCATTGATCTGGGGCGAAAAAAGACTCGGCCCGCGGAACCACTTCCTTGCTGCGGTCGGCGTTGCCACCGGCAGTTGGCTTTCCGGCCTTTTTATCCTGCTTACCAATGCTTTTATGCAACATCCAGTCGGGTACGCGGTTGCGGCGGACGGTACCCTAGCATTGTCGGATGTCGGAGCGTTTCTGCTTAATCCCTGGGCACTAGTTCAGTATGCTCATAACCAGTGCGCAGCCCTGGTAACCGGGTCGTTTGCGGTCGCTGCTATGGGAGCGTTTTATACCTTAAGAGGGACGCATCCCGAGCAGGCTAAGGTTTACCTGAACACCGGCACATTGGTTGGTCTGGTCGCGTCACTACTTGTCGCGTTTCCGACCGGTGACTCTCAAGCGAAGATGGTAGGTCGTTATCAACCGGTGACTTTGGCGTCAATGGAAGGACTCTTCCAGGGTACGCGTCTCGCTGACGTAAGCATGATCGGTCAACCGAATGTTATTCAACAGCGTTTGGAGAATCCCATCCCGCTGCCCGGCGCGTTAAGCTTCTTAGCATACGGAACCTTTCAGAGTTATGTCAGGGGTCTCAATGAGTTTCCCAAGGACGATTGGCCCGACAACATCGAGCTAATCTATTATGCGTTCCATATTATGATCACCCTGGGCACGATCTTTATCCTGATCATGGCCTGGGCAAACTGGAAGCGCTGGCGTGGCCGCTTGGAATCGAGCTGCGGCCTTCTCTGGGTACTCATGTTGGCGTTTCCATTTCCATACATTGCGACCAGCCTAGGCTGGATGACCGCGGAAATGGGCCGGCAACCTTGGCTGGTCTATGGCCTATTCCGGACTAACAGCGGCTATAGCCAGGTCGTTAGCGCCGGCGATACCATCTTCACGCTCATCGGTTTTGTCGGGCTTTACTTTGTGCTCGGTCTTCTCTTTCTTTATCTGACGGGACGGGAGATTCATAAAGGTCCGGACGAGGCAGACGCCGTGGCTAGGCCCCAGGAGGTTTCGGTATGATCACGCTCTGGTACGGAATCCTGGCGTTCATGTTGACGACTTACATCGTACTCGATGGTCGCAATTTCGGAGCTGGTATCCTGCACTGGATCGTGGCTCGC
>Ga0073928_10008959_pt1 | contig 12344 bp, 13 predicted proteins | sample PaiPotPPA55metaG_FD_76969 | JGI IMG/M metagenome (GOLD analysis project Ga0073928, IMG submission 76969) | Iron sulfur acid spring bacterial and archeal communities from Banff, Canada, to study Microbial Dark Matter (Phase II) - Paint Pots PPA... ...
CGTAGCGCCGTGGTGTACTTGATCATCTGATCGTACTGTTGACGCACCAAGTCCCAGTCGATCGGCCTGCTGAGGATCAGTTGCAGGTTCGCATATGCATCGGGAATCACGCCACCAAATGGCACCTGGTGACACGACTGTTGGGTCTACCCCAGTACCTGGAAGGGGAGGGCCTATATACTTCTCTCCAGAATCGCGAGTACGGGAAGGACTTCGAAGAGTTCGAATATGTGAACTTGTTCCGCGACCCTTCGGTCCTGGATCGGAATTTCCAAACCGAAGAGGAGGCGCGACTCGCGATGGCGAAATCGTACAGGGGCGTCGATGATTACGGGCTAGGGCTCACTTGGACAGTCGTGAGACGCGGTTCCATCGTCGTAAAAGGCGCGGAGGCTGTCGCCTACGCGGAAAAAAAATAGAGAGCCGTTATATGTGCTCGGCGATCTGGGAGAACCGGATTGGCAGGCCGACTTTGCGCGAGCACACCAGCTATCACACTGTGAACCCGGCCAAGGCACAGGTAGTCGCACAGGGCAGGGTAGGGGACAATGTTTCTCTCTCTCGCGCGCCGGGGTTAGGCGAAGACGCCGATGCCTGGTGGTATTATCTGGAGAGCGAAGGTAAGCCCGCGGTCATCGATCCGGAGAGTCCAGATCCGAAGATGGCAGATGCGCTGCATATAAGTGAAGAGGAGTTGCGGCAGATCCTTGATTTTCATCTGAGAGAGACAAGAGAGGAACAGGGCAGGACAACGGGAATCGCCATCTAAAGCGGAAAAACATACGCTTTAAAAATTAACAACTTAACTAAACATAGTTCTCTACCTGGAGGTCAATCGTTTGGTCCTTTGTGCTAACGCGAGCGTACCCCGCGACGATCTATCGCACTGTCGTGCGGCGATCATGCCTTTGAGACCCGCCGTCTCGCGCAAGGCCTGCCGGCAACTAGCTTCTGCAACTTGGCCGGTGTCTCCGCTTCATCCATGGGGGCATAGAAATATATCCGCACGTCGGGTGCATCCACCACTTGAAAAAGTGAATCCTCCAACACCAGTACACCGGCAGTGGGATGCCGAAATTCCTTGCGCCCGCCAGGCCGCTCCCGCACGTCGTGGCGCGGCCACCAACGCGCAAACTCCGGGCTGATTTGTTGGAGATCGCGGACGAGTTGCGTGCAGTCATCGTCACCGACGTGCTGGCCGTAAGCCACACGGAATTGGGCCATGATGCACTGCGCGTGCGTCTCCCAATCAACAATACGTCGTCGCCATTCCATGTCCGTGAAGGACCGCCAGAGTAAGTTGCGCTCACGGCCAATTTTGGCCCCAAAGTTTCCAAAAACCACTTCGGCCGCCTCGTTCCACGCGAGCACGTTCCAACGGCGTCCCGTTACATAGGCCGGGCTGATCCCCACGTTAGCCAACACGCGTCGAAGGACGGGCGTGGCCTCCTCGTCGGGCGGCGGTTGCGGCGGCAAAGGCTGGCGGGCGAGCATGAAAAGGTGTGTCCGCTCGGTACGATCCATGCGCAACGCTCGCGCAATGGTGTTGAGCGCCTGCGCCGAGACGTTAATGTCACGTCCCTGCTCGAGCCAGGTGTACCAAGTCACGCTCACCGAGGCGAGTTGGGCTACCTCTTCGCGCCGCAACCCCGGCGTCCTTCTCGCTGCGCCTTTCGGTAAACCAACGCTCTTGGGGCTAAGGCGCTCGCGTCGCGTGCGCACGAAATGACCCAATTCGCGTCTCCGATCCTGATCATCCATGACGGTCTTCTCTCATGCTGCGCCTGTTACTGCTGATACCAGTATAACTGGACATCTGGCACCATTATCTGTACGCGCGATTCTAGCACAAATAAAGTTATGGAACAAACCGACGGTTACACCGAAATCACCGGAAAAAACTTTGAGGGCTGGCCACCCGAACTGATTGAGGAAAGCAAACGAGCCAATGCCAATGGTCGTGTGGGGACCAAATTGCTTCTGGAATCGCACGTGGCGCGAATTTGGGTGATTGAGTTGAAGCCCGGTGAGAGGGTACCCTTTCATCGGCATGTTTTGAAATACTTTTGGACCGTGCTGACTCAAGGAACGGCGCGTTCCCGTACACCTGACGGCCTGACTAGGCAAATCAAGTATCGAGTCGGAGACACCAAGCACCTGGAGTTTCGTAGAGACGAGGGCATGACTCACGACTTGGAAAATATCGGCACGAGCGACCTTGTGTTTGTCACCGTTGAATTTGTTCAGAGCGAGAATAAACCGCTAAGCCTCGAATGAGGTTCTCGGAGAAACATTCTCCTGCAGACGGCGAATGTTACATCCACAAGCCACGACGATAGCTTCTTAAAATGCCTCAGTCTAAGAAATTAGGGGAAGGGCCCGATCCTGGGAGGTTTCCTTCCGCAAACCAGAGCGGGGATGATCAGGACGATCGCGATCTCACCAGACGCGTTGCCTCGGACGCAGGTTTTAAGGCGCTGGTGCGGGAACGATTTGCGCTGCGGCTCATCCTTTCGGCGACAGTCATTCTGACGTACTTTAGTTTCATTCTTCTGGTGGCCTTCTCCCCATCCTCCCTGGCTACTCCTGTGACTGCTAACTCTGTGGTGTCTGTTGGGATCGCCTTAGGCGTCGGGTTGATCCTCCTTAGCGTTGTCCTGACCGCGATTTACGTGTGGCGAGCCAATAAACGATTCGAAGCGTTGACGCAGCAGGTGTTGAAAGGCCTCAACAAATGAATGATCGACCTATAGCTATAGCTTTATTCGGAGCGTTCATTTCGTTGTCGCTGGCCATTACCTGGTGGGCAGCTCGGCGAACCCACTCACGAAGAGACTTTTATTCGGCCGGCGGTGAGCTGCGTGGATTTCAGAACGGCCTGGCCATCGCGGGAGACTACACCTCAGCGGCGACGTTTTTAGGCGTAACAGGATTGGTGTATAGTTCGGGTTTCGACGGTTTGATTTATGCCATCGGATTTCTGATGGCATGGCCACTCATCCTGTTTCTTATCGCCGAGCCACTTCGCAACCTTGGCCGCTACACCTTCGCAGACGTCACGTCGTATCGGCTCTCGGCGTTTCCCATGAGAGGTTTCGCCACAATCAGCACGCTGGTGATCGTGACCTGTTACTTGATAACGCAGATGGTGGCCGCTGGCAATCTGGTGCAAACGCTTTTCGGTATCACTTACCCGCTGGCAGTACTGCTTGTCGGAGCGTTGATGACGCTTTACGTAGCTTTTGGCGGAATGCTCGCAACCACCTGGGTTCAGATTATCAAAGCGGTGCTGCTTCTCTCTGGAACCATCCTGATGGTCGCCCTGATCTGTTCTCGATTTGGCTTTAACTTGAACAGTCTCATTCGGACTGCAGTCGTGTTGCACCCGAAACATGCAGCGATTCTAGCGCCTGGTGGCTTCATTAAGGACCCATGGTCAGCGGTTTCACTCGGAATCGCACTGATTTTTGGAACCGCTGGGCTTCCGCATATCCTCATGCGTTTCTTCACGGTTCCTAATGCTCGGCAGGCGCGAAACTCCGTTCTGGTTGCAACGAGTTTCATCGCGCTCTTTTACACGCTGCTGTTTATTCTCGGCTTTGGCGCGATTGCGGTGCTAGGCAGCGATCCTGGCGCGCGCGACGCCTTGCAGAAGGCGGGCAGCAATATGGTTGCTCTTTACCTTGCAAATGTACTGGGTGGCCCAGTCCTGTTCGGATTCATCTCCGCGGTCGCATTCTCCACGATCCTCGCGGTCGTCTCGGGCCTGACGATCGCTGGGGCATCGGCCGTTAGTCACGACCTCTACGCCTCTATCCTCCGTCGCGGCAAAGCGAAGGATCACGAGGAGATGGTCGTTTCAAAGCTGGCCGTCTGCGCGCTTGGAGCGGTGTCCGTCGCACTAGGGCTCCTTTTTGAACACCAGAACATCGCCTATATGGTCGGCCTAACCTTCGCGGTCTCCGCGAGTGCGAATTTCCCGGTCATTCTGATGTCGCTAGCCTGGAAAGGCATCACGTCCAGGGGGGCGGTAAGCGGGGGCGTGGTTGGTCTCATTTCCTCAGTGGGCCTGGTGATTCTAAGTCCTGGCGTCTGGACATCGGTACTGGGCCTGGCGCATGCACCGTTTCCGTTGGAAAACCCAGCCATCATTTCATGCCCAGCGGCGCTCCTAACCATCTGGATCACCTCGGCGCTTGATCAGTCACGGACGGCAGAAAAAGAACGTGCGGCCTTTGATGGCCAGTTCATTCGAGGAGAGCTGGGAATCAACCCCTAGACAAGAAAACTCTAACACGACAAAGGCCCCTCTAGAACGTTGCCATGCAGTAACCTTCCTAACCGTAGAATCACTCAAAGGAGGAGACTATTTTATGCCGCAAAAGAAACCCCGAGTCATCATTATGGGTGGATCCATCGGCGGACTAACCGCTGCGCTTGTGCTTCGGAAGATCGGCTGTGAAGTCGACGTGTTCGAACGTTCCACTGGGTTGTTAGAGAGCCGCGGAGCCGGGATCATCTCGCATCCCATAAGCCTCCGATATCCGACGAAGTTCGCGGAGTACCACTTGGACGACCTCAGTATCCGTCCGAGGTGGTGCCGCTACATTGATGATCAGGGAAAGGTGGTGAGTGAGCAACCATGCGGCTTTCGAGTCAATTCCTATGGTGCACTTTACCGGGCGCTCCTGCATTGTGTTGGCCTCGAAAGGTATCATTTAGGCAGCTCAGTCACGGCATTCCAAGAAGTAGGCTCGGAGGTCACTGTGTTTCTTTCAGACAAAGAGGTGAGAACGGCAGACCTGCTCGTGTGCGCAGATGGCATCAACTCGACCGCCCGAAAGCTCATGGCGCCCACGGCATCTCCGGAGTATGCCGGTTACATTGCATGGAGAGGAACCGTTGGGCGGGAAAATGTTACGCAGAACACATTTAGTGCTATACACGATTCTATCACTTACTTCGTGATGCCGAATGGACACCTCTTGACCTACCCAATCCTGGCACGAGACCGCTCAACGGGAGAGGGCAAGCGATTGATAAACTGGCTGTGGTACCGCAACGTAGAGAGGGGCGAGGAGTTAGACGATCTGCTGACGGATCGGGACGGCGTGCTTCGCGACACATCGCTCGCATACAGGGCCCTGCAGGAAAATCACGTCGAACGATTGCGTAAAGACTCCATGAATGTCCTGCCGCCAGCGTTGACGGAGCTAGTGCTAGGAACGGAGGAACCATTCATCCAAGTAATTTTTGATGGGGCAATCCCGGCGATGGGATTCGGTCGGGTCTGTATCATGGGAGATGCCGCATTCGTCGGCCGTCCCCATTGCGCGGCGGGTACCGCGAAAGCAGCAGAAGACGCCTGGCAGTTGGGCAACGCATTCACAGAAGCGGATGACGACGTCGTAGCGGCGGTCAAGATTTGGGAGGAGCGGCAGTTGAAGTGCGGACGGCAACTGGTAAAGCGCGCGAGAGAAATCGGAGATCGCTTGCAATTTAGCAACTCCTGGCCGGTCGGAGAGGCGTTCCCTTACGGTCTATATGCGCGCGGAGATAGTGCGTTCTCAAAGTAGGCTGCCCAATGTCGTTATGAACAGATCGGGATCGGAAGTAGCCATACCGGGCTAAAACGATGAAAGAGAATCAAACTCCCGCCGTCGGCACTGCCGCGGAGGCATCAGCAACGGCGACCGCACCAAGCGCCAGTTCAGGGACGCAGTGCGCGGGCGATCTAGGTCAAAAGGGGATGAGTCGCACCGTCGCAGACCTGTTAGTCGAGTGCTTGGAGAAAGAGGGTGTTCACTATGTTTTCGGTGTACCGGGTGAGGAAATCGAAGACCTTCTATTCGCCTTGGTGGAATCCATCGGCTCGCGGCAGCTGCGGCTGATTGAGGTTAGACTCGATTCCAGCGTCAACCTGGGACTGGTCGAGAAGCTCAAGCGCCATTGGCAGCGTGCTAGCGGGGCTTTGCCCCAGACCCGAGAGATGTCATGAACAACCCGGTCCGCGGCGTGTGGCAGTGCTTTCGGATTGGGCCGTCAAGCGGCCGCAATCGGAGCCGTATGGCCGCTGCACAGAAATCGAGCGGGCTCGGTAAAAATGAGGCCGCCGGTACCGACGAGGAAGTATTAACCATGTGAAAGAGCGATTCATGAAAACAATCGATTGGTCAACCTTCGGTATTACCGTCCGAGACGTCTTTCGTAACCTCCATCCGGCTAAGCTTTACGAGGAAGCGATTCGCCACGAGCCTAGCACTACCATTTCAAGTACCGGAGCCTTGATCGCTTGTTCTGGCGTAAAGACAGGTCGATCTCCAAAAGATAAACGAATCGTAAGGCAGCCGGACTCCGAGCGTGACGTATGGTGGGGGCCTGTCAACGTTGCGATGGAGCAGCGCCATTTCGAAATAAACCGGGAGCGGGCAAGGGATTATCTAAACACGAGAGAGCGCCTCTACGTTATCGATGGATTCGCCGGATGGGATCCGACGTACCGGCTCAAGATTCGCGTCATTTGCTCGCCGCCCTACCATGCCCTCTTCATGCGCACCATGCTGATCCGGCCGTCCACAGATGAATTGGCAAATTTTGGCGAGCCGGATTACGTGATCTACAATGCCGGTGCTTTCCCCGCGAATCGCCTGACGGCAGGTATGACGTCTCCTACGTCCATCGATCTCTCACTGGAAAATCGCGAGATGGTGATTCTGGGCACCGAATATGCAGGGGAAATGAAGAAAGGGGTCTTTACCATCATGAACTATCTTATGCCTAGGCGCGGGTTACTTTCCATGCATTGTTCTGCAACGGCGGACCCGAAAACGTCCCGATCTTCCCTTCTGTTCGGCTTATCCGGAACAGGGAAGACGACCTTATCGGCGGATCCAAAACGCTGCCTAATTGGAGACGATGAACATGTCTGGAGTGATATTGGGATCTTTAATATTGAAGGGGGTTGTTACGCAAAGGCGATGGACCTAAGCGAGGAATCCGAGCCGGACATCTTCCATGCCCTGCACTTCGGCGCGGTTCTTGAAAACGTCGTCTTCGATGATGAGGACCACGAGGTGGATTTTACCGATATCAGCATTACCGAAAACACGCGTGGGGCCTATCCCATCGAGTTCATTAAGAACGCAAAAATACCCTGCGTTGCTGGACATCCGACCGACGTTATTTTCCACATCTGCGATGCATTCGGGGTGCTGCCTCCGGTGTCCAAACTCTCGCCGGAACAGGCGATGTACCATTTCATCTCGGGTTACACGGCGAAAATCCCTGGAACCGAGGTAGGGGTCAGAGAACCACAGGTCACATTCTCCGCATGTTTCGGCGCGCCTTTTCTGGTCTGGCATCCAGCCAAATACGCTGAGTTGCTGGCGACGAAGCTGAAAGAGCACGACGTGGAGGTGTGGCTCGTTAACACGGGGTGGTCCGGCGGCAGCTACGGAATGGGTTCCCGGATCCAATTGAGCTACACTCGGTCCATCATCGACGCCATCCACACTGGCGCCCTGAGCTCGGCGCGCACACGGGTCGATCCGGTATTCGGACTCGAAGTGATCACCGAGTGTCCAAACGTTCCGGCGCAAATACTCATTCCGGAAAACACCTGGGATGACAAGGATCGCTTCCGAATGGAGGCTCGAAAGCTCGCGGGACTGTTTGTAAAAAATTTTGTGCGCTTCGAGAACGGCGTTAACGACAAGGTCAAAGCTGCCGGACCCAAGGTATAAGCGCTAGCTGTGACGAGGAGATGAGGACGAAGTATAAAACAGAAGCGACGGGAGCATCTACCAAAACCTTAACCCGAAACTAAAGGCGAAGAGCGGCACGGGTTCCTCGTGGCGGAACCAGCCTTTTAGCGAACTAGGAGAGAGATCACCAACCAAGAGCACGATTGTAACATGGCTATTCACAGTATAAATCCAGCAACGGGAGAAATCCTCGAGAGTTTCGATGAGTTCACCGAAGAACAAGTCGAAGCGAAGCTAAAGCTAGCAAAGGAGACCTTCAGGTCGTACCGAAAAACCAGTTTCAAGACACGCGCGGGAATGCTGTTTCGTGCGGCTGATATTCTCGATACGAGGAAGGACCACTGGGCACGCACCATGACCCTTGAGATGGGAAAGACGCTTAAGGCGTCGATCGCTGAGGTAGAGAAGTGCGCGTGGGGGTGTCGCTATTACGCGCAAAACGCGGAGCGATTTCTCGGTGACGAACTGGTCCCGATGGAAGGGGCCAAAAGCTATGTGCGATTTCTGCCGATCGGGCCAGTCCTGGCGATCATGCCGTGGAACTTCCCATTCTGGCAGGTTTTTCGTTTTGCCGCTCCTGCGCTCATGGCGGGCAACGTTGGGCTTCTTAAGCATGCCTCCAATGTGCCGCGTTCAGCGCTTAACATCGAAGAGATCTTGTTGGAAGCGGGCTTTCCCCCAGGTGCTTTCCAAACCTTGTTAATCCCCTCAAAAATGGTGAAACCCTTGGTTGAGGACGATCGCATCGCGGCCGTCACGTTAACCGGCAGCGAAGCTGCGGGGTCGAGCGTGGGCGCGGCTGCTGGCGCCTCAATTAAGAAGACGGTTATGGAGTTGGGCGGGAGTGATCCTTTCATCATCATGCCCTCTGCCGACGTCGAAACCGCGGCTACGGTGGGCGTAGCAGCGCGGAACATAAATAATGGTCAGTCCTGTATCGCGGCGAAACGATTCATCGTTCACGAACAGGTCTATGACTTGTTTGAACGATTGTTTGTCGAAAAACTGAATGGCTTGGTGGTCGGCGATCCGCTTCTGCCCCAAACGGATATAGGGCCATTGGCGACGGCGAGCATCCGAGATGAAATTGAAGAGCAGGTTAACCAATCCGTTAAAGCCGGCGCGCGGCAATTGATTGGCGGGAAGCGCCTAGAAGGCCGTGGGAACTTTTACCAGCCTACCGCGCTGGCCGATATTCCGGTGACGGCGCCTGTTTACAGGCAAGAGGTCTTCGGGCCCGTGGCGTTGCTCTTCAAAGTGGAAGGCGTCGGCGAGGCGATCGCACTTGCGAACGACTCGAGCTTCGGTCTTGGCAGCAGCGTGTGGACTAATGATCCAGCAGAAAAGGAGCGTTTCATTGAGGAGCTCGAATCTGGACAGACGTTCGTAAACTCCATGGTGGTGTCTGATCCAAGGCTGCCTTTCGGGGGGGTCAAGCGCTCGGGGCATGGTCGTGAGCTTGGCATTTTCGGCATCCGCGAGTTTGTGAATGTTAAAACCGTATACTTTGGTGGATCTCAGCCTTTTACTCACCAAGACACCGAATGATATGGCAACCGGTTTGCCTGACGAACGCCGGAAGTGAGCCTGAAGGGAAATTAGTGTTGAACAGAACATTCGAGCCCTTTGAACGTATAAGGCGGTCAAAAATCTGTTCATGACTTGGACTGCATTCCACGCCTTTTGAAGGGGGAATTTATCGAAACCTGCGATTTAGGGAGAAACGAATGAGGCACCTTTTCACGCCTTTTAACCTGGATGATCTTACGCTGCCTCATCGCGTGGCAATCGCACCGATGACACGCTGTCGAGCCAGCCAACCGGGGGATATTCCGACTGAGCTCAATGCCACCTACTACGCGCAACGTGCCTCGGCAGCCCTTATCATTACGGAAGCCACAAACGTGTCGCCAACGGCGTGCGCCTTTGAGCGCTCGCCCGGCATTTATTCCGATGCTCAGACTCGCGGTTGGAAAAAGGTCGTCGACTCAGTCCACGAACGGGGCGGCTGCATTTTTCTTCAACTATGGCACACAGGAAGGGTGGGCCATGAACGTCTGCAGCACGGCCACCCGCCCCTGGCCCCATCAGTGACGGACGGACGCGATTTTCTCCAGGTCTACGCAATGGACGACGGCTGGAACGCCGTTAAGATCGAGGCGTCGCTTCCTCGAGAGATGACAAAAGAGGAAGTTGTTCGTACGGTCAATGACTATGGAACCGCAGCCCGTCACGCGAAGGCTGCTGGGTTCGATGGCGTCGAGATTCACGCTGCCAACGGCTACTTGCCGCATCAATTCCTCTCACCGGGTACCAACCATCGTACCGACGCATACGGGGGATCGATAGAGCGGCGCTGCCGATTCCTGCTTGAGATCATCGACGCAATAAAGGTGTCCTTCGAAGCGTCACGGATCGGCGTGCGTATCTCGCCGACGGCCAAGTACAACGACGTCGCCGATCCCGACCCGCCTGGCACTTACCGTTACCTGGCGGACCGGCTTCAAGAAGAGTGCATTGGATACGTCCACGTTGCGGATACAAATGCCTGGAGCGGAAAGCCGCACTTAGACGAGATGCTCCCCTACATCAGGGCGGGTTATCGCCGAACACTGATCGCTAATGGTGGTATCGATGCCGGCCGGGCCGAGGCCCTTGTTCAGGAGGGCGGTGTCGACGTCGTGGCTTTCGGACGCGCATTCCTTGCGAATCCGGATCTTCCGGAACGCATTCAGAAGGGGGCGGTCCTGAATACCCCTAACCAAGCGTTCTTCTACAGCGGAGGGGACGAACGCGGGTACACCGATTACCCGACCCTCAGCGAACTAAGCAAGGATGCGTAGACCGGAAGCAAATGGCCATGACCAGAATTGGAATTTAACGGCTTCGGGCGCATCGGACGCCTTCGATTGAGCTTCAATATATAAAATAAACCCTAAGTCCCAAACGCTGAAGGCAACCAAAAGAGAGGCAAAAAATGACGTCAAAAACCATGAAAGCGGCCGTGTTTGTTGAACCCGGCCGTATCGAACTGCGTGAAAAGCCGATTCCGGAGATCGGCCCTGACGACGCTCTGGTTCGGGTAACCACTACAACGATATGTGGAACCGACATTCATATCCGCAAAGGTGAGTATGCCGTACCACCTGGCCTTACCATCGGTCACGAGCCGGTCGGCATTATCGAAAAACTCGGCTCTGCAGTGAAAAATTATAAGGAAGGTGACCGAGTGCTCTGTAGTGCCGTCACGCCCGGGGGCTATAGTAGCGCCTGCCTGTGCGGAATGCATTCGTATGACGGCGGAGACAATCAGCACGGCTGGGAGATCGCCGGCGGCTGGAGGTTGGGTAATACCATCGATGGGACCCAAGCCGAATTCTTTGTCGTTCCCCATGCCAAAGCCAATCTCGCGGTAGTGCCGGATCAATTGACTGATGAAGAGGTGTTGATGGTGCCCGACATCATGTCAACGGGATTTGCTGCGGCCGAAAGTGGTAAGGTCGGCATTGGAGACGTTGTGGCGATCTTCGCCCAGGGGCCTATTGGCCTTTGCGCTACCGCTGGCGCAAGGCTCTCAGGCGCGGCGAAAGTCATTGCGGTGGACCGAGTACCAAATCGCCTGGCAACGGCAACGCTTCTCGGTGCGGATCACATGGTCGATTTCACCAAGGTGGATCCAGTCAAGGAAATCATGCGGATCACCTCCGGTCGAGGAGTGGATGTCTCTGTTGAGGCGTTGGGCACTCAGGCGACCTTCGAAAATGCGCTTAAGGTCCTACGCCCGGCGGGTACTCTGTCGAGCGTTGGCATTTACCCGCACGATCTTACCATTCCAATTAAGGCCTTTGGACAAGGAGTAGGCGGGTTTAAAATTGTCACGACTACTTGCCCCGGTGGCAAAGAAAGGATGCGGCAACTCATGGAAGTAATCGCAGCAGGGCGCGTCGACCTGAAACCGCTTGTCACACACCGGTTCAAGCTTGATGACATCGAGGAAGCCTACGATCGTTTCCCCATCCAAAGGGATGGTGTGCTGAAAGTCGCGATCACCATCTGAGCAAGATCGCCCCTACACACAAGGTCAGAGATTAGGGGATGTTGGGGGGATGAACCGCGGCGCTGCGTATGAGTTAGCCAGCTAAGCACCTGATGACATTGTCACCGCCGATCATCTCGGCGCCGGCTAAAGGAGAAGACATTACCTTGTGCATGGGTGAATCACGAAAAGAGATATTGTCAAAAGTTGTGTATCGGGGACGGGCGCATCCTTGTTGAAATGATTGGTTAAGCGGCCTGTTGGGTTTGTTCTTCGCCGTCGACGAAACGGACGCCAGTAACTACCTTTGGGATCAGTTCGAAGCCCTGGAGCCGGCGCCAATGCTTTTGGGCTTCCAGACCGAGTTTAAAGACCATCGTCAGTGTCGCGATTCGTGAACCGCAACCCTTGGTTCGGTGAGTTCGTAGTCGGACGGTAGCAAAGGTGGATTCGATAGGGTTGGTGGTCCGTAAATGCGGCCAATGTTGGGCCGGGAAGTCGTAAAAGGTAAACAGGACTTCTTTATCTTTCTCCAAGCATTCGCA
>Ga0073928_10008960_pt1 | contig 12342 bp, 9 predicted proteins | sample PaiPotPPA55metaG_FD_76969 | JGI IMG/M metagenome (GOLD analysis project Ga0073928, IMG submission 76969) | Iron sulfur acid spring bacterial and archeal communities from Banff, Canada, to study Microbial Dark Matter (Phase II) - Paint Pots PPA... ...
CACCTGTGTCTCGTTCGAACCCAGCGCCCGAACCGCATGGCATACTCACCCGCTGGGACAGACGTTGATTGTCACCGCCGGTTGCGGCCGGGCGCAGCGTTGGGGTGGTCCGATCGAGGAAATCCGGCCCGGTGACGTTTTCTGGTTCCCGCCGGGCGAGAAGCATTGGCATGGCGCCGCTCCCACCACGGCCATGACCCACATTGCCATTCAGGAACAGCTCGACGGCAAAGTCGTGGACTGGTTGGAAAAGGTCAGCGACGAACAATACAAGGGCTGACGGAGGGGCGAGTGGCAGGAAGCGCGGCGATCTTCGGCGGCGCCAGGCTTTTCTATTTCATTGGTTTTCGCCCCGAAACGAGGTAGAGCAATCCGCCGTTTCCTGCATGAAATTTGCCGTCTTTGATTGCGCTTTGTTCCGCTTCGTACTTCTGCGCCAACTCGGGAAACGTGCGATCAAAGAGCTCCGCGGTTCCGCCGCCGCGCAGGACCTGTCGGCGGACCTCCGCGGGATCCCAAGGGCCTTTGCCGGATTGGCGCCATTCCCGATCCTGCTTGATCGATGCGCGCTGGGCGGAGGTGGCATAAGGCGGAAAAAGGGAAGCAACGCGGTCGGATTGGTAAACCGAGATGTCCTGCAATCCTTCCTGCGCGAAGAAACCGGGAAGCAGGTCGCCGATGCAGTGATCGCCCTGTCCTTCGGCCTTTTTTCCACGGTGATAACAGAGCCAGAACTCGAATCGGCGCGCCACCACATCCAGGGCTTCCTCGGCTACCAATGAACTGAACGCCAGGTAGTTCCACAAATTGTTCGGTTCGACGCAGATCAAGAGGCCACCCGGGCGCAAAACTCGAATCATCTCGCTCAAGGCCTTTTGCGGCTGCTCCAAGTGCATCAAAACCGTCTGGCAGGTCGCCACGTCGAACGAATCATCGGGCAACGGTATTGTTGTGGCGTCCCCGCGCGCAAAAGTGATCAGGTCGGGTTGGGCTCCGGGAAAGCATTGCGAAGACTTGTTGAGGCCTTCGTTCACCCACCGTTCCTCTCGATCCACTCCGGCAAACCGCGCCGGTTTTCGCAAGTAAGGATACAGCAATCGGGACCAGTGACAAAGACCGCATCCGATGTCCGCCAAAGAGGAAGCCTCGCCCAGCCGCCAGCGCGTGGCCATCAAATCCAGGAAATCGCGATTCCACCAAAAGTCGCGCTGCTCGCCGAACTGATCGATCGAATGCGGTTCGTTGGACTTCTTGTTGCTTGAGTTCATGAGCATCGAATCGCGACATTTTTCAATGACCCGTCAACTGCGCCGCGCCACAAGATTCTTTCGTCGCGTCGCCGAAAATGTGGCATGGGGGAGGGCAACAACGCAACAAACTTGCAGCTTCCCGCGCTGCTTTCGTTTGCCATTTGCGCTTAGACTTGAATTCCGTCGCTCGGCGAACAATCATGACAGGCGCGATGGCATTCGAAGATTTTCCACTGCAAACCCAGGGCGTGGCGTTGCTGCAACGTTCGCTCGAACGCGGCCGCCTCGCCCACGCCTACTTGTTCACCGGCCAGACCCTGGACGAACTCGAAGCCCTGGCCCGCACGCTGGCCAAAACCTTGAACTGCCAGAACCCGGTCAAAAAAGACGGCCTCGCCGTCGACTCTTGCGATGAGTGCCTGAGTTGCCGCAAGATCGACCACGCCAATCATGCCGATGTCCATTGGGTGCGTCCGGAATCCAAAATGCGCGTCATCACCATCGACCAGATGCGCGGCTTGATGCAGCAAATTCAGCTCAAGCCCACCGAAGCCCGGTTCAAGGTGGCCATTATCGTCGCAGCCGACCGGCTCAACGCCTCCGCCGCCAATGCGTTTCTTAAGACCCTCGAAGAACCGCCCGCCAACTCGATTCTGATCCTGCTCACCACGGACCGGCAGCGGATTCTCGAAACGATTCTGTCGCGCTGCCTGCGGTTGAACTTCGCAGGGGAAGGCCCGCGCGCCTTCGATGCGGCTCAAATGGCCTGGCTCGCCGCCTTCAGCGAATCGGCGGCGGCCGAACACAAGAGTTTGCTCGGGCGCTATCGGCTCATGGATTTGTTGCTGCGCAAACTCAACGAAGCGAAGGCGAGCATCGACGAAACCCTCAAAGCGCGCTCGCCGCTGGAGCGATACGAAGAGGCCGAGAAGCCGTTGCGCGTCAAGTGGGAGGAGGAATTGAGCGCGGCCATCGAGGCCGAATACCGCCGGCAGCGCGCCGATCTTTTGACCGTGTTGCAGTGGTGGTTGCGCGACGTCTGGTTGCACACCTTGCATTTGAAACCCGCGGGCGCAACTCCCTGCCCGGAAAATGGGGCTCGGGCTTCCGGCCAGCTTTTGAGTTTTCCCGATTTGGCCGGCGCCCGCCGCGTGGCGCAGAGGCTCTCGGCGCGCGAAGCCATGGAAAATTTGAGCATTATGGAACAACTCCAGCGCTGGCTCGGCACCAACGTCCAGGAGGCCCTGGCCCTGGAGGTCGGTTTGCTGAAATTGCACCTGTGAGGGCCAGGGCCAGGGCCACGGAAATCCGAATGTCGAATGTCGAATGACGAAGGAAATCCGAATGTCGAATGACAAAGTCCCTTTCGGCCATCGGGCTTGGGGCTTCATTCGGATTTCGTTATTCGTCATTTGTCATTCTTCTCGGCTTCGGCTCACATGAAGCCATCACGCCCCATTCCGGTGTCTGCTCCTCGACGCAACAACCTGCTCCCCCGCATTTTTGCCGGGGCCTTCGGCGCCTTCCTTGGATTGTCGCTGCTCAAATTCGCCAATCCGCCGATCATGGAAAAATGGGTGAGCGCCCCAAACGGCTGGCTGGAATTCGTCCTGAATTCGGCCTGGCCCATCAGTTGGGCTTTTTGCCTCCTGCTTCCGGTGAGCCTCCTGGGTTTGTTCGTGGCCCGCAGGAATCCTGCCGCGCCGCGTTGGCTTGTCGCGCTGCCGCTCGTATGGCTTTTATGGGAAGCCCTGGCCGCGGCGAATTCGATCGATGCCGCGCTTTCGCGCGCCACGCTGAAGCATTTCGTAGCGTGCGTCATTTGCTTTTATCTGGGTCTCTTCTCATTAAATCATCCACGGCGACTGCGCCTGTTCTGGCCCGGTGTGATGGCGGGCATTTTCCTCGTGCTGGCGGCCGGATGGCAGCAGCACTTCGGCGGGCTGGCCGAAACACGCCGCTATTTTTTCCAATACATTTATCCCACGATGACGGAGTTGCCGCCCGGCTACATCAAGAAAATTTCCAGCAACCGGATTTTTTCGACGCTGTTCTACCCAAACGCCCTTGCCGGCGGCATCCTTCTCTTGCTGCCGGCCATGCTCGTGCTCGTTTGGCAAAGCCGCGGATTATTTACCGTCGGCGCCAGGCGGTTCCTGGTGGCTGCCATCTCGATGGCCGCGCTGGCCTGTCTGTATTGGTCCGGTTCCAAAGGCGGCTGGCTGTTGATGCTTCTGCTTGGGTTGATTGCCTTGCTTCAATTGCCGTTGAGCAAAAAAATCAAAGCCGCGCTCGTTGCCGCGGTTTTGCTGGCCGGACTGGCCGGATTCTTTCTGAAGTACGCCGGCTTCTTCGAGCGCGGGGCGACCAGTGTAAGCGCGCGTTTCGACTATTGGCAGGCGGCGTTGCGCATTGTGAAAGAGCATCCGCTCTTTGGCACCGGCCCTGGGACTTTTTCCATCCCCTATCAGAAGATCAAACGGCCTGAATCCGAACCGGCGCGCCTCGTGCATAACGATTATCTTGAGCAGGCCGCCGATTCGGGGCTGCTCGGCATGGCCGCATATACACTGTTTATCGTGGCAGCGCTCGCCTGGAGCTACCGCGAAGTGCAACCCTCCCAAAATCCTAATCTTAATCGTAATCTTAGTCCTCCTCCTCGCCCCGACAGCGCAAAGATGCCCCGCAACTGGCTGCCCTTCGCAGTATGGCTGGGCCTGCTGGGATGGAGTTTGCAAGAGTTCTTCGAATTCGGCTTGTATATCCCCGCCCTCGCGTGGCCCGCTTTCACTTTTTTCGGCTGGCTGCTCGGCAGGAAGGCCGACGGCAATTGAACCCCGTCGCCCGCCCTTTCTGCTCGAATTTTACCGCGAATCAGCCATGCTGGCCCCGTGGTAATTGCCCGAGATGGATCGGATGAGCCGCACCGTCTCCCGCAAAAAATCCTTTGACTCTCACGTTACGTGATACCCGAGAGTGCATGGCAGCCGCGGGGGCCATGGTGGTTTCCGCGGAAAAAAACGATGGCTCACACAGTCAAACAAGTGGCCGCGATGTCGGGCCTCAGCGTGCGCGCGCTTCATTTCTACGATGAAACGGGCCTGCTGAAGCCCGCGTATCTCGGCGCCAATGGCTACAGGTTCTACGAGGAACCTCAGCTCCTGACCCTCCAGCAAATCCTGTTCTATCGGGAACTGGGGTTCGAACTGAAACAAATCATACGCATCCTGGGCCGGCCCGAGTTCGAAAAAGCCGCCGCGCTCAAGTCGCATCGGCAGGTTCTGCAAAAGAACCTCGCGCGGACACGCCGGTTGATTGAAACCATCGATAAAACCGTTAAGCACTTGAAAGGAACAAAGAAAATGAAAAGTAACGAGATGTTTGCGGGCATCAGCGTGTCCGCCGGGAACGACCGTTTCGGTGAGCAAACCAAACTCGCCGGCGAACCCATTGATTGCAAAGTGTCCGCGCAGGACACAGACGGCGCGATGTGTATTTTCGAGTTCACCGGCAGAAGCGGCGGGCCGCGCCACCTCCACTTCGAGCAGGATGAATGGATCTATGTGATCGATGGCGAGTTTGATTTTCGAATTGGTGACGCCGTCGCCAAAACCGCGACCCAGGATGAGCAACCGCTCGCAGAACGGATGGCCCCGATCTCTTCGCTTCCCCCATTGTCCGAATTGCAGGCACGATGGAAAACCTGGCTCGAAACACACCCGCGATTCCGCGTGCGCTCCGGCGAGTCCGTTTTCCTGCCGCGCAAGGTCGCCCACGTCTGGGCCTGCGTGAGCGAGCAGCCGGGCAAAATCATCAACGTGTACCAACCTGCCGGGCAGATGGAGGAATTCTTCCGCGAGGTGCCCAAGTGGAAGGGCCTGCCATCGCGGGAAGACGTGGTCAACAACACCTACACGCCGAACCAGATAGACGCGATTCGCCGTTTATTCGGCACTCATGGGATGCATGTTCTCGGCCCGCCACTTGTGGTTGGGATGAACATGTAGCCCGTGAATTCCGCGCGGTTCGACCAGACGGTGCGGCGCCACGAGACAGAACTGCTCGCAGCTTGTAATTTCCGAAAAATTTCGGGCAGGCCAAAGGCCTCGTTGCCCATTTACACTTGACGCACTCCTTCCGCCGTGGCAAAGACGATGAAAAATAATCCTATGACCGCCCAGGAAATTCTCGCCGAAATGAAACCTCTTGGCCGCGACGGCTACCGCATTCGAAAAGCGGAAAAGCGCGGCACCATCGGCAAGAATCGGAAGACCGTCAAGTGTTGAATGGGCCGCCGCTAGGGTCGAGGCACCCACACCTATTGCGCGGAGCGTATGGAGTGCGGGAGCTTGCTCCCGCTGTAGGACCGGTCTGGATCGTTCGAAAGCGGCGGCAAGCCGCGCGCACTCCATACGCTTCGCGAAATCCGTCTGGCTTGGTCGGCGTCGCCAGGATGCGCCTCTCAGACTCCACACGCCAAAATTTGGCTTTCGTTTGCCAATCTTACGCCTAGCCTTGTGCTCCATGAGACTTGACACTCTGTTTCTCGCAGCCGCAGCCGGGCTGATCGCCGGTCCGAGCGGCTCATCCTTTGCCGACACGACGCCCTCGGGCATCGACGCGCGGATGCTCCGCTACCCCGACGTCTCGGCGACGCAAATCACCTTCGTCTATGCGGGCGACATCTGGGTCGCGCCCAAGAGCGGCGGCCTGGCCGAGCGCCTGAGTTCGCCCAAAGGCGAGGAATCTTTTCCGCGCTTTTCGCCCGATGGCTTGCAGATTGCCTTCAGCGCCAACTACGACGGCAACACGGACATCTATGTCGTGCCCGCCCGGGGTGGTTTGCCCAAACGGCTCACCTTCCACGGCGCGCCGGACCGGATGATCGAATGGTATCCGGACGGCAAATCGATTCTCTTTGCTTCGAGCCGCGCCAGCGAGAAGGATCGCTTCAATCAACTCTACAAAATTCCGGCCCAGGGTGGTCTGCCGGAAAAGCTCCCGCTGCCCTACGGCGAATTCGGCGCAATTTCGCCCGATGGCCGGACCCTGGCCTACATCCCCATCTCGACGGATTTCCGCACCTGGAAACGCTACCGCGGCGGGATGAACCCGGCCATCTGGCTTTTCGATTTGGAAACCTTCGCGGCGAGGGACCTCACCGGCAACGAATCCGACAATTCGCAGCCCATGTGGCACGGAACGACGCTCTACTTCCTCTCGGATCGCGACAAAAACGAACGCGCGAACATTTGGGCTTGCGACACGAAAAGAGGCAAATTCCGCCAGGTCACGTCCTTCGAAGAGTTCGACATCCATTTCCCCAGCATCGGGCCGAGTGACATCGTTTTCGAAAATGGCGGCCGGCTCTATGTGCTCGATTTGGCCACCGAAAAATACAGCGAGTCGAAGATCCAGGTGGTTACGGATCGCGCCACGCTCAAGCCGCGGCTCCAGGACGTCTCGAAGGCTGTCCGCGAGCCGGGCATTTCGCCGGCGGGCAAACGCGTGGCCTTCGAGGCGCGCGGAGAAATTTTCACCGTTCCCGCCGAGCATGGCGTGGTGCGCAATCTCACGCGCAGCTCCGGCGTGGCCGAGCGCTACCCGGCCTGGTCGCCCGACGGCAAATCCATCGCTTACTTCAGCGATCGCTCCGGCGAATACGAATTGATGCTGCGCCCGGCGGACGGCTCCGGCGCGGAGCAGACGTTGACCAAGCTGGGCAAGGGCTATCGCTACACGCCCTATTGGTCGCCGGACAGCAAGAAGATTGCCTTCATCGATCAGGCCATGCGCGTCCAATTGTACGATCTCGACAAAAAGGAAACCCGACAGATCGACAAGGACCTGTGGCTCTTCGAAGGCGGATTGGCCTCGTTCAAGTTCAGTTGGTCCAAAGACAGCCGGTGGGTGGCCTTCGAGCACGACATCGAGAACAGGCACACCGCCATCGCCCTCTACGATACCCAATCCAACAAGCTGGACATCGTGACCAGCGGTTACTACGACGACAACGAGCCGGTGTTCGATCCGGACGGCAAGTATCTGTTCTATCGCTCGGGCCGCGAGTTTTCGCCGCTCTATGGCGACGTGGACGACTCGTGGATTTATCCCAACAGCTACCAACTGGTGGCAGCAACGTTGCGCGCGGACGTGGCCTCGCCGCTCGCGCCCCGCAACGACGACGAGGGCGAAGCAAAGGACAAATCCGACAAGGACGAAGAGAAAAAGGATTCGAAGAAGGAAGACAAGAAGAAGGAAGACGCCCAAATCGCCACAAAGAAGGACGAGCCAAAAAAAGACGAAGCCGCGGAGAAGAGCGACAAGGACGAGAAAGACAAGAAATCCGATGACAAGGATGAGAAGAAAGACGAGAAGCCGCCCAAGCCGGTGGTGATTGACCTCGCGGATTTCGAACGACGCGCCGTGGTGCTGCCGCCCAAGCCGGGATATTTCGCGGACCTGGCGGCCGTGAGCGGCAAGCTGATTTATCGCCGGCTTCCGCGCGCCGGTTCCGATGGCGAGAAAAGTTCGCTGATGTATTACGATTTGGAAAAGCGCGAAGACAAAACCATTTTGGAGGACGTGGACGAATCCATCCTCGCCGCCAAAGGCGAGAAGATGCTGGTGCGGCGCAAAAGCGATTACGCCATCATCGAACCGAAGGAAGGCCAGAAATTCGACAAGAAACTGGCCATCGAATCGCTGGAGACGGTGATCGATCCCGCCGCCGAATGGGAGCAATTGTTCACCGAGGCGTGGCGGCTCGAACGGGATTATTTTTACGACCCAAACATGCACGGCGTGGATTGGAACGCGATGCGCCGGCGTTACGACGGCATTCTCAAGGACGCGGTCACGCGCTGGGATGTCAGCTACGTCATCGGCGAATTGATTGCCGAATTGAATTCTTCCCACACCTATCGCAACGGCGGCGACACGGAAAACGCGCCCGAACGCGGCGTCGGCTACCTGGGCGTCGATTTCGCGCTCGAAAACGGGGCGTTTCGCATCAAGAAGATCATCGATGGCGCGGCCTGGGACGCCGAAGAACGTTCGCCGTTGAAACAACCGGGAATCAAAATCAGCGAGGGCGACTATTTGCTGGCCGTGAACGGCCTGCCGCTCGACATCAGCCAGGAGCCATACGCGGCCTTCCAGGGCCTCGCCGACAAGCCGGTGTTTCTCAGCGTCAACGACAAACCGTCGCTGGATGGCGCGCGCGAAGTGCTGGTGCAGACGCTCTCCAGCGAAGCGCGCCTGCGGCACCTGGCCTGGATCGAGAAAAATCGCAAACAGGTGGACTCCGCCTCGGGCGGCAAAGTGGGCTACGTCTATGTGCCCGACACGGGCCAGCACGGGCAATCCGAACTCGTCCGCCAGTTCCGCGCGCAGTTCGACAAAGCCGGCTTGATCATCGACGAACGATTCAATAGCGGCGGGCAGATTCCCGACCGGTTCGTCGAATTGCTGGGCCGCAAGGCGATTAACTATTGGGCCGTCCGTGATGGCGAAGACTGGACCTGGCCGCAAGTCGCCAATTCCGGCCCCAAAGCGATGCTGGTGAACGGCTGGAGCGGTTCGGGCGGGGACTGCTTCCCTTTTTATTTCCACAAGGCGGGTCTTGGTCCTCTCATCGGCACGCGCACCTGGGGCGGGCTCATCGGCATCAGCGGCTGCCCGCCGCTCGTCGACGGCGGCAGCGTGACCGTCCCAACCTTCGGCATCTATAGTACCAAAGGCGAATGGATTATCGAAGGCCACGGCGTGGACCCTGATATCACCGTCATCGACGATCCCGCGCTCATGGCCAAAGGCCACGACCCGCAACTCGAACGCGCCATCGATGAAGTGCTCAAGGCGCTCAAAAAGAATCCCGGCACGAAGCCCGGCAAACCCAAGTACCCATTGCGCGCCGGGAGGTAACATTATTGTGATTGCTTTGATCGACTACGGTTCCGGCAATTTGCGCAGCGTCCACAAGGCGCTGCTCAAAGTCGGCGCGTCGGTCCACATTGCCCTGCGCCCCGAGGAGATCGAAGATGCCCGCGCCGTCGTGTTGCCCGGCGTCGGAGCGTTCGACGACTGCATCCATGCGCTGGAGAAGCAGGCTCTGCTCGAGGCCTCGCGCAAATTCATCCGCTCGGGCCGGCCCTTCCTTGGCATTTGCGTCGGCTACCAGGCTTTGTTCGACAAAAGCGAGGAGTTCGATAGTTGCGCCGCGGGCATGGGCGTTTTTCCGGGCAAGGTCGTCCGCTTCTCGGAACAGAATGACCTGAAGATTCCGCAAATCGGCTGGAACCAGCTCGACATCGTCCGTCCGGATTGCCCGCTTTTCCAGGGCGTCTCTTCCGGCAGCTATGTCTATTTCGTCCACAGCTTTTTTCCCAAACCGGAGGACGACTCGATTGTGGCCGCGCGCACGAGTTATGGCGAAACGTTCTCTTCGGCGGTCTGGCGGGACAACATTTTTGCCACGCAGTTTCACCCCGAAAAAAGCCAGAAAATCGGATTGCAATTGCTCCGCAACTTCGTCGATCTTGCGGGCGCCACTTGACACCGCCGCGGACGTGCTATCTTAGTGGGTGCTCGCGTCACAACCCGGCGGGCAAAAAGGGCATGAGACCCATCGTGGAAAAAACTAAACAAGAAATATTATGGCATACGAACTACCTCCGCTTCCCTATCCCAAAGACGCGCTCGAACCCTACATCGACGCGCAGACGATGGAAATCCATCATGACAAACATCACGGAGCCTACGTCACCAATGTCAACAAGGCCATCGCCGGCAAGCCCGACCTCGAGAAAAAATCCGTCGAAGACCTGATCAGCAATCTCGACGCCGTCCCCGCCGACGTGCGCACCGTGGTGCGGAACAACGGCGGCGGCCACGCCAACCATTCCATGTTCTGGAAGCTGTTGGCGCCCAAAGCGGGCGGCGCGCCTTCCGGCAAAGTTGCGGACGACCTCAAAGCCGCGTTCGGCAGCTTCGACGCGTTCAAGGAAAAATTCGAAGCCGCCGGGATGGGCCGTTTCGGCAGCGGCTGGGCCTGGCTGGTGGTGAATGGCGGCAAGCTCGAAATCGTCTCCACCGCCAATCAGGACAATCCCATCATGGGCAAAGGTGTCTCCGGCGCCGAAGGCAAGCCCATCTTCGGCTGCGATGTTTGGGAGCACGCCTACTACCTGAAGTACCAAAACCGGCGCGCCGAATATCTCAAGGCCTGCTGGAACGTCCTCAACTGTGCAGAAGTCGCCAAACTATACGAAGCGGCGAAGAAGTAAACGAGTGAAACCCCAACGCCCGAAATTGCGTCCCGAAGGATGTCTGGATCCTTCGTGGCGCAAATCGCGCATCGCCGCTCGCATATTGCTGCGCGAACGGGCTGGATCTTTGACCGACCGTGATTACCGGTTGGCTGGGAAACTGGCAAAGGACTCCGGCGTCACCGATCGTCTGATCGATCAGGCTTTGGCTTGGATGCGCGCCGAAAGAAAGGCCCGGTGAAACTGTCCTACGGGCCCTGGCGACCCGTTCTCGATTGGGACACGCCGGCAGGTAAGTCGCTCAATGCCTTGGTGACGGCATTGCCCAGCCTCGAGTCAAAGGGAAGTGGCGCGCTTGACCCCGGCTTGTTTCTCCTCCATCCGCGCCGCTTCCCAGCCGAGCATGGCGTGCTTGCGCGGCTCGCCCCAATGATAGCCGCCCAGCATGCCGCTCTTGCGGATCACGCGATGGCACGGGATCAGGTAAGCGATCGGGTTCTGGCCAACCGCGGCGCCGACGGCCCGCGAGGCGGTCGGCGCTCCGGCCGCCTGCCCCAGAGCTTGATAAGACACCACCGTCCCTATGGGAATTTTCAACAGCGCCTGCCACACTTTGATTTGGAAATTCGTCCCCATCAGCAGCAACCCCAGAGCTGATCGCCTTCGCTTTTCCAGGCTCGAAAATATTTGCGCGGCCACGGGCTCCGTTGCGGCCGGCCGCTCCGTGCTGGCGGCTCCACTCCAGTAAGCCTTCATCTCGCGCAAGGCGGCGCGTTGACCGCCGCCATTCGAAAAACCCAGCCAGCACACGCCGCGCCGCGCCAGGCCCAGCAAGCACAGCCCGAACGGAGTTTGGTGAAATCCATATTCGATTCGAATGCCCCGGCCACGCGACTTGAACTCGCCCGGCGTGACCGCCTCGACGGAAACGAACAAATCGTGCAGCCGTCCGGGACCCGACAAACCGGAATTCAAAGAGGCCTCGAGCACCGCTTTCGAATCCGCCAGTTGGCGTTTGGCGTGTTCGAGCGTCAAAAATTGGACGAAGCGTTTCGGGCTGATCCCCGCCCAGCGCGTGAAGACCCTTTGAAAGTGGTACTCACTCAGGTGGGCCGACCGGGCCATGGTGCTCAGATTCGGTTGCTCCAGATAGTGTGAATTCAAGTAGGCCAGCGCCTTCTCGATGCGCGCGTAATCAGACCATTCCGTTGCGGTCGTGGCTGGTTCGATACTGGCTAAGCTTTCGATCATGTTCGAAACATACGGCTGGCCTGACCCGGCGCCCACCCGATTCTTGCTCAATTGTCGTGGGATGGCGGCGCGATGTATTGGAGCGCGGCTGTGTCTGAAAGACCAGTCGCAGCACGCTACGAATCGAGAGGCGCACGCAGAGTTCCAACGTTCCTGCCTCTTGAACGCGCTGCGGCTAGGTGCTGCGCACACAGCCGCGCTCCGGAAACAGTGTCGAGATGCGCCCGATTCGTGACGATGCTACGGATTCAATTTGACAACCGACGAACGCCAACGCTATTGGAACCCGAGAATTACCACGGCCTCTTTATCAACGATGAAATCAGGACTTGTCCGCTTCGGACTCATCGGCTTTGGCGCCTGGGGCAGCCAACATGCCCGGGCCATCGCCAAGACCAAGGGTGCGCAGCTTGCCGCCGTCACGGTGCGCTCGGAGTCAAGTCGCGCCGCGGCCCGCGCCGCGCACCCTGAAGCCACGCTCTACGTCGATTACCAAGAAATGCTGCGGCGCGAAAACCTGGACGTCGTGAATATCGTCCTGCCGTCGCATCTGCACTATGAAGCCGCCAAAG
>Ga0073928_10008961_pt1 | contig 12341 bp, 11 predicted proteins | sample PaiPotPPA55metaG_FD_76969 | JGI IMG/M metagenome (GOLD analysis project Ga0073928, IMG submission 76969) | Iron sulfur acid spring bacterial and archeal communities from Banff, Canada, to study Microbial Dark Matter (Phase II) - Paint Pots PPA... ...
GGCAACGCGCATCGCCGCCGTGCGGCACTACCGGCCGGGGCGCGTGAGGATTCTTTCTATCTGCAGGATGTGATTGCGGTCGTGCCCCGCGAACATGCGGACGATCTTTTCGATGCTTTCCTCGCCGCGCTCCGCATGCATGCCGGAATGCTTCCACTGTTCTGGTCGGAGGGATTTCAGGAGCTTCAAATTGGCCTCGCGCAGAACGGTGAAGAGGGCGAGCGATTCGCGGGGGTCCCGGCGGGCATAGCTTCCCGCCTCGGCCCACTTGTCCTGGTCGTACGCCTGGATAGGCGTGCCGGGAGCGCCGAGAATCGTGCGGACACGGTAGCCACCGACCATCTCCGTCTCTGACAAATGCGCCAAGATTTCGCCGACCGACCATTTTCCCGGCGCCGGCCTCTTCGTCAAACGCTTCCGGGGCACGCCGCGCACAAGCTTTGCCAGCTTGCGGGGCGTCGCCGCCTGGACCTTCATGGGATTCTCTCCTTCGGTGTAGCTCAACATGCGCTTGATGTATTCCTGTGTCGTTTCCTGCATGGGTCTCGATGCCTCCTCATACAAAAGACAAGGGTGCGGACAGCCAACAGGGGATTCTACAGAAGCGGCCGCGGCATGCATAGCCTGCAGAACGCGCGTATGGGCTCAAGCAAGAGGCAAATTGGCTTCCGCATTGAGCATCATGTCGGCGTGCTCGCCGGCAACGAATTTCGGGTAGGCAGCGGCGGCGATCATCGCGGCATTGTCGGTAGAAAGCTGCGGGCTGGGGAAAAAAGTCTCCAGGCCGCGCCGCGGAGATTCCTCCGCGAAGGCGTGACGCAAGGCGCGGTTAGCGGCTACACCGCCGGAGACCAATACCGAGCGCGCGCCGAACTGCCCGGCGGCAGCCAGGGTGCGACCAGCCAGGTCGCCCACAACCGCCTTCTGAAAGCTGGCGATGATGCCGAGAGTGGCGGGGCTGCAGAGCGGAAGGAGCTCAGCAGCCTTGCGCATGCCGCCGGCCAGAGCCTGCTGGCGGGCGGCGATTTCCTCATGCAGTTCGGGATGCTTGCGCAGATGGTAGAAGACGGCGGTCTTGGCTCCGCTGAAACTGAAATCGTAGGGATTGTCCTTCATCTTCGGCTCGCTGAAACGCATGGCGGCGGGGTCGCCGTGCACGGCAAGCTGGTCCATTACCGGGCCGCCGGGATATCCGAGGGCCAGCATCCTCGCGACTTTGTCGTAGGCTTCACCGGCCGCATCGTCGCGCGTGCCGCCGATCCGTGTGTAGGAAAAGTGCAGCGCTTCGCTGCGGTCATTCACGGGCTCGGAGCGGACTTCGTATAGCAACGTATGGCCGCCGGAGACAATCAGGCAGAGAGCGGGAAATTCCGGTGCGAGGCCCGCGGCACGCGCTTCGAGCAGCACGGCGTGGACGTGGCCTTCGAGGTGGTTGACGCCGATAAGCGGCTTCCCCAGCGACATCGCGAGCGCCTTGCCATACGTGATGCCAACGAGCAACGCGCCGACAAGGCCGGGGCCCTGAGTCACCGCAAACGCGTCCATCTGCGCAAGGGCAACGCCGGACTCCGCGAGCGCCTCGCGGACCACCGGGACGATCTGGCGCAGGTGCTCGCGCGAGGCGAGCTCCGGTACGACCCCGCCATACTTGCGGTGAATGGAGACCTGCGAGGCCACCACGCTCGAAAGAATGCGGCGTCCACCGGCGACGACGGCCGCGGCCGTCTCGTCGCAGGACGATTCGATTCCGAGAATAAGAGTGTCGCCCACGCCGCAGTTCCCTTCTCGCTTGAAACCGTATGTTAGCATACCGGCGTGGAACGCATTCTCCGCCGCGAACTCGACTCGATTGCGCGCAATCACCGCGCCGGAGCGTCCGAGCTCGGGCGGCAAGCCGCAACCGCGTTCGAGCTCTGGCGCCGCAGCCACGCGACGCTCAAGCGGGCGGAATTGCTCGAAATTGCAGGCGCGTTGCTACACGCACAGCCATCGATGGCGCCGATGATGCGCCTGGCGAACGAAATCTCCCTCGCGGCGGACGCGGCTAACCCCACGGCGGCGCTGGACGTCAGCCTCACAAAGTTTGCGGATTCTTTGCGCGCAGCCCCGGGCCAGATTGCGCGGCATTTTGCCCGTTGGATGAACCGGGGGCCGCGGCGCGATGTGGTGACCTATTCCTATAGCTCGACGGTTGTGAAGGCCCTGGTGAAGGCGCGGCGGCGGATCGCGAGCGTAAGCTGCTCGGAATCGCGGCCGGGCTACGAAGGCATCGTCACGGCGCGGCGTCTGGGCCGCGCGCGGATTCCCACCTGGCTTCTGACGGATGCGGGATTATTCAGCCAGTCCTGGCGGGGACACGTGGTGGTGCTAGGGGCGGACGCGGTGCTGAAGAGCTGGCTGGCGGTGAAGGTGGGCACGCGGGCACTGCTCACACGGGCAAGAGAGGCGGGTTGCGAGGTTGTGATCCTGGCGGACACGTCGAAATTCTGGCCGGAGCCCTCGCGCCGCTCGGTGCGGTGGGCATGGACCTTCGGGCCTCCGGAAGAGATCTGGGCGAAGAGGCCGTCACGGGTGCGCGTCCACAATCTTTATTTCGAGCTGATCGGCTTCGCGCGCTGGAGTGGACTCCGCTTGCTGACGGAGCATGGCTGGATGACGCCGCGGCAGGCGCGCCGCTTCTTGAAGCGCATCGTCATCTCGCCGCGCCTGGGCGAACTCGCCGATTGACAGGCTGATGGGCCGCCGCGTATCGTGCGGCTTCTGATTCAAACCGAAAGGAAAGGCTTCGTGACTGCAACTCCAAGACGCGTGCGTAAGGCGGTGCTGCCTGCGGCAGGGCTGGGAACGCGCTTCCTTCCCGCGACGAAAGCTCAGCCAAAGGAAATGTTGCCGGTGGTGGACAAGCCGCTGATCCAATATGCGGTGGAGGAATGCGTTGCCTCGGGGATCGAGCACATCATCATCGTGACCGGCAAGGGCAAGAACGCGATCGAAGATCACTTCGATTCCGCCCCGGAGCTCGAGCGCTTTCTCGAGGAGCATGGCCAGCCGGAGCGCGCCGCGCTTGTCCGCCGCATCAGCAACATGATTCACTTCAGCTACACGCGCCAACGCGAGCCGCTCGGCCTGGGCCACGCGGTGCTGACGGCACGCGATCTGGTGGGCGATGAGCCCTTCGCGGTGCTGCTGGGCGACGTAATCATCCAGGGCCCGCCCACGACGCGCGCGCTCGCGGACGTATACGAAGCCACGGGAATCGGCGCCATCGCCGTCGAGCGAGTGCCTCGCGAGCGCGTTCACCTCTACGGCATTGCGGACACGCTTCCCGCCGGCGATACGCGGTGGGGCGAGCGTTTGCTGCGCATCCAGAACCTGGTCGAAAAGCCGAAGCCCGAACAGACGCCGTCGGACCTGGCCGTCACCGGGCGTTACGTCTTACCGCCGGAGATCTTCGCGTGCCTCGAACACACGCCCGCCGGAAGCGGCGGCGAAATCCAGCTGACGGATGCGCTGCGAATGCTGGCGACGGAGAAAGGTCTGTGGGCCTATGTGTACGAAGGGAAATCCTATGACGCGGGAGACAAGCTGGGTTTTCTGAAGGCGGCAGTTGAAATCGGACTGGGGAACGAGGAATTCGGCGAGGATTTTCGCGCTTATCTGAAGGCCCTCAAACTCTAGCGGCCGGTCAGGATTCTTTTTTCTGCTGTTTCCTCGAGCTTTCCTTCGCGGCGGGTTTCTTCTCGGATTTTTCCGATGTCTTCTCCGCTGCCGAATCAGAAGGCTTCTCAGAAGATTTCTCGGAAGCCTTCTCTTCGCTCGCCGCTGCCGCCGCGGAGTTCTTACCGGCGTAGTCGGTCACATACCAACCGGAGCCCTTAAACTGAATGGCTGGCGCCGAGGGCAGGCGCGCCGCGCGGGCGCCGCACTTGGGGCACTTCTTCGTCGTGGACGCATCCACGTGCTCGATCTTCTCGAAGCGATGACGGCATTTCGCGCACTCGTATTCGTACAGTGGCACAAACGCTCCTTCCGCGTACCGGCCGACTGAAAATTCTACCATGGCGGAGCCCACCGAGCCGACGGCCGGGTGACGCCGGTTGTGCAAGAAGCCTGTGTTAGACTTTCCGCGGGCGCGGGCCGGGTCCCGCCGTTCGTCCCATGAACAAAACGCAAGCAGCGCAAGAGAGCGGGGGTTGCCTGTATCTGGTGGCCACGCCCATCGGCAACCTCGAAGACATCAGCCTGCGCGCGTTGCGCGTGCTGAAAGAAGCCGACCTCATCGCCTGCGAAGATACCCGCCAGACGATCAAGCTGCTCTCGCACTACGACATCCATACTCGCCTCGAAAGTTACCACGAGCACAACGAACTCACGCGCGCGCCCGAGTTGATCATCGAGCTCGAACAGGGAGCGAAGATCGCGTTGGTGAGCGATGCCGGCACGCCGGTGATTTCCGATCCTGGGCACCGGCTCGTGGCGCTGTGCCTGCGGCACGGCATCCCGGTGGTGCCGCTGCCGGGGCCGTCCGCGCTTGTTGCAGCGCTGGCGGCTTCCGGGCTGGCCACGGACGAATTCGTCTTTCTCGGCTTTTTGCCCTCGCGCGCGGGAGAGCGGCGAAAAGCCCTGCGCGCGCTTGCCAGCGAGCCGCGAACGCTGGTGCTCTATGAAGCGCCGCACCGGTTGGTGGATACGCTCGAAGACGCGCTCGAGATTCTGGGCAACAATCCGGTGGTGGTGGCGCGCGAGATCACCAAGCTGCACGAGGAGTTCCTGCGCGGCCACCTGGAAGACGTGATCGCGCAATTGCGGAAAAAGCCGCCGCGCGGAGAGATCACTCTACTGCTGGGGCCGGACGACGGCGAAGCGCGCCACGCCTCACCGCAGGATGCCATGCCGATGGCGCAGCGCGTTGAAGAAGTGATGCGCGAGCGAGGCGTGGAGCAGAAGGCGGCGCTGAAGCTGGTGGCGCGCGAGCGCGGTCTCACGCGGCGAGAGGCTTACAAGGCGTGGCTGGTCAGCCGAAGCTCCTAGCTCAGCGCGGCTGCCCGATAGCGAGCTGGCCGGCAAAGAATCCATCCACACGTTCAAGGACTTCGGCCGGGGTGCGAGCGGTATGCACCTGGCGGCGCAGCTCCGCGCCGTTTCGCACGCCGTGGGTGAACCAGCAGGCGAACTGCTTCATCTTCCCGATGGCGTCCGGCCAGTCGGTGGCCGCGAGGTTGCGGAAGTAGCCGGAGAGCAGGTGGTAACGGTCCATCTCGTCTGGCTCGTCGTAGCGGCCGGTGGCGACATACTGTTCGATCTGGCGGAAGATCCAGGGATTGGTGGCCGCGGCGCGGCCGATCATCACCGCGTCGCACCCGGTCTCTTCCACCATGCGCACGGCGTCGGCGGGCGTGCGAATGTCACCGTTGCCTACCACCGGGATGCGCACAGCCTCCTTCACCGCGCGGATGACGCGCCAATCGGCCGCGCCATTGAGGCCTTGCGCGCGCGTCCGCGGGTGCACGGCGATGGACTCGACACCGATCTGTTCCGCCATGCGCGCGACCTCCGTGGCGACGATGTTGTTTTCGTCCCAGCCGGAGCGAATCTTGATGGTCAACGGAATGCGCACCGCAGCGCGGACCGCGCGCAGCAGCCGTTCCAGCAGGGGCAGGTCGCGCAGCAGGCCCGAGCCGCCGCACTTCACCACTTTCTTTGCCGGACAGCCAAGGTTGATGTCCACGATGTCGAAGCCAAGGTCCTCGACCACGGCCGCGGCCGAAGCCATCACATCCGGATTCGCTCCGAAGAGCTGCGCGGCGATGGGGCGCTCGTCCTCGTCGAAGTAGAGGTAGCGCTGCGAGCGTGCAGCGCTGCGCGTGACGCACTCGGCGCTGGTGAACTCGGTGAGAATCAGCCCGCAGCCGCCTAGCCCGCGAATGACGCGGCGAAAAACGGTGTCGGTGACGCCCGCCATGGGAGCGAGCAGCGTGGCCGGACGGATGGCGAGGTTGCGGATGCGGAGTTCGGCGGGAAGCATATCGTCGGCTACAGCAGCGTCGCGTCCATCCGCGTCGCGACGGGCTCCTCAACGCGCATGGCAGCGGCTTCCTTTCCGCTGGGATGCACGATTTCCGCAGGCGGCCGGCGGCTGACAGAATCGCGCCCCGGAGCGCCAATTTGCTCGAGCAGCGCTTCGGTGGAGCCGCCGAAGAAGCCGTCGACGACCTGTCCCACGGCGTGCGTGCGCGCTTCATCCGCGCTGAGGTTGGGACGATAGCAATAGGCGCGGCCGACCTTCTTCCGCTCCACCACGCCCTTGCGGGCGAGGCGGTCCATGATGGTCATGATCGTGGTATAGGCGCGCGGGCGGCGCGGGGCAAGCTGGTCACGAATCTCCCGCACCGTTCCCTGTCCCATGGGCCATAGCGTGTTCATGCACTCCAGCTCAAGCGGCGCAAGATCGAGCAGCGAGCGCCGAGGGCTACTTCCTTTTGCTGCTGCGACGGCGTCTGCCATGGTCAGCGCTTTGGCGTCCGGGGATTGGGTTCGCCGAAAAGCGTGCCGTTGGGCGCGGCCGCCGCCTCGCTCGCCGGATGAAGATAGTCTTCCACACGCAACAGCGTCCGCCGCAGGGAGGGATTGCGCTCCGTCCACTCGCGCTCGCCGCGCTCGGAACCAAGCGAGGCGCGCATGGCGCCCATCTTCGAATCCAGGTCATCGAGATAATGGAAGAGCACCGCTTCAGGAAACATCGGCAGTCGAGGCGAGCCAAACTCGTAAGAGCCGTGATGACTGATGATCAGGTGCTCGAGCACGGCAACGAGTGGAACCGGGAAGCCGGGGAGGGCCTCTATCTTACGACGCACGAGCGCCAACGCGATGACGATGTGCCCGAGCAGCTCCCCTTCGGTCGTATAGCTGAAGGCGCGCTCGTAGGCGAGCTCGTCAATCTTGCCGATGTCGTGCAGGACGGCGGCGGCGATGAGCAGATCCCCATTCACCTCGGGATAATGGGCGCGCGCGGCGCAAACGAGCCCACAGAGGCTCACGATATGCTCGAGCAGACCGCCCAGGTAGGCGTGGTGCATGGTCATGGCCGCCGGAGCGCGCTTCAGTTTCGGGGCGATGGCTGGGTCTTCCACCACGCTCACGAGAAGTTTCTTCAGCCACGGGTCGGCTACGGCGTTCACGGCCTCGCGCAACTGGGCGTAGAGCTGCGCGACGTCCTGTTTGGTGTGGGGAAGAAAATCTTCCAGATCGTAACCGCCCTCGCCCGCGCGGGCAATCTGTTCGACGGTGAGCTCCTGCCTTCCGCGATAAACCTTTACGCGCGCCCGCACCTTCACGATGTCGTCGCGGTCGAATGTCGCCGCCACATCGGAAAAGTTGTCCCACATCTTCGCTTCGATGCTTCCGGTGCGGTCCACCAACTCGAGCTGGAGCCAGGATGCCCCGGACTTGCCGGAAGTGCGCACCTCGCGGCTGCGCACGAGGAAGAGGCTGGTGACGGTCTGGTCGGGTTGAAGGTCGGCTATGTAGGCCGGCTTCACTTCGACGATCCCTTGGACTTTTTCGACTTCTTGCTGGGCGTGTCGGGCGTCGGCGCTACTTCCTCGATCGCGGAATTGCTGGCGACCGCGGCAGAATCAACGAATCCCGGCTTGACCACGACGTAGCTTTCCTCCCGCAGATGGGCCAGGTATTCGCGGAGGTTGGGCTGCATTCTTTCCATGGCGAGTTTGTTGGTGATTTCGCCCTCGACCTTTTCGAGCGGCTGTATGCCCGCCTGATAATGCTGGATGACCTTAAGGATTTCGAAGCCTGTCTTTGTACGGATGACGTTGGTAATATCGCCGCGATTCATCTTGAAGACAATGTCTTCGATCTCTTTAGAGAGCTGTCCGCGCTCAAACGAGCCCAGGTCGCCGCCCTGCTTAGCAGTTTGGCCCTCGGAGACGCGGCGCGCGAGTTCGGTGAAATCTTCTCCCTTGGTGATGCGGGCGCGGATATCCAGGGCCTTCTTTTCGATCGCCTCGATTTCCTCGGGCGTTTTTCCTTCCGTGCCTAAGAGGATTTCCTGAAGGAGGACCTGCTCCGGCCGGTCAAACTCCTGCTGGTGCTCCTCATAATACTTCTTCACATCCTCGTGGCCGACGTTGATGTGTCCGCCCACCTCGCGCTGGATGACTTCCCGCGTCAAAAGATTGTTGCGGATGCTGGATTTGTATTCCTCCCAGGCAATCCCCTGGCTCTCTACCGCTTTTTCCAGCTCCTCCATGCTCGCGAGATGGTTGGCGACACGGACCTCGTCAAGGCGCTTTATGACGTCGGTCTCGACGCTGATGCCCATGTCCTTGGCGCGCTGAACGAGAAGCGACTGGTCAATTAAGTCCCGCAGGAGATCCTTCTGCCGGTCCTTGAACATGGCGTCCAGGCGGTCCTGGGAGCAGCCCTGGCAATCCTGCGCCGTTTCCTGCTGGAGCGTCTCTTTGGCCTTTTCGAAGTCCGAGAGAGTAATGATGTCGTTGTTGACCCGCGCGATGATCTCTTCCACCACCTTGCCCTTGGCGCCGGCTTGGGGCTGGGCTTGGGCCCAAAGCGAAAGAGGAGCGAGCAGGAAAAAAGGGGCGACGGCAATCCCGATACGTTGCAATAATTTTCTCACATAGAAATTGTATCGCTACGTTTGTAGTTGTAGCAATACGTTTCTTGCTGCTCCCAGAACCCCGCCGGGCTCCCCTTTCCAGGAGAGCCACAGCACGCCGCTAGGATCGAGGCGCATCCCGCGCCGTCCATGGATCACGCGCACGAGGCGCTCCGGCTTAACCGGTGTCTCCTCGTGGAATTTGATGGCCAGCTCGCCGGCGCGCCGCTCGATGGAGGCCACCAGCATGCGCTCCGCTTGCGCTTTGAGCACGGCGTAGTCCAGCAGGTTTTCGAGAGCCTGAGGAGGCGGCCCGAAGCGGTCGACGAGCTCACGGCGGACTTCCTCGCGCTCCGCGTCACTGGAAACGCCGGCGATGCGCTTGTAGATGCGCAGGCGGAGGCTCTCGCTCTCGATATAGCCCGGCGGGATGCGGATCTCGAGCCCGAGATTCAGATTCGTTCGACGCTCCGGACGCACCGCTTCGCCTTTCAGCTCAGCCACGGCGCGCTCCAGCATCTGGCAATAGAGGTCGAAACCGACGGCGTCGATATGGCCGTGCTGTTCGCGGCCGAGCAGGTTGCCGGCGCCGCGCAGCTCGAGGTCCAGGGCGGCGATGCGGAAGCCGGCGCCGAGCTCGCTGAACTCCTTGAGGGCCGCCAGGCGCTGGCGGGCGAGGTTGGAAAGCGAGGCGGAGGGAGGCACGAGAAGATACGCATAGGCGCGCTGGCTGGAGCGGCCGACGCGGCCACGAAGCTGGTAAAGCTCGGCAAGGCCAAAGCGGTCGGCGCGGTTGATGAGGATCGTGTTGGCGCGAGGGATGTCCAGGCCGTTCTCGATGATGGTGGTGGAGACAAGCACGTCGGCTTCGTCCCGGATAAATTTCAGCATCACGCTCTCAAGCTCCGCTTCCTTCATCTGGCCGTGGCCGACCACCACGCGCGCCGCCGGCACCAGCCTTTTCACCAGGGCCGCCAGCGAGAAAATGGACTCGACTCGGTTATGCACGAAGAACACCTGCCCCTGGCGCGCCATCTCCTCTTCGATGGCCCGCTGAATCAGCGTCTCATCAAAAGCCGTCACGACCGTTTGGATCGCGAGGCGGTCTTTCGGCGCCGTCTCAATCACGGACATGTCGCGCAGGCCCACCAGCGACATGTGCAGGGTACGGGGAATGGGCGTCGCCGACATAGTCAGCACGTCCACGTTGCGCCGCATTTCCTTGATGCGTTCCTTGTGAACCACGCCGAAGCGCTGCTCTTCGTCCACCACCAGCAAGCCCAGCTCGTGGAAGCGAACATCGCGCGAAAGCAGGCGGTGGGTTCCGATCACGACGTCCACGCGGCCGGCTTCCAGATCCTCCAGGATTTTCTTTTGCTCACGTGCGTTGCGGAACCGGCTTAGCATCTCGACGCGCAGGGGAAAGGCGGCGAATCGCCGGCGGAAGGTCTCATAGTGTTGGAAGGCAAGAACGGTGGTCGGAGCCAGCACCGCCACCTGCTTGGAATCGGAGAGGGCCTTGAACGCGGCGCGCATGGCCACCTCCGTCTTTCCATAGCCGACGTCGCCGCAAAGCAGGCGGTCCATCGGGAGGTCCGATTCCAGGTCGCGCTTCACGTCCTCGATGGCCCGTGCTTGATCAGGTGTTTCTTCGAACTCGAAGGCGTCTTCGAACTCTTTCTGCCAGGTCGAGTCAGCAGGAAAGGCATGGCCGGCGAGGGCCTTGCGTTCGGCGTAGAGCCGCAGAAGCTTTTCGGCCATGTCGCCGACGGACTTGCGCACGCGCGTCTTGCGAGCTTCCCAGGCGCCGGTGCCGAGCCGGTCGAGCGCAGGAGCGGAGCCGCCCGGAGACTGGAACTTTTGCACGAGGTCGAGGCGCGCGAGGGGAACATAGAGCCGCGCATCCTCCGCGTAGCGCAGGAGCATAAAATCGCCTTCGGCTCCCTCGATCGCCACCTGCCGCAGGCCTTCGAACTGGCCAATTCCGTGGTCGACGTGGACGACAAAGTCGCCGGATTTGAGGTCGGAAAAGTCGCTGAAGAAGCCGGCCGTTTTCGGGCGGCGCGGACGCGCCGGCGCCGGCATGGTCTGAAAGAGGTCGGCGTTGCCGTAGAGAACCAGCTTGCATTCGGGGAAGATGACGCCCTCGGCGAGCGGTGCTTTTGCCAGAACGAGGGCAGGCACGCTGCCCCCGCTGCTGTCCTCAGCCAGGCGCGCGACCGTGGCGCTCTCATCCAGCTCGCCCAGCCGGTACGGCAGTTCGTATTCATGGCAGAGGTCCGCGAGGCGTTCGAGCTCGCCCGTGCTCGATGCCGAGACGACCACCTGCTCGCCCGCTGTGAGCCGGCCCCGCGCTTCGGCCATGAACGCGGGAAGATTGCCGTGATAGCGGCCGGTGGGCTGCGTGAGCAGCGTGTGTGCCGCTTCACTGGGGCGAACGACGGAGAGATGCTCGATGCGCAGGCGGGGTCTCCGCGCAAGAAGTTTCTCCCACTCTGCCTGGCCCAAGTAGTAGCGCTCCGGAGGCGCTCCGCTGCTCTTCTCTCCTGCTTTTGCGTAAGCTTCCGCAAGACGCGCGCGAAACTTCTCCGCAACAGCCACGAGGCTTTCAGGCTCATCCTCGATGACGAGCGGCTCCGCGCTCAGCTCAAACAGGCTCGATTCCCTCGGCTCCCGGAGCACCTCTTGAAACTCCCAGCCCGGGAAAAAACCGGGGAGCGATTTCGCGTCTTCCCGCTCCGCCGCGCCGTCATCCACAGGAAGCGGGAGCGAATCCAGCCGCCGAGGATAGTCGGTGAGGGGCAGCAACGTCACCCGCTCAAGCGGTTGCGTGGAGCGCTGCGTGGCCGGGTCGAATTCGCGCAGCGATTCGAGCGTGTCGCCAAACAACTCCAGGCGCACCGGCCGCGCGGCTTCCGGGGAAAAAACGTCCACAATCCCGCCACGCACGGCGAACTGCCCGGGCATCTCGACGGTTTCCTCGCGTTCGTATCCCACGCTCGCAAGATGCGTCAGCAGATCTTCCTGGGACACATCTTCATCGCGCGCCATGGTTCGCGCCAGCCCGGAATAATAAGCCGGCTCGCGCAGGCGCAGCAGCGCCGCCGTCAGCGGTACCACCAGCACGTCGGCTTCGCCGCTCCCCAGACGCCAGAGCGAGACGGCCCGCGCCTGCGAGATTTCCGCATGGGGAGAACGGCCATCATAAGGCAGCACATCGTGCGCGGGCAGGATGGCCACGCGCTGGCCCGGCTTGCGCGTCATCGCCTGGAAAAAATACCGCACCGGTTCGGCGAACTGCTCCGCCCGCTGGTTTGACTCCACGAGAAAGATGACCGGCCGGCCCAGCGCCTCTGCAGCAAGCGCGCCAAGAAGAGCTTTGGCTGGGTCGGTGAGACCGGACAGGCGCGACTCGCGTGCGCCGGCGCGCAGCTCGGCAAACACTTGCTCCACCGCAGGACGATGCGACACACGCGCCAGAAGCTCAGCAAGAAGGGGAAGAATCATTTGCGAGGTTGGCAAACGCGTTCGATGAGCCCGGTGGTCGAGTAACCGGGCTCGAGCGGAATGGAGATGACGCGGCCGCCGGCGCCTTCGACTTCCTCGCGGCCAACCACCTCGTCCACGCCCCAGTCGCTGCCCTTTACGAGGACATCGGGCAGCACGCGCGCGATCAACTCGCGCGGCGTCGGCTCATCGAACACGGTGA
>Ga0073928_10008962_pt1 | contig 12341 bp, 14 predicted proteins | sample PaiPotPPA55metaG_FD_76969 | JGI IMG/M metagenome (GOLD analysis project Ga0073928, IMG submission 76969) | Iron sulfur acid spring bacterial and archeal communities from Banff, Canada, to study Microbial Dark Matter (Phase II) - Paint Pots PPA... ...
CGGGTTGTCCGGAAAGTGCTGAAGAAGCAGCCTGGCCCGCACACGCCCCGGCGTGGCGGAAATCCACGGCGGAAATCCGCTCACCCACTCATGATGCCGTGAGTTGGCGCGTGCCCGGAAGTGCGGTTCACGGGACGCTTACAACTTGTCACGGCCGGTTGGTCGAAAGGTACCGCTCTTCTGCGTCTAAGATCGGCGAAAGTGCCTCCTGTTCAACGACCGATACTTTGCCCCCGGCAATGAGCTCTCTGCACCGCCGCAATTCTGCCAAGGCCCGGTCTAGTTCGCCCAGGTGCCGGCATGCCCTCGCTATGAGCATGTGGGCAGTGGGATCTTCGGGCGACAGCCGAATGAGAAAATTGCCATACTCCTCGGCCAACCGCCAATCTGGCAGACGGTCGTCCATGATGACGCACCCGAAAAAATCCGGGATAGCGCAGACCCTTTGAAGAAGCTCCCTCTCTTTGTCCTCAGCCATCAGTTCCTCCACCACTTCTACGGGCAGCAGGCTCCGCGTGCGGTCCCTCCGGCCCTTCCCATCAAGGGCGGTAGCCGGCAGAACCCAGCCGACTCACGCAACATTCAATGTCCGGTTGAAGGTGTACCGGGTGAAAGTTGACCCCTATCCCGATGCAGGTGTTGTACTTTGCTTTGGCGGCAGCATAGCAGGCTTGCCTGTCCGGGCCTGGTGGATAGGCGCTTTCGCAATTGAGCAGGCGTTGGAAGTACTGCTGGTTACACCTGATCAACCTTTGGGTTGGCGTCTCCTTGAACGCATTTTCAATAGCCTGCACGAAAGCCGGCAGGTATGTGTAGGCCACGTAATCGTTCCCTTCCGTGCAGAGCCTCGAACCGCGTTCCGCGGTCAGTGCTGCACCAGGTCGAGGAGCCGGAGTCCTTCTTGCGCCCAGAGCCGCTCCGCGTTCGCTTGGCCGCGGGCCGACGTAAGATACCCCCCGCGCCCCCGGGAAGTACCCACCTCGTGAGATTACCTGGGTTACAACGAAGATAGCAACGAGACGATCTTCCCAGCCCATCGGCTGTTTCGAAGCGGCGACGAGGGCTTCGCAAGCGTCGGGGCCGATCGCAATTAGCGCGGCGGCCATGGGGTATGTGTCCTCGATCCTCTCTGAACTCTTCAACCACGGTGAGATACCGCCGTCGCGGTTAAGGCTGAGGTTCTTGATCAGGAAGGGAATCGCCTCCTTTGCGCGGAGCCTCGCAAACGCATCGGCCAAGCCGATATCTAGCTCATCCCGGTCGATTCCGGCGGGCGGCTTCTCAGCCCAGGACAGCAGGTGCGGCAAGCTGCTGGCGCCCGCCGCGGCCACGTGCGCGACCGCGCTGTCTCGCGTGCTGTCGTTGGCCAACCGGCGCGCCAGGTCCTCATTGCGTGTGACGTCGTCCGCGCAGGCTGCGAACACAATCGCGGTCGAGAGAAATAGCCCAGTGCGGAGCCGCGTGCTCCGGACGGTCAGCTTACTTAGAAGCTTCTTTAGAAGGGTGTAATGGCCCATTTATTGCCTCGTATGCTAAGTTCGAATCCCCAGTTAATGGAGCAGGACTGGAAGGTCCAGTAGTTATTCAAGGTGGAAGTAAAGCGGAAGGTTAGATTCGCCGAATAAAGTGGGCCCGCTGGTCCCTGGAATGTGGAGCCTGCGGGGAATTCCGAAAATGATGGTACATGCGTCGCCGCCTGCGCTACGCTGCTGAGGCCCAGCAGGATCCCCAGTCCGGTAGCCACGATTAGGCTGCTCAAACAATCGCATCCCACATCTCTCAGTGTAGGACAGGCGGCGTACAGTTAAATAGGCCGGGTCGTTACTGCCCAAACGAAACCATGCGGCCGGGCGGCACGAGGCGCCGCGCGATAAAGCCGCACTCCTGCCCGAAGTCGTACTCATCGAGGCGCGTGATCTCCGCGCAGGCGTCTGCCGAGAAATCGACTGCGGCCAGGTGCGAGTAAAAAGAGAGCGGTCCCTCAACGCCGGCGAATAAGAGTGCGCCGTCGGGAGTCCAGGAGCCGACTCCGTGGGTACTCCACCACCCAAGCAGCCGCCGCGTCTTCCGGGTCGCGATCACCGTCAGGTTTAGCTTACGACGTCCGTCAACGAAGGCCAAGGCTTCACCTGAGGGAGACAGGGACGGAAAGCGCCCCTCACCCTCAAGGAGAACCCTGCGCGATGGCAGGTCAACGACTGAAAAGCGGTCGGGCGATCCGGCCACGAGACGGTCGCCGTCGGCTGAGAATCGAAGGCGTTCGAGTTGGGCAAGGTTGAAGTGGGAGATAAGGTCGGTCACGTCGTACTCGATCTCACCCGTCGCCGGTCTCAACACGACCAGTCGACTAATGGGACCGGCGCCCACCACGACGGCAACGGCAAGACGCTCGGCGTTCGACGATATGGCCAGCCGCGCTCCGAACTGTCCCTTTAGTCTCAAGGTCCGGGCTGACTGGGGGTTGTCCGTGAAGTAGACCAAAACACCATCGGTGCTTGGAGGATAAACGTTGGAACCGTAGGGAAACCACGCCACCCACGCCCCGTCCGGCGCGACCGAGAGACGAACGGGGCGTTCGGGCAAAACAAGCTGTCCGGCGTCTGCGCCAATCACTCTTATGACCTCTGGCACCAGCGTGTCAATGACCACAAGATTGCCGTCTATAGCGGTTTGGTGCAGCCTTGCGAGGATGCCGGCTCGGGACGGGGTGCAAGCCAAGGTACCCGCTGCACCCGATAGCATGAGATCAAGGATGTGTCGGCGCGTCACCATTTCAGGGCATGCCTTCCTATGTCCCTATTGTCATTATCGCCGTATGGTAGACTCGGTTGCGAAGCTATGAAAGCCAGAATGGTTTCGATTTTGCTGGCCGCCTGCGCCGCGACCGCCGTGTTCGCACAACCTACTCCTTCGCCGGCGTTGCTGGTGCTCTCCAAGGGCGATCACACGCTCTCCATCGTGGATCCCACGACTTTGAAAGTAGTGGCGCGCATGCCTTCCGGGCCGGACCCGCACGAAGTGATCGCCTCCTCCGACGGCAAGCTCGCTTACATCTCGAATTACGGCGGCGGCTCGCTCAACACGATCACTATCGCCGATCTGGTGACGCAGAAGACGCTGCGCGCGTTCAGTCTCGGCGCGCTGCACGGGCCGCATGGCCTGGATTACGTGGGCGGCAAACTGTACTTCACCGCGGAGGCCAACAAGGTCATCGGCCGCTACGACCCGTCGACGGATCAGGTGGATTGGGTCATGGGCACTGGCCAGGATCGCACGCACATGGTCATCGTGCCGGCGGATCTGAAGCGGATCTTCACCACCAACGTCAGCTCGGCTACGGTGAGCATTCTGGAAAGCGGCCCGCCGCCTGCACCTCCGCGCCTGATTGGTAGCGTGTCCGTGGCGCAGAACGGGCCGCCGCGTCCCACAACCAACTGGACCCAAACCATTATCCCCGTGGGCCGTGGATCGGAAGGCTTCGATATCTCGCCAGATGGCCGCGAAATCTGGGTCGCTAACTCGGGCGATGGCACCATCTCGGTGATCGACTCGGCCGCTAAGAAAGTCGTCGCCACACTCGATGCCAATGTCTCCGGGGCCAATCGCCTGAAATTCACGCCGGACGGCAAGCTGGTGCTGGTCTCCTCGCTGCGCGGTCCCTCGCTCACGGTGCTCGATGCCGCCACGCATCACGAAGTGAAGCGCATTCCGGGCAGGGGCAGCGCCGGCATCCAAGTCGAACCCAACGGCGCGCGCGCGTTCGTCTCTTGCGGGCCGGAGAATTTCGTCGCGGTGGTGGACCTGAAGACGCTCGAGGTTACCGGCCACATCGACGCAGGTAAAGAGCCGGACGGCCTGGCTTGGGTCGTGCGCCCGTAACACGCGTTTGTACTAAGGGTTCTTGAACCTCTTAGTACGCCTGGGCATTGCCAAAGCGCGCCGGGACTGGCATTCTGTGAGTGTCGTGCCGGCTTTATCTAACGCGCATTTTCTGGAACGCGGCCTCTATTGGTCCACATTGGTCTACTTCGCGTTCGTATGTGTGGCGGCGGTTGCCAGTTTTCTGCTGGCGATCTTTGCCGGCCGCCTTACGACGGTTAAGGACGGCGAGTTGAAGCGCCTGCAACTGACTTCGGCCCAGTCCATCGCCACCGCGCATGCCCAAACCGCCCACTCAAAGCAGGAACAGACGCGGCTGGAGGCCGACATGGCCCACGCGCGGGCACATGGTGAGCGCCTGCACAAGCAGAACCTGGAATTGCAATTGGAGGTGGAACGGGAACGCATGGCGCGCCTGCGGCTGGAGGAACGTCTCGCACCGCGGCACATTCTGGCCGCCCAACGCTTCAAGCTGCGATCCGAGCTGGCGCCGTTTAAAGGGCAAGCGATATCCATCGTCACGCACCCCGGCGACCCGGAGCTCGCCACATTCGCCGGCGAGATCAAGGGCACGTTAGAACAGGCCGGCATAGTAGTCAGCATGACGCCGGCTTTGGTCTTCGGTAAGCCGCAACCGGGCCTCACACTGGAAGTCGGCGCGAACCGGACTCGATTCGCTACATCGCTGGCCAAGGCCCTGATGGATGCGGGCGTGTGCAGCGGTCCCGTTGCCGCTGCGGAATCGGACAACTCCGAGTTGCTGGAAATCACCGTCGGTCCCAAGCCATAAGCCTGCTGCTATCCTAAGCCTCGAATGCTGATACGGTTCGCCTGGCTGCTGCTCCCCGCGATCGCGGCCGCGCAGGGCGTGGTGGATGTAGATCACTCGCCGTATGCGAAGCTGCACAGCGTGCCGATCCGCGCGGTCAAAATGGGCGATGGCTTTTGGGCGGCGCGGCGGCAGGCGAACGTGGAGAAGAGCATCCCGACGATGCTCGCGGAGTTGGAGCAGCACGGCGTGGTCGACAACTTCCTGCGTCTGGAAGGCAAGAAGGACGTGGCGCGGCGCGGGCCGCTCTACACGGATTCCGACATCTACAAATGGATGGAAGCCGCGGCGTTTGTCTTGCAGTCGGGCGATTTGCCGAAGCTGCGCGCGGAGATTGACCGGCTCACCGATATCGTGCTTGCCGCGCAGGAGCCCAGCGGATATCTGAACACGTTCTGGTCCGGCGAGCGGGCGGCCAAGCGCTTCACGGAAATGCACCGCTCGCACGAGCTGTATTGCCTCGGGCATCTGCTGCAGGCGGGCATCGCGTACTACCGCGCCACGGGCAACCGCAAGCTGCTGGATGGCGGCATACGCTTCGCCAATTACATGGTCGAGAATTTCGGGCCGCAGAAACGCCCCGCGCTGACAGGACATCCGGAATTCGAGATGGCGATGGTAGAACTGTACCGGACTACTGGCGACCGCCGCTATCTGGATTTCGCGGGCTATCTGCTGAGCGGCGTGGAGCGCGAGCGGCTGCACCTCCAGGACGAGCAGTTGAGCTACATGTTCAGCGGCAAGCCGTTCACCTCGCGCACGGAGTTCGAGGGCCACGCGGTGCGGGCGATGTACGCGTCCTGCGGCGCGACGGATTACTACCTCGAGACCGGCGATCCGGCTTACCGAAAGACGCTCGAAACGCTGTGGCAGGATCTGGTGACGCGCAAGATGTACATCACCGGCGGGGTCGGCTCGCGCGCGGACGGCGAGGCGATCGGCGACGCTTACGAACTGCCCAACGCGCAGGCTTACGGGGAGAGCTGCGCGGCCATCGGCAACATGATGTGGAACTGGCGCATGCTGCTGGCGTCGGGCGAAGCGCGCTTCGCCGATGTGATCGAGCGCGCTCTGTACAACGGCATCAATTCCGGCATGTCCCTTTCGGGGACGCTCTACTGCTATCGGAATCCGCTGGAATCGGCGGGCGAGAAGATCCGCAACGAGTGGTACGACACGACGTGCTGCCCGCCGAATCTGGAGCGCGTGCTGGCTTCGCTGCCGGGGTATCTGTACGCCACCAGCGCGCAGGGCGTGTACGTGAGCCTGTTCCACAATTCGCGGCTGGATTGGCATCTGGAAGACGGCACGGCGATCAAGATCGCGCAGGAGACGGAGTATCCGTGGAAGGGCGCGGTGACGCTGGCGATTGATCCGGTGAAGGCGGCGGAGTTCAGCGTGTTCGTGCGGATTCCGGGCTGGGCGCGGGCAGCCGACGTTAAGGTGAAGCCTCCAAGATTCGCAACGCGGGATCCGCAGCGCAATCCGCCGCAGCCGGGGCAGTACTACGAGATCCATCGGCGCTGGTCGCCTGGCGATCGGGTCGAGATCGACTTCGGCGTGCAGCCGCGCATGATCCGCGCCAATCCGCTGGTGCGCGAGGATGCGGGTCGCGTGGCGGTGGAGCGCGGGCCGCTGGTATATTGCCTGGAGCAGCCGGATCAGCCCGGCTTCCAACTGTCCGACGCGTCGCTGCTGATGGATGGCTCCATGTTCGCCGGCGAGTTCGAGCGCGATGTGCTCGGCGGCGTGGTGGTGGTGCGGCATCGCGGCGTGGCGGTCGAGAAACCGCTCAGCGACGAGCCGCTCTACTCCGTTTTTCAGGAACGCGAGCGGCCGGGCCGGAACGTGGTGCTCACGTTCATCCCGTATTACGCCTGGGCGAATCGCGGACCGGCGGCGATGGAGGTCTGGGTGCCATTCGCCACGCCGTAGATTTCAGCCGCGGTGCGGAACGTGTTGGCGTGCGCGAGCGCGGTGCGGCTGACAGGCTCGGCGTAGCCGCCGCCCAGTGTCACGACCAACGGAATGCCATTCGATTTGGCCAGCGCCATCACGCGGCGGTCACGGTCGATGAGACCGGCGTGCGTGAGAGACAAGCGGCCGAGCTTATCGCCTTCGAGCGGATCGACGCCCGACTGATAGAAGACGATCTCCGGCGCGAACGCCACGACTTGCGGGAGCACGGCGTCGAGGGCGGCGAGATACTCCGCGTCGCCCGTGCCATCCGGCAGATCGACATCGATGCGGCTCTGCTGCTTGCGGAAAGGGAAATTGTGGCGGCCATGCAGCGAGAGGGTTAGCACGCCGGGGTCATCCTGGAAGATGAGTGCGGTGCCATCGCCCTGGTGCACGTCGAGATCGACGACGGCGGCGCGGCGGATGCGGCCTTGTGCGCGGAACCACTGGATCGCGACCGCGATATCGTTGAACACGCAGAAGCCGGAGCCTTCGCCGCGAAAGGCGTGATGCGTGCCGCCTGCCAGATTGCCTCCGAAGCCGGTGGCGAGCGCGTCGGTGGTTGCGCCCAGCGTGCCGCCCAACGAAGCCAGCGAGCGCCGTACCAGACCCTCAGACCAGGGAAAGCCGATGCGCCGCATTACGCGCGGATCGAGCGTGCCGGTCAGGAATCCGCGCACGTAGTCCGCATCGTGGGCGAGCTCGATCACCTCGCGCGCAGCGAACGGCGCGGCCTCCATGCGAAAGTACCCATCGGCGGCGAGCAGGTCGCGCAGGAGCGCGTACTTCGCCATCGGGAACTTATGGCCGGGTGGCAGCGGGATGGGGTGATGATCGCAATAGAACAGCCGTGGCACTGGCTTCAACTTAGCAGCCAGCGTGTACTTCGAGACACCGTGGCAGGGCAACTGCTGCACGGATGAGCAAGGAGAACTTTGAAATGATGTCGGAACAATCTCGCGGAACGGCGCGCGCGCTGGAGCCGACCGAAGGTCCATTGCTGGCCCTCGATCTTGGCGATCAAGTGGAGCAGCTTCGTCACGAACCGTATTGGCAGAGCGGCAGGAACTCGAAGACTGTGGTGCATTATTCCGATCTTCGTGTGGTGGTGACCGCCATCCAGGCGAAGACCAGCATCCAGGAGCACAAGTCGGCGGGGCGAATCATGATCCAGACCATTCAGGGCCACTTGCTGGCGCAGTCCGCAGGGAAGCGGTTCGACTTGCAGACGGGCGGCGTGCTGGTGCTGGACAGAGACACGCCGTACGAACTGACGGCGGTGGAGGACAGCGCGTTTGTGATGGTTGTCGCGTGGCCGTGTGAGGAGTGAGTCCGCGGAGGCGGCGACAAGAGTGTCGCCGCAGCAGGCAAGAGTGCCTGCGCCACGTCGTCACCTCCTCGAGAGGTCACGGATGAAGATGTCTTTGAAGCGCATGTTGGCTTGGCCGCCGGCGTGGAGCTGGAGCGCGATGGCGCCGTCGTCGACCTCGTTGTAGGGGTCGGTGAAGTCGATCACCTGGACGCCGTTCAGGCGGGCGCGATGGTGGTTGCCCTGGACACTGAGGACGTAGTCGTTCCACTCGGTGGGCTTGATGACGAATTCGTTCTCCGGCGAGGGCCAGACGATCCAGCCGCGGCGTGCGGTGTAGATGCCGCCCGTGTGGTGATTGATGGTGCGGTCGATCTCAAACTGATAGCCTTCGGCCACATCGGCGGTACCGGGCTTGAACGTGGTGCGATAGAAGACGCCGCTATTACCGTCGGTTTCACAGCGGAAACGTAGCGCCAGCTCGAAATCCTGGTAATGCTTTTCGGTCATCAGGTAGCCGTAATCCTTGCTGACGCCCACGCCGTGGATAGCGCCGTCCTCGACAGTCCATTGTTCGGCGCCAACCTTTAGCCAGCCGGTGAGGTCGCGACCGTTGAAGAGCGAGACCCATCCTTCGTGGGCGTCTTTAGGGCGCGGCTGCTGCGCGGCTGCGGCGGCGGCCAGCGCGACGGTCAGAATCAAGCTGCGCATGTTCATGCTCGGATTCCCCAAGCGCGCAGGGTAGCAGAAAGCGGGGCGGCGTGGCTACGATGTGAAATGCGTTTTTGTCGAAATTTGTCGAAAGCGGATTTTGGAAGAAACGAAGCCAATTTCATATAACTCCTTTGTGCTCAATGGGCGGTCGATTTTCCGAGGCAGCACCGCTTGAATTTCTTGCCGCTGCCACAGGGACAGAGCTGGTTGCGGCCGACCTTCGGGCCTGTGGGCGGCGGGGCGGGGGGCTGCGGCGCGGCGGATTTTGCGGGGACAGCAATTTCGCGATTTGTCGAAATTTGTCGAATTGGGGCGGCGGGAGCGGGGGGTGACGGGGGAGGGGCGGCGGCTTTTGGGTCCGCAGGCAGGGCGGCGGGGTGGGGCGAATCCCAGGCGAGGCGCACGAGGGGGTGGCGTAGAATTTGGAGGGCCACTTTGGCTTGCAGCGCTAGCGGGGTGGCGGGGTTGTCGAGGATGGTGCGGAGCTTGGCTATGGCGGAGTCGCTGGTTTCGAGGATTTGGTCTTGCAGGGTGAAGATGTAATGGGCGCGGGCATCCCCGACGAGCTGATCGAATTCCTTGATATTTTGGAGCCATTTATAAATGGTAGTGCGGTGGATGCCGGTGGATTGGGCGGCTTCAGCCACGGTGGCGCCCTGGGACAGGGCGAGGAAGACCTGCGCCTGAACGGGCGTCAGGGTGGAAGGGGGTTTTTGGTCCATGATTCTGCTCCGCCATGAAGGTAGCACGGCCGAGGAAGGGTTTGCGGCGGGGATGGGGTGGAGGTTGTTGAATTTAAAGGGGAATATTGGCGGGGGAGGGCGGTCACTGGGATTTTCAGGTTGGGGGTGCCGTCTGCGCCGGTGAAGATGCGCGGTTATCGACGTTTCTTGTAGAGGAGAGTAAAGAGGAATGCTTGCGCGATGTCCTCATTCCGTATGGCCTTCCACGCTTTGAAGGCGGCGGCGACGCCCTTGACCTTTGAGAGGACATCGGTGCGGGTCCAGTTGCTTGAGGAATCGTAGTCGGCGAGCTCGCGCTGCTCGTGCAGCCGGACGAAGGTGTTAACGACCAGATGGAGACTGCGCTTAACGGTTTCTTCCCGACTGGGCCTGCCCGGTTTCTTTGTCTTCTTGAATTCCTTGTTCAATTCGTCGCGCTTGTTGACGCAAATCGAGCGCATGTGCGTATGCTCGAACATGCGGGCAAGCTCAGCGCGATCGCCGGCTCTTCTCCAGTTGAGAACTGCTTCTGAAATCAGTAAATGAAACAAGGCGTAGTAAGCGGTGGATATGGCGCGACGCAAGCTGGCCTGCCTGGGGCGTTTGGGCTCGCGCTTGACCAGGTGCTGAGCCTGCTCCGGCAAGCCTTCTGGCAATCGTATGCGTTATTGCCAGGCGGCTTCGCGCAGTTGGGCTTGCTCGGATTCGCTGCGAAAGTTGAAGTACGCTTCGATGCCGAATCTCTCCAGAGGCTGGACGGTTTCCAGAATCTTTGTGGTTATCCGTTCGGCCGTTTTGTAAAGGCGGTCTGGTCTGCTGGCGCGGTCGGAAAGCAGCACGCGAAAGAAGATTGCCGCGGCACCTGTGGAGTCGGTGGTCAATGCGTACCGGATTCTTAGGACATCGGGCGCCAATGCGTTGGCAGCCTTCCGGATGGCTGTTTCGAGCTGGCGTTGGTTGACAATCCCGCTAGGCGCTATAGGCATTGGGAAATTCTCTTCTCCTCAAGGATAACGCGGGATGCGGGGCGGAGACAACTTCGCTGGATGGGTTCAGGTGGTTGTGGCGGCGGCAACCAGATCGATTGGTTCTACGGGGGATGAGCGGGTCCAAGGGGACCCGCGCAGGCCAGGCATCGGCGTTAAAATAACGCGCATTATTATGATGAGCCCAGCTACGCGACGGGGAGCGGCCCAGTTCGGCCGGGGCTTCCCACATCACCCTTCGGAACCCCAGCCTCAGTGATCACCTAAAATCCGGCCATACGTGATCACCTAAAATCCGGCCAATGGATGTCGGCCAACCATCCGGCCCTTTACCCCTTTCTTTTTCCAAACCAGTTGGCACTTTCTTGTTCTTCCTTGTCCTTGTGGTCCTTGCACTTACAGCCTTGCAAGGCGAACGCCCGCCGCGGGGAGGCAAACGGCCCGCGCAGCCCCAAATCGAGCCGTCTTTCGTTGGCCGGATTTTAGGTGATCACGTATGGCCGGATTGGGGTGATCACTGAGGCCCAGAGCGGCAGAAGTCCGATACGGCGACAAACCAGTAGGCGCTTTCGGTGAGCGGCTTTTCACGGGACAAACCGGGGCTCGCGCCCAATCCGTTGGTGCCCGGACGCAAGCCGACTTGTCGGGAGTAATCCGGTCAGGGGCGTTTTCTTCGAAGTCGACCCTCGGGACATGTGGGCGGTTACCGAGATTTCAGTCGACTCGCACTCGTGGGCTCGGCAAATTATCCGGGCCCCCGCACTGGCTTCTACAGTCCAATCGCCTTATTCCAGTCGGCAATGTACATGTAAACCCTTTGAAACTCACTCGGTAACAGCATTCGGTTGTGGGCGATGAAATTCCTGACTTTTTCGATTTCGTCCATCCTCTGCTTCAGCCAATGCTGAGTGGGTACTATGCTCTCAAACAGCTTCCAGTTCTCAACGATGATTGACGCAAGATGTCCGAAGTCCACGAACCCCAACAGGTCAGACTGCTCACCCTCTAACCATGAGTCACCGAAGGCAGTGTTCTGGCGGCTGGTGGCATATTCTTTGATCTTCGTCGGAAGCTTCTCAGCCCAGTCCACACCGACCTTCTCCTGAAGCGTTTCCCTTATCAGGTTGCGAATCTCGTTCTCGAAGCAGTGTAGCACTGCATAGAGCCGTGCCATCTCCAGGGCGTTGTTCCGACTCGAGACATTGAATGGCGAGAGCGCCTCCGAAAGGAGTCTCTCCTCAGCCTGACTAGCGTCGGCGCCGACCTGTATTCCAGCCGCTTGGAAGGCACTGGCCTCTGCTTCGAACATGAGACCACGGAAAAGAAAGTCGCGGACGTCTTGGCGTTGATTAGTCAAGCAGATGCTCCCTCAAGGATTTGAAGATGGCGTTGAATACCTCGACGTCCTTCGTGGCCGGCAGGTGAATTTCGATATTATAGTGAAACGTTGGACGCGGAGGAGAGGGCGAGCCGCCGGCGGCTTCTTCGTTCTTTCGTGGTAAAGGCGCTAGCGGTTCCCTCTCCGGTTCCTTTTCTGGCTTATCGTCTTTCTTGGGAGGCGTCGCCACGGATAAATCAGCCATTTCCAAAAGCGCGTAAAACGTGCTCGCCATGAGCTTCGCGGTGTTCGGAGAAGCGTTATGGACGCTCCGGAACTTCCCCTCTATTAACTTGCGGTCGGCCGGCGTTGGATTCGCCCTAATTGTGAACAGGTCGCTGTAGGCGGCGCGAAGCGCCGTGGCCATGACCTGCCTCGAGAGTGTTTCTGTATTCGCGGTACCGGTTGGTGGGCACTCCATCATCTGAGAGAAACCCAAGCGCCTTCAGCAAGGGTACAACGGCGCGAAAGTTCGTGGATGCGAAGCCCAAATCCTTTAAGTACTGCACGGTGAACTTTTCCGGTGCCTGCGCCTGCGCGAGGTGTTGGAACACGTCACCTAGCC
>Ga0073928_10008963_pt1 | contig 12341 bp, 9 predicted proteins | sample PaiPotPPA55metaG_FD_76969 | JGI IMG/M metagenome (GOLD analysis project Ga0073928, IMG submission 76969) | Iron sulfur acid spring bacterial and archeal communities from Banff, Canada, to study Microbial Dark Matter (Phase II) - Paint Pots PPA... ...
CTTCGCTTCGCAGGACAAATACTACAAGAGCGTACCCGAGCGCATGCTCGCCATCGCCGACGCCTTCAACGAAGAATATAACGAGCTCGCCGACGCCGGCTGCCCGGTGATCCAGATCGAGGAGCCGCAAATCCATCTGGCCGCCGCGCGCGGCATCCAGGACAAGGTGATCACCCCGGAATTGATGGTCGAAGTGTTCAACCGGACGGTGAAAGGGCTGCGCGCCAAGACCGAGGTCTGGGCGCATTCCTGCTGGGGCAATCCCTCGCAACAGCGCATGTTCGCCAAGGTGCAGAGCTACAAGCCATCGCTGGAGACTTACAATAAGGTGGATGCCGACGTGATCACCTTCGAATCCTCAAGCTCCGGCGGCATGGATATCGAAGCGATCGGCAAAACCATAACGGCTAAGAAGATCGCGATCGGCGTCATCGACCACCACACGCTGCAGGTGGAAAGCCCGGACGAAGTGGCGGCGCAAATCCGCACAGCGCTCAAGTACATTCCGCCGGAGCGGCTGGTGATTTCCTCGGATTGCGGCATGGGCCGTGAGGGCATGAGCCGCCGCCACGCGTTCTACAAGATGGTCTCGCTGGTGCTGGGCACCAACATGGTGCGCAAGGAATTAGGCTTGCCCGAAGCGCAATGTCTGGCCGCTGACGAGCGCTATTCGCTGGTGGTGCCGACGAAATAAATCATCCACCACGCCGACGATCGGAGCTAACATAGCCGGAACCTAAAAGCGTCTCCAACGGTTCCCTTTGCTGGGCGCGAACGCAAACCCGGCTGGGGCGCGGTGGCGGTAAGGCTGTGGAGCTCCTGTTCTCATCCTTATGGCTCGCGATCATGGCGTGGCTGATCGCGCGGGCCGTTACGCAGCGCGGGTATTTGCCCCGGCTTGAGCACGCGCCGCCGCCGTCCGGCGACGACGCCCCGCGCATCACCGTCGTCATTCCGGCGCGCGACGAAGAAACCAATATCGGGCATTGTCTGAAATCCGTGCTGGCGCAGGATTATCCGCAAAACCGCGTCAGCGTGCTTGTGGTCGACGATCACTCGGTCGATTCGACCGCGGCGATCGTTCGCAGTCTGAGCGAGAGGCACGCGCGGATCACGCTGATCAACAGTCCGCCGCTGCCCCCGCGCTGGGTCGGCAAATCCCATGCCTGCTGGATCGGAGCGCGCGCCGCGGCGCCAGCGACGCAGTGGCTGTGCTTCATCGATGCCGACGTGACGGTTGCGCGCGGTGCGCTGTCGAGCGCCGTGCATACCGCGCTGACGCAGCGCCTCGATCTTCTATCGCTGATGCCGCGCCAGGAGCTGAGAAGCTTCGCCGAACGGCTCATTTTGCCATGCGGGTTTATTCTGTTGTCGTTCCTTCAGGATCTGCGGCACTCCCAGGCGCGCTCCGGCAACGACGTCGCGGCGACCGGGCAGTTCATGCTGGTCCGCCGCGATGCTTACGAAGCGGTGGGTGGGCATGCCGCGGTGTGCACGGTGATCTGCGAGGATCTGGAATTCGCCAGGCGCCTGAAACAATCCGGGCGCGTGGTCCTGCTGATGGGCGGCGACAACCTGCTGTCGACGCGGATGTATACCGGATGGCTGACGCTGTGGCCGGGGCTTGCCAAGAATCTCGTCGATACGCTGGGCGGTCCGGCCGCGACGTTGGCTGTGGCGCTTGCCGCTCTGATATTGGCCTGGGCGGCGTTCATCGTCCCGCTGACCGATCTAGCAAGCTGGCTGTACGGCGCGCACAGCGCATTGCCGGCATTGCTGCTGGCGCTTGCCGGCTCCGGCGCGGCCATCGGCTTGCATCTGGCGGCCACGTTCTATTTCCGCATTCCCTTCTGGTACGGTCTGGTCTTTCCGCTCGGCTATACAGTGGGTGCGCTGATGGCTATCGATAGCGTACGTCGCCGCCTTAGCGGCCGGGTGAGCTGGAAGGGCCGGATTTATTCATGAAGGCTGGTCGCGGAAGAAGCGACGAGGACCGTACCATCGAGCGAGCCCGCGCTGCCGGGCCGCTCGACTCGGGGGAAGCGCGCGCGATCATGATCGGCGCGCTCGTCCTCACGATCTTTCTTTATTTCATCAAGCTGATTTTGCTGCCGTTCGTGCTGGCCGCCATCGTCGCCTATATTTTCACGCCGGGTTTGGACTGGGCGGCAAAGCGAACGGGTTGGCCACGCGTGCTTCTAGCGGTCGCCCTGTTCCTGCTCCTGTTCGGCATCACCATTCTGGTCTTCGCCTTGGCCGGGCAACGCCTCCTCGACGAGGGCCGGGCGATCGCCGCAGATCTGCAGGGCATGCTCGAGAACTTTACCCGCCAGGCGATCGGCGACGAACCGATTCACTTGTTCGGCTCCACACTGACCGCGCACGATATTTCCCAAGGTGCGATCGACCGGCTGCGCGACTGGTTCAGTCAAACGGATCAGCTCGGCCTCGTGACCGAGTACGGTCTGGCATTCATCATGGGCTCGTTTCTAACCATCGTGCTGCTGTTTTATTTTTTGGTCAGCGGCAGAGCGGTGGCGCGCGGGCTTTTCTGGATCGTGCCGCCGCATCGCCGTCCGTTGGTCGCCCGCATCTGGACGCGCCTCGATCCGGTGTTGATGCGCTATTTCATCGGCGTGCTCGCGCTGGTCGTCTATGCCACGATTGCGGCCTATATCGGCCTTGGCGTCATTCTCGGCATCCAGCACGCGGTCTTTTTGGCGCTGCTCACCGGGATCCTCGAGACGGTGCCGGTGATCGGCCCCACGGCGGCAGCCATCCTCGCCGGGCTGGTCTCGCTGCGCACGGCGACCGGCATCATCAACATCGTCGAATATGCCGCCTACGCGACCGCGCTGCGGCTGTCGATCGACCAGCTGGTCGGGCCGGTCGTGCTCGGCCGCGCCGCGCATGTGCACCCGGTCCTGATCATTTTCTGCTTCCTGGCAGGCGGTATTGTGCTTGGCATTCCCGGCGTCATCCTCGCCGTCCCGGTTGCATTGGTGGTCAAGAGCACGCTGGCGACGCTCTACGGCGACCTGCCCAAATAACGCGTTGCTGCGGCTACTTGCGTGGGACGTTTGGCTCTCGCAAGATTGGCTGAAATTCGGCTATATTGTGATGCCCGCCGGCAACTTTTACGCGGGCGGGGAGTTTGGGCCGACAGGTTGAGGAAGGCGGGAGACCCGCTACATGGCGGTGTGGGATTCCGCGGAACGGAAGCCGCGCTCACCGTACAGCCATCCGTGGCTGGCTGAGGTACTTTCCGCGTTTGACGTGCGGCAGCGCCGCCGTCAGGCGGTGTTCGAATATTCCCCCAATCCGGCTTGTATTTTCCGCCTCGATATCAGTCGCGCGCGACGGTTGCTCGTGCTGCGCGACGGCACGCGTGTCGGCGCGGGCGGGCGGGTGGCGCGGCTGCATTTTTGGAACGAGCAGATTCCGCAATTGCCCGAGGATGGCGCCACGATCGGCTGGGCGCGCCGCATGCAACGCGCCATCGCCATCTCGCTCTACGAGCTTGCCCGCCATCTAGCGGAGCAACCCGATCTCGCCGACGTCGCCATTGTCTGCGCCGACGTTCCCTCCGCCACCCGGTCGCAAAGCGGACAGCTGGCGCGCATCATGGCGCATTACGGGTTCGAGACGATTGCCGAGCCCGAGCATTTGCCGCTCGCCGAGCGCTTGTATCGCCTGGGCGAAAACATCCTGATTTCGCTGATCGTGCTTGCGCACAATGCCGGCGCACTGCGTCCCGACACGCTTTCGCGCGTGCGGGTGCCGATCTATTTGTCGCGCCGGGTTCTGGAAAGAGATTTTGCAGATTGGATGAGCCGGTGTTCGGAGCGTAAATTGTCATGACCATCGCCGAAAGTATCCCCGACGCAATTTCATTCGCTCGCTCGCTGGGCGACGTCTGTCTCGTCGTCGCCATCGTCGGCTGCGCCTTCACGCTGGTGGCGAGTGCCTGCGTCCTCGGCTTTCCCGTCGAAGATCCGGCCGAGCCCGCCGCCCAACTGCCGGTGACGGTGCTCAAACCCCTGCATGATGCGGAGCCGGGTCTCCGCGGGCGCCTTGCCGCGTTCTGCCGGCAGGACTATGGCGGCCCGGTTCAGGTCTTATGCGGCGCGCAGGACCGCGACTCGCGGGCCGTTGCCGTCGTCGGCTCGATGGACGCCGATCGCGCGGAGACGACGGTCGAATTGATCGTCGACCCACGCAGTCACGGCGTCAATCGCAAGGTATCGAACCTGATCAACATCATGCCGCGCGCGCGCCATGATACGCTGGTGCTTTCCGACAGCGACATCGTGGTTGGGCCGGATTATCTCCGCACCATCACCGCGCTGTTGGCGCCGTCGCGCGTCGGCGCAGTGACCTGTCTCTATTACGGCATCGGCGGCGAAGGATTATGGACGCGCTTCTCCGCGCTTGCCATCAACGCGCAATTCTTGCCGCAAGCGCTGATGGCGGTCAGCCTCGGCTTGGCGAAGCCGGTTTGCGGCGCCACGATCGCGCTGCGGCGATCGACGCTCGATCGAATCGGCGGTTTCGGGGCTTTCGCCGATACGCTCGCCGACGATCATGCGATCGGCGTTGCGGTCCGCGCCGAAGGCTATGATATCGTCACCGCGCCGTTCCTGGTCGGGCACAGCTGCTTTGAGGGAAGCCTGCATCAGCTTGTCCGGCAGCAAATCCGGGTCGCGCGCACCATCAAGAGCATTTTTCCGATCGCCTATGCCTGCACCGTCATCACCCACACGTGGCCGCTGGCGCTTCTTGGCCTGCTGCTCGGGAGCCCGGCCGCTTTGCTGGTTGTCGTCGCCGCGTTGCTTTCACGTGTGATGCTTTGCCGCTGCGTCGAATGGCGGTTTGCGTTGCCGCGGCAAGATTACTGGCTCATGCCGCTGCAGGATATCGTCGCCTTCGGCATCTATGTGACGAGCTATTTCGGGGCGACGGTGCATTGGCGGGGCGCCCATTACCGCGTCATGGCCGACGGCACTTTGCTCGAGGGCCAAGACCTAAGAGGATCGTCTTAACAGGATCGTCCTGAGAGGATCGTGATGCGCACGTTATGTCTGCAGGCCCCGTCCTTCGATGGTTTCGATGGCGGCGCCGGCTCACGCTATCAGGCCCGCCGCGAGATTCGTTCTTATTGGTATCCCACCTGGCTCGCGCAGGTCGCGGCCGTGGTGCCTAACAGCAAGCTCATCGACGCCATACCGCACCGGCTCACGCTCGCTGACGTGGTGCGCGAGGCGCCCCATTACGATCTCGCGGTGCTGCACACCTCGACGCCGTCCTTCGCCTCCGACGTTCGCGTCGTCGAAGCGCTCAAGGCGGCGAATCCGTCCCTGAAGGTGGGCTTTGTCGGCGCCAAGGTCGCGGTCGAGCCGCAGGCAAGCCTGGAAACTTCGCCGGCGATCGATTTCGTCGCCGGCAACGAGTTCGATTTCACCGTCAAGGAGGTCGCCGATGATCGCGATTGGAGCACCATCGCCGGATTGTCCTATCGCGATGCCGCGGGCGTGATGCGGCACAATCCGCCCCGCGCTATTCTGGAGAACATGGACGAACTGCCCTTCGTCACGCCGGTCTATAAGCGCGATCTGACGATCGAGAACTATTTCATCGGCTACCTCAAGCACCCCTACGTCTCGCTCTATGCCGGGCGGGGATGCAAATCGCGCTGCACCTTTTGCCTCTGGCCGCAGACAGTGGGCGGCCATCGCTACCGCACCCGCAGCGTCGGCAACGTGGTCGACGAGATTCGCTGGGCCAAGGCGGCGTTCCCGGACGTGAAGGAATTCTTTTTCGACGACGATACCTTCACCGACGACCGGCCGCGCACCGAAGCGATCGCGCGCGAGCTCGGCAAGCTCGGCGTCACCTGGTCGTGCAACGCCAAGGCAAACGTCCCGCGGGACACGCTCAAAGTGATGCGCGACAATGGCTTGCGGCTCCTCCTCGTCGGCTACGAGAGCGGCAACCAGCAAATCCTGCACAACATCAGAAAAGGCATGCGCATCGACGTGGCGCGGCGTTTTACCAAGGATTGCCACGAGCTCGGCATCACCATCCACGGCACTTTCATCCTCGGGCTCCCGGGCGAGAGCCGCGAGACCATCGAGGAGACCATCCGTTTCGCCACCGAGGTCAATCCGCACACCATCCAGGTGTCGCTCGCGGCTCCTTATCCCGGAACCGAGCTTTACCGCGAGGCGCTGGAGCACGGCTGGCTCGACGAAGCGCATGCCGAGCTCATCGACAATAGCGGGGTGCAAATGGCCCCGCTGCATTATCCGCATCTGGGCCACACCGAGATTTTCCAGTCGGTCGAGGAATTCTACCGGCGCTTCTATTTCCGGGCGCCGAAGATTGCGTCGATCATTGCGGAGATGGTACGCAGTCCGCAAATGATGATGCGGCGGCTGCGCGAAGGCGTCGAGTTCTTCTCCTTCCTGCGCGAACGCCGGGAGCTCGCGCACTGAATCGACTGATCATCACGGCGGACGATTTCGGTCTCAGCGAGCCGGTCAACGCCGCCATCGAAGAGGCGCACCGGCGCGGCATCTTGAGCGCTGCGAGCCTCATGGTCGGCGCTGCCGCGGCTGCCGATGCCGTCGCCCGCGCGCGGACGCTGCCGAACCTGCGCGTCGGGCTGCACATCGTGCTCACCGACGGCGAACCGGTCAGTGACCGCCGTGAAATTCCCGGCCTTCTCGGTGGCAACGGCACCTTCCGCAACGATCTTGCGCTTTATGGCGCGCAACTCGCCCTCGACCCGTCAGTGAAGCGGGAGATGGCGAAGGAAATCGCCGCCCAGTTCGAAGCCTATCGCACTACGGGATTGCCGCTCGACCACGTCGATGCGCACCGGCACTTCCAGCTCCATCCGGTCATTGCCTCCTCGATCATGAGTATCGGCCGGGCGTATGGAATGCGGGCGCTGCGTGTTCCGATCGAGCCTTGGCGAACTGTTGCCGAGATCGATCCGGGCACGCAGCGCCGCCTCGGTCGGATCGTCGCGCCCTGGGCCGCGTGCCTGCGGCGCCGTGTCCGCGCCGAAGGATTGGTCACCGCCGATGCGGTGTTCGGATTGGCGTGGTCGGGTGGCATGACGAAGGGTCGTGTTGCCGCGCTGCTCCGTCGGCTGCCCGCCGGCATCGTCGAAATCTACTTGCATCCCGCTACGAGGGACTCTTTCCTCGGTGCGGCGCCCGGCTATCGCTATGCCGAGGAATTCGCCGCGCTCTGCGATGCCGATTGCATCGCCGCCGTGCGGCAATCCGGCTATGCGGTCGGCGGCTATGCCGACGTGAGTAGCCCAGGTTGAGTAAAGGCAAACTCGAGAACGGGCCGATTGGCTTCAAAGCGAATCAGGTTTTTCGCTGCCGCTCAATCCGGATTACGTCCGCCGTTTCTTGTCCAAATAGCCCGCCGCGTCGAACCAGCGGATCGCGTCCTCAAGAGCGGCCCGGTAGGGCCGCGGCCGAAAGCCGAGGTCGCGTTGCGCCTTGGCGGCCGTGAAGAACATATGATGTTCCGCCATGCGGACACCGTCCAAGGTCGTGAATGGAGCGCGCCCCGTCAGCCGGGCGGTCGCCTCGGCAGCGTAAGCGAACGAAATCGCCGCGGCGCGGGGAATGCGCCATCGCGGCGGCGGGCGTCCTACAAGGCTTGCGATGTCAGCCAGCATATCGGCGAGCAGGACGTTTGCCCCGCCGAGAATATAACGTTCGCCGATGGTGCCGCGCTTGAGCGCCGCGAGGTGCCCGTCGGCGACGTCATCGACATGGACGAGATTGAGGCCGGTATCGAGGAAACCCGGCATCCGTCCGCGCGCCGCTTCGACGATGATGCGCCCGGTGGGCGTCGGCTTCACATCGCGCGGACCGATCGGCGTCGACGGATTGACGATGACCGCCGGGAGTTGTTCGTCGGCCACCATCGCCTCGACCAGGCGTTCGGCGGCGATCTTGCTGCGCTTGTAAGCGCCGATCCCCTGCTCGACCCTCAGCCCGATAGTTTCATCGGCGGGACTGCCGTCGTCGCGCAAGGCGATGGTGGCGACGCTTGAGGTATAGACGATACGCTCGACGCCGGCGTTTTTCGCCCCCTGCATCACGATGCGCGTGCCATCGACATTGGCGGCAAAAATCTCGTTCGGATCGGGTGCCCACAACCTATAGTCGGCGGCCACGTGAAACACGTGGCGGATGCCGGCCATCGCCGCCTGCACGGACTGGGCATTGCGCATATCGCCCTCGACGAACTCCAGACCGAGTTCCGCAAGGTGAAAGCGCGGGCTGCCCGGACGCACCAGTGCCCGCACGGCTATACCCTCGGCAACGAGCTTCCTCGCTACCGCCGACCCAACCAGTCCCGTGGCTCCGGTGATCAGGGTTTGTGCCAAATTGCCCATTCGATCTGTTTTTGCGCGAGGGAACCAAGCATTTCCACAGCTAGAAGGCTATTTCTTGCCGCGGTCGGCAGCCATGCAAACCCGTTTCAATTGCCGGTATTTGCTTTAAGAATGGCGTTGGAAATGTATTATGATAGACTTATGTCGAACTCGGTGATTTGCGGGAGATAAGCCGAGAACGTCTGCGAGGACGCGCTGTTTGGGGGCGTAGTCGAGGTTGGGCAACAGACGCAAGGGGCTGAGCTTTTAATGGCATCCCAATTGGATTTTGCCGGGGGAACTTTCGTTGACGGACTGGTAACTGAAGCGGACGACTCACTAAGGGTCGCCGATATTGCTGCCGTCGAAACACACCGTCGGCTTGTCATCGCTTTCGTGGGCCTGGCTTTCGAAGCGAAAATCGCCGCGGCACCGGGGGTGCAGGTGGTCTGCCGCACCGCCGGCAGTGAACTTGAGACGGTCGCCGATAGCGCCGTCCGGCAAGGCTACCGCGGCATGATCAGCTTCGGCGTTGCCGGCGGCCTCGCCTCGCATCTGCGCGCCGGGGACTGGGTCGTCGCTTCCTCAATTCGCGAGGAACAGACCGTCCGCCCGACGGATGCCGTGTGGTCGCGCAAGCTCCTCGGCATGATCGATGGCGCTATCCATGCGCCGATCGTCGGGGTCGATACGCCGATCGCCGAGCCGGCAAAAAAGCGCGAGCTGCACCGAACGACGGGCGCTGCCGTGGTCGACATGGAATCCCACGTCGTCGCTCGCGTCGCCGCCAAGCACAATCTCGCTTTTGCAGCGCTCCGCGTCGTCGTCGATCCCGCCCACCGCGCGGTTCCACCCGCCGCGCTCATCAACATGCGTCCGGACGGGCGGCCCAATGTTTCGGCAATGTTGCGCGACGTCGTCGCGCGACCCTCGCAGCTTTCACCGCTGGCACGCATCGCCGTCGATGCCTTCGCCGCGCGTGCCGCGATGAATCGCGTGCGGCGCGACCTCGGCCCGCATTTTGGGCTGATGGATCACGGTTGATCGGGTGCGGCGCCCGCTACGCAATGTCCTGAAGTAGATCGAACGCGCCGCCAAGCACGAGATCGAGGCGGCCGGTGCGCCATTTTCCGCTGGCATCGCGCACCAGCGGCGGCTGTTCGCGGTAGCGCCTCACCACGGTATTTGGCCGCTGCGCCTCATCGAGCGCCGTGAAGATGGCGCGGCGTGCTTTGGCCGCGCGAAAGTCGCCGAGCGGGACGACGGCGACCCGCACGCGCGCCGCAACCCGGCCCGGCGCGCCCTCCGACGGCTCGAAGACGTGAAGGCCCGCTTCCGATGCCAGAACGCGGTAGGCGCCGAAGCCGCTGACGAGCAATATCGGCGTGTCCGGGCCCTTTCCGTTAGCCGCCGCCGGACCTTCGCTGATATGCATGCGGCGTTTCTCGGCCCAAGCGCGATACATCGCCGTCAAGTTGCGGCACCAGGCCAGCGTCGCCTGCCGCTCGCCCGGCCCGTCGAAAACCGGGTCGATCGTCAATGCCAGCTCGATCGGTGCATTCTCGATCGCGTCTTTGATGCCCTCCCCGATGAGGTGCAGTTGCAGGGCGAAACGGCCGCTCAGCTCCGCCGAATAGCGCCGCGGTGACTGGCTGTATCGTGCGGCTCGTCCACGCAACGCACTCGCGGTTTCCGCTGCCGATTTGACGCGATCCATCAGCGCAAAGCGCGCCACGTGGCGAAGCGATCGGTCCGGCCCCAGAAATCGGACGACGCCATGTCGGCGATCAGCCGGTCTTTGAGATCGTTCCATTCGGCGGAGTTGAGCCGGTGCTCCATGGCCTCATATGCGGCTTGAAGCATTTGATATTCATCGGGGGTGCCCCGCGGAGCGAGGATCGCCGAAGCGAGCGCCGAATGTGCAATCGGCTCGGTGGCCGCGGCGAGAATCGCTGCATCCGCCAAGGCCGTATCCACATCCGCATCCGCATCCGGATCGACGAATTCGACCTGGATGCCTTCGCCGTCGCTGCGAACGAAAAGAAACTGATCGCCTTCCGGAAACCGCTTTTCGACAATGATCGCCGCCAGCGGAGCGACGACATACTGGTCGATGGCGCGTTTGAGCGGCCGCGCGCCCATTTCCGGAGAAAATCCCTTTTCGAGCAGAAACTCCAGCGCCGACGATTCCCACTCGATGGCCCAGGTGCGATCCTTCAATCCGCGCCGGTGCAGCAGGGCGGCGAGCTCCTTTTTGAGAATGCCGCGCATCAATTCCCGGGTGAGCGGGCGAAACACGATGACCTTGTCGAGCCTGTTCTGGAACTCCGGCCGATAGGTCTGCGCGATCGCGCGCATGCCCTGTTCCTTGCTGAACTCGTCTGCTTGCGGCGCAAATCCAAGTCCGAGGCTGCGATGACCGGTGGCGCCGAGGTTGGATGTCAGGATGATCAGGCAATGACGCAAATCGGCGACCTGGCCCATGGCGTCGGTGAGCCTTCCCTCGTCGAAGGCCTGCAGGAACAAATCCCAGATCATCGGATGGGACTTCTCGAATTCATCGAGCAGCACAACCGAAAACGGTTGCTTGCGCACGCGATTGATCAAGGAATCAGCATCGGCCGACGCGGAGAGGATTTTGCCGATCGACTCGTGCGTCTGGAACTCGCTCATGTCGAGCCGGATCATCCGCTCGACCGAACCGAACAGAAATTCGCTGGTCGCCTTCGCCAGCTCGGTCTTGCCAGTGCCGGTCGGCCCGGCAAACAGAAAGACACCGATCGGCTTGTTGGGATCGTTGAGGCCGGCCTTGAGCATGGCGATGCGTCCGACCGCCGCTTCGACGGCTTCCTCCTGGCCGATCACGCGGGCAGCAAAAAAATCGCGCACCGATTTGAGATCAAGCTGTTCCCTGGTGTCGAGAATCGAAACCGGCAGGCCGGAAAGCTGCGACAGCGTTTCCAGGATTTGCTGCGGACCGATCGCTTCGTCGGCGTCCTTGGCGCGGATCGCCGAGAGCTTGAGCATGAGAAGGGCGGAGCCCGGCAATCCGCTGCCGCCGAGATATTGGGCCGCCGTGTCGAGCGCCACCTTTGCGCTGTCGGCAAGGAAACGGATATTCGTTTTTTCGGCGAGGCCGGCGAGCACGTCCTGGGCGAGCATTAATGCCTCGTTTGCCGGCAACGGCTCGATCGTGATGGTCTCGAACAATCCGCGCAGCGATGGCTTGATCTGCATCAAGCGGGCGATCCCCTTCGGCGTCGCCTCGCCCCAGACCACCAAACGGCCGGCCGCGATCGCCGGCACGATCTGATCGAGCATCGTCGCGCTCTGGCCTTGATGGCGTCCGCTCATCGCCACCTGAACGATGTCGGGGATGTACCAAATCATCTTGTATCCGCGCGTCAACTCATCGACGACCTGGCGGATACGGCCTTCAAGTTGGCCGATATAGACCTGATCGGCCTGCAGATCGGCGCCGCTGGCTTCGAACACGCTCCAGTCCTCGTCGCGCAGGCGCTGCGCCAGCAAGCGAAGGAATGCGGACTTGCCGACCAGCGGTTCGCCGGCGACAAGCAATGAGCGCGTCGGTTTCTGGTTGAGCGTGGATTCGGCGAGCGCAAACGATGTCTGCCAGCCATCCGGCTCTATCAGCACATCGAGTCCGGCTTGATCGGTCCAAAAGCGGCCGACCGAATTCAATACCGTCGCCGCCGGCGCCGGCGTTGCCGATGGCACGCTGGGGCTGTCCAGCTCGTGGCTCAGCGCAGCCGCGAACGGGTGGGTGACAAGCCGTAGAAATCGGCGAAGAGTCTCGTGCGGCGAGGCATCGGGAGTGGCGCGCAGCGCCGGTCCGAACGTGGCGGCATCGCCGCGCTCGGCGCACCGCGCGAAATAGTCGCGAAAGATATTGGGCATCCAACGGCTGTCGATC
>Ga0073928_10008964_pt1 | contig 12339 bp, 7 predicted proteins | sample PaiPotPPA55metaG_FD_76969 | JGI IMG/M metagenome (GOLD analysis project Ga0073928, IMG submission 76969) | Iron sulfur acid spring bacterial and archeal communities from Banff, Canada, to study Microbial Dark Matter (Phase II) - Paint Pots PPA... ...
CACCAACACCATCAATCCAGAATATGGACGCAATTCGGGTGCGGTCGTCAACGCCGTAGTGAAGAGCGGAACCAACCAGTTTCATGGCGATGCGTTCGAGTTCTACCGCGACACTTTCCTCAACACGAGGAATTGGTTGACGCGTACGGTACCAGTGTTCCACCAAAATGTTTTCGGAGGAGTGATTGGAGGGCCGATCTGGAAAGAACACACCTTCGCGTTCTTCTCTTTCCAGGGGCGGAAGAACCGACAGCCGCAGCCGGGAGCGAACAGCCTATCGCCGGTCTTCAGCAACGCGCAGCGCGGCGGTGCTTTCGGAGATTTGGCAACGTCAAAGGGAACGTCTCCATTTCCATTGACCGGCGATAACGGAACGGTGTATCCCGCCGGCACACCGTACTCAACGATTTTTTCCGGGGGCACGATTCCGACTGCCGACTTTAACCCGATAGCGTCGAAGATTTTAAATACCTACATTCCGACTGCGAACTCCGGAGGCAACGAATTCGTCTTCAACCCACTCGAGACCCATACCGGGGATTACCAGGAAATCCTGCGCATCGATCACACCTTTACTGCGAGAGATTCCATCTGGGGTTCGATGTTTCTTGAGACGGATCCCTCGAGCGATGCCCTGCCGCTTCCGCTGGGCGCGCCAGCGACTACGTTCCCCGGTCTTGGTGAAATTGCCCAGAGGCACTATAAGCAATTCATCGCCGACTGGACGCATACAATTAATTCTTCCACTCTCAACGAATTCCGGGTCGGCTATACGCGCTTCAATTTTGTTACCGACCAGCCCGCCCAGCCGATTGCTCCTTCGTCGCTCGGCTTCAATATCAATTCTCAGATTACTTCTGGTCAGAGCCTGCCCCTGCTAAACATTCTGGGGACGTATCAGTTTCAAGTTGGATTCACCAGCAATGGGCCGCAGCCCCGCAAAGACCAGACTTACGAGATCACCGACAACTTTTCGAAAGTGATAGGCAAGCATGCGGTGAAAGCCGGCATCGACTTGCGTCGCTTTGACGTGTGGAATCCGTTTGCGGGCAACAATAACGGCACTTTCACCTTCAACGCGAAAGGGGCTTACACCACGGGAGATGCGGGAGCTGACTTTCTGCTGGGAGTCCCGGACAATTTCTCCCAAGGTTCCGGAGGACTAATCATAGGGCGGGCGTATGAGTACTACGCTTATGTGCAGGATCAATGGAAGATCAAATCCAACCTGACCCTGACCTTGGGAACTGGCTGGCAGGTGGACACTCCGCTCCATAGTCAGCAATTCGGCGGGAAAGATGTAACCTGCTTCCGTCCGGGCCAGCAATCGGCCACATTTCCTAACGCCGTGACGGGCATGCTCTATCCAGGCGATCGCGGCTGCGACAATACTGGCGGTCAGAAGGTTCCATACACGCATTTTGGACCCAGAGTCGGATTTGCCTGGTCGCCGGAGGCGGGCCGTTTGAGCGGCAACAGTGGCAAGCTTTCCATTCGAGGAGGCTGGGGTTTCTATTACAACCGCGCCGAGGAGGAAGGTATTCTTCAGAACTTAGGCACGCCTCCCTTTTCCATCACTTCGCATGGTGTTCAGGACGTGAGTGCCACGCTCAGCCCGAGCTTTGCTAATCCGTACGCCGATGTTGCCGGTGGCGGCACAAAGCCAAATCCATTCCCCTTCGTGCCTCCGACCGGTGGCTCTGCGCCCGCCTCCGACTGGACCAGCTTCGAGCCCTTGTCGCTGAACGTGTTCAGCCCCAACTACACCACGCCGGAGGCAATGAACTACAACCTGACTGTGCAACGGGCATTTTCTGGCAGCACCGTGTTCAGCATCGGCTATGTGGGGTCGCTGGGTCGACATTTGTTCAGGGCGATCGAAGGTAACCCGATTACACTGGCTGGCCAGCAAGCCTGTCTTGCGGATCCCACATGCAATCCCGCCACGGGCACAGGCTTTCTGTTTCAACATCAGCTTTACCCGACTCACTCACTCTATGACGGAAGTGTTTTCGGATCAGTGGGAACTCAATCCACCGATGGGAACTCCACCTATAACGCCCTGCAAGTCAGCGTGAATAAGAGCCTTTCTCATGGACTCGGTATGCTGGCTAACTTTACGTGGAGTCACGCCATCGACAACGGGTCTGGATTCGAAGATAGCGGTTTCCAGGTCCGTGCAGTGAATCCCTACCCACAGTTCGCCTATTTGAACAAGGCTGACTCATCCTATGACGCGAGAAAGCGCTTTGTGGCTGGGTTTACGTACCAGACTCCGAGTCTGCATAGAAGTCTGCTGAATATGCTGGCTGGAGGCTGGGAATTGAGCGGCATTGCCACTTTCCAGACTGGATTTCCGGTTGACATCTCGGATTCTGGCTTCACGTCGGCGACCTGCGACGTCTTTGTGTACTACGATTGCTGGGATGCGCCGCAGCAGATTGCTCCTCTCAAGACAGGCAATCCGCGAACGAATAGCTACGTTAATGCCTCTGGCGGGGTTGTCAGCCACGTCTTGTTCAATGGCCCCGCGACGTTTGCACCAGCGGTTCCCACGCTTGGCGGCCCAGCCTTGTTCGGTGTGCGCCGCAACAGCTTTCACGGTCCGGGCATTAACAACTGGGACATGGCGCTGGAGAAGAACATCTTCTTCCGTCCCGGCAACGAAAGGCAGTACCTGCAGTTGAGACTTGAAGGTTTCAATGTCTTCAATCACACGCAGTTCTGCAATACTGCAGGCCCGTTCCCTTGCGTCAATGACGATGTGCAATCAGCCAGCTTCGGGCAGGTCAGAAGTGTGAACCCAAGCAGGCTGGTGCAACTAGGGGCGAAGTTCTACTTCTAGTTCGATGGCTCGCGCGTTGTCGATTTGGGGGCTCGAAAGAGCCCCTGATTTTTTGCTCGGTGGCTTGATGCGCGCGACTTTCGCTTTCTTCTCCTCCAGCAGAATTTTCCGATGAATCACTTTTAAGATCGATCACTCGATCACTTCACGAAGATCCCGGGCTGCACTCCACGGGCTGGGAAACCGATCCCTTAAGTCGTTAGGAGAATTGTGCCCCTGATCGTCGCAAGCCGCAGCGGAAGACATTGGCGTCGGAGTTTGCGATTCTGAAATGCATCGTCATCTTGCGACGTATATTCCAAATACCATACACATTCTGACGATCCTCTACCAATTTAGGGATTGTTAAGTCAAACGTCGATACTAACTCGATGAAAACAAATTGTTTGTTTCCGGTTGTGTTTGGATCGTCAGTTGCACTAAGTGTTTGTTCAAAATGCCAAGGCTCGTTGGTTAAGACTCTAAAACGACCCGCACAAGACGGGTATAGGTCGACAGTAATAGATTGTTGAAGCGTCGGCACTTACAGGATTCAAGGGGTCTCAAGCATTTTACAAATCCATCGGATCGCGCAGTTTTCCCCCGGGAAACCGGCCAAGCGCTTGGATCCGATTCTGAGTCACGAAATTCAAGGAGGCAGGAAATGCGTTCTGGACGTTTTCCTATTGTTCTAACTTTGTTGTTTACGCTGTCCCTGGCGACCGCCCCAATGTTTGGCCAATCGCTGACCACGGGCAATATTACGGGGACGGTCTTCGATCCCAGTCACGCGGTAGTGTCCGGCGCACCGGTCACCTTGAAGGGACTGGACACGGGCTCAACGGCGTCCACGACGAGCAACTCCAATGGCGGCTACAGCTTCAGCTTGCTCAAACCAGGGCACTATGAGGTTACGGTGAAGCAACCCGGTTTTGCGGAAGTGCAGCAAACCGCGCAAGTCGAGGTGGGACAGACTTCCAATGTAGAGATCGACCTCTCGGTTGCAAAAGGCACCGAGACGGTCGAGGTGTCCGGGACCGCGCCGCTCATTAATACTGAACCGAGCAACAATACTGCGTTCACGCAGGAGGAAGTTGCGCAGTTGCCCAGCGCGGGCGGTGACATCACCAACATCGCCGATACAGCCCCTGGCGTCGTGATCAACTCGATGGGAGGTTACGGCAACTTCACCGCCAACGGTATGCCGGCCACGTCGAACCTGTTCACGATCAATGGCGAGAACGACATGGACCCTTATTTCAATATCAACAACTCCGGCGCCACCAACCTCACTCTAGGCCAGAACGAGGTTTCCGAAGCAACCGTAATTACCAATCCATACAGCGGCCAGTACGGCCAGTTGGCCGGTGCGCAAGTCACCTACGTTACGAAGTCCGGAACCAATAGGTTCCATGGCAACGCCCAGTACTGGTGGAATGGACGCTACCTGAATGCGAATGATTGGCTGAATAACAATGCGGGAGCGCCTCGGCCCTTCTCGAACGCAAACCAGTGGGCTAGTTCAGTTGGCGGACCGATTCTAAAGAACCGGACGTTCTTCTTCGTGGACTATGAGGGAATGCGTTTCATTCTGCCCAATAGCCCAGGCCTGGATATCCCTACTCCGGCATTCGCCGCAGCGGTGATCTCCAACATCAGCAACCCCAGTAGTCCCAACTATCAGCCGAACGAGGTTGCGGCCTTTCAGAGCATGTTCAACCTGTGGAAGGGCGCCAAGGGTGCGGGGGCCGCAGTGCCAGTTACTCCACAAGCTGGCGACTTCTGCAGCAGCTTGGTGTTTCCAAGCTTCGTAGGCTGGACCAGCGGTACTCCTTGCGACGCTACCTTCCGAGGGGCGACTAGCGCATTTGGTAAGGAATTTATCCTCGGAGCCAGGGTAGACCAGAAGTTGGGAAACAATGACAATGCGTTTTTCCGTTATAAGCTCGACCATGGTCTGCAGCCGACGACTCTCGATCCCGTGAACGCCAATTTTGATGCGATTTCGAACCAACCGGCCTGGGACGCTCAGGCCCAGGAGACGCACATTTTTGGTCCCTCCACAACTAACTCCTTCACCGCCGCAACCAGCCACTACGTGGCCCAGTTCCAGCAGAACCACCCTCTGGCAGCCAGTACCTTCCCGACCGGTGTCGTCGTTTCGGGGGGGTCTGTTAACTTCACTTCTTTCAATGGCATTTACGAATTCCCGCAAGGACGTAACGTCACCCAGTACCAGTTCATCGACGATATCTCGTTGACCCGCGGGGCGCACACCTTCAAGTTCGGCGCTAACTTCCGGCGTTACGATGTCAGCGACCACAACTTCTTTTTTAACTCTCCTGCCGTCTACTTTGGGTACAACAATAGTGGCCTTCAGGAGATGGCCAATGGACGTGCGTACCAGTATCGCCAGTCGCTCAACGAATCGAGCGACGTGCCCATCGGGCTCTGGGGAATTGGAGTTTACGCAGAGGATGACTGGAACGTCTCGCACAATCTGAAGCTGACACTGGCGCTGCGGCTCGAGCACAGCTCGAATCCGGTGTGCAATACAAACTGTCTGGCGAATTTCAAGGGCCCATGGTCGGGCTTGGCCTCGGTGCAGGCCGGCGGCGGCACCGCTTCCGGTGATGTGCCCTACAGCAGCGATATTGCCTACAACCAACATAATGCGTTTCAGGGCATCGACAAGATCAGTTTCTCGCCACGCGTCGGCTTCAGTTGGTCTCCTCGGGGTAACGACAAGACGGTTATCAGTGGCGGGATAGGAATTTTTTATGACACTACTGCGGCTGGCTTGCTGGACGACCTGCTGGGAAACCCTCCGGCTGCAGTTTCACTCCGTGTGAGGGGTAAGGCAGGGGTGGGTGTATTGCCATTTGATAACACATCTGCCGGCGCTCCCGCAACATTTTCAGCCTCTGCGGCGGCTTTCAATATCAACGAGAGCTATAACACGATCAAGACTAACTTGGCGGTGCTGGGCACAGCGTTCAACCCCCCGGCGTTTACCTCACTGGTGGGTACGATGCATACTCCGCAGTGGCAGGAATGGAACCTGTCGGTTCAGCAGCAGTTGAACCGCAGTTCGGTGTTATTGATCAACTATGTTGGGAACCATGGTATCCGTATTCCGTATACCAACGCCTGGGCGAATGCTTACGATCCTTACCAGATCTACCCCAACAACGTGGTTCCGTTTTCTCCTTATGAGAACAACTACGGTACCGTGACCCAAGTGCAAAGTGGCGCCATTTCCAACTATAACGGCTTGACCTTCAGTTTCAGGAAGCAGTTCACACACTGGGTTTCGGCTCACGCCAACTACACCTGGGCGCATAACATGGATGAAGTCTCCAACGGCGGCATTTTCACCTACGGAGACTCACTCCTGGGGCAAATCAACCCCGGTAGTCTTCGTGCTGCGAACTACGGCAATACGGATTACGACATTCGTCACAGCTTCAATTCCGACTTCGTTGTAAATCCGGAGTTTCATGTGAGCGGCGCCATGAAGTGGCTGGCAAACGGATGGCAGTTCTCAGGCAAATGGTTCTGGCGGTCTGGGTTGCCGTTCTCAGTGGTGGACAACAACTGGAACGGGGCAGTTCAGAATGGTGGATCAACCATTCTGGCTCAGCCTCTGGTAGGTGGCGTTGCGCCTGGGTTGGGGAATTGCGGTGGCGGAAACGCTACTGCAAATCCTGGAAACTCGACGACGGCACCCTGTCTGGACGGAAGCGTGTTCATACAGAGCGGATCCGCTTCGTTCAATGGATTTAACGCGTGGTCCCCGCAGAGGCGCAACCAATACCACGGCCCGCATTTCTTCGACATGGATTTGAACCTCTTCAAGAATTTCAATCTCGCGGAGAGGGCAAACTTTGCCATCGGAATTCAGGCCTTCAACGCACTAAACCATCCGAACTTCGGCAACCCTGATAACGGTTTCGGAGACCCGGGCTTCGGACAAATCTCGAGCATGGTTGGAGTCCCCACAAGTCCATACGGAAACTTCTTGGGATTCGACTCGTCTCCGCGCGTCGTCCAGCTCTCGGGCAAGGTTACGTTCTAGACCATCTCCGAGAACGAGTTGAATCTTAGCAAGGCCGGCCGAGAGGTCGGCCTTTTTTGTGGCCTGCAGCGCTCCCGCGATATAATTTCAGATATCAGTGATTACGACGTGGGCTTCTAGCGTCTGGAGTATTGGAGGGGGACTCTTATGATTCGAATTATCTCATTTGCCCTAGTGCTGTTCGCAACGTCTTTGTGCCGCATTGCGGCGCAAACCACTCCGCAATCAGCAACTCCGAACCCCATCGGGCACGGAGCCTTCCCTGTGAAGGTCACAAGGACACTAGACTCCAGCAAACTGAAGGAAGGCGATGCCATCGAGGTCGAGACGGCGGGGAGTTTTAAGCTACCGGACGGCACGCTGGTTCCAAAGGGATCGAAGTTAGCGGGACACGTTATGGCGGCGAAAGCCAGATCCAAAGGAGATTCCGAGTCGGAACTGACGGTTGTATTCGATAAGCTCAACGTCGTCAATGGCAAGCAGCTTTCCGTCAAGGGGGCTGTGCAGGGGGTATTTCCTCCGGCGGACCAGGTTGACCCTGGCCTGCCGGGCACTTCGTCCCATCAGGGAGGGGGGCTGCCGATGCCGGACTACAAGCCCACGACCGACATTAAGACCGGAGTGAATACCCAGTCCAACTCCGGTGTCCCAGCCTCAACGGATCCGAAGGCGGTAGGCGTTCATGGGTTCGACAATCTGGAACTGAAAGACGGTGTACTCACTTCGAATGGGAAGAACGTGAAGCTGGGTTCTGGCGTGCGCATGATCGTACGCGTCGACATCTTCGGCTAGGTCGATCCCGATTCTTCTTCACTTGAATAGAATGGTACGGCTCTCGCCGCGCCATTTCTGTTCAGAAATAAATCTCTCCACAAACTACTTCCCGAAGATTACCGTGCTGGAGAAGTGGGAACTTGCCGCCATATAAAACAGCAGCGGGACCGAAAGAAAAAAGTTTGTTCTCGAGGCCAGGAAGGCCTGGCGCGCCAAGGTGGCTGCGTTAGCCGGGGGAGTGCCGGCCAGCGTTCCGCGGATGATTTTCTTGTTGTTGGGCCAGATGATGCCCCAGACATTGAATAGCATCACGATGCCGAAGCCGCCGCCGACGCCGATGGAAATCACGTGGATGTCGTCCCCGCCCACGGGCGTGTAGTGCACGAACAGCCAGCCCGCGGCGTAAACCAGCACGGCGGTAATTACGCCGATGATGATTCCGCTGGACGGCATTTTCTTGATCACGAGAAAAAGAACGAACCAGACAGCGATCCAGAGCAGCAGGAAGAAACCGATGGTGGCGCCGGCATTGCCACCCTGGCGCTGAGCGTCCGGAGCGACGTAGAACTGCGACCAATACCAGAATCCTATAAACACTGTGATCAGCGCACTCCAGCGAAACCAATTCAGCGCAGGCAACGTCAGGTTCTGAAAGATCTTAGGTTTCATGCTGGCATCTACCTGCTTCATGAACGGTACGTTGACCAGGTTGAAAAAATACAGCAGGCCAACCCAGAGAATGCCCGCGATGAAATGGAACCAGCGCAGGATCAGTTGCGTGGCTTCCTTGCCGGTAATGGTGGGCATGACTGCCGCTGCCACTTCAACGAAATGGAGCATTCGATTCCTCCGACAACTTAGAAATGCGGATTGTAAAGCCCCGAATGTCCAGGGAACGACAGGCCGATCGGCGAGAACAGAAAGGTGGTTATGAATAGTAAAGACACTCGCGATCTGCAGGATGCTATCCTGCGGCGCCGTCGAGTCGAGGAAAGTCTGCACTTTGCCGCCGCTACTGTCAAGCCGCACGCATGGTCGCGGCAAGTTCCAGTTGAAAAGCAGCCAGGTTCGCCGTATGGTACTCACATCCGCTGGCTGGGCGTGATCTTCGGATTCACGATTCCCTGTCCGGCGAGTTGTCCCCCCTTGTTCCTGCGGGCAGCGGGAAGGCTTCCGGGAACTTGCTGTTGCTTTGAGCCTGCTCATGGGCGAAGTCGTGGGCGGGTAGTTGGCGGTTCGCAGTCTATACCTCAAGGAGATCGGCTATGGATAGCAATAAGCCGGCGCAGAACATTCAGGATTCCTTCCTAAACACGGCCCGTAAGGAGAGGCTCAGCATCACGATTTATTTGCTGAGTGGAGTAAAGTTAACGGGCCGCATCCGCTCTTTTGACAAGTACTCCGTAGTGTTGGAGGCGAACGGTCAGGAGCAACTCATCTTCAAGCACGCCATCTCCACCGTGGTGATGGGCCGGGTGTCGGCGACGCATGTCGCACACGTTCCGCATCCAGATAAGTCGGTGGGCGCAGGATCAGCGCCAGGGCCGGTGGCGGCGCCCAGCGCCTCGGGCACTGAGGGATAAAGATAAGGACAAGGACAAGGCGTTTTCAGTTTGGTACGTTCTCACATCAAGAAATCCCGCGGCACGGCGCGTACCGTCAGACGTGTGCCTCTGGGAACCGAAATCCTGCGCGAAGAACCGGAACCGGAGCGTGAGCGTGCGTTCCTGGTCGGGATCGACGTCCGCACGCGCGGGCGCAGCGGCGCGCAAGGAAAGGTCACGGCGCAGGCCGCCGTTGCGCGCGAAGCGGCCGCCAGGCAGCCGCAGGCTGCGTCGAACGGCAAGCCCCGCATTCCCGAGTTCGATGCGGACGAGTCAATTGCCGAGCTGCGCACGCTGGCAGAGAGCGCCGGAGCCGAAGTAGTTGGCGAGATGCTGCAGCGCCGCGACCGGCCCGATCCCGCGACCTTGATTGGCAAGGGCAAGCTCGAGGAAATTGCCGGAGCGGCCGCTTCGGCGAATGCCGACGTTCTTCTGTTCGACCACGATCTCAGTCCCTCCCAGCAGCGCAATATTGAGAAAATTATCCAGCGGCGAGTGATCGACCGCACGCAGTTGATCCTCGATATTTTTGCGCGGCACGCGCGCACCCGGGAAGGCCAGCTGCAGGTCGAGTTGGCGCAACTGCAATACATGATGCCGCGGCTGGCCGGCCACGGCGTGGAGATGTCGCAACTCGGCGGCGGCATCGGCACTCGCGGTCCCGGTGAAACAAAGCTGGAAACCGACCGCCGAAAAGTCGCGCGGCGCGTGCGGCACGTGGAACAACAACTGGAAAACGTTCGCCGCATTCGCCGCCAACAGCGGCAGCGGCGGGAGTCTGCGCCGAGCGCGACCGTAGCGCTGGTGGGATATACGAACGCGGGGAAGTCGACGCTGTTCAATGCGCTAACCCAGGCCAAGGTGCTGGAATCGCCGCGCATGTTTGCGACTCTCGATCCTACGATTCGCGGAGTGGAGTTGCCTTCAAAACGCAAGGTCCTGATGTCGGACACCGTGGGATTTATTCGCAACCTGCCGCACACCTTGGTCTCAGCGTTTCGCGCGACGCTGGAGGAAGTGCAGCGGGCATCGCTGATTCTGCACGTCTCCGATGCCAGCAACCGCCTTTCGGCCGAGCAGGACGCGCAGGTCGAAATTGTCCTGAAAGAACTGGAGGCGGAGAAAAAGCCGCGACTGCGGGTGATGAACAAAATCGATCTGCTCGACGAGGAAGTGGCGAAGTCGCTGCAGGCCGACGCGTCCCGCGAGGACTCGAACACGGTCTACGTTTCCGCCACTGAGGGCACTGGATTGAATCGCCTGCTGGCTCGCACCGACGCGATGATCGAAGAAGATCCCGTTAGCCGCGTGCATCTACGCGTCCCACAGAAAGAAGGGAAGATTCTGGCCATGCTCGAAGATAAGGCACGGATTTATTCGCGCGTTTATAAGGATGGAGCGGTGGAGTTGGAAGTGGAGGCGCCGGCGTCGGTGGTGCGCAAGGTGAGGGAGTGGGTGACGATCAAGAAATAAAATGGGCCGGCAACCAAGAAGCGGTGACATTCCTTGGCTATCGGCCCATTCGATCCTGAATTGGATCGGAGGTGATAGTTCAATGCTATGCCTCTTTTTGCCGAAGTCAAGACCTATGTGCAGAAATTTGCGATGGGGCCTGCGAACACTGACTTGATCGTATAAGCGACTTATTTTCATATAAATGCAGGGCGCCTCGTACATCCGTATCCTTTTGATACGCGAACGGCGAGGAGATATCTGCCGGCGAAATGCAATCTTCTTCGCGTTGACATAAATCCTCTCCGACGTTAGACTTAACAGTTTTCATAGCCCTCATTTTTCCGGTCTACATCAGCAGCACATGGACGAGACCCTTCGACAACTAGGCGAATTACTGCTCGGATCGGTGCCGACAGTGATTCTGCTGGCGTTGCTCTACGCGCTCTACACCACAATAGTGCACAAGCCATTGCAGCGGGTGCTGGCGGAGCGGCGGAGCAAGACGGAAGGCGCAGTGGAGAAATCGAGAGCCGACATCGCAGCAGCTGAGGCGCGTACGGCCGAGTACGAACAGAAATTGCGCGAAGCTCGGGCCGCGGTATTTCGCGCGCAGGAAGCGCGGCGGCAGGCGGTGTTGCAGGCTCGTGCCAACGCGCTGAATGAGGCGCGGCGCAAGGCGCAGGCCCAGGTGCAGGCCGCTAAGACGGACATCGAGAGCGATCGGGTTGCAGCGGAGAAGGGTTTGCCGGCCGATGCCGCTGCGCTGGCCCAGGAAATCATGCGGCGGGTGCTGCAGCCGGCAGGAGCGGCTCATTGATAGTCTCAACCAAGATAGTCTCAACTAAGATAGTCTCAACTAAGATAGTCTCAACCAAATTTGCGACAAGAATCGGCCGCAGGATTTTTCTTGTAGTGCTGATGGTGAGCTGCCTCGGCTTCAGTCCGCTTCGCGCGCAGGAACAACCCGCGAGTCCAGAGCAAAAACAATCCGCTTCTCCTGAGCGAAAAGAGTCGCCGAGTAAGGATTCGAAGCGGCAAAGTTACGGGCCGGGCCGGCAGTTGGCGCATGAGAGCAACGAAGCCGCCGGCGAAGGCGCAGATGAGATGGCCGAGTTCAAGCAGTCGGCTTCGGTGCGAGCGATTGCCCGACTCACGGGATTGAATCTGCAGCAGTCTTACTGGCTGAGCGTTGTGCTGAACTTTGTTGTCATTGCAGCGGCGATTGTCTGGGCTGGGCGCAAATATTTGCCGGGAATGTTTCGCGAGCGGAGCACCGCCATTCAGAAGGCCATGCAGGAAGCGCAAATTGCCAGCCAGGAGGCGCGGCGCCGGCTCGCCGAGATTGAGTCGCGACTCATGAAGCTGGATGGCGAAATTGGCATGATGCGCGATGCCGCCGAAAAAGAAGGGATGGCGGAAGAAGCCCGCATCCAAGCCGCGGCCGAAGAGGATGCACGCAAGATTGTGGCCTCAGCGGAGCAGGAAATTGCGGCGGCGGTGAAGGCTGCGCGGCGTCAACTCACGGCCTATGCAGCCGACCTGGCGGTAGCACTGGCCCGGAAACAGATTCACGTGGATGCCGCCACCGATCAGGCTCTGGTGCG
>Ga0073928_10008965_pt1 | contig 12338 bp, 12 predicted proteins | sample PaiPotPPA55metaG_FD_76969 | JGI IMG/M metagenome (GOLD analysis project Ga0073928, IMG submission 76969) | Iron sulfur acid spring bacterial and archeal communities from Banff, Canada, to study Microbial Dark Matter (Phase II) - Paint Pots PPA... ...
CGCCGCGCATCCCATTCCCTCTCGACCGGAGCAAGTCAGATGCAGAAAATCACCGCTGCACCGAATCACATCCGAAACGCATCGTAAATCGACTATTTCAGCAACCTGCTAGTGCCGAGTCGGCGCAGGGACCCGATGCATCACCGGGTCCGCGCCACCGCGCCTAATACGACTCCCGCTACCCGGCACGCCTGCCGGTCGCCACCCGCGCTCCGCATTCGCCGCGCCAGCTGATCTCGGCCTTGTCGCCGGACAATTTGCCGGTGAAGCGCCGAGTGTCCCACTCGGCAGTCAGAGTACCGTCAGCCTGAACGGCTCCGATAAGGGGAGCGGCACTGGGGCCGCCGTCGCCCGGCTCGAATCCCTCTCCATAGCGGCGATGCTGCAAGCTACCACTCACATGATTGTCCTTGACCGTGAAGGGAATGCGCAGTGCCTCGCACCCGCTGGCTTCCTGCGCCGGTTGACTCTGGTCGGTCGCCGGCGCGTCGACGTACCAGTTCCCGTCATAAGGTCCAGCGGCATGCGCCGGAAGCACACCAGCTGCAAGTGCCACAACAGCGACCGACATCGACGTGAATCTCCAGACCATAGTGGCACTCCTGTTGCTCAGTGAATTGAAGCATCCATCTACCCGGAAAGGGATCCACCGTATTGACCGGTCGTGCTCCGGACGAGCTCATTCTTGCCGCGATCTCCGCTACAAGAGGATCTGACGGAAACGAACAGATGCGCCGGAACGCCGAGCACGTGCTTACGGTCAGGTCAAGCTTCGACGGTAGTCAGTGGGCGTTTGTCCCGTGAGTTTGTGAAAGGCCGCCGTGAACGCGCCCGGCTCGCTGAATCCGAGTTCGACGGCGATGCTGGTCACGGAGCGCGCGGGCTGGGCCAGGAGCGTCTTCGCCCGCTCGACCCGGCGATTCAGGTGATAGCGATGCGGCGGTATGCCGAACGATCGCTTGAACGCTCGAGAGAAATGGAATGGGCTGAGCCGGGCAAGGCCCGCGAGCGTCGTCAGCGCGAGCTGCTCGGCCAGGTTCTCCTCGACGTACTCCGCGACAGTTCTACGCTGCCAGCCTGCAAGACCACCCCGCGCCGGGCGGTCAGCCAACGTCATACCGTGATTGAGCCGCATAAGCTCATAGGCCAGCACGGCACCGAGCGCTTCCGCGTAGAGCCGGCTGGAGGACCCACCAAGCTCGATCAGCGCCTTGAGCTTGAGGACGGTCTCCCAGAGAACTTGATTGTCGAAGAAGAGTCGCGGCGCGAGCGCTACCTGGTCAACGTGCAGATCGGGATCGACAAGAGTCCCCGCCGGGTCGATGTACAAGTAAGTCGCACGGCCCAGAGCACGAGGGTGCTGCGTCTCACGGAAGCTGTGGCCCGCCGGCACGAATGTCAGCTTTTGGCTGAAGTCGTGCAACGTCGACCGGGGCAAGCCGCGGACGATCGTCTCTCCCTCGCGCCGGACCGCTCGCTCATAGGCGACGAGCAGATGGAAGGGCGCCTGAAACGCAACCTCGAAGGGTTCGTGCGTGATGATCCGGACGACTTCGCCTGCCAGGCCGCTCCAGGCCGCTGCTTGCCGCCTGACGCCGCCATCGGGGCGTATATCAACGCTCGGACGCAGCGCCTCGGTGGCCGGCCAGGCGGTATGGGCGGTTGCCGAAGCTGGGCCGGACCATCCTTCGGGCGCGGCTTTGACGGGAAAGGGGATGATACCGGCGGTTGGTCCGGAACGCCCGACTTGGACGGCGGTCACCCTTGTGGCGGGGCTGCTCATGGCACGTCACTTCCCTTGATCATGCGATCAGTGGAATGTGCGGCCATCGCTTCCTGAAATCCTTGGCGCGGCGCTTAATATCCCTGAAATCATCTGGGCGCGGCGGATATGCTCTGGATTTTGCCGGTGCAAGCCCTCCGGAGAGGGCTCCCCCTCGTGGATCCTCGCGCGGTTCGGGTTGTGCCGTCGAGGTCGTCGGCTCGGCTCGCTTTCAGCAAGAACCCGATAGAACCGCAAATGGCGGACGAGCATCCACATGCTCGCAGAGCTACATCGATACGCGTTGCCATGGTCGAGCACGGAGAGATCTTTTTGCGAGACCAGCCTGCGCCAGGGCCACCGTGCCCCCCCGGTGGATCATGAAGCCCAGCTCGCTTCGGCGTAGGGACCTGGGACCGGCCGCGAAAGCTGCCGGTCCCAGCTTTTAACCGGGACGGTGGGCCCGGGTGCCTTCGACACGAGAGAGCGGTTTTCGGCAGGAACGTCACATGCACGAGCATACCACCGGATTTCACTCCCTTGCCGCGAACGAGCAGAGCAAGGGAGAAACTCCGCCGGAACAAGTCCGGATCGGGTTCGTTGGATTGGGGCGGATGGGCAGTGCAATGGCGGCCAATCTCGCCGCCGAAGGCTATCATGTGATAGCCTGCTTGCGGCGGGCTCGGCCTCCGGCCGAGATCGCGGCACTGGCCGTCGAACCGGTCGCCGAGATCGCGGCCCTCGCCGATTGCTCCATCGTCATCAGCATGCTGCCGGACGACAGAGCCGTGCGCGAGGTCGTCCTCGGAAGCGAGGCAAAACTCGGGCGCAATGGGCTGGGCGCCGTGCTCGCCCGCGGCGCGATCCATTTATCCATGAGCACCATCAGCCCGGCGACCGCTGCCGAGCTCGCGGCCGCGCATCGAAGTAGCGGGCAAGGCTACGTTGCTGCTCCGGTCTTCGGCAATCCCGACGCCGCGCGGGCCCGCCAGCTGTTCATCATCGCGGCGGGCGACACCGCAGACGTCGTGCAGTGCCGCCGGCTCTTCAGCATCCTTGGCCAGAAGACATTCGTTGTCGGGCCAAATCCAACTGCAGCAAATCTGGTGAAACTCGCCGGCAACGTCCTTACGGCAGCGACTCTGGAGATGCTGGGCGAGGTATTTGCCCTCGTGCGCAAAGGCGGCATCGAGCCCGGAGATTTTCTCGATATCTTGACGAATACGCTCTTCGAGAGCCGCGTGCATAAGATCTATGGCGGCAAGATGGTGGCGCAGCAATACGCGCCCGGCTTCGCCTTGCCATTGGCGCTCAAGGACGTGGATCTCGCGCTCGCCGAGGCCGAAGCATCCGGAGTTCCGATGCCAGTCGCGAGCCTGGTGCGTGATCGGCTCGTCGCCGCCAAAGCTCGCGGTTACGGTGAATTCGACTGGTCCGTTCTTGGGCTCGTCGCTGCGCTCGAGGCCGGCCTCACGTCGGCCTCGATTGAAAAAGGAGAATCAGCATGACAATACGGTTTACCGATTTGACGGTAGCGGTTGCGCTCGCCGCCAGCCTTGTCGCCTGCGATACGGCGCCACTGCCGCAGAGCGCCACCTTGGCGCAGAACACGACGCCCGATGTGCGTATGGACGTCGTTCGCACACCTGACAGCTGCCCGCTTTCCGACGACGGCGGCTTCGGCGCTGACGTTCGTCATTTTGGCAACACGACGCCTTGGTCGGAAAACCCGTTCCTCAATCCGTGCTGGCCGAACTGACGGAGCTGGCGATGATGCCGAAGAGCGCCGTTCGACGGCTTCTCATCCGCCTCGACCGCATCGCCGGAGAGATGAACGAGTGCCTTCTCGTCCTGGCGATCAGTCTGGGCTGCTTCTATCTGAGCGTTGCGGCGATCCTCAACATGCCGCAGCTTCAGGTCGGGCCGGAGGAGACGATCGTCGCTCCTGTCGCAGAGGGTGCCTCGGCATACTTGCTCGGGCCGGAGTGACGGCGCCGCCCTTTGCCGCACGCCGATGACCCCATGCGACGAGCCTCTCGGCGTCAAGGCGCTCGCCGCATCACTTGATACGCCACGGATATGCTCCTTCCGGCTCGTCGCGAGGATCCTCGCCCGGGTTCAGCGATGTCGGGCCGTTGTCATACGCCGCATCTATGTCCTCTGAAATGCCGCGCTGCGGCGAACAGTCGATGGCATCACCGGCGCAGGCCGCGAGGACTGCCGTTGCGCCGACGATAAGAGACATCCGAAGCCACCTGATCATCACGTTCTCCTGCAAGGCGACTGTGCGGCTCGTTCGCATTCGTTCGCTGTGAGGCACGGCACCCATTAGCGCTTCTATAGGCGACGCCCAGACTGCGATTGTGTCCGCCCAGCCTTCCCGACCACAGCCAAAGGGTATGCGACCCAGTTGGGATCCTCCCGCAAGCGGCTGACCAGAAAATCGATGAAGGTGCGCGCCTTTGCCGAGAGATGTCGGTTGGACGCATAGACCGCCTGGATGACCGCCTCGTTTGTCCGGAATTCCGGCAAGAGCTGGATCAGGTTCCCCGCCCGGAGGTCGTCGGCGATGATCACCGCAGGCAGCAGTCCAATGCCGTGGCCGGAGAGTGCGGCCATGCGCAACGCTTCCACGCTGTTGGTGCGGAAGTTTCCGGTCGCGGTGATGTTGTGCTCGCCATCCGCTCCGATAAAGCGCCATCCGCTATCGGGAAAGGAATTAAGCGACAGAAGGCAGTTGTGCCCATCCAGATCAGCCGGTCCGGTGGGAGCGTCGTGTTCGGCAAGATAAGCCGGCGACGCGCACAGCACCAACCGACCGAGCCCGATGCGGCGCGCGATCAAGCTCGAATCGGGCAGCGGACCGGCACGAAGCGCCAGATCGAATCCTTCTTCCACAAGGTCGACCATGCGATCGGTCATGACCAGATCGAAGGCGACTTCCGGATAGAGCTTGACGTATTCGGCAATAAGAGGGGCAACCAGCCGCGCGAGCGTCACCGATGTATTCAATCGCAAGGTGCCGCGGGGCGTCACCTGGAGTGCGCTGGCAATGCTTTCGGCCTCGTCGACCTCGGCGAGGATCCGAGTGCAGTGCTCGTAGAACGTCCGGCCGGCCTCGGTCAGGTTGACCTTTCTCGTGGTGCGACTGAGCAATTGGATGCCGAGCCGCTCCTCGAGCGAATTGATATGGCTGGTGATCATCGCTGGCGACACCTTGAGGTGCTTCGCCGCCCCCTTGAAGGTGCCGCTGTTCACGACTCCCACAAGCGCTCGCATATCCATCATGCGGTCCATGCCAACCTCGTGACGTTGTAGGCGCGGCACAAACGAGAGCGAACCGCTTGTCGCGCAGAGGATCGAGCCACCCGGCGTTGTACGTCAACAACGCACGCTTTTCGGGTGATGCGTCCATTTACTGCCAGCTACGGAGGTTTGTTTGGCGGATCTTGCTTGGTCTAAGCGCGAACTGCTGCAAAAGCGCGAGCGACCGTTGGATATTCCGCCAATCGATTGCCGCGATCGGGATTTGCGAACGGACCGTTCATCGAATCGGCGATTTTCTCGCACTGCTCGATTGCCATGTTAGTGGCGGCGAGTACGGCGGCACGTGCCGCGGGGAATCGCCGAAACCAAGGAGATCATGCCATGAGCCGAGTTTTCCTCAGAAACGCCTTCGCCGCAGCGCTAGGTCTTTCGCTCTTATCTGCCGCTGCCCCGATCGCCTTTGCAGACAGCCCGGGATATTTGTTCCGTGATTTTGCGGCGCATTCTTCGGCCAGCGTCCATGGCGATGCCGCTCGCACGTCAAGGGCCGGCGGCGACAAGGCCCCGCCGTCAGTGTCACCACGCATGACGTCGTCTTCGTCGCCTTGAGGCTGTGGGGCGATGACCGCAATCCGTGGACCACGGTCGCAAGATCGAACAAGCCGCCGGCGCATCCGGTCCATATGTCAAAGGACACGGAGTGCAGGCGACGGGCGCGCGAGCAACAAGGAGGCTTCGATGGTCGGCAAGATCGGTTTGGCGCACCAGGCGCGCGGCCTTGCGCTCGCCGCAACGGCAGCGCTGCTGCTGACGAGCGGCGCCGCCCTTGCGCAGCTCACCGGCATGAACGGCGGATTGCCATCGCTCGGCGTGCCCAGCAATGCGGCGCCGGCCGTTGGCGGCACGGGGATTCCGTTCGGCACCACCGAATTGGGCGTCGGCGGCTTGAGCCCTATGCCCCTCGGCGCCACTTCCGGTCTCGCCCCCTCCAGCTCAAGCATCACCGGCATGGGCTCAGTTGGCCTCGGCGCAACCGGCACGACGACGCCGGGCATCGCCGGATCGACGTCTTCCCTCGGGAGCGGGCTCAGTCCCGGCGTGATGCCGCCGACGGCGCTATCGCCGGGGGCGGCGACACAGACATCCGGTGTAACGAATTACGGTGTTGGGGGTATGCAGCGTCTGCCCGGATCGGCGCCAGGCACGGGCACCTTGCGCTGAACCAGTTCGAGCTCGCGGAGGGGGAGATGCCAGTGCGCCGCAGGACAGCGATCGTCTCATCCCTTCTGGTTGTCGCCGCTCTGGCGACAGGCGGCGTTGTTGCGCTCAAGCACAGCTCTGGCACCGCTCCCGCGGCGCCATCCGCCGCTGCGCCCGCCGCCGTGCCGGTGGTGGCCGAGACGGTGAAGAGCGGAGAAGTCCCGATCTATCTCAGCGGCATCGGCTTCGTTCAGGCGTACAACACGGTGGTCTTGCATAGTCAGATCCAAGGACAGCTTACCCAGATCGCCTTCACCGAGGGACAAACCGTGCATCCCGGCGATCTGCTGGCGCAGATCGACCCGCGCCCCTACCAGGCGCAGCTCGACCAGGCGACGGCGAACCGTGATCGCGATCAGGCGCAGCTCGCCAACGCGCAGGCCAATCTCCAGCGCTACGTGCCGCTCTTGGCGAAGGGATTCGCCACGCCGCAGCTGGTCGACACGCAGAAAGCCCAGGTGGCTCAGGTCGCCGCCGCCGTCAAGTCGGACGAGGCCATCATCGAGAGTGCGCAGCTGCAGCTCGGCTACACGCGCATTACCGCGCCGATCGATGGCGTGACCGGAATCCAACAGCTCGATGTCGGCAACATCATTCACCCGACCGATCCCAACGGCTTGGTCGTGGTTACCCAACTCCAGCCGATCTCGGTGATCTTCACCCTGCCCGAGGCGTATCTGCCGCAGATCCAGCAGCAGATGGCCAAGGGAGCGCTCACGGTCCTCGCCTACAGCCAGGACGACAAGATCAAGCTCGACCAGGGAACGCTCAAGCTCGTGGACAACGAGATCATCCAGACCAGCGGCTCCGTACGGCTCAAGGCCGACTTTCCCAATCCCGCCAACCGGCTCTGGCCGGGCGAACTCGTCAACATGCGGCTGCTGCTCGAAACGCGGCCCGACGGGCTGACGGTCGCCGCGCCCGTCGTACAGCGCGGTCCGCAGGGCACCTATGCGTATGTCATCAAGCCCGACGACACGATCGAGAGCCGCGCCGTTACGGTCGCGCAGGTCGCCAACGGCCAGGCCCTCATCGATTCCGGGCTCAAGCCGGGCGAGCAGGTCGTCGTCGACGGCCAGTCGAAGCTCCAACCCGGCAGTCACGTCACGGTCCTGCACGGCAAGGCGGCGCAGGAAGCGGCCAGCCAGAGCGCGCAGCAAGCGGACATCCCGTGAACATTTCCGCGCCTTTCATCAACCGGCCGATCGCGACCGTGCTGCTGATGCTCGGCCTCTTGTTGTGCGGGCTGGTGACCTACCGCCTGCTGCCGGTGGCGGCCTTGCCGAATGTCAACTACCCGACGATCGCCGTGACGGCCCAGCTGCCGGGCGCCGATCCCCAGACCATGGCGTCCTCGGTGGCGACGCCGCTCGAGGAGCAGTTCGGCCAGATCCCCGGCATCGTCCAGATGACTTCGTCGAGCACGCTTGGATTCAGCTCGATCACTCTCCAATTCGATCTGAGCCGCAACGTCGATGGTGCGGCGGGAGACGTTCTGGCCGCGATCAATGCGGCCGGCGGGCAATTGCCGCCGAACATGACGTATCCGCCAACGATCCGGAAGGTCAACCCGGCGGACACGCCGATCCTGGTGCTCGCCGTCACGTCGGATTCAGTGCCGCTCACCACGGTCGATGCCTATGCGGAGAATATTCTTCTGCAGAAGATCTCGCAGATATCGGGCGTCGGTCTTGTCGGCATCGGCGGCCAGCAGAAGCCCGCGATCCGCGTGCAGGTCAATCCGCAAGCGCTCGCCGCCCGCGGCATCAGCCTGGAGACCGTGCGCACCGTGCTCGGCGAGGCCAATGTCGATCTTCCCAAAGGCACCCTGAACAGTCCGCGCGAGACCTACACTCTCAACACCAATGATCAGCTGCTCAAGCCCGACGCCTACGACTCGCTGATCATCGCCTACCAGAACGGATCGCCGGTTCGGGTACGCGATATCGGCCGGGCGATCGATGGCCCGGAGAACAATCTCCTTGCCGGATGGAACAACCAGCAGCGGGCGATCATCCTCGCCATCCAGCGGCAGCCCGGCGCCAACGTCATCCAGACCGTCGACCGGATCATGGCGACGCTGCCGCAGCTCGAAGCATCGATCCCGCCCACGATCAAGGTATCGGTCCTCTCCGACCGCACCCAGACCATCCGCGCCTCGGTCAGCGATGTGCAATTCACCTTGCTGCTCACCGTCGCGCTCGTGGTCATGGTGATCTTCCTTTTCTTGCGCAATCTCTGGGCGACGGTCATCCCCGCCGTCACCGTCCCGCTGTCGCTGATCGGCACTTTTGCCGTGCTGTACGTCCTGGGCTACAGCCTCGACAATCTGTCGCTGATGGCCCTGACCATCGCGGTGGGCTTCGTGGTCGACGACGCCGTGGTCGTCATCGAGAACGTCGTGCGCCATTTGGAAGAGGGCCTGAGCCCCATGCAAGCGGCGCTCAAGGGCGCCGGCGAGATCGGCTTCACCATCGTCTCGATCACGCTTTCTCTGATCGCCGTGTTCATCCCGCTGTTCCTCATGGGCGGCTATGTCGGGCTGCTGTTCCGCGAATTCGCGGTCACGGTCAGCGTTTCCCTCGTGCTCTCTCTCGTGATCGCGCTGACGCTGACACCGATGATGTGCTCGCGCCTGCTCAAGCCCGAGGACAAAGCGGAGCACGGTCGCCTCTACCGGCTGCTCGAACGCGGCTTCGACGGCCTGCTCGCACTCTATGAGAGCAGCCTCAATGTCGTGCTGCGGCACCGGTTCGTCACGCTCCTGGTGATGCTCGGGACGATCGTCCTCACGGGTTATCTTTATATCATCATACCCAAAGGCTTCTTCCCGCAGCAGGATACCGGCATGATCATCGGCATCGCCGAAGCGGCCCAGAATATCTCCTACCCGGCTATGGTCGAGCGGATGCAGGCGGTCATCGGCACCGTGATCAAGGATCCGGCGGTCGCGTCGGTCGGCTCGCAGATTGGCGCCACCGGCACGACGACGCTCAATGACGGCCGCATGTTCATCGCCTTGAAGCCGCAGAGTGAGCGGAGTGCAAGCGCCGACCAGGTGATCAATCATCTACAGCCGCAGCTGGCAAAGCTGCAGGGCATCACCCTCTATATGCAGGCAGCGCAGGACATCACCATCGGCGCTCGCGTGTCGCGAACGCAATACCAGTACACGCTCGTCGACGCCGACGCCGCGGAACTCGGCCACTGGGCGCCGATCTTCCTGGACAAGCTCAAGAGCATTCCGGGCATTACCGGCGTCGCCAGCGACCAGGCGAATGCCGGCCCGCTGCTCGACATCACGGTCAATCGCGATGCCGCCTCGAGCTATGGGATACTGCCGGCGGCCATCGACAACACGCTCGACGACGCTTTCGGCCAGCGCATCGTCTCTACCATGTTCACGACCCTCAATCAGTATCACGTTGTCCTCGAGGTCCAGCCGCAATTCCAGTACGGCCCCGAAGCGCTGAACGATCTATATGTGAGTTCCACCACCGGCCAGCAGGTACCGCTGCGCACCCTGGTCGAGACCGTCAGCAGGGTGGCGCCGATTGTCGTCAATCATCAGGGCCAATTTCCGTCGGTGACGCTGTCTTTCAATCTGACGCCCGGAGTCTCGATCGGCGAGGCAGTCAGCGCCATCCACCAGCTCGAGGCCCAGCTCGGCAAGCCCGCCTCGCTGGCGACGAGCTTTCAAGGCAACGCCCAGGCGTTCATCTCGTCGCTGTCCAGCGAGCCGATCCTCGTCGCGGCGGCGCTGGTCGTGATCTACATCATCCTGGGCGTGCTTTATGAGAGCATGGTTCATCCCATCACGATCCTCTCGACCTTGCCCTCGGCCGGCATCGGCGCGCTCCTCATGCTCATGGCTTTCCATTTCGACCTCAGCGTGATCGCGCTGATCGGCATCATCCTGCTCATCGGCATCGTCAAAAAGAATGCGATCATGCTGATCGACTTCGCGCTCGAGGCCGAGCGGAACCAGGGCATGAACCCGGAAGAGTCGATTTACCAGGCTTGCGTGCTGCGCTTCCGTCCGATCCTCATGACCACCATGGCGGCACTGTTGGGCGGCGTGCCGCTGATGCTCGGCACCGGCACCGGCTCCGAGATCCGCCAGCCGTTAGGTTACAGCATCGTCGGCGGCCTGCTCGTGTCGCAGCTACTGACGCTCTACACGACGCCGGTGGTCTATCTTTATCTCGATCGGTTGAGCCGCTTCCTGAGCCGGCTCCGCCAGGGCGGGGAAAGCCACGGCCATGCGGCAGCGCCGCGCCCGGCCGAGTAGCTCGAGGTCATGCGGCGAGGTCAGGCCCGGACTCATAAGCATGCCGCCATAGCAGACGAGTGACAGTGATGAGCATGGAAATCGTTCTCTTCGGCAGAGCCGGCATGATCGGCCCTATCGCTAAGTAAAGGTAGGCTCAGCGTCGAAACGGGTCAGAGGGAGAGCTCCGATGGATCGACGTACGTTCGTGAGCATGGTCGCTGCCGGCGCGGCAAGTCCCCTGCTCCAGTATGCGGCTGAGGCGCAGCCCGCTCCCAAGGCCCGAAATGTCGTCCTTGTGCACGGGCTGTTTGCTGACGGGTCGTGCTGGTCCGAGGTCATCGCACGGCTCCAGCCTAAGGGAATCCAGGTCATGGCCGTCCAGAACCCGTTGACGACGCTACAGGCAGGTGTGGAGGCAACGCAGCGCGCGCTGGCTCTGCAGCAGGGTCCGACCGTACTCGTCGCGCATTCATTCGCGGGCATGATCGTCACCGAAGCCGGGATACACCCCAAGGTTTCAGCCGTTGTCTACGTCGCGGCGCGCGCTCCCGATGCGGGCGAGGATTACGCGGCCTTGGCGAAGCGGTTTCAGACGCCGCCCGCCTCCGCCGGCATTGTCTGGTCCGATGATTATGGAAGGCTGAGTGAGGAGGCGTTCCTCCGCGACTTCGCCAGCGACCTGCCAGCAGACAAGGCGCGTGTGCTCTACGCGGTTCAGGCCCCGTTCAAACGGACGCTGCTTGCCGACAAGACAACTCATGCGGCATGGCGATCTAAACCGAGCTGGTATGCCGTGTCCACGGAGGACCGGACTATCAATCCGGACCTCGAACGTTTCATGGCTAAGCGCATGGGCGCGAAAACGATCGAGGTGAAGGCAAGCCACGTTTCCCTGATATCGCAGCCAGACACCATCACGAATCTGATCCTGGAGGCGGCCGGACAGACGTAGATCGGCCGAGCCGCCGTTGAAGATCTCAGGCGATGGTCGGCTCAGCCGAGCGCCGGACGATCAGCGCCGGGCGTGTCCGAATTCATGGCCAGGATCGTCATGGCCGAAGTCAGCCCGGCCGCGGTATCCGCCGTCACGGTCCCAGCGATGGTCCCAGGTACCGCCGTAGTAGTAGAACGGCGCCACCAGCGGTACGCCATACCCATATCCGGGCAGGGCATAAGCCGAGTTGGGCAACTCACAGCCGTAACCGGGAACATAGTAATAGCCCGGCGGGCACGCGAACTGGGCCGACGCCGGATTACTCGCTGATATCGCCAGAGTGATGCCACCCACGAGCGCGAGGCACATCGTTACAGTCTTGGCGCGATTCATCGCCGCCTCCTTGGACAAGATTTCGTTCGGCTCATCCCTATGAAAATGGTTATCGCCGCTCGGGATACTCCTGATTTTGTTGCAACGCTGCTGCGCACCAGCGCCTGTGCGAGAGATGGCCGCAATGGCGCGCCACATGCGGCAATAACGGGAAAGAGATTCCCGCCGACGACCGGGATAATCGGTGGCGATATGCGACGGTCACTCGGCTTCGCCAAAAAACTCGGCGACGCGCCATGCACGTGGCGTTCTGGTAGCGCATTGGCACCGGCAAGGCACCGCATGCAATCGCCGGAGGTAAGATGTCTCAGTCCATCGGGTTCACGGTCAACGGCCGCTGGTTCAATCTGACGGTCGACGATCCCGACATGCCGCTGCTCTACGCGCTGCGCAACGATCTCGGGCTCAAGGGCCCGCGCTTCGGCTGCGGGCTCGGCCAATGCGGCGCC
>Ga0073928_10008967_pt1 | contig 12337 bp, 12 predicted proteins | sample PaiPotPPA55metaG_FD_76969 | JGI IMG/M metagenome (GOLD analysis project Ga0073928, IMG submission 76969) | Iron sulfur acid spring bacterial and archeal communities from Banff, Canada, to study Microbial Dark Matter (Phase II) - Paint Pots PPA... ...
AGGTCCTGGTGAATTCCGCTACGTAGTGGTCGAACTCGTCCTGGCTGATCCAGTCCGGCAGCCCACCCGGTTCCGGGATGCGGTCGATGAATCCTTCCGGGCCCGGTTGCAGCATTCGCAGCGCCGCGGCCTCGTCGGCGGTCGACAACGAGCCCATCAGCCGCCGCAGCGTGGTGGCGGGATCGCGCGACAATTCCGCGTCGGCTGGTCCGGGCTCCTGGAAGTACAGGATGTAGAAGAAGTTGTCGCCGAAGACCTTGCGGAAGGCCTGCGTCGTCGGCACCCGCGGCCGCGGCAGCGGCGGAACGCTCAACCCGACCACACCGGCGAACCGGTCCGGGTGCAGCAGCGGGGCGCCCCAGGCCACCACACCGCCGAAGTCGTGGCCGACGATCACCGCGCGTTCGGCGTTGACGTCATCGAGCAGGCCGACGATGTCGGCGGACAGCTCGACAATGTTGTAGGCCTCGACTGCGCCCGGCTTCGACGAGCCGCCGTAGCCGCGCTGATCGGGCGCGAGCACTCGGTAGCCGGCCTCGGCCAGCGCCGGAATCTGGTGACGCCAGGAGTACGCCAGTTCGGGGAAGCCGTGGGCCAGCACCACCACTGGCGCATCCCGGTCGCCGGCATCGATGACCCGCAGCTGGACCCCGTTCGTCTCGACTAACCGTTCGGTCGACGTGAGCACGGTCACAGCCAAGCACAGGGCGGCCGACGCCGAAAGCATGGTGGTGAGCGCAACGCGCCGGTAGACCCGCCAACAACCGTGCGGTCGGCGACACGGTCTCTGGACAACCGCGGGAACTGTTCTTCGTTGGTCTAGCGGTAGCCTGAACTATCCCAGCTGCGCGTATTGGAAGGACACCGGCCGCAGGCGGCCGAAAAAGATGAAGTCGACGACGGACATTCGATGAACCGGAAAAATGTAATCCGCACGCTCACCGCGGTCGCCGTGGTGCTGTTGCTGGGCTGGTCGTTCTACTATTTCAGCGACGACACCCGCGGATATAAGCCCGTCGACACGTCGGTGGCGATGGCTCAGATCAACAGCGACAACATCAAGAGTGCGCAGATCGACGACCGTGAGCAACAGCTGCGGCTGGAGCTGAAGAGCGGCAACGCCGACACCGGTAACAGCGACAAGGTCATCACCAAATTCCCCACCGGGTACGCCGTGCCCCTGTTCGACGCATTGAATGCGAAGAACGCGAAGGTCAACACCGTGGTGAACCAGGGCAGCATGCTCGGCTCACTGTTGATCTACCTGCTTCCGCTGCTGCTGCTCGTCGGGCTGTTCGTGATGTTCTCCCGCATGCAGACCGGCGGCCGGATGGGCTTCGGCTTCGGCAAGTCGCGCGCCAAGCAGCTCTCCAAGGACATGCCAAAGACCACCTTCGCCGACGTGGCCGGTGTCGACGAGGCGGTCGAGGAGCTCTACGAGATCAAGGACTTCCTGCAGAACCCGACGCGGTATCAGGCGCTTGGCGCCAAGATCCCGAAGGGCGTCCTGCTCTACGGGCCGCCGGGTACCGGCAAGACGCTGCTGGCCCGTGCCGTCGCGGGCGAGGCGGGGGTTCCGTTCTTCACGATTTCAGGTTCGGACTTCGTCGAGATGTTTGTCGGTGTCGGCGCGTCTCGCGTGCGTGACCTCTTCGAGCAGGCCAAGCAGAACAGCCCGTGCATCATCTTCGTCGACGAGATCGACGCGGTCGGCCGCCAGCGCGGAGCCGGCCTCGGCGGCGGCCACGACGAGCGCGAGCAGACGCTCAACCAGCTGCTGGTCGAGATGGATGGGTTCGCCGACCGTCAGGGCGTGATCCTCATCGCGGCCACCAACCGCCCCGACATCCTCGACCCGGCGCTGCTGCGGCCCGGCCGATTCGACCGCCAGATCCCGGTGTCCAACCCCGACATCGCAGGCAGGCGCGCAGTGCTGCGAGTGCACTCGCAGGGCAAGCCCGTCGCGCCCGACGCCGACCTCGATGGGCTGGCCAAGCGCACCGTCGGGATGTCCGGCGCCGACCTGGCCAACGTCATCAACGAGGCCGCCCTGCTCACGGCCCGCGAGAACGGGACGGTGATCACCGGGGCCGCGCTCGAGGAGGCCGTCGACCGCGTCGTCGGCGGCCCGCGCCGCAAGGGCCGCATCATCAGCGAGCACGAAAAGAAGATCACCGCCTACCACGAAGGCGGGCACACGCTGGCCGCATGGGCGATGCCTGACATCGACCCGATCTACAAGGTGACGATCCTGGCCCGCGGTCGGACCGGCGGGCACGCGATGTCCGTGCCCGAGGACGACAAGGGCCTGATGACCCGCTCGGAGATGATCGCCCGGCTGGTGTTCGCGATGGGCGGACGCGCCGCAGAGGAGCTGGTGTTCCGCGAGCCCACCACCGGCGCGGTGTCCTACATCGAGCAGGCCACCAAGATCGCCCGCGCGATGGTCACCGAGTACGGCATGAGCTCCAAGCTGGGCGCGGTGCGCTACGGAACAGAGCACGGCGACCCGTTCCTTGGCCGCACCATGGGCACGCAGGCCGATTACAGCCACGAGGTCGCGCAGATCATCGACGACGAGGTCCGCAAGCTGATCGAGGCCGCACACACCGAGGCGTGGGAGATCCTCACCGAATACCGCGACGTGCTCGACACACTGGCCGGCGAGCTGCTGGAAAAGGAGACCCTGCACCGCGTCGAACTCCAGGCGATCTTCTCCGACGTGAAGAAACGTCCCCGGCTGACCATGTTCGACGACTTCGGCGGCCGTGTGCCGTCGGACAAGCCGCCGATCAAGACGCCCGGCGAATTGGCGATCGAGCGGGGTGAGGAGTGGCCCAAGCCGGTTCCCGAGCCTGCGTTCAAGACCGCCATCGCTCAGGCCACCAAGGCGGCAGAAGCCGCGGCGGCACACCAGAACGGCTCAAACGGCTCGGGCGCCAACGGAGTTCCGGCCAGCGGGCCAACGCAGCCCGACTACGGGGCCCCCGCGGGCTGGCACGCGCCCGGCTGGCCGCCGCAGCAGCCGCCCCAGGTCCAGCATCCGCAGCAGCCGGCCCCGGTCCAGCATCCACAGCAGCCGCCCCCGGTCCAGCATCCGCAGGGGCACTGGTATCCGCCACCTCATATCTCTCAATGGCAGCCCCCGTATCCGCCGTATCAGCCCTACCCACAGCCCGGACCACCCCCACCCCAGGGCACCCCGCCCACACCGGGGTCGAATGAGGAGCCGGGTCAGGACAACAGCCGGTCCAATCCGCCGGCACACGGCTGACCGGCGAACGGAGACACCGATGACCCGGTCGCACAACAACAACTCGACCACGTTCACCACCCCGGAGTTCGACCAACCGCGCGCTGAAGCCGCGGTGCGCGAACTGCTCATCGCCGTCGGGGAGGATCCCGACCGGCACGGGCTTGAGGACACTCCGGCGCGGGTGGCACGGGCCTACAAGGAGATGTTCGCCGGGCTTTACACCAATCCGGATACCGTGCTGGACACCACCTTTGACGAGCAGCACGACGAGATGGTGGTGGTCAAGCAGATCCCGCTGTATTCGACATGCGAGCACCATTTGGTGGCATTCCACGGGGTGGCGCACGTCGGCTACATCCCTGGAAAGGACGGCAGGGTCACCGGGCTGTCGAAAATCGCAAGACTGGTCGACCTCTACGCCAAGCGGCCGCAGATCCAGGAGCGGCTGACCGCGCAGATCGCTGATGCGCTGATGCGCAAGCTGGATCCGCGGGGCGTCATCGTGGTGGTCGAGGCCGAGCACCTGTGCATGTCGATGCGTGGCGTGCGCAAGCCGGGAGCTGTCACCACCACGTCGGCGGTGCGCGGCCAGTTCAAGCACGATGCGTCATCACGGTCCGAGGCGCTGGATCTGATCTTGCGGAAGTGAGCCCACCGCGCGTGCAGGTCATGGGGGTGGTGAACGTCACCGACGACTCGTTCTCCGACGGGGGACTGTTCCTCGACCGTGACCGAGCCGTCGCCCACGGCCTTGCGCTGGCCGCCGACGGCGCCGCGATCGTCGATGTCGGCGGGGAGTCGACCCGTCCCGGCGCCACCCGCGTCGACCCCAGGATCGAGTCTGCGCGCGTGCTCCCGGTGATCAAAGAGCTTGCCGGGCACGGCATCACGGTCAGCATCGACACCATGCACGCCGAGGTCGCGCAGGCGGCGCTGGAAAACGGTGCCCAGATCGTCAACGACGTGTCAGGCGGGCGCGCGGACCCCAACATGGGCCAGCTAGTGGCTGACGCGAAAGTGCCTTGGGTGCTGATGCATTGGCGCTCGGTCGGCGCGGAGAGGCCCCACGAGGTGCCGGCCTACCGTGATGTGGTCGCCGAAGTGCGTGACGAACTGCTCGCAAGTGTCGATGCTGCTGTGCATGCCGGGGTCGACCCGTCCCTGCTGATCATCGACCCTGGCCTGGGTTTCGCAAAGACCGCAGAACACAATTGGGCGCTGCTGCGCGCACTGCCGGAGTTCGTGGGCACAGGAATCCCCGTGTTGGTCGGCGCCTCCCGCAAGCGTTTCCTCGGCACATTGCTGGCCGGTCCGGACGGCGAGCTGCGGGCGCCGAACGGCAGGGAGACCGCCACCGCGGTGATCTCCGTGCTGGCTGGTCTGCACGGGGCGTGGGGAGTGCGGGTGCATGACGTGCGCGCCTCCGCCGACGCGCTGAAGGTGCTCGAGGCGTGGAATGGCTGATCGAATCGAATTGCGCGGCTTGACCGTTCGCGGACACCACGGCGTGTTCGACCACGAACGGCGCGACGGCCAGGATTTCGTCGTCGACATCACGGTGTGGATCGATCTGGCGACGGCGGCGGCCAGCGACGACCTTGCCGACACGCTGGACTACGGCACGCTGGCGCAGCGGGCGGCCGACATCGTCGGCGGGCCGGCGCGCAAGCTCATCGAGTCGGTGGCAGGCGCAATCGCCGACGACGTGATGGCCGACGAACGTGTGCACGCCGTCGAGGTCGTCGTGCACAAACCCGGGGCTCCTATTCCACTGACCTTCGCCGACGTGGCGGTGGCGGCACGACGGTCGCGCCGCGGCGGCAGGGGCGGTGCATGACCCGGGTGGTGTTGTCGATCGGATCAAACCTTGGCGACAGGTTCTCCCGACTGCAATCGGTGGTCGATGGACTTGAAGGCGCCGTTCGCGCGGTGTCGCCGGTCTATGAGACGACGGCTTGGGGTGGCGTCGAGCAGGGCCCGTTCCTCAACGCGGTGCTCATTGCCGAGGCCCCGCTCGACTGCCGCGGCTGGCTGCACCGCGCACACGAACTGGAAACGGCGGCCGACCGGGTGCGCACCCAGCGTTGGGGCCCGCGCACCCTCGATGTGGATCTCGTCACGTGCCACGCCGGAGCACGCGAGCTGACCTCGCGTGACGAGGAGCTCACGCTGCCCCACCCGATGGCGCATCTGCGGGCGTTCGTGCTGATCCCGTGGCTGGCGGTGGACCCAGACGCAACACTGACAGTCGCGGGCGAACCGCGTCCCGTTGCCCGTCTGCTCGACGAACTCGAGCAGGCAGAGCGTGACGGAGTGCGCCTCACCGAGTTGGCGCTGGCCTGATGGGCCCCACCCGCAAGCGTGACCTGACCGCCGCGACGGTGCTTGCCGCCGTGGCGGGCTACCTGCTCGTGGTGCTGCTTTACCGTTGGTTCCCACCGATCGACGTGTGGACCGGGCTGTCGCTGCTGGCCGTTGCGATCGTCGAGGCCGGCTGGGCGTTCTATGTGCGCGCCAAGATCAACGACGGGGAAATCGGCGACGCGCGCGGCTGGCTGCATCCGCTGGCGGTGGCGCGGTCGGTGGTGATTGCGAAGGCGTCGGCGTGGGTGGGCGCGCTGGCGCTCGGCTGGTGGATCGCGATGCTGATTTATCTTTTGCCGCGCCGCAGCACGCTCAGGGTGGCCGGCGAAGACACCGCGGGAGCGGCCGTTGCCGCGGCGAGCGCGCTCGCGCTGGTGGTTGCCGCGCTCTGGCTTCAGCATTGCTGCAAGTCTCCGCAAGAGCCGCCGGACAACGCCGACGGGGCGACTGAATAGCTAACCCCGCAGCGTCGTTCGCCGAATCGCCGAAGTGGTCGACACGCGAGATGACCTGTGGCGGGTACAGTCGGCCCATGACCGATCTGACCCGCGGTACGCGCTCTCGGCGCAGCGTCCGCAGGCCCGGCTGGTTGCTGCTGACGGTGTTGCTGGTGCTCGCCATCGGGGCGAGTTCTGCCTTGGTTTTCACCAACCGGGTGGAGTTGCTCAAGCTGGCCGTCATCCTGGCGCTGTGGGCAGCGGTGGTGGCGGCCTTCGTGTCGGTCATCTATCGCAGGCAAAGCGATATCGAAGGGGCCAAGGCGCGCGACCTCAAGCTGGTCTACGACTTGCAGTTGGACCGCGAGATCTCGGCGCGCCGGGAATACGAGCTGTCGGTGGAAACGGAGCTGCGCCGCGAGCTGACCTCCGAACTGCGGGCCCAGTCGGCCGACGAGGTCGCCGGGTTGCGGGCCGAACTGGCCGCGTTGCGCGCCAATTTGGAGATCCTGTTCGACGCCGACCTTTCGCACCGGCCCGCGCTCGAAACCGATCGGACGACGGCCCAGGCATACAGTGACTGGCCGCGCAACGCCGAATCCGCGGGGCGGGTCACCGCCAGCCGGATCGACACCGAAGATCGCGAGGACACCGACCCGAACACCGACGAAAGTCCGATCATCGACGTGCCTGCCGAACCTCACCTCGCCGAGCCGGAGTGGGATTCGCCGCCGGCCTACGGCGGTGCCCACCGCAGGCCGTCAGAAACCGAACAGGAGGACAGGCGACATCGCGTAGACGACGAACGGCGGGCATGGTCACCGCCGCCGCAGCCACCACCGCCACCGCCTCAGCAGGGACCGGTTTCGCAGCCCGCGCCGGAGCCGCAATTCGATTGGCAGCCACCGCAACAGGAGCGCCCACCCGCCCCGCCGCCCGAACCGCCACCACCGCGCCGCCAAGAGCCCGAACGGGTCGCGCAGGCGCCGCCGACCGATTGGCAGCCTGCGCCCGCCGAGGGGCAGTGGATACCCGCAGGAACAGCGGGCAGCAACTGGACTCCGCCGACGTCGGAGCCGACGGCCGAGAACGGCTCCGCAGCCGCATACGTTGGCAAGAGACGGGCACCCGACCCGGCGGTAACCATGCAGTCTCCGCCCGCCGGACCCCGACGCGGCCGCCACTCAGCGCCGCCGGAGGCCGTCGATCCGGGACGCGCGCCTGCGCCACCGGCGCTGGCCGCCGAATCCGGGAGTCCCCCGCCTCACCCCGAGCCCGAGCCCGAGCCGCCGCCTCAGCCGCCACCCGCGGAGCCGGAGGCGCGGCGGCACCGCAGCTCGGAGGACACCGGCGGGCAGTCGGTTGCCGAGCTGCTCGCGAGACTTCAGGCCACCTCGACGGGAGGCGGCCGTCGCAGGCGTCGCGAGGAATGAGTTAGGCTGATGGTGGCCGTCCGGTACCCGCAACGCAGGACCGGAACGAACAAACCACGACAACTATCGAGGTCGTCTGCGATGGAGCAGTCCCCTGCGCGCGCGTTGGGTCCCCACGACGGACTGCGTCCGGCGCGGCTCACGATCGGCGTCATTTCCGCTGGTCGGGTCGGCACAGCGCTCGGTGTGGCGCTGGAGCGCGCCGATCATGTGGTGGTCGCATGCAGCGCGATTTCGCACGCGTCCCTGCAGCGCGCCCGGCGCAGGCTTCCCGACACGGTTGTGCTGCCGCCCGACGAGGTCGCCGGGCGCGCCGAGCTGTTGCTGCTGGCAGTCCCCGACGCCGAGCTACCAGGGCTGGTATCGGGCCTGGCCGCCACCTCGGCGGTGCGGCCGGGCACCATTGTCGTCCACACGTCGGGCGCCAACGGCATCAGCGTGCTTGAGCCGCTGACGGAGCAGGGCTGCATCCCGCTGGCCATTCATCCCGCGATGACGTTCACCGGCTCGGATGAGGACACCGCACGGCTGTCCGAAACCTGCTTCGGCATCACCGCCGCCGACGAGGTCGGGTACGCGGTCGCGCAGTCACTGGTGCTCGAGATCGGGGGCGAGCCATTCCGCGTCCGCGAGGACGCTCGCACGCTGTACCACGCGGCGCTTGCCCATGCCGGCAACCACGTCGTCACCGTGCTTCTCGACGCCGTTGAGGCGCTGCGGGCGGCGCTGTGGGGTCAGGAGCTGCTGGGGCAGGAACTGGTCGGCGACGCGCCGGGCGGCATCGCCGAGCGCGTGATCGGCCCGCTGGCGCGGGCGTCGCTGGAGAACTCGCTGCAGCGCGGGCAGGCGGCGCTGACCGGTCCGGTGGCCCGCGGCGACGCGGCTGCGGTCGCAAGTCACCTGCGGGCCCTTGAAGAAGTGGATCCGCAACTCGCGCAGGCCTACCGGGCCAACTCGTTGCGCACCGCACAGCGTGCGCATGCGCCCGACGAGGTCTTCGCGGTACTCGCCGAGGCTGGGCAATCGTGACCACGTTCAAGCCGCAGTTCACCGCCGGCGACCTCAACGTCTACTCCAGTCCGCGTGACGTCTCCGATGTCGCGGGGGCGCTGCGGGCCAGCGGCCGCAGGGTGATGCTGGTGCCCACGATGGGGGCGCTGCACGAGGGTCACCTGGTGCTGATCCGGGCCGCGAAGCGGGTGCAAGGTGCTGTCGTGGTGGTGTCGATCTTCGTCAACCCGATGCAGTTCGGTGCGGGTGAAGACCTCGACGCCTACCCCCGCCCGCTTGACGACGATCTCGCCGCGCTGCGCGCCGAGGGCGTCGAGATCGCGTTCACGCCGACGGCCGCCGAAATGTACCCAGAGGGCAAGCGCACCTCCGTGCACCCGGGGCCACTGGGCGTCGAACTCGAAGGTGCCTCCCGCCCAACGCATTTCGTGGGCGTGCTGACGGTCGTGCTCAAACTGCTGCAGATCGTGCGCCCCGATCGCGCGTTCTTCGGCGAAAAGGATTACCAGCAGCTTGTGCTGGTGCGGCAGATGGTCGCCGACCTCAACATCGACTCACAGATCGTCGGGGTGCCCATCGTGCGGGAAGCCGACGGCCTGGCCATGTCGTCGCGCAATCGCTACCTCGATGAGGTCGACCGCGAGCAGGCGGGCGCGCTGTCGGCGGCTCTACTCGCGGGCATGTACGCCGCCTCCGGCGGCACCGCAGCGTCTCTGGACGCGGCCGCAGCCGTGCTCGACGAGGTCCCCGCCATCGACGTCGACTACCTGGAGGTAAGGGATGCGATGCTGGGTCCGGCACCTGCCGAGGGCATGGCCCGCATGGTGGTCGCCGCCCGGCTGGGCAGCACCCGGCTTCTGGACAACATCGCTATCGACATCGGGGCAACCGCCGGCACCGACGGCCACCCCCGGGTCGGGTCGGCCGAAAACCACGAATTACCCTGGAGGAATTGATGTTACGGACAATGCTGAAATCGAAGATTCACCGCGCCACGGTCACCCACGCCGACCTGCACTATGTCGGGTCAGTGACCATCGACGCCGACCTGATGGATGCCGCAGATCTGCTCGAGGGCGAACAGGTCACGATCGTCGACATCGACAACGGCGCACGGCTCGTCACCTACGCGATCACCGGCGAGCGCGGCAGCGGTGTGATCGGCATCAACGGCGCCGCAGCACATCTCGTGCATCCCGGTGACCTGGTGATCCTGATCGCCTACGGCACGATGGAGGATGCCGAAGCCCGGGCGTATCGGCCCCGCGTGGTGTTCGTCGACGCCGACAACAAGCAGCTCGACCTGGGTTACGATCCCGCCTACGTGCCGGCCGATGCGGCCGAGCTGATGTCGCCGCGGTAACCCGGTGCTTCTCGCGATCGACGTCCGCAACACCCACACCGTCGTAGGCCTGATCTCCGGATCGGGCGACCACGCCAAAGTGGTGCAGCACTGGCGGATTCGCACCGAGTCCGAGGTGACCGCCGACGAACTGGCGCTCACCATCGATGGCCTGATCGGCGACGACGCCGAGCAGCTGACCGGCGCGGCGGGGCTGTCGACGGTGCCGTCGGTGCTGCACGAGGTGCGACTGATGCTCGAGCAGTACTGGCCGTCGGTGCCGCACGTTCTGATCGAACCCGGTGTGCGCACCGGGATCCCACTGCTGGTCGACAACCCCAAAGAGGTTGGCGCAGACCGCATCGTCAACTGCCTGGCCGCCTATCACAAGTACAACAGCGCCGCGATCGTCGTCGACTTCGGCTCGTCGATCTGCGTGGACGTGGTGTCGACGAAGGGCGAATTCCTCGGCGGTGCAATCGCTCCCGGCGTGCAGGTGTCCTCCGATGCTGCCGCCGCGCGGTCGGCGGCGTTGCGCCGCGTCGAGCTGACCCGACCGCGCTCAGTGGTCGGCAAGAACACGGTCGAGTGTATGCAGTCCGGTGCGGTGTTCGGATTCGCCGGCCTGGTTGACGGATTGGTCACCCGCGTCCGCGAGGACGTCGAGGGCTTCGCCGGTGACGACGTCGCGGTGGTGGCCACCGGTCACACCGCGCCGCTGCTGCTGCCCGACCTGCACACCGTCGAGCGCTACGACCAGCACCTCACCCTCGACGGCCTGCGATTGGTGTTCGAGCGCAACCGCGACAGCTCGCGCGGACGGCTCAAGCAGGCCCGCTAATCCTGCGGGCTAAAACGGCTAAAAGAACGTGCGGATCAGGCCGACCACCCGGTCGTCGGCGTCGAGCTCGGGGATGAGCTGCCACTTGTCGAACACCGTGCACGGATGCGAGATGCCGAATCCAAGCCAGCTGCCGACCTCGACACTGTCGTCGCCGCCCAGCCGCAGATACGCGTGCTGATCGTTGAGTTTGGTGACGACGCTGTCGGCCAGCCCCATCGGCACCGGCAGATCCTGGTCGAAGGACACGTCTCGGCGGCCCATCGTCAGCACGGCCAGCCCGGGCTCCGGACGCGACACCACCTGGGCCCACACCTGCAGCGCCGGCAGCAGCGCAGCACGAAGCGGCGACGTCCGCGCGTACAGCCCGTCGTCATGAGTGAGGTACGCGCCGCTGCGCACGATGGTGCGCACGGCCAATCCAGCGGGCCAGTCGCCGGTCAGCACGTCGGCGACCGCGTCGAAATAGGTGCTGCCGCCCGCGGTGACGATTACCCGGTCCATCTCGAACAGCGGGGCCAGTCGCACCACCGCGGCGCGCATCTCCTGTAGGTAGCCGATGACGCCGGCCTTGGCTTCAGGCGCGATGTCGTGACCGCGCGCCGCCTCGTAGCCGGCCACACCGACCAGCCGCAGCCGTGGCGATGCGGCGGCCGCGCGTGCCACCTCGTCGACCGCAGACTGCCCGCGGCAGCCGGTGCGCCCGCCGGGCATGCCGACCTCCACGCAGACGTCGACCGGTCTGCCCGCTCCCGCGGCGGCCAGCGTCGTGGTCATCAGCTCGACCCCTCGCACCGAATCCACCCAGCACACCGTCGAAAAGTCGGGGTGGGCGTCCAGCTCGGCCGCCAGCCAGCGCAATCCGGCGTCATCGACCAGCTCATTGGCCAGCACCACGTCACGCACACCGAAAGCGCGGTAGGCGCGCACGTGGCTCAGCGTCGCCGCGGTGATGCCGCAGGCGCCCGCGTCGAGCTGGCGGGCGAACAGCTGCGGTGCCATGTGCGTCTTGCCGTGTGGCGCGAGCTCGACGCCGCGGTCGCGGCACCAGTCGGCCATGGTGGTGAGGTTGTGTGTGAGCGCCTCGGCGCGCAGCACGCAAACCGGGCCGACCGCGCCACCACCGCCGGCCGAGCCGGCAGTCCCACCACCGCCGGCCGGGCCGGCAATCCCAGCACCGCCGGCCGAGCCGGCAATCCCACCACCGTCGAACAGATCGGGTGCCTGCGCGCAGATCTGCGCCGGGGTACGGCCCCACCACGACGCAGGCAGGCCCTTGAAGCGCCAGTCGATGGCCTCGTCGGCCAAGGCGGCTACCGCCGCCGCGCTGATGGGAGCGGCCATGCGTTCATTTAAGCTGGCAGGTCGTGACCTCCCCCGATCAGCCCGCGGCCGCGACGGCAGCGACATCAGACCCCGGCTCCGAGTCCGACGTTCCCGAGCAGTTCCGGATCCGTAAGGCCAAGCGGGAGCGGCTGCTGGCCGAGGGCCGCGAGCCCTATCCGGTCGAGGTTGCCCGCACTCACACGCTGGCCGAGATCCGGCAGGCCTATCCAGATCTGGCTGCCAACATCGAGACCGGCCTGATAGTCGGTGTCGCCGGTCGGGTGATGTTTGCCCGTAACTCCGGGAAGCTGTGTTTTGCGACACTGC
>Ga0073928_10008968_pt1 | contig 12336 bp, 13 predicted proteins | sample PaiPotPPA55metaG_FD_76969 | JGI IMG/M metagenome (GOLD analysis project Ga0073928, IMG submission 76969) | Iron sulfur acid spring bacterial and archeal communities from Banff, Canada, to study Microbial Dark Matter (Phase II) - Paint Pots PPA... ...
CTTCCTGGTCATCGGCGGCGGCGGTTTCGGCGTGTTCTCGCAGCTCAAGCCGTTGCTGCCGCACTAAACGCGACATGCTGCTCTCGTTCGACGGCACGCTCCTCGTCCAGATCCTGAACTTCGTCGTGTTCTGGGTGCTGCTGAACTATTTGTTCATCGGGCCGACACGGCGGGCGATCGAGGCGCGGCAGCGCTTCATCGCCGAGCAGTACGCGCAAGCGGATGCGCTCACCGCGCAAGCGCGCGATGCCCAAGCGCAAGCGGACGCGATCCTGGACGAAGCGCGGCGCACCGTCGATGAAGCGATGCGCGCGGCGGCGACCCGGGCGTCGGACGAAGTCCACGCGATCGAGCGTAAAGCCTCGGAAGACGCCACGTCCACCGTGACGCGCGCGCACGCCACCGTCGCCGACGAGCGCTCGCAAGCGATCGCGAAGCAGGGACCGTTCGTCGACGAGCTCGCGCGCAGCATGGCACAGCGTGCCCTGAGCACCGAGCGGGTGGCGTAGATGGACTTCTCCACCGTCTTGGATCCGATCTTCATCGCGAAAGTCATCGACTTCGCGCTTCTGATCGGCGCGATCTGGTATCTCTACCAGCGCTTCGGCAGCGCCTATCTCGTCGTCCAACAAGAGGCGCAGAACAAGGCGGTCGAAGACGCTGTCGCACAGCGCGCCGCCGCCGAGAATGAGGTTGCAGCCGCGACCCAAGCCATCGTACAGGCGCAGCTCGACGCGGCGCGCATGCTTGAGACCGGCAAAGCGCAAGCCGCGCGCCTGATCGTCGAGGAACGCAATGCGGCGCTGGAGCACGCGCAGCGCATTTTGGCCCACGCGAACGGAGAGCTCGAACGCGAACGCTATCGCGTGCGCATCGAGCTGCTCGAAGACACCGTGGAGCGCGCGACGTCTCGCGCGCGCGACATCATCAAGCGCGATGTCACGCCCGCGAAACAGCACGAGCTCGTCGAAAGCCTGCTCGGCGGTCTCGAGGCTCGCCATGCTTAAGGAGACGATCGCGCGACGCTACTCCGCTGCGCTCTTCGCGCTCGCGACCGAAGAGAAGTCGCAACAAAAGACCGTTGAGGAACTCGACGCGTTCGTCCGCGCGCTAGGAGACGACCCGGATCTCGCGCGGTTCTACGAGTCGCCGGTCATCGACCGCGGCGCCAAGCAGCAGATGCTGGTGGCCGCGCTCGCAGGCGCGAGTGATCTCGTCACCAACTTCATCATTCTGCTCGTGCGCAAGCGCCGCGAAAATCTCATCCGCATCGTCGCGCGCCAGATGCACGATCTCCTCGACAATTCTACCGGCAGAGAACACGCGGTGATCGACACGCCGACGCCGATGCGCGCAGAGGAGCTCGCCGAGCTCGCGCGCCGGCTCTCATCGGTCTACCAGCGGACCATCGTGCCCGAAGTGAAGGTCCAGCCGGCGCTGCTCGGCGGCATCACCGTGAAGGTCGGCGATCGCTACGTCGACGCCAGTGTGTCCGGAAAACTCGAAGAATTGCGCCGCCACTTGCTCGCCAGCGCGGATGCGTGGCCCGCCACATCAACCAACGGAAAGCGAACGGTCGAATGAATTCGACCGCTACAGGGGATTGACATGATCAACGCCGACGAAATCGCCGGAATACTCAAACAGCAGATCAAGAGCGCGCGCACCGAAGTGCACGAGGACGAGGTCGGCACCGTCATCGAGGTGGGCGACTCGATCGCGCGCATCTATGGTCTCAGCGCGGCGGAAGCCGGCGAACTCGTGCAGTTCCCCAACGGCTTGTTCGGCATCGTGTTCAATCTAGAAGAGGACAACGTCGGCGTCGTCATCCTGGGTCCCGACAACGACATTAAAGAAGGCGACACGGTACGCCGCACCAAGCGCATCGTCTCGGTGCCGGTCGGTGAAGGCGTCATCGGTCGCGTCGTCAACCCGCTCGGCCAGCCGCTCGACGACAAGGGTCCCGTCAACACGACGCGCACGCGTCCGATCGAGACACAGGCGCCGAACGTGGTGCAGCGCCAGAGCGTGCACGAGCCGCTGCAGACCGGCATCAAGGCGATCGACGGCCTCATCCCCATCGGCAAGGGTCAGCGCGAGCTGATCATCGGCGATCGCCAGACGGGCAAGACCGCGATCGCGCTCGACACGATCATCAACCAGAAAGGCAAAGACGTCATCTGCATCTACGTGGCGATCGGCCAGAAGACGTCGACCGTCGCGCAGACCTGCAAGATCCTGACCGATGCGGGCGCGATGGACTACACGACGATCGTCGCCGCGAACGCGGCCGACCCCGCGAGCTTTCGCTATATCGCGCCGTACGCCGGCTGCGCCATGGGCCAGGAGCTGATGTATGCCGGCAAACACGTGCTGATCATCTACGACGATCTTTCGAAGCACGCGCAAGCGTACCGCGAGATCTCGCTCATACTGCGCCGCCCGCCCGGCCGCGAAGCGTACCCCGGAGACATCTTCTACTTGCACTCGCGGCTGCTCGAGCGCGCCGCGAAGCTTTCGGACGAGTTGGGAGCAGGCTCGATGACCGCATTGCCCGTCATCGAGACGCAGCAGGGCGACGTGTCGGCGTACATCCCGACGAATTTGATCTCCATCACCGATGGCCAGATCTACCTCGATACCAATCTGTTCTATCAAGGCATCCGGCCCGCGGTCGACGTCGGTTTGTCGGTGTCGCGCGTCGGCGGCAACGCGCAGACCAAGGTGATGAAAGCCGTTGCCGGCGCGCTGCGCCTCGAGCTGTCGCAGTACCGCGATCTCGCGGCGTTCTCGAAGCTCTCGTCAGACTTGGATAAGGCGACGCAAGCGCAGCTGTCGCGCGGCGAAAAGGTCACCGAGACGTTGAAACAGCCACAGTTCGAGCCACTGGACCTCGACAGGCAGGTGATCCAGATCTACGTCGCCGTCAACGATTATCTGGCGGACATCCCGACCGACCGCGTGCGCGAATTCCAAAAGCAGTTCTACGAGTTCTTGCAGACGGCGCACCCGGATATCCCGAAGTTCATCACCGAGCGCAAGGAGCTCAGCGACGACATCAAGACGAAGCTCAACGCTGCGATCGTCGAGTTCAAGCAGCGCTTCAAGGCGGCCGCATAACGCATGCCCACGCTCCGTCAACTGCGCGATCGCGTCAAGTCGCTCAAGAACACCCAGCAGATCACGCGCGCCATGAAGATGGTGGCGGGTGCGAAGATCCGCCGGGCGGAGCTCGAGATGCGCGCAGCGCGCCCGTACGCGGCGGCGATCGGCGAGATGCTGACGCAGTTGGCATCGTCAGGCGGCAGCAGCCTTAGCCATCCGCTTTTGGAATCGCGCGAAGTGAAGACGCGCGGCATCTTGCTGATGACCGCCGACAAAGGACTGGCCGGCGCGTTCAACTCAAACCTGGTGCGCTCGGCGCTTTCCGAAGCGCGCGGCGACACAAGCGCGAAGCTTTTCCTCGTCGGGACGAAAGGGCGCACTCAGCTTCGGCGAGCGCCGTATGAGACGGCGGTCTCGTGGCCGCTGCTCGGCAAGCCGTTCGCCGAACTTGCGAAAGAGATCGCAGCCAACGTGTCCGAGGCGTTCACGTCCGGCGCCGTCGATTCGGTGATGCTCGTCTCGAGCCGCTTCGTGAGCACGCTCGTGCAGCGCCCGACGGCGCTACCGCTGCTGCCGATCGCGGCCGCCGGTGCCACACAGCGTGATTCTTCGAAGAACTCGTTCGAATTCGAGCCTGACGTCACGTCGGTGCTGACCGCGCTGCTCCCCAAATACCTGGAATTCACGATCTTCCAAGCCTTGCTCGAGACCCAGGCGTCGGAGTTCGCGGCACGACTGATCGCCATGACCAATGCGACCGACAACGCCGGCAAGCTGATCGACGAGATCACGCTGCTCATGAACAAGACGCGTCAAGCGTCGATCACCAAAGAGATCCTCGAAATCGTCGGCGGCGCCGAAGCTTTGAAGGGATAAAAGGAAACACACCATGCCAGGAACCGGTAAAGTCGTCCAAGTGCTCGGCAACGTCGTCGACGTCGAGTTCTCCGCCGACACCCTGCCCCAGATCTACGGGGCGCTGCTCACCAATCTGAAGGGCGGCGACGGCAAAGAGCACGAGCTGACGCTCGAAGTCCAGAGCGAGCTCGGCAACAACCAGGTGCGCACGCTCGCGATGGGCGGCACCGACGGCATGGTGCGCGGCCAGGAAGTGCGCGACACGGGCGCGCCGATCACCGTGCCGGTCGGCGAAGCGACGCTCGGACGCATCCTCAACGTGCTCGGCAAAGCGATCGATTCCGACAAACCGGTCGACGCAAAGATGTACATGCCCATCCATCGCCCTGCGCCCAAAGTCGACGAACAAGATCCGACGACCGTGATGTTCGAGACGGGCATCAAAGTCATCGACCTGCTGGCGCCATACGTGCGCGGCGGAAAGGTCGGGCTGTTCGGCGGCGCCGGCGTCGGCAAGACGGTGCTCATCCAGGAGCTCATCCGCAACATCGCCGCGGAACATGGCGGCTTCTCGGTGTTCACCGGCATCGGCGAGCGCACGCGCGAGGGCAACGATCTGTGGATGGAGATGAAGCACTCGGGCGTCATCGACAAGACCGCGCTCGTGTTCGGCCAGATGGACGAACCGCCGGGCGTGCGCTTGCGCGTCGGCCTCACCGGCGTCACGATGGCGGAGTACTTCCGCGACGAAGCCGGCAAAGACGTGCTGCTGTTCATCGACAACATCTTCCGGTTCATGCAGGCCGGATCCGAAGTCTCCGCCTTGCTCGGCCGCATGCCGTCCGCCGTCGGCTATCAGCCGACGCTCGCGTCGGAGATGGGCGCGCTCGAAGAGCGCATCACGTCGACGCGCAAAGGCTCGATCACGTCGGTGCAAGCGGTCTACGTGCCGGCTGACGACCTGACCGATCCGGCCGTCGCGACGACGTTCTCGCATCTCGACGCGACGACCGTGCTCTCGCGCTCGATCTCGGACAAAGGCATCTATCCCGCGGTCGATCCGCTCGGCTCGACATCGCGCCTGCTCGAACCGCGCTATGTGGGTGAAGAGCACTACTCGGTCGCGCGACGCGTGCAGGAGACGCTGCAGCGCTACAAAGATCTGCAAGACATCATCGCGATCCTCGGCGTCGAAGAGCTTTCCGAGGACGACAAGGTCGTCGTCGGCCGCGCGCGGCGCATACAGCGTTTCCTGAGCCAGCCGTTTTTCGTGGCCGAAGCGTTCACGGGCCGGCCCGGCAAATACGTGCCGCTCAAAGAGACGATCGCGGGCTTCAAGGAGCTCGTCGACGGCAAGCTCGACGACTTGCCGGAGCAAGCGTTCTACATGTGCGGCAATATCGACGAAGCCAAGGCGAACGCCGAAGCGCTCGCGGCCAAGGCCTGACGGATCGTGGCGACGACCACCCATCTCTCGATTGTGACGCCGTCGTCGACGAAATTCGACGGTCCGGCGGAGATCGTCGTCGCGCCGGGCGCCGCCGGCGATCTGGCGGCGCTGCCTAACCATGCGCCAATGCTGACGACGTTGCGCATCGGCGTCGTGAATGCGGGCGTCTACGACAGTGCATCCGCCGAAACGGCTTCAGGCCCAGCCACCGCGCGCGTGGCGTTCGCCGTCGACGGCGGGTTCATGGAGGTCTTGCCGGATCGGGTCATCGTGCTGACGGACACAGCCGTGTCAAAGGATGAGGTAGACGTCGAGGCCACGCGCGCCGAACTCCAGCGGGCCGAGGAAGCGCTCGCGCAGAAGACAGCCGCTGATGATTCCCACGAACGTCGTGCTGTGGCATGGGCGCGTGCCAAGCTTGAGGTCGCCGGCCGCGCCATCGACTAGATGATCGATTCGCTCGACGGCCTCTCCACGCGGCTGGTCATCGATGGTGGCCGCCGCCTTGAAGGCGTGCTGCAGGCGCCCGGCGCCAAGAACGCGGCGCTGCCGATCATGGCCGCGTCGATCCTCGCCGAAGGCGAGGTCGTGCTGCATCGCGTGCCGCGCATCACCGACGTCGACGTCATGACTGCGATCCTCGAGAGCCTGGGCGCACGCGTGCGCGAGCAATCGGGCGGCACGCTCGTCATCGACACGTCGTCGGTGAATTCATTCGCCGCGCCATATGCGCTCGTGAGCCGTCTCAACGCATCGTTCGACGTCACCGGCGCGCTGATCGCGCGCTTCGGCCGCGCCGAAGTACCGCAACCCGGCGGCTGTGTCATCGGTCCGCGCGCAGTGGACCTGCACCTCAAGGGCTTCGAGGCGCTCGGCGTCGACATCAACCTCGAACACGGCGCGATCATCGCGAACGCGCAGGACGGGCTCGTCGGCGCGAACATCACGTTGGCGAAGCGCTCGGTCGGCGCGACAAAGAACATCATGCTTGCTGCAACCAAAGCGCGCGGCACCACCGTCATCGAGAACGCAGCGCTGGAGCCGGAGGTCGTCGATCTCGCGGATTTCCTCAACGCCCTCGGCGCGCGCATCCGCGGACAGGGCAGCCCGACGATCACCGTGGACGGCGTGCGCAAGCTCCATGGCTGCGAGCACACGGTCATCCCAGACCGCATCGTGGCCGGCACCTACCTCATCGCCGGCGCCATCACGGCCGGCGACGTCACGCTCGAGGGGCTGGACCCGACGATGGTCGAGGCGCTGAGCCTTAAGCTGCGGGCCACGGGCGCAAGCGTCGAATCCCACGGGGTCAGCGTGCGCGTGAAGGGGATTCCTCTCTGGCAGCCTGTCGACGTCGTCACGACGCCCTACCCTGGTTCCCCGACCGATATGCAAGCGCCGTTCGTCGCATATCTGAGCTTGGCAAAGGGAACGTCGCTCGTCGAAGAAACTATATTCGACGCGCGATTCGTCTACGTGAGCGAACTCGCTCGCATGGGCGCGGATATCAAGGTCTCGGGTCGAAACGCAGTCGTCACAGGCGTCGACACGCTCAAGGATGCGGTCGTCGAAGCGCCCGACATCAGAGCGGGCGGCGCGCTCGTGCTCGCGGCGCTCGCAGCGCAAGGCACGTCGCAGATCGGCGGCCTGGAATTCGTGGATCGCGGCTACGAGTTCATCGAGGAGAAGCTGCGAGCGCTCGGCGCGTCCGCGATGCGCGTCAGCGGACTCGCGCCCGTGTTGCCGCGCGCCGACATCACCGTGACGGAGACGCTGCCCCGCGTAGTGACGCCGTTCGCACCATGACGGTCGAATAAATTCGACCGCTACCGGCCGAGTGAACTCGACCGCTACAGAAATAAGGAAGCATTTTGGAAATCGGAATCGATCTGGGCACGGCCAACGTCTTGGTGTATGTCCGCGGCAAAGGCATCGTGCTGCGCGAGCCCTCGGTCGTCGCGCGCGACGTGCGCAGCGGCAAGACGCTGGCGGTCGGCGAGGAAGCGCGCTTGATGCTCGGCAAGACGCCGAGCAATATCCAGGCCATCCGCCCGATGCGCGATGGCGTGATCGCCGACTTCGAAGTCACCGAGGCGATGCTCTCCTACTTCATCAAGAAGGTGACGCGCAACAACGGCTTCCTCTCGTGGCTGCGGCCCAAACCCTCGGTCACGATCTGCGTGCCGGCGGAGATCACCTCCGTCGAAGAGCGCGCCGTCCGCGACGCCGCCAAGCTCGCCGGCGCGAGGAGCGTCGACATCATCGAAGAGCCGATGGCGGCAGCCGTGGGCGCCGGCCTGCCGATCGACGGCCCGAGCGGCAACATGGTGGTGGACATCGGCGGCGGCACGACTGACGTCGCGGTCATCTCCCTCGGCGGCATCGTCGTCAGCCAGTCCATCCGCGTGGCGGGCAACAAACTGGATGAGGCGATCGCGCGCCACATCCGCCGCGTCTACAATCTCATGATCGGTGAGCGCACTTCGGAGGACATCAAGGTCGGCATCGGTTCGGCCTACCGTCTCGATCCTGAGATGACGATGGATGTGCGCGGCCGCGATCTCATAAACGGCCTGCCGAAAACCGTCACGATCACCTCTGAAGAAGTGCGCGAAGCGATGGCCGAACCACTTGGCTCGATCATCGACGCCGTGAAAGCCGTGTTGGAGAAGACGCCGCCCGAACTGGCGGCCGACATCATCGACCGCGGCATCGTGCTCACCGGCGGCGGCGCGCTGTTGCGCGGGTTGGACTCGTTGCTCAGCGAAGTGACCGGCATCCCGGTCATCGTGGCCGACGATCCGATGTCGTGCGTGGTGATCGGCACCGGCCAACACGTACGCATGTGATATGTGGCGGCCGGATTTGTTCGGCCGTAGGGGGCGAACGATGAAATTCTCCATGCTGCTTCGGGCATCTATCGTTGTGGGCGCGGCGCTCGCATTTGCCGCCGCAGCGGGGGCGCCGTCATCGGCGGACTCGTTGTCAAACATCCGCACTCGCGGCACGCTCAATGTCGGCGTCAAGGCCGACGTGATCGGCTTCGCCTATCTCAACCCGAAGACGGAGCACTACGAGGGATACGAGATCGATATCGCCCACGAGCTCGCCAAGCGTCTGCTCGGCGATCCGAACAAGATCTCGTTCACCGCGGTGACGCCCGGGACGCGCGGCACGCTGCTCGACAGCGGCGACGTGGACATGCTCATCGCGACCTTCAGCGTGACGCCCGAACGCAAGATCGTGTTCAATTTTAGCCCGCCGTACTACACGGACGGCATCGGGCTGCTCGTGCCCAAGCTGTCAGGCGTGAAAGGTCTGTCGGATCTGAGCGGCAAGCCGATCGGCATCGCCAAAGACACCGACACCGCGAGCGCGCTCATGGCCAAAGCCGGCACCGACACCTTGTTGACCTTTGCGGGGTTCGACACATACGGTCAAGTGCTCTCGGCGCTCGAGAACGGCAAAGTGCAAGCGTTCTCGACCGATGCGTCGATACTCAAGTCGTACGCGCAGCAGAACCCGCGCATGGTCGTGCTGGCTCCGCGCTACAGCAGCGAGCCGTACGGCGTCGCGACGAAAAAAGGCGATGACGCGCTGGCGAAATGGGTCGCCGACCAGATAACCGACATGGACAAGTCAGGCATGCTCGCCACGTGGCAGCGCACGTGGGGAATCGCTCTGAGCGCTCGCTAAGAGCGGCGCCCTAGGCACGAGTGTTAGCGCGAGTCTTAGGCGGCCGAGCGCAACCGGCGCACGATGCTCGCGCCCGCGCGCATGACGCGCCGGCGGGCCCGCTCGACGCGGCTTGTGGCTTTGCGCCGGAATTCGTGGCCGACGCCGATCGGCACCAGCGCTGAGTACACCGCCGTCAGGACGACGCCGAGTCCGGCGTAGAATAGCAGGCCGCGGAAGCGGGACATCATGACAATCTCTTTTCCAAATGCGCGACATCGCCCTCCGGCCGCAGCGCCGCACTTGCGATGCGGGTAGTACGCGCGACGGGCGTTCCAGACGGCGCAACGCTCGGCGATGCTGCCGCATGCATCGCCGGCGGCGGCACGCTCATATTCCCGACCGAAACCGTCTACGGGATCGGGTGCGCACCGGACAACGGCGACGCTGTCGCCGCCATTTTCCGCGCCAAACGCAGACCTGCCGACAAGCCGCTTGCGATCCACGTCGCGTGGCCCGAGCAGGCCTCGCAATTCGCTCGCGTGCTCACGCCGAGCGCTCGGCGCATCATCGAGCGGCTATGGCCCGGACCTGTCGCAATCGTCGTCGAGCGCGCGCCGGACACCGCGCGCGCGGCCGCGCTCGGCGGACCTACCATCTCGCTGCGTTGTCCGGACGACGCGGCATGCGCGGCGATCTTGCGCGCCACCGGCCCGCTCGCCGCCACTTCAGCCAACATCTCCGATCAACCGGCGTTTGACGGCGGGCAAGCAGAGCTCGACGCGCTTCCGGACGCGACCCTCGCGATCATCACAGGGCCGACCCGTCTGCGACAAGAAAGCACGGTGGTTGATTGCACCGGTGACATACCGCGCATCCTGCGCCTCGGCGTCGTGGACGAGGCGACGATCGTATCAGCTTGAGTAGCGCCGCTCCATGAGAACCAGCCGGCTCATCGCCACGGGCCTTGCGCTGGCGGTCGCGTTCGGCGCGATGCCGCGCGCCGCGCGCGCCGATCTGCAGATCGGCAGGTTCTCAGTGCAGTTCCGGAATTCGAACTACAATCTGAAGACGGGCGACATCGTGCTCACGGGCGGCGTGAGCGGCAAAGGCCCGGACGGAGACTTCCGCGCGGACCGCGCGTTCGGCAACCGCGAACGCCAAGAGATCACGCTTGTCGGCAACGTCGTCGCGCATCGCAAGACCGCGACCGCGCCGGTCGAGTTGCGCAGCGACACCGCGACGATCGACGAGCGCAGCAAGACGTACATCGCGACAGGCAACGTCAGCGCGATCGTCGGTCCGCGAACGATGAGCGCCGACTCGATGCGCCTCGACGACGCCGCGCACGTGTTCACACTGAACGGTAACGTGCACATCACCGAACCGCCCGGACGCTCGCTCACGACGGGCGTGTTGATCTATCACGACGATAGCGGCGACATTCAGGTGCCCGGTCCGTTGAGCGGCACGATGGAGAACGGCGATTTCCGCGCTGACGGCGCTGCGGGCAATGTGAAGAGCGGCAGCGTCACGCTCACCGGCGGTGTGGTCATGCATTCAGCCGCCGCGAACGGCCCGAGCAAAGAGCCCGTCGCATTATACGCGGACGTGCTGCACTACGACGGGCAAGCCAAGACGGTCACGGCGACGGGAGACGTGAAGGTCGAGCAAGGCACGCAGGTCGTGTCCGCGCCGCTGCTGCGCCTCGACGACACGACCGGCGATCTCCATCTCAGCGGCGGCGTGCACGGCGAACAGCCGCCCGATCGCAGCTTCGACACGAAAGAGCTGACCTACAACATCAATACCGGCGCGATCACCGTGCCGGGCCCGATCAAGGGCCGCGGGCGCGAGGGCGACTTCGCCGCCGACACTGTGCACGGCAACATGAAGATGCGTGTGTACGACTTGCTCGGCCACGCGGTCGTGCGCACATCGGGCAAGGGCGCCAAGACACAGGACCGTACGCCGACCGCGCTGTCCGCCAATCACATCCACATCGATGAACTCAACAAGCGTTACGTCGCGCAGGGCAACGCGACGGTGGCGCAGGCCGAGCGGACGGTGAGCGCGCCGTTACTGACGTTCGACGACAAGATCCATGTCGTCAAGATGACCGGCGGCGTGCACGCCACGGAACAGCCGGATCGCAGTGCGGACACGGCGGAAGTCATCTATCACACCGACACGGGTCAAGTCAGCGCCCCATCGCAGATCGCGGGCCGCTCGAGCACCGATTCGTTTCGCGCCGACCGTGCGATCGGCAACACGAAGACCGACATCTACGATCTCGAGGGCAACGTCGTGATGCGTCGCCAGACCGCGCGGGATAAAGACCCGACGGTCTTGACCGCGCGCGACGTGCGGATCAACGGCAAGGCGAAGACGTACACGGCGACGGGTCAGCCCAAGATCGTGCAAGGCACGAGCACGACGACCGCCCAGATCATCACGTTGAACGACGCCACGAACACCGCGCACATGAGCGGCGGCGTGCATGCCGAACAGCCGGGCGGCCGGACGTTCGACACGCCGGAGCTGACCTACAACACCAAGAGCGCCGATTTCAAGATGCTCGGCGGCATCATGGCGATCTTCCCGTTGGCGAAGCCGACGCCGACCCCCACGCCGTTTCCGTCGCCGAACGGCAGCCTCTCGCCCCAGGTACCGTCGCCGTTTGCCAACACGGCGATGCCTGCCCAATACGCGACGCCGTCGCCGACGCCGCCTCCGACCCCGACGCCAAGTCCGACGCCGTCGCCGTCACCGACGCACTAGGGTTCGAAGAACTTCCGGTCCTTTAGCTCGTCGGGCAGGTGCTGCTGATCGATCTTCGCGTCCGGAAAATCGTGCGCATACTGGTAATCTTTGCCGTAGCCGAGCTGCTTCATAAGTCCGGTCGCCGCGTTGCGCAGATGGAGCGGCACGGGCAACGTGCCCATCTCTTCGATCGCCTGCTGGGCGGCGCCGTACGCGCGCAAAGCTGCGTTGCTCTTCTTCGCGAGCGCGAGGTAGAGCGTCGCTTCGACGAGCGGGAACATCGCTTCAGGCATCCCGATCGCGTGCGCCGCGTAGTGCGCCGCCGTCGCGATCGGCAGCGCTTGCGGGTCGCCTAAGCCGACGTCTTCGCCGGCGAGGATCACGAGGCGACGGGCGACGAACATCGGGTCCTCACCCGCTTCGAGGATGCGTGCGAGCCAGTACACGGCGGCATCGGGATCGCTGCCGCGGACCGACTTGATGAA
>Ga0073928_10008969_pt1 | contig 12335 bp, 8 predicted proteins | sample PaiPotPPA55metaG_FD_76969 | JGI IMG/M metagenome (GOLD analysis project Ga0073928, IMG submission 76969) | Iron sulfur acid spring bacterial and archeal communities from Banff, Canada, to study Microbial Dark Matter (Phase II) - Paint Pots PPA... ...
AATGTCGGCTCGCGCAGTCCGAATCAATGCAGAAATGCCGCTAGAATACTGAGAGCCGGCGGCAGGGATCGGGAGGATTGGTCAAATGCCATCGAAGAACGAGCCACAGGCGATCACCGTTCTTTTCATTCTGATGATGGGCCTTGGCCTTCCGGGTTGTGGCAAGACACCGGCGGCCGAAGAGGAGAAGACACCTCCGGCCCCGGTCAAATGGGAGCAGGCCCGACATCTTTTTCTTGAGGAGTGGAGGGAGTTTTCAGGGACAACTGTTCCGCTCCCCAACCATGCTGGGCGGATCTCGGCACCCATCGATGGCCTGGTCATGTCGGTTTTGCGCGCGCCCGATGGAAAGCAAATCACAGAAGGTCAGGAAGTCCAGCCCGGCGATGTTATTGCTCAGCTCGACGATCGTGCCGCGAGAGCGGACTGCGATCGGGCAGAAGCTTCGCTAAAGAGCTTGACTGAAGAAGTGCTGCAGGCAGAGTCGGCGGTGCGGGTTGCCACCATTGAAGTGAACCGGCTTCGCCAGTTGAGCCAGAATCTGATATCTCCGTTCGACGTCAAGAAGGCCGAAGCAGCTCACGACGATGCGGAATCGCGATTGCGGGCAGCCCGGGCCAAAGAGGTCGCGGGCAAGAGAGAGGTAGATGCACTGGAAGCCAAGCTCGGCCTGTACACGTTGCGGGCCGCGCGGCGGGGCCGGCTCGGGCGCATCCTGGTGGTGCCTGGTCAGGCCCTGTCGGTCGGAACGCCGGTCGCGGACATTGTCGATGTGGAAGATCAAATCGATGTGCTGACCTATGCCGCTCCCCGCGATGCGCACCTGCTGGCCCTGAGCCAAACCGCTCGACTCGGCGGCTGGGACGCCGCAAATGAATCCGGCCCCGAAGGCCAGGTTGTTTTTATCGCCGACCAGGCCGAACCGGAAACCGGCATGTTCGCGGTCAAGGTTCGATTCCCTAATCGGCAGAAGCACCTGGGGGCCAACGTGCCGCAGGCGATTCGCGTCCGGGTCCGCCCCGGCAAGGATTGCCTCGCCATCCCCGAAGAAGCGTTGATGGAAGATCAGGAGCCGCCGGGAGTCCTGGTCGCCGAAGACATCAAGACCACCAAGGACGAAAAGGGGAAGGAACAGCAGACTGGCACGGCTCGCCAATTGCAAGCCAAAATCGGCATGCGCGACCGCGTCTTACACCAGGTTGAAATTCTGGGTCTGGCGGACAAAGACAAGAAGTGGAAGGGCAACCTTGAAGAATCGCTCTTCATCGTCGAGAAGGGCCAGGGCCTCCAGACCGGAGATGCCGTCAAGCTCGAACAAGAAGACGAGGATTAAGTGAATCGGCTGAATGATTTGGGCGGGTGCCATGCTTTCGAGCGCTTCGCTCGAAAGCATGCCGGCCTTCAATGCTCGGCATGCTTTCGGGTGAGACCCGCAAGCATGGCACCTAACGGCTGCTTATGTTATTCCGCCGTTTCATTTGCATCCGCGACGCGGCGACTGGCGGCCATCTCATGATTAACTTGGCTTCCAAAGCGCGTCCCTACTTCGGCGCTCTGGTGCTGTCCACCGTGCTATTGTGCGCCGGTGGAATCTATGGCTACCTGCAGATGCCCATGGGCGTCTATCCCGAGGTAACATTTCCGCGCATCGCCATCGTGGCCAACGTCCCCGGCCAGGACATCACCAACATGGAGCTGAAGGTCACGCGGCCCCTGGAAGAGGCCGTGAGCACGGTCATCGGCATGGCCGAAGTCCGCTCCAAGACCATCAGGGGCAGCAGCGAGCTGTCGGTTATTTTCAACCCCGGGACCGACATGACCCGGGCCTTACAGCTCACCTGGAACAAAGTGAGCGCCAAGCAGTCCGAGCTGCCCCCCGATACGAAAATCGAAGTCGAGCAGATGACCCCGTCGGTCTTTCCTATGCTCTCGCTTGTCTTGACCGGAGCGGATACACCGGCCCAGCTCCGCGATTTTGCCTATTACCATTTGGCTCCCCTGGTCAAGGCCGTGCCCGATGTTTATCGGGCTGACGTGACCGGTGGCGATATTCGAGAGATCGAAGTCATCGTCCGACCGGATGACCTCCTGGCGCGGGGAATGTCAGCGGCCGATCTTGCGGACCAGATTGGACAGGCAAGCCTCTTTCTCCCCGTAGGAAGGAGCGAGAGCCAGCCATTCGCCTATCAGATTCTGGTGAACAACCGGATGGTGACGCCCAGGCAGATTGAAGACCTCGTCATTGCCACGAAGAAGGACCAGCCGATTCGGGTCAAGGATGTTGCCGATGTCAAGGTTCTGCACCAGGATCGGCTCCTTTCTATTGGCTTCGATCAACGCGATGCGGTTGTCATATCTGTTTTCCGCCAGGCTGGCGGGAATACGCAAAACGTATCTCGAGGCATCCGCGACTTATTGCACAAGAACGGCCTGTCGCTGCCGGTCGGCGATCCTAAAAAGCTCGCGCCCAGAAACATCGTCGCCACGGTCGCTTACGACCAGGCGTCCTTTGTGGAATCCGCCGTTGCCAATGTTCGGGATGCCATCATCGTGGGAGGCCTCTTCAGCATCTTGATCCTGTTGGCGTTTCTGAAAAGCTGGCGTGCGACGCTGATCTCTGCGCTGGCCATCCCCACCACTTTGGCCATTGCGTTCCTGTTTCTGAACTGGACCGGCCAGACGCTCAACCTGATGTCCCTGGGCGGTCTGGCCGTGGCCATCGGGCTCATCATCGACGATACGGTAGTCGTCATTGAAAACATTGCGCGTCACTTGACGGCAAAGAGCAGCCGCCCGCGCCACCCGGAGACCATTGATACCAATGGCGCTCCTCTGCCGCCCGAGCCTGATCCAGTCGACGCGGCGTCCAGTGAAATCACGGGCGCGGTCGTTGGTTCGACGTTGACAACCGTGCTGGTCTTTCTGCCCCTGGCATTCATCGTTGGCGTCTTTGGGCAGTTCTTCGCGGCCCTTAGCTGGTCGCTGTCGGTCGCGGTGCTGGTTTCGATGGTGATCAGTCTAACCTTGGTGCCGGTCTTCGCGGCCAAGTTCCTGGCCGGCCGCCCCATGCCAGCGCCGGGACCGGTTTATCGATTTCTGGAGCACCTTTATGAAATGTTGCTGAAGGTAGCCCTGCGCTTTCCCCGCATCACCCTGGCCGCCTCGCTGGCTGCATTTCTAGGGGGCGTCCTGATTTACACAGGGATTCCGAACTTCCGCGCAAAAGACGAGGAGAAAGCCAGGCCGCTAGTCAAGGGGCTGGAGACAGGGCTTATGCCGGCCATGGACGAAGGGGCCTTTGTGTTCGACTACTGGGCGCCGGCCGGTACACCCCTGGCTCAAACAGAAAAAATGGCCAGAGAAGTTGAGAAAGTGCTCGATGCCAACCCGGATGTCGCGGCGTACGTGCGACGCACCGGGAGCGAGAACGGCATCTACGCAACCATGACCAGCCGAGGCGATATCAGCGTCATCCTTCGCCCCGCTGAAAACGATCCCATTAGCCTGCTCACCAAGCCGGTGCGGCCGCCGCTCGAGGATCTCGAAAAAGAACTAAAGGCCCAAAACAAGAAGCTCGACGCGGAAGGCAAGGCGTACGTTCGCTCCAAATACCGCCGCCGGCCTGTCGCCAAGGTCATGGAAGAGGTCGAAGACGAGGTCAAGGACCAGTATGCCGAGCATCAACTGAAGATTGAAACCGTCCAAACCATGCAGGATGAGCTCGATGACCTCTCCGGGGCCGACAAGCCCATCGAGATCAAGATTTTTGGGCCTGACCATGCAACCCTTAGAACCCTGGCCGATCAAATTGGAGAGACCCTGGAAAAGAAAGGCAAAGGCCGCGGCATCCGTGAGGTGAACAGCAATGTCATGGCGGGTAACCCCGACCTGATGGTGCGGGTCGAGCCAATTCGAGCCGACCGATTGGGTCTGAAGGCTGATGGGGTTGCTCGCCAGCTCCGCGCCATGTTCCAGGGTCAAATCGCCGGGCAGATCCCCGAATCGTCGGTCCGCATTACTGATGTGCGGGTTCGCTATCCGGACCGTATCCGCTTTGGCGACGGCCGCCTGGATCCGGCACGGGTGCTCCACCAGATGATCGTGTTGCCGGAGAGCGCCGGTAGCACGCTGCTGGGCGTGGGGCGGGCCGTTCCCTTGTCGGCATTGGCCACCGTCACGCCCATGCGGACGCCTGATCAGCAATGGCGCGACAATCAACAGCCGGCGATCTTTGTGACGGCCGACATCAATGAAGAAGAGGCCGGACTCGGTTCCATTGTCGCCGACATACACCGTTGGATGGCCGCCATCTCCATGCCCGCCGGTTGCCGCTGGGAACTGGGCGGCCATTATTTACAACAAAAGGAAGCGTTTGGAAGCTTTCTGGTGGTATTGATCGTTGCCATCCTGCTGGTGTTTATCATGCTGGCCTTTCAATTCCGCTCCATTTCGCTGCCGCTCTTGATCTTCTTCACCCAGCCCTTATCGCTGGTGAGCGGTCTGTTCGCCTTGTGGATCACGGGAACGCCTCTGAATGTTTCGAGCGGCATGGGGGCAATTCTCTTGATCGGCCTGGACATGAAGAACGGCATTTTGCTGGTGGAGTATATCCAGCAGCTTCTGGCTGAAGGCGTCGAGCTGCGGACCGCCCTCTTGCAAGCGGGGCGCACGCGATTTCGCCCGATCCTGATGACCAGCCTGGCGGCCATTCTGGGCCTCTTTCCCTTGGCGCTCGGCATCGGCCCGGGCGCCCAGATGCAGCAGCCGCTCGCCATCATGGTCATTGGCGGCTTGACCGCGAACATGCTCTTTACACGCATCGTCATTCCCGCCGGCTATCTGGTCATGGAGCGGCGGCGGCCTCAGTTGAAACCCGCTTTGGCGTCGGTGCCTTCGTCGGTTCGACATCCGGTCCCTCAAGGAGAGTCACGATGAAAGTCTGGAGTCTTTTCTCCGCCAGCCTGGTCCCAGCTTTGTGTCTGGCGCAACTTCATGCCCAGGAACCAAAGTCAATGCAGCGAGTGCAGACCATCGCGCTCAAGGGCAAGGCGGGCAACCTGGACCATCTGGCGATCGACCACAAGCGACAGCGCTTGTTCATCGCCAACAAAGCCAATAACACGCTGGATATCGTGGACCTCGCGGCCGGCAAACTCCTGAAGCAGATATCCGGTCAGCAAGCCATCCAGGGCCTGGCTTACGCGCCGGATCTGGATCGCATCTACGCGGGACTGGGCGGCAAAGGCCTCTTCAACATCTTCAACGGCGAAACGTACGCCCTGGTTGGCACCCATAAGTTCCAGGACGATTCGGACAACGTCCGCTATGACCCGCAGACCAAGCAGGTCTTTGTCGCTCATGCCGAGAATTCGCTGGCCGTGGTCGATGCCGCCAGCTTTGCGGTGAAGAACGATGTCAAGCTCCCAGGCGATGCCGAGGGCTTCCAGGTCGATGGAAACCTCTTGTACGTGGCTATTCCCACGCCGAGTCAGGTAGCCGTTGTCGATCCCCAGGCGGGAAGTGTCACCCAAAGCTATCCCATCAAGGCGGCCGAAACGGCCACGCCTTTGGTAATCGATTCCGCGAACAAAAGGCTCTTCATCGGCTGCCGCAAGCCGCCCACCCTGGTTGTGATGGACGCCGGCTCCGGCAAGGAAGTCGCAACCCTCCCGATAGCCGGCGAGGTTGACGATGTATCGTACGATCCCGGCCGGAAGCAGCTTTATGTCTCCTGCGGCGAAGGCTTCCTCTTCGTCATCCACCAGGCCGATGCCGACCACTACGAGGTGACCGAGAAATTCGCCACCGCTCCGGGGGCCAAGACCTCTCTCTTCGTTCCGGAAACCAATCGCTTGTTCCTCGCCGTTCCGCGGCAGCCGGACAAGCCCGCGGCGGAAGTCTGGGTCTATCAGCTCCGTTAACCGCCCGTCGCCTTCTGCTGTTGCCAGGCCATCTGCCGAATTGGCTCCCCTCTCCCTCTGGGAGAGGGGACAGCGCCGCTGATATAGAACGCGTTGCAAAAGCGCCTACTGCGATGATAGCCTGAGTGCGTTCCAGGACGTCCGTCTATGAAGTCAGCTCGGCGATAGCGATCCCAACTGGGAAGCCATGAAGGCACGCCGCCGCAATCTTGCTCAACGCCACAATCAGAGATCCGTGGTCGAGATCGCCAGTGCTTCACAAAGTCAACGAGGCCTTCGAAGCCCCGGCCACTGATTCGTCGCGACAACAGTTTCTTTCAACTAACCCCAGCCCCCCCCCTCGAGGCGCGAGTAAAAGAAAAAAGAGATCGCTTCAGGCCATCTGCGAGGCAACCGCTGGCACTGATACCCGCCTTGGCCCCGGCGGCCTCAGCGGGTTGCAGCACGTCTGGGAATCGCTGCGGATCGATAAGAGGAGAATTATGCGGCTTGCGATTAGCGGGACTCACTCCATGGGGAAAACAACTCTGCTTGGCGATTGTGCCCGAGCGTTCCCCGACTTCGTTTGCGAGACGGAAGCTTACCGATCCTTGCGAAGCTTCAATCCCGACCTGGAAATCGGCCTGGGGCGCGAGGCTGACAAGCACGCCATGTGGATTTTGCAGGGCAACTTGATGGGAAAGCTGTTGCGCCACCGCAAGGGCGACAAGGTGTTCTTTGATCGTGGCCCGGCCGATATGCTCGCGTATAGCCTTTATGCCCGGGAAGAAGGACGGACGGATCTGGACGAAGGCTTCCTGCAATCCATGCGCGAGATTGCCTGCATATACTGCCGAGAATTTCTGGATGCCATTCTCTTTGTCCCCATTCGAAACGATTATGCGATCGAGTTCGAGGACGATGGCGTTCGGCCTACCGATGATGGATACCGCGAGCGCGTAGATGCCCACTTCAAGCGCGAGTACCAGAAGCTCGATCTTGGGGTACCGGTCGTGGAAATCCAGGGAACCAGACGGGAACGGATCGCGGCAATCGCCAACTACATGGGCTATCAGCCCGCGGTGCTGCCGCCGTAGGATCAGTCAGTGCGTGGCCCCATCACGGATTCGATGACTCGGTAACCCAGGGCGCGGCAGACCGATGCCCGGAAGTCCAGCTGACTTCCTCCCGACGGCGAGACGCTGCCTTACCCGAATGACTTCGCGACCTTCAGCTCTTTTTTTGCACACAGAGGCAAAGGGCAATCGCTTCTTGTGTTCCCTCGATGAGAATGTCCAGCGACTTGACATCTACGCAGCTCTGGCACAGTTGCCACGTAGTAGCCGGCGGAGTCTTGTTCGACGATTACGTCGAAATCCCGTCGCATCTCGCCCTCACCGTGATCCAGAAGAGGCCCCTCCCGGATTCGAACCGGGGATGGCGGATTTGCAATCCGCTGCCTTACCGCTTGGCTAAGGGGCCAGCGAACCAAGGGATCGTATCGGCGGGGCCGGGAAGTGTCAACGCATCTGGGCGCTGGAACATGCCCACGCAAAGCCGCGGGCATGGCACCCGATCAATTTCACACAACTATCGGGCACTGACCATTGTGTCCTGGGCTTTCTTCTCGACGATTCCCATGTAGCAATACTCGGTCTTGAAGGTCCTCGCCCAGCTACGGCTCACCGGGACTAGCTCACCGAGCGTCAAATGAGGAGGCAGTACGGTGCGCAAGAAGTCAGGCGAATGGCGATGCGTGAAGAGCACGACCACGCGCTTCTGCTGCTCCAGATACGCGAGCATGTCGGCCGTCTCCTTGCTCCGATAGCTCTTGAAGTCGCTGCGGCCCAGGTAAAACGCCACCGAATCGCAGCCCCGGGGGTAGCAGACCACGGGTACATCGCGGTCGGCACAGTATTGGCGAACAAGCTGTTCTTCGCTCATTGGCGAATGGAACCAGGCATAGAACGGCACGGCTGCAAAATGTAGAAGCGCCAGGAACAGGAGCATCCCGATTCCGCCGAGCTTCACAGGCCAGGTGGTTCGCCATGATTTCATGGACAGAAAATAACCGAGGACCAGGGCCAAGGGCGGGAATGCAGGCAGGATATACGTCGGCAGCTTGGAGCCGGACAGCGTGAAAAACAGGACTGGCCAAAGTCCGGCAATCAGAAGAAGCCCGAGCATTCGCGGACGACTGTCAGACGCTGACCGCGCCGTTGAGAGCAGAAAACGAATGAGACCAGGCAGCAAGATACTGGCAGGTAAGAGCCCAAGCAGAAGCAACGGCAAATAGAACCAAATCGGCTGCTGGTGGTCGAAAGGCGTCAAGAACCGAACAATGTTGTGTCTCCAGAGAAAATAGCCCGCGAACTCCGGCCGGCTCAAGCAAACCAGGATGTACCAGGGCAAGGCGACACAGAGCGTTATCGCAGCATAGAAAATCCATGCACGCCTGCCGATCAACCGGGAGCCACCGGTCAGCCACTGGTGCGCGGCCAATGGAATGGCGCAGAGGATAAGCGCGACCGGCCCCTTGGTCAGAACTCCAAGACCGCAGGCGACCGCAGACAGGGACCACCAGGCGTATCGCAGCTTCTCGCCGCAGATGGCTTCCGCTGCCGCGGCGAAGGAAGCCAGCACACACAAGGTCAGCACACCATCAATGACCAGCAAGCGGCCAATGCTGACGAACCCAGGCGCAAGGGCCAGGATCCCCGCTCCCCACAGAGCCGCAGAGCGACCCAGCACACGACATCCCAGAAAGTAAGTGAGCACAACCGAGAGGTGAATGGCTACCGCCGGAACCAGTCGCGCAGACCAATCATGGGCGCCGAACACCCGGTAGCTTGCCATCACCAGCCAATAAAAGAGCGGCGGCTTATCGAGATACGGCTCACCCTGAAGGACCGGCACAATCCAGTCGCCTTGCTGGAGCATTTCACGTGGGATCTGGGCGTAGCGGCCCTCATCGGGCTCGAAGAGCCAGAACGAAAGGCAGGGATAAAGAAGCGCCGCGGGGATGATGATCAGCCACGCAACGTCGCGGAACTTTGGCCGCTCGGGCTTCAAATCTCCGGCCGGAAACAGGACCCGCGACCATAGCCAAGGGAGGTAAGCCAGGGCAGAAGGGGAAGAAAGGCGGACATCATCCGCCGTGTTAATCGTCGCTGGTCCTGCTGACATGGAGCGGCCTCCAAACTGCCGGGCCGCGATCATGCCACAGGTGTGCCAATCGGTGCAAAGGCAAAAAACTATTGCATACAGGCTTATCAGCCCCGGCCACGCAGCGCATTTAATCCACCGTGTGCTTGTCGGCCAGAAGCTTGAGCAGGCTGGCGGAGGCGTCCGAGCCGCTGACCAGGCGATGCTGCCAGCGCGTGATGAGCTGTCTGATTTCGGGATCATCGCGGTCCAGCGCCGCCGCGAAGCGGGCATGGAGGGCCTCCTGGACCAGGTGCAAGAGGTCGCGCCCATCGGCCGGACGATCCAGGCGGTGCAATGGCGCCGACTGAATTGCCTCCCAGAGCTTGTCCAGTCCCTCGCCCGTCTTGGAGGAGACGCGGATGATTGGCACGGGCTGGCTGCCTGACAAATCGAGCGCGCCCCGTACCTGGGCTTCGACCCGCTCGGCCCCGGGCAGGTCCGCTTTGTGGATTGCGATGATATCTGCAATTTCCAGTACGCCTGCCTTTTCCCACTGCAAGTCGTCGCCGGTTTCCGGCTGCAAAAGAAGAACAACAACATCGGCCAGGTCGCGGACGATTGTGTCGCCCTGCCCCGCGCCGACTGTTTCCAACAGAACGACATCGAAGCCAAAGGCCTCAAAGATGGCGACCAGGGCGGCAATGTGCTGAGCGATGGCGCCGTGTCCGCCCGGCGCGGCCAGGCTGCGAATGAACACGCCATCATCATCGGGGCGAGGCGGCATTCGAAATCGATCGCCGAGGAGCGCTCCTCCGCTGAGCGGGCTTTGCGGGTCGCAGGCCAGGATGGCCACGGTGAGACCGGCCTGGCGAATCTTCTCGATAAGTTTCCCGACCAGCGTGCTCTTGCCCACGCCGGCACTTCCCGTGAGGGATACAAGCCGTGAGGGCTTGGCCGGCGTACCGATCGCCGCAAGGATCTGGTCGAGATGCTCGCCCCGCGAGGCAAGACTCAAAAGACGGCTGAGGGCCAGCCGGTCGTGCGCGCGGAAGCGCTCTACCAGGGGCTCAAGCACGGGCCGCCTCGTGACGCTGGCGAAGGAAGTCCACGATTTCGGGCAAGGCAGTTCCGGGACCAAAGACGCGAGCCACGCCCATTTCCTGCAAGCGCGGTATATCCGTCTCGGGAATGATGCCGCCCACCAGGAGACCAACGTGATCCAGCTTCGCGTCTCGCAGAAGCGCCATGACCTTGGGCACCAGCGTCATGTGGGCACCGGACAGAATGCTCAGTCCCAGCCAGCCCGCATCTTCCTCGGCGACGGTGCGGACCACCGCTTCAGGCGTTTGCCACAGGCCCGCGTAGATGACCTCCATGCCGGCATCTCGAAGCGCCCGGGCCACCACCTTGATGCCGCGATCGTGCCCATCCAGGCCGACTTTCGCCAAGACGACACGTATAGGCGCGAGCTTGTTTGACATGGTGTTGATTCGGGCAGTCATGTGGCACGGTCAGGAGACCGTGCCACAACAGGGTTATTGCAGGCCGGCTACCACTTGGCGGCGCCATCGTAGCGGCCAAAGACATCGGCGAGCGTGTTCATCATTTCGCCCACCGAGCAGTGGGCTCGCGCCGCGGCGATCAGCGCCGGCATCAGGTTATCACTGGTTCCGGCGACGCGGCGAATCTCCGCCAGGCTCTTCTCGACCGCGCGGGGATCGCGTTTGGTCCTGATCTGGCGCAGCGAGGCGATCTGCTCCTTTTCGACATGATCATCGATCACCAGCGTCTCGATTGGTTTCTCATCCGTTTCCTGAAAAGCGTTGACGCCAACGATCAGCTTGTGTTTGGCATCCATCTCGCGCTGATAAACAAAGGCCGCATCCGCAATCTCGCGACGGAAAAATCCGCGCTCCAGCGCCGAAATCATGCCGCCGAGCTGATCGATCCGATCGAAGTAAACGCGGGCTTCTTGCTCCATTTGTTTCGTCAGCGCCTCGACAAAATAGCTTCCCCCGACCGGATCGACCGTGTTCGTAACGCCGGTCTCGTACGCCAGGACCTGTTGCGTCCTGAGGGCAAGCGTGGCCGCGTGCTCGCTGGGCAGTGCCAGAGTCTCATCCATGCTGTTGGTATGCAATGACTGGCAACCGCCCAGGACCGCCGCCATTGCCTGATAAGCCACGCGGATCAAGTTCACCTGGGGCTGCTTGTCTTGCAAGCTGCAACCAGCTGTCTGGGCGTGGAAGCGAAGTTTCCAGGAATTCTCATTCCGCGCACCATATTTGTTCCGCATCACATCGGCCCAGATGGCGCGCGCGGCGCGGTATTTGGCCAGTTCTTCAAAGACATCGTTGTGAGCATTGAAAAAGAAGCTAAGGCGCGGAGCGAAGTCATCAACGTCGAGGCCCCGAGCGATCCCCTGCTCCACGTAGTGCATGCCATCGGCCAGCGTAAAGGCCAGCTCCTGGGCTGCCGTGGACCCCGCCTCGCGAATGTGATAGCCGCTGATGCTGACCGTGTTCCACTGCGGAACGTGTTTGGTGCAGAATTCAATGACATCCACGACCAGCCGGACGGACGGCTCGGGCGGAAAGACGAATTCGTTCTGGGCGTGGAATTCCTTGAGCGTATCGTTCTGAATCGTGCCGCGGAGCTTGGTCCAATCCACGCCCTCATCCTCTGCGTTGGCAAGGAAGAAGGCCATGATGATGATGGCCGTCGCATTGATCGTCATCGATACCGACACCTGACTGAGATCGATGCCCGCATACAGACGGTGAAGATCATCGAGCGTGCTGACGGCCACGCCCAGGCGGCCGACCTCGCCGTAAGCGCGGGGGTCATCGCTATCGAGGCCCATCAGAGTGGGAAGATCGAAGGCCGTGCTCAGTCCGGTCTGGCCTTTTTCCAGGAGAAACTTGAAACGCTCGTTGGTATCGGCCGGCGTGCCGAAGCCGGCAAATTGCCGCATGGTCCAGAGCCGGCTCCGGTACATGCTGGCGTGAACGCCTCGGGTGTACGGGTACTGTCCGGGGTAGCCCAGGTCCGTTTCATAATCAAAGCCGTTCAGGGACTCGGGCGTGTAAAGGGCCTCGATGGGCACGCTGCTGACCGTGGTGGGAGGCGTCTCTCGCAGAGGCGCCTTGGCGTTCTCTTTTTCCCAGCGATCCATGCCGGTGCGGTCAGTAGCAGTGGCCATTTTCGGGTCCCTCGGGGGTATGCGTCTTGTCCAAGTGAAATCTTACACGCTCGTTCCCAACTCCGTTTGGAAACGCAGTGCGGCAA
>Ga0073928_10008970_pt1 | contig 12335 bp, 13 predicted proteins | sample PaiPotPPA55metaG_FD_76969 | JGI IMG/M metagenome (GOLD analysis project Ga0073928, IMG submission 76969) | Iron sulfur acid spring bacterial and archeal communities from Banff, Canada, to study Microbial Dark Matter (Phase II) - Paint Pots PPA... ...
CCGCCTTGATATTGATGCTGACACGGTCGGCAAGTGGCGTCGGCGCTTCGCCGAGCACCGGCTTGAAGGTCTTTGGGACGAGCCGCGATCGGGAACGCGGCGCACTATCGAGGATGCCCGGATCGAAGCGGTGATCGTCCGCACCCTTGAGACGACGCCCCCGACGCCACCCACTGGAGTTCGCGCGGCATGGCGCGGGCCAGTGGATTGTCAGTTTCGACAGTACAGCGGATAACATGCTGACCAAGGTCGAGTCCAACCGCATTGTGGCCACCGACCGCAACTCGGGGCACATCGTTATCGTGGATGACGATCCGGCGGTTCGGCGCCTGATCTCGGATTATTTCGGGCAGCAGGGGTCCGAACGAACACGGGCTGGTCAACGGGTTCAACGCCCAGATGATGGCAATCTTTGCCGGCGGTGAGACATCTCCGACCTAATTCATCGGTCATCGAGAACGCATCTCCTCGTAGAGGAGAGGACAATGTCCCTGGATTTAAACACCGCCCGCAAATTGGTATCCTCGATCGCCCGTGCTGGGAATGACGGCTCTTGGCACAAAGCGGACGTTCGTCAAAAAAACCAAGGTCAGCCGCATTTCGCCCCAGCCCGGCCGGAACGGCAGTATTGGTGATCGTGCTCTTCATCGTGCGCCAAGCGCTCGGCATCTTGGGCCACCGCATCGACGTTGCCTCCACAGCGAACGAGGGCGAGCGCCGCGCAAAAAGAGAAGGAGCGCAGTAGGAGGAAGATCTCATGAGCACTCCCGAGACGATTACTCCCGCTTAACGGGATTGGCGGCTCATTAACGCAAAAAAAAGCTCCTATTCCCCATCGGAATAAATGATATCGCCAGGGTGTGTCTGCCGCAGCGTCGGGGAATGGGTGATGGTGCGGCCACATTGAAGAAGGGAGAGGTAAATTGATCAACGGATTCACGCTTCACGAGACTACCACCGCGCCGGCAGCCTCTGTCGAGATCCTGAACGGCATTCAGAAGGGTTGGGGCTTCGTGCCCAACCTGCACCGCATCCTTGCCGAGAGTCCGGCTGCGCTCGAGGCCTACAGCACGCTCTGGGGCATTGCCGAGAAAACGGGTTTCACGCCGCAGGAGCGCAACATCGTCTATCTCGCGATCATTTACGAGAACGAGTGCACCTATTGCATGGCGGGACACACCAACCTTTCGCGTATGGCGAAGGTCGAGCCGGAGGCGATCACCGCCGTGCGCGAAGGGCGTCCGATCGCCGACCCCAAGCTCGAAGCTTTGCGCCAGTTTGCAGCCAGGGTGACGCGTAATCGCGGTGTCGTCAGCGAAGCCGATGTTTCTGCTTTCAAGTTGGCCGGCTACGACAATCGCGCGATGCTGGACGTGCTCGTCTTCGCCGCGACCAAGCTGATCTCGAACTACACCAACCACCTCGCGCAGACGCCACTTGATCCGTTCATGAAGGGCGCCGAGTGGAACGCACCGGGCAAGCTGAAGCCCGCCGCCTGACCGCAACCGGGCCTGCCCCTTGCCTCCGGAAGGGGTGGGGTCCGCGGCCTCACTTGGCGGACAAGCAGAGGGAGACGGAAATGATCGACCTTTACTACTGGCCTACGCCCAACGGCCACAAGATCACGATGTTCCTCGAGGAAGCGGGACTGGACTACACGATCCATCCCGTCGACATCAGCGCCGGCGATCAGTTCAAGCCCGACTACCTTGCCATCTCGCCGAACAACCGCATGCCGGCGATCATCGATACCGCACCGTCCGACGGCGGCGAGCCGATCAGCGCGTTCGAGTCAGGTGCCATCCTGTTGTACCTCGCCGAAAAGACCGGCGGCTTCCTGCCGAAGAATGTCCGCGGCCGCAAGACCGCGACGGAATGGCTGTTCTGGCAGGTGGGTGGGCTGGGGCCGATGGCCGGACAAAACCACCATTTCGGGCTCTACGCGACGAGCAAAATCCCTTACGCGATCGACCGCTACGTCAAGGAGACAAACCGTCTCTACGGCGTGCTCGATCGTCATCTCGACAACCGGACGTTCGTCGCCGGCGACGGCTACAGTATCGCCGACATGGCTTGCTATCCCTGGATCGTCCCCTGGAAGCGCCAGCAGCAGAATCTGGACGACTTCCCGAACCTGCGGCGCTGGTTCGACATGGTGCGCGCGCGTCCCGGGACGCAGCGGGCCTATGCCAGAGGCGAGCCGTATTCGAACCGCCCCACCGTCACGGAAGAAGGAAGAAAGATCCTGTTCGGACAGACGTCGGGCGGAGCGTCGGTAGCCTAGACGGCACGTCGTTCCACATCATGGAGGAGAAAATGGCGATGAAATCCCCGTCGGAGCAACTGCAAGCGGCCGAGCGCCGGTCCATCGACCAGAGCAAGATCGCATACCAGAAACCCCAGCCGGCAGGCATGGTGCCGGATGTATTCGTTGGCTCCGCGCTGGAACTTGACGGGGACGAACGGGAATGGGTCCCGCAGTCGCCGACCGTTGCCTTCAGGCCGCTCGTCCTGAACGTGAGTCAGGGGTACTACATCAACATCCTTCGGGTCCGGTCCTCAGGCGTGCTGTCGCGCCACCGCCATTCCGGACCGGTGCACGCCTTCACGCTGCGCGGAAGATGGCGCTACCTCGAGCACGACTGGGTCGCGTCCCCGGGTGACTACGCGTTCGAACCGCCCGGCGAGACGCACACGCTCGTCGTTCCGGACGACGTGAAGGAAATGGCCACGCTCTTTCATGTGACGGGCGGGTACACCTATGTCGATCCCTACGGCGAGGCGCTCGGATACGAAGACGTTTTCACCAAGCTCGAGCACGCAACCAAACACTACGAAGCCGTCGGACTCGGCAAGGAACATGTGAAGAGGATCGTCCGATGACGAAGCGCGAGACCGTCGATGTAGGTGGCGTTCCGATCAGCTATCTGACCGCCGGTAGGGGCGGTCCCTTGGCTCTCCTGCTTCATGGAATCTATTGGAGCCGCGTCTGGCAGCCGGTGCTCGACGGCATCGCCGCGGCGGGCTTTCGCCCTGTAGCGGTCGATTTTCCCGGCTTCGGCCGATCCGGAGGTGAACTCGCCGTGAGTGAGGCTTCGGTTCCGCGTCTCTCGGCTTGGCTGGTGCGTTTCCTCGAGGCGCTCGGGCACAAGGGGCCGGTCATGGTCGCCGGTCACGATATCGGCGGAGGCGTGGCGCAGCATCTCGCGCTCGCAGGAACCGTGGAGGTGCCGCGCGTGGCTGTGGTCAATGGTATCATGTACGATTCATGGCCTGTGTCCGGCGTTGCCCGCTTCCGGGATCCGGCAGTGGCCGCCGCGACGACCCGGGATGATGTACTGGCCGCGCGCCGCGTGTCTGTCGTGAAAGCGCTCGGCCGCCCCGCAAGCGAAGCCGAGATCAGCGAATATCTCGATCCCTGGACGGACCCGAGGGTTGCCCGCTCGTGGCTGGCGCTCGCGGGCGCTGCCGACCACCGCTACACGATGGAGATGCTGCCGGCTTTGCTGCAGTCCAAGACGCCAAAACTCCTGGTGTGGGGCGTGGACGACCCATTTCAGACGATCGACTATGCCGAACGCTATGCACGCGAGATTCCGAACACGAGGCTTGTCCGGATCAAGTCGGCAGGACACATTCCGATGGAAAACGATCCCAAAGCAGTGGCGGGAGCTTTGGCCGAGTTCTTTGCCGGCAAGCAATAAGGAGGGGGGGCCCAATGAAGGTTGCGATCCTCGACGACTACCAGAATGTGGCGCTGCGGCTCGCCGACTGGTCGGGTGTCCGCCGGCACGCCGAGATCACCGTATTCAACGACCACGTGGCCGACCACTCGGCAGTCGTCGAACGGTTGCGGCCGTTCGAGGTGGTGTGCGTCATGCGCGAACGCACGCCGCTTACGAGGGAGATCCTGCAGCAGCTGCCGAACCTCAAGCTGATAGCGTCGACCGGATCGCGCAACGCATCCATCAACAGCCAGGCAGCGACTGATCTCGGCATCGCCGTCACCGCGACCGGCTACGACTCCACGCCGACCATCGAGTTCACCTGGGCGCTGATACTGGCGAGCATGCGCGGCATCGACTGGGAAGCTGCTTCGCTCAGGGCGGGTGGCTGGCAGACCGGCCTCGGCTCGAACCTGCGGGGCAAAAGTCTCGCGGTCGTCGGGTTGGGCAACATCGGAAAAGAAGTCGCGCGAATCGGCCTCGCCTTCGGCCTGAAGGTGATAGCCTGGAGCCAGAACCTGACCGAGGAGAAGGCCAGCGCTGCCGGCGCCACTTTCGTCGACAAGCAGACACTGTTCCGCGAGGCGGACGTCGTCACGGTGCATCTCGTCCTGAGCGGCCGCACCAGAGGTCTGATCGGGGCACCCGAATTCGCCTTGATGAAGCCGACGGCGAGATTCGTGAATACATCACGCGGTCCGATCGTCGATGAGGTGGCTCTGATCGAAGCGCTGCGGCGCGCCGGATCGCCGGGGCCGCGGTCGACGTATTCGAGGTGGAGCCGTTGAGTCTAAATCACCCCTTCCGGAAGCTGGAGAACATCCTCGCGACGCCTCACATCGGTTACGTAACCGAAGATCTCTACCGGACTTTCTACGGCGACGCCGCGGCCAACATCACGAAGTGGCTCGAGGCCAACGCAACATCCGCATAGCCATTTCGACGAGTAACACTCCTCATCAGACAACGAGGTTTTGGAATCATGAGCTCGACCAATCAAAGCAAGATCGTTCCGAAGAAGGTGCTGGTCACGGGTGCAAGCGGCCTGCTGGGGGTCGCCGCGATCGAGAAGTTTCTTGCCGCGGGCTGGAAGGTGGTCGGCGTCTCACGCCGCAAGCCCGAGCTGCCTCGCGGCCGCGACATTGATTTTCTGTCGGTCGATTTGCGCGACGAGGGCAGGGCCCGCGCCGCGTTCGAGCCGCTGACCGACATCACGCACATCGCCTACACGGCTCTGCACGAGAAGCCCGAGCTGGTCGCGGGCTGGTCGAGCAAGGATCAGATCGAGACCAACAATGCCATGCTGCGCAACGTGGTGGGGCCGATCGTCCGCACCGCCTCCAATTTCCAGCATGTCAGCATTCTGCAGGGAACGAAGGTCTACGGCGTGCACCTGCACCCGATCCCTATCCCGGCCCGCGAACGTGACGCCCGCAAGGATCACCCGAACTTCTTCTTCGACCAGGAAGCCTATGTGGGTGAGATGGGCGCCAAGCACGGCTTCAATTATACGGCTCTGCGTCCGCAGCTCGTCACCGGTCCCACCCCAGGCGCGTTGAACGTTGTCCCCGCCATCGGAGTCTATGCGGCAATCCGCCGCGAGAAGGGTGAACCGTTCGGCTTTCCTGGCGGTCCATCGTTCGTGTGGGAAGCCGCCGATGCAGACCTCGTCGCGGATGTGATGGTCTGGGCCGCGCAGTCGCCCCAAGCGGCGAACGAGGCATTCAACATCACGAACGGCGACGTGTTCGAGTGGCGCAATGTGTGGCCGGGCATCGCCGAAACCCTCGGCGTCAAAACCGGACCGGACACGCCGACGAGCTTGGCAGTATACCTCGCTGAAAACGCGGATGTCTGGAACAAGATAGTCGCAAAGTACGATCTTCGCTCGCGGAACCTGCGGGAGCTGGTCGGCCAGGGCGACCAACATGCGGACTTCGCTTTCGCTTATGGCGCTCCGGCGGGACCTCGAGCCTTCGTGAGCACCATCAAGCTGCGCCAGGCCGGGTTCACAAAGACAATTGATACCGAGGACTCGTTCCGCAACGCACTGCAGTCTCTGATCGACCACGAGCTTTTGCCGCCAGCCGCGAAGTAGTTCGGATGCCCGACTCTTACCGATGCCACTGTACCGCCTTTTCCATTCCGGTCTGGAATAAGCTCTATGCCGACACGACAGCTACCTGGATGGCAGGAACGAAGTTGTATCGAGACTGACATGACTCTCCTCGTTACAAGTGCGACCGGTGCGAACGGCGCGGGTTACGGAAAGATCCTCGCCTTCGCCGACGATCCGCATATCGCTGATCCTCGTGGGCTCGGGATCGATCGGGTTGATAAGTTGCTCTTCGTCAACAGCGGTTCAAACCGAATTCTCGCGCTCGACCGCAACGGAGCGGTCGTACGGGCGAGTAGAACTGTGGACGGATTAAATCCTGGCGGTGGCAATTTCGGGCCGGACGGCCGTTATTATGTCGGTCTGCGCGGCGAGCGCACCATAATGGCGTTTACGCGCGAGCTCAACAGCGCAGGCGAATTTGTCCTTCCGCGGCACGTCGTCCCGTTTCCACGCGGCTTTGCGTTTGGTCCCGATGGTACGCTTTTTCTGGCTTCCGGCGTCGGTCCACGCGGCGAAGGTGACAACACTATTCTGGCGTTCGATTCCGATCGCCGGATGCTGCCATCATGGAAGGTACGAGATCCAGAGCTCAGTCCACTTGACCTTGCGATCGCGCCAAACGGCAATATCGTCGTGAGCAGCGAGCATCCGTTCGGTGCAGCAAATGCGGTAACGACGATCCGTGAATATGGCCATGCTGACGGGCGTCTCGTGCGGGTGCTTGTTCCGACTCGTGGCATGCGGTTTCAGAAGCCGCGGGGTTTGCGCTTTGGGCCGCATGCCCGGCTCTATTGTGTGGGCCAAGACGAAGTCGTCGCTTTTGATGTTGAGACTGGAGATTGCCTCGGTGCCGTCGCGAGGCTGCCCGGCCTGAACGGCCAGGCCGTGATCTTCTTTCCATGAGCTGAGCCATTCTTAAGGAGAAGAGCTATGACGCTCGATGCAGCAAAGAAGCTCGTGCGGCCTGTGCACTTTGTCGATGAAGAATGGCCATACGAACCGAGATTTAAGCGTATCAATGGCTGGCGCATGCACTACCTCGACGAGGGAGCCGGCGACCCTGTTGTTCTCTTGCACGGCAACCCCGCCTGGGGATTCCTGTATCGGAAATTCGTAAAGCCGCTGACGAGTGCCGGCCGGCGGGTCATTGTCCCGGACATGATCGGGTTTGGCTTGTCCGAGAAACCCGTCCGCGAACAGGCGCACAATCTCGACGGTCACATCGCAAACCTGACAGGCTTGCTCCGGCAGCTCGACATCCGCAACGCGACCATCGTCTGTCACGATTGGGGCGGCCCGACCGGTCTCGGCTTTGCACTTTCCAATCCCGAGCGCGTTCGCGCGCTCGTGATCATGAGTACCTGGGCCTGGCCGCTTCCCCCGGCCGAATTCCACAGACGAATATTTCCCTGGCGCATGATGCACGCACCCATCGTCGGTCCGTATCTTCTCGGCCGGCACAATGCGCTGGCTGGTCGTGGCATGTATTTGTCCGTGGTGGACAGGAAGAGATTTCGCGACGAAGCGCAGAACGTTTACGAAGGCATCCTCCCCGACCCGGCTGCGCGCCTTCTCACCTGGACCTGGCCGCGCTGGATTCCGCTTGATGACACCGCGCGTGGTTTCGAACGGTTTCAATGGCTCGAACGTGAGCTGAAGAAGTCCAAATTCCCCACGTTGCTGGTTTGGGGACGGGAAGATGAGGTCTTCGATCACAAGACATTCGCGACGCGCTTCAAAGAGATGCTGCCGCACGCGGAGGGGCCCGAGCTGGTCACCGGTCGTCATTTCCTCCAGGAGGATTCGGGACCCGAGATTGCGGAGAAGATTAACGACTTCCTCGATCGCATTGATGGGAGCAATCCATGACAGAGGTCGAAGTTATCGAAAAGCCCAGCCACGACGGCAAGAGAACAGCGCTCGTACTCGCTGAAGATCGCGTCGGCCATTACCCGGAATTTCGGGAATTCTTCATTCGCCGCTTCTCGCTCGAAACCAACGGCCTGTCCAAGCCTGGCTATATCCGCGGACCCTCCGGAGCAATCTATTCGCTCGTGTTTGTTGGTCGCAGCGGAGAGCCCTTTCCCGACGGGCTCGAGGTCTATGCGCTCGTCGACGCGCTGGAGCCCCTGAGCGAAGAAGATGTCGACACCGATCTCTGGGCGTTCCTGAGGTGGATGATCCAGGGCATTGGCGGCGAATGGAAGGTCGAGGATCTCGATGCAACCGGCCGCTTGTATCAGCTCCCGTTTTTGTCCCGACAAGGCTAACTGATCTCGGGCCGCTGGTTCATCCCTTTCCATGAAAAATGCAGCGCACGAACACCTCCAGATGCGGCGCGGCGAGCACCAAAAGGGTTGCGAACGCGCTGCCTGTCACAGCGTAGGCATAGAGCGCATCGGTAACGGTCAGATTGAGCGTCCGTACCGCCACGGCGACAACGCTTTTTGCGCGCCGCTTGGAAAAGAAAGCGGGTGGCAGGACCTTGTGGCGATTGGCGTAAGATTGTCTGTAGGGAGTCATCGGTCGTCTCCGTCCTGACCCAAGCACCCGCTTGGGTCGCGAGAACAGATGGCCAATTATCCGCGACCGTGGCAGACATAAGGGAACAATATCGCTCATTCCCGGGGAGAATAGGGAGAACAACGATGGATCGCCTGGCTTCGATGGAGACCTTCATCCGGGTGGTCGAGACGGGATCGTTTTCCGGCGCCGCACGACAGCTTCGTGTCGGGCAACCGGCGGTTTCGAAGACGGTCGCGCAGCTCGAAAACCATCTGGGCGTCAAGCTGCTCACGCGTTCGACACGCGGACTGACGCCGACCGAGGCGGGGCTCGGTTATTTCGAACGCGCCAAGCGTGCGATCGAGGAGGTCAACGAGGCGGAACTCGCCGCGCGCGGTGCCGGCACCGGGCTGAAGGGACGACTGCGTGTTTGCGCCGCCGTCACATTTGCCCGCATTCACCTCATTCCGCTGTTGCCGCAATTCCTCGCACAACATCCGGACCTCGATCTGGAAGTCGTGCTCGACGACCGCCAGATCGACCTCGTGCAGGAGGGCATCGATGTGGGGCTGCGGATGGGAAAGATGCTGGACTCGGCGCTGACAGTTCGCCGCATCGGTCGATGCAAGCGACTGGTACTAGCTACGCCCGGCTACTTTGAGCGCGCCGGCACCCCCGCAACGCCAGCCGATCTCAGCAAGCATCAGGCTGTCGTCTATCTGCAAGGCGAAGGCAGCGTGTGGTCGTTCCGGCGCGACAGCTCCGAGGCCGCGGTCAAGGTCCAAAGTAGGTTGAAGGTGACCGCGGCCGAAGGCGTCAGAGCTGCGGTCCTTGCCCATGTCGGGTTGACCATCGCGTCGGAATGGATGTTCACCCCCGAACTACGGTCGGGTGCCGTATGCGCGGTGCTATCGGAGTGGAGCCTCCCGCCACTCGATCTGTGGGCGGTATTTCCGACCGGGCGCGCCGCTACGGCGAAAGCGCGGGCGTTTGTTGATTTCTTCGAACGCAGCTTCGACCCCTGACAACGAATTAATCGAGGCGACGCCGTTTCCGGCGCAGGAGAGACGAACGAGCATCTATTCGATCCCGCCCGGCATTCAGCGTCTTGGCGCGATCAGTCAAGGTGACACCAGAAGCGGAGTTGCTCATCCCGAGCCCGCGACAGCAGGAGTGTCACCATGTCCACCCAATCAACGAAGCATTCGACGAGTGTTGCCGTTGCCGTTGCCGCTGGTGTTGTCCTGTTCAGCCTGCTTTCGCCGGCAATGGCGGCGTCCGATCAAAACAACCCAGCCGTTCTGACCTCGCATTCACCTTGGCTCGCGCCGATCGGTCATCGGCAACCCGCAAGGGCCGACGTCCCCCAGGACGACGTTCTGTCGGCATGGGAGCGCCAGCAACAGGATCTCGATGTCGGACTCGATCGCAAGCTGCTCATCTGCCGCGGCTGTTGAAGCCTCTATTCCCGAACGGAATAAAGCCTAGTCCAACGGCCTTGCTACCGTCCGTGGCGGTCTCCTGTAGGTTGTTTCGCGTGACTTCGATCCACAAGCCCAGGCGAAACCCTAAGGAGCGCCGACCATGTCACTGCAAGCCAAGCTCGATGTCTTCAAGGTCGATTTCGAAGCCGGCAAGCCGCCGTATAGCGGTCCTCGTTCCGTGATCGAGACGATGCATCGTGCCACCGCCGAGCTAGTCGCCTCGGGCGCAGCACAGCGCGTCAAGAAAGCCGGCGACGTGGCTCCGTCCTTCTCGCTGAAGGACCCCGAAGGCAACATCATCAGCTCTCACGCGCTTTTAAAGAAAGGGCCGCTCGTCGTCAGCTTCTATCGCGGCGTGTGGTGCCCTTACTGTAACATGGAGCTGCAGGCGCTCGAGGTCGCCAAGCCAGCGTTCGACAGGTACGGCGCCTCGCTGCTCGCGATCTCGCCGCAGACCGCGCCGAACAGCCGCAAGTCGATGCGCCAGGACAATCTCACCTTTCCCATCCTGTCGGATGTGAAGGGCAAGGTTGGTGCCGCCTTCGGCCTGCGCTTCGAGCTGCCCGACTATCTGATCGAGCTCTACAAGAGCCTCAAGAACGATCTGCCTACGTTCAGCGACGATCCGAGCTCGACCCTTCCGATGCCGGCCCGCTACGTGATCGGCCAGGACGGCACGATCCTCTACTCCGAAGTGAATCCCGACTACACGCGCCGGCTCGAGCCGGAAGGCATGATCCCGGTGTTGCAGCGGGCTGTCGCCGTGACGGTCTGAAGCAGCCATCAAGAACCAACATGAAGCGCGACTTCGATCCCATCGCGCTTCTCCCAGAGGCGGCTGATGGGGCGCACCAAGTTAAGCGACCATCAGCCGCTGTCACTCAAACCGACAGGAGATAACTATGAGCACGCTGTTCTCGCCGGCTAGGATTGGCCCGTATCAACTTTCCCATCGTGTCGTGATGGCGCCGCTGACGCGGATGCGTTCCGATCTAGGCGACATTCCGAGCAATCTGATGGTCGAATATTATTCCCAGCGTGCGTCGAAGGGCGGTCTCATCATTTCGGAGGCGACGCCCGTCTCGATCCGCGGCTACGGTTATGCCGGTGCGCCCGGCATCTATTCGGACAGTCAGATCGCTGGATGGCGGCGCGTCACCGATGCGGTTCACGCCAAGGGCGGCCGGATCTTCCTGCAGTTGTGGCACGTCGGCCGTCAGTCACACACCGATCTGCAGCCCAATGGCGAGCCGCCGGTCGCGCCATCCGCGATCGCGGCGGAATGATATGCCTATACCAAACAGGGTGAAGTCCCGTTCGCGATGCCGCGCGCGCTCGCGCTGGAAGAGATTCCAGGGATTATCGAGGAGTTTCGCGCTGGGGCCGAGCGCGCACTACGCGCCGGTTTTGATGGCGTCGAGATTCACGGTGCGAACGGCTACCTGCCCGATCAATTCCTCCAGGACGGCACCAACAAGCGCACGGATGAATATGGCGGTCCCATCGAAAACCGCGCGCGCTTCCTCCTGGAGATCACGCAGGCTGCAATTTCGGTGTGGGGTGCCGATCGCGTCGGCGTCCGCATCGCGCCGAGCGGCACCTATGGATCGATGTCGGACAGCAATCCCGCAGCTACCTTTGGCTACGTCGTGACCGAGCTCGATCGGCTTGGCATCGCCTACCTCCACGTGGTCGAGCCGCGCATCAAGGGCATCGAGGAGATCGCCAAAGGCCAGGCTCCGATCGCCGCGCAGCATCTTCGGCAAAAATTCAGGCGCACCCTGATCGCAGCCGGCGGTTTTACTGGTGAGAGTGCCGGGGCCATCATCGCGGCAGGCAACGCGGAACTTGTCGCGTTCGGCCGCCACTTCATCTCCAACCCTGATCTGCCTGAGCGGCTTCGGCGTAATTTGCCTTTGAACCGCTACGACCGGTCGACGTTCTACGGCGGTGACGGGCGAGGCTACATCGACTATCCGACGCACGCCGAGCTGGCGCCGGCGGCACTCTAGTTCCGGACCGAAGCCGGGGCGCGCCAGAGGACGGCGCGCCCACGCTGGTCGCGTATCGTGCCCTAGCAGAACGGGACAACCAGCGGACTGATATTCAGCCAGAGAGAACACCATGCTCGCCTTTTCGTGCGGCGCCGTCGCCGAAAATGCGCGCAAAGACAGACCATTTCCGCCACCCCGCCCTACGCGCCGCCCTTTGGCGAGCGTGTTATCTATAGCGACTGAGCAGTCCGGTTCCCCCAAGCGAATTCCGACCGACCGCTGTTGGCGCAAAGCGGCCGCTCGCTGACCGCGGTCTACCAGACCTTGGCATGTCGAGCCTATCTCTCTATGTGACTCTCGATTTGATGCATCAATGGCGGTGTGTGCGGCTGCGCAATTTGGACGGTGCCGGCTAGGGCCGAGGTTGATCAGGATCAAATCCTGGATGGTCCACGCGCAAAGGGGTTTCGTGCATTGTACCGACTATCGGCGCCCTTCGGGAGCTTGC
>Ga0073928_10008971_pt1 | contig 12333 bp, 10 predicted proteins | sample PaiPotPPA55metaG_FD_76969 | JGI IMG/M metagenome (GOLD analysis project Ga0073928, IMG submission 76969) | Iron sulfur acid spring bacterial and archeal communities from Banff, Canada, to study Microbial Dark Matter (Phase II) - Paint Pots PPA... ...
AGAATAATAGAGCGCGGAATCTTCGTGTGGTGAGGCGTGCCCCCAGGGTTCGGGTGCCGTCCGCGGACTATTCGCGCTCTGCGAACGCGAGCACCGAGGCCGTATATCCGTGCAGGTGGTTGCGGCCGCCTACCGGGCCGATCTCGCCGGTGCCGAAGAAGCCGGCCACTGCCCCGGTGCCGAGCTCGGTGCGCACCGTGTGCAGGTCGTGGCCCGCGCCGAAGGGCGGCGGGAAGAGCCCGGAGGCCCGGCCGTGGCAGGAGACGAGCAGCGCCCCGCCGATCGACTCGTAACCGGGGGCCTGCCTGGCCTTGCGCAGCACCGCGCGCAGTTGCTCGGCCGCACTGGCCGCGTCCCTGACCTGGAAGCGCACGGTCTGCCCCACTTCCACGTGGTCGCCCACCTGGATGCCGTCGCGCTCCGGCAGCACGCCGACCACACCGCGGATCAGGAAGTCGCCGCTGCCGTGGTGCTCGGCGTATTCGTTGAGCGCGATGCCCAGGTGCAGGCCGGCGGTGGAGGCCTGCTCGCGGATGCCCTCGGGCTGCTCGGCCAGGATCTCGCGCAGCCTGCGGTAGGCCGGGCGCCCGGCCAGGCCGAGCAGGACGTCGCCCTCCGCGGCGGTCACCGTCATCGCGGGCCCGATGGCGCGGCAGCCCTGGCTGACGGTGATGGCCGCGTGCACGTCGCCGCCGAGCATCACGCCGACGGCCCCGGTGGCGTACGCGTCGGAGCCGAGCAGCAGCCGGGCCGAACCGTAGCCGGCCGGGCCTGGCGCGAGGCCGCCGACGAAGGGGAGGTTCGGCAGGACTGTGTTGCATCGGGCGAGGAAGCCGTCGACCGGGAAGCTGTAGGGGTCGGCGAACAGCAGCGCCGCCCGCTCGTCCGGCCACGGCTCGGGCAGGCCGCCAACGGCCATCGCACCGTGCGCGAGGCCGAGTTCGTGGCCGTGTGCCGGCTGGCCTGGGACGTCTTCCAGCAGCCCGTCTTCCGGTCGCGGGACGCGGTGCGAGTGCAGCCGGAAGGGCCGTACCCGGGTGCCGGGCAACCGCGCCGCCCAGACCGCGACCGACGTACGACCGCGGCCGAGCTCGCCCTCGGCCGCGTCGCCCAGGCTGGTCTCGCCCATCACGCCCTCGGCCATGGTGCCCACCACGGCGCAGCGGTCGTTGCCGGTGGCCGCCACCTGCTCGGCCACCGCCGCCGCGACCTGGTCGGCGTCGTCCGGGTCGGCCAGCGCGGCGGTGACCACCACCAGGTCGGGCGCTCCGGCCACCCGGCCGAGCGCCCCGTGGGCCGCGCGGCGGGCGGCCCTGACGGCGTCGGGGTCTGCGGCCAGCGCCGCACCGAATCGGCTCATGCCGGAATGATCTCACCAGCTGAGCCGAAGACCCATCAGCGCGCTTACAAAGTTGTGACCAAACCGGCAAGCGCCCGACGACAAACCCGGACCGAGCCAGGTTGCGGGCTCGCTAATGTGGGGAGCTTCCGGGCAGAGCAGGCAAGATCGACATGGGAGCGAGACGAGCGTTGAGCGGGGTGCGCAGGCGGCGAATAGTCGTCGCAGGGCTGCTCGGCGCGGCGGCCCTGGGCTGCGTATCGGCCTGCGGCGGCGGCGCGTCGAGCCCGGTGGTGCCCACCGTCTCCGGGCAGCAGGGCAGGGCGGCCGCGAGCGTGGCGGCGGAGCCCTACGACGGCCAGCAGTGCGACGCGCCATCGCTGATCGCGCACCGGGGTGAGACCGGGGACGGCCGGAACCTGCCGGAGAACACCTGGCAGTCCGAGCTCGCGGCGGCCGCGGAGGGCGCGAGCTACCTCAACATGGATGTCCGCTGGACGAGTGACGGCGTGCCGGTCGCCCTGCACGACGGCACGGTCAACCGGACGACCTCGGAGACCCGCGCCGACACGCCGATAACCACTCTGACGGCGCAGCAGTACACGGCGCTCTACGCCCGGGACTACGCGGGCGACACGAAGCAGGGGTCCATAAACACCTCGGTGCACCCCGACACGCTGGCCGAAGTGCTGGCGAAGGTCGCGGCCACGGGCAAGCCGATCGTGCTGCAGATCGAGGCCGACCCGGATCAGTCCACCGGGACCGTCGCCGCCAAGCCCGCCGCGGAGTTCACCGAGTTGGCGCACGTGATCGAGTCTTCCGGCTACGCCACAAAGGTGATCGTCGCCGGATGGACGCTCGAGGACCTCAAGGCCTTGCACACTCTCGCGCCGAACATCCGGCTGGCTTACCTCTTCGAGACCATCGGCGCCCGAAGCACCCCGACTCCGCGTGACCTGACCGCCGTGGGCGCGAACATCCTCTACGTCGACTACCGCGGCATCACCGCGTCGCTGACGACCACCTGGCACGCGGCCGGCATCCAGGTCTGGGCCTGGACACCGGCGCAGAGATCGCAGTGGTCCACATTGCGCACGGACGAAGTGGATGCCGTCGCCACCAACTGGGCGAGTTTCTATCTGAGCTGGGCCCCGCAGCCGTGCCCGGCCGACTCCTCGGTCTGAGATCGAGGAATCGGCCGGACGACTGGCTGCCTGGTACTACAGATTGCCGAGGCGCCTAGCTGCCCTGGCTGGCGGAGAGGTACGTCGCCAGCTGGATGAGATAGGTGTTCAGCGAGGAGGGCAGCTCGCCGGAGTGCAGCAGAGCCCAGAGCTGCGCGACACCGGTCGAGGTCGACTGACCAGAGCCGATCTCCTGGTTCAACGTGCTGACGACCTGCCCGAGCTGGCCCTTCTCAGTTCCGGAGAGCTCGCCAGACGCCTGGTTGACGGCCGTCGAGATCTGCTGGACCGCCTGGCTCGCCGAGGCCGGCACCGTCGTCAGGAGGGTCGGGAAGGTGGTGGCGGTGCCGGCCGCGCCTGTCGCGGTGGACCCGCCGGACCCGGCGCCGGCGGTCGCCGAACTGCTCGCGCCCGCGCTGCTGCCCGAGCCGGCCGTGGTCGTGGCCGAGCCGCCCGCGCCCGAGGACGCCGTCGCCGTCGCCGTCGACGACGTGCCGGCGGTACCCGTCGCCCCTGTGGACGCCGAGGCCCCTATCCCGCCGGCGACCGTGGTCGACTTCTTCGGGGAGCCGGACGACAGCGAGATGATCAGTACGATGATGATCACGATGCCGAGGCCTGCGCCGACCAGCACCCCGGGGTGCGGACGACGTCGGGCCGCCCCATGCGCACCGGAACCGGAACCGGCACCTGATCCGCCGCCCACCGGAGCGCTGGCGGATTCGGCCCGACCGTAACCGGCCGCGGCGGTTGATCCGCCAGCTGCGCCAGCACCGGCGCCGGCACGTCGACTTGCGCTCGACACTCCGTACTTGACCGCCGGGATGACTTCGGTCTCCGCTGCCGCGGCTGCGGACGCGCTGACCGCGACCGCACCGACGGCGACCGCTCCCGCGACCACTGCCGCCTTCGAGGCCTTGTTCGACTTCTTGTTCGAGTTGTTCGAGGTCTTGCCGGATTCCGCCGCCATGACTCCGAGGGCCTCGGCGAGGAGCGCGGCTTCGGCGGTCTCCTCGACTGCGGCAGCTTCGACTACCTCGACTGCTTCTACTGCCGCTACTTCTGCGGCTACGACTTCGACAGCCGCGACCTCTTCGGCCACGACTTCCACCTCGACCATCGACGCCGCCCATTCGGCCCGCAGCGCAGCCGTGAGCACGGCGACTCGCGGCCGGCCGGCCGCCTCGCCCAGGGCGAGCAGCAGCACCTCGGCGAGGGACTCGGAGACGCCGAGCACGACGAGATTCTCCGCAGCCCACTCGAGGCGGCGCAGGGCGACCTCTCCGGCCAGCAGTTCGAGCTCCGTCGTCACCGCGAATCCGGCCCCGAACACGGCCTCGAGAGTGCTCGAGCCGATCAGCGCCAGCACGACGAGCCAGGCCAGGGCGTAGACGTCGGCCGCCGCGGTCAGTTCGGACTCGAGGGCCGTCTCAAGGGCGAGTGAGGCCGGCAGGTCGACGATCACGACGCCGTAGCCGGCCTGCTCCTCGGCCACGGTCAGCAGCACCGAGTGCGCGCTGAGGTGACCGTGTACGAGCTCGAACTCCGCGAGCAGTTCGAGCACCTCGGCCACCTGGCCGAGCGCGGCCAGGATTTCAGTCTGTTCCAAGGTCTCCCGCGCGAGCGCGGCGGCCAGGGTCTCCCCCTCGGCTGTCGGGATGGCGCAGTAGCCCACCGAGGCTATCGCGCCGTCCTGTTCGAACTCGTACTCGCCGAAGGCGGGTACGACGGGGACGGCCGGGTGGTTGATCCGGCGCAGCGCCGACACCGCCCCGGCGAGAGCGGAACCGGCGGCGCAAACGCCGTCGGCCGCAGCGAACTGGATCCAGACTTCCGCGCCGGACGTGACGTCCACCGCGATCCAGTACTCGTACTCGACCCCGGCGACGCGCTCGGCGCCCACCGCGAATAGGTCGAGACGGCGCGCGAGCCGATAACGCTCGCCGAGCAGCACGCCTTCACTGAGTTCGGATATACCCTCCACCACGCGCGCAGCATAATGCATGCCGGACCAGCGCAGCGGCCACCCTCCATATCGTTATATGCCCCGCCGCGCCCGCCCGGTCAGGCGCGGCCGACGGGGGCCGGAAAAGCCCTGCTACAGCGCCTGCTTGAGGTCCGCGATCAGGTCGTCGAGGTCTTCGATACCCACCGAGAGCCTGACCAGGTCGCCGGGCACCTCGAGCGGGGAGCCGGCCGCCGAGGCGTGCGTCATCCGTCCCGGGTGCTCGATCAGCGACTCGACCCCGCCGAGCGACTCGCCGAGCGTGAAGAGCCGGGCCCGGTTGCAGACCTCGACCGCGGCGGCCTCGCCCTCGGCGTGCCGGAAGGAGACCATGCCGCCGAAGCCGCGCATCTGCTTGGCCGCGATCTCGTGTCCGGGGTGGGTGGGCAGGCCCGGGTAGTGCACCGCCGTCACCTTCGGGTGCGCGACGAGCAGTTCGGCCACCGCCGCAGCATTGGTGCAGTGCCGGTCCATCCGCACACCCAGGGTCTTGATGCCGCGCAGGGTCAGCCAGGCGTCGAAGGGCCCGGCGACGGCGCCCATCGCGTTCTGGTGGTAGGCGAGCCGTGCGCCGAGGTCGTCGTCCGCGGCGATCAGGGCCCCGCCGACCACGTCGGAGTGCCCGCCGATGTATTTGGTGGTGGAGTGCACGACCACGTCGGTGCCGAGACTCAGCGGCTGCTGCAGGTACGGGGTGGCGAAGGTGTTGTCGACCACCAGCAGCGCGCCCGCGTCGTGCGCCGCCTGGGCGAGCGCGGCGATGTCGCAGATGCCAAGCAGCGGGTTCGAGGGCGTCTCGACCCAGATGGCCTTGGTCCGGCCCGGCTGCACCGCGGCGCGCACGGCCTCGACCGAGGAGAGGTCGACGGCAGTCCAGTCGACACCCCAACGCTCGTAGACCTTGGCGAAGAGGCGGAAGGTGCCGCCATAGGCGTCGGACGGGATGACGACGTGATCGCCCGGGTTGCAGATCGTGCGCAGCAGGCAGTCCTCGGCCGCGAGCCCGGAGGCGAAGGCGAGCCCGTGCCGTCCGCCTTCGAGCGCTGCGAGGCACTCTTCGAGGGCGGTACGGGTCGGGTTGGCCGATCGGGAGTACTCGTAGCCGCCGCGTAGGCCGCCCACGCCGTCCTGCTTGTACGTGGAAACCTGGTAGATCGGCGGCACGACTGCACCGGTGAGCGGATCCGGCTCCTGTCCCGCGTGAATAGCGAGAGAGGAGAAGCCAAGGCCGTCGTGAGCGGAGCGCTGGGTCATGAGAGAAAGCCTAGCGGCGAGTCGCGGGTGCCACGCGCTGAACGTGCGCGGAGCCCCGCGATCAGCACTTCAGAGGAGTGCAGAGCAGTTCAGAAGAGCGCGGGGCAGTTCAGAAGAGCGTGCCCTGCCCCTGTACCTGCTCCTCCCGCTCTTCTGCCGTTCTCGGCTCGGGCAGCGCCTCAAGCTCGGGCAGGCGTGCCCGCACGTCGTCGTGGAAGCGTCGGGCGAGGACGATCGCGTCCACGTTGTCGGGCGTGTGGATGAACACGGTCGGCGTGCGGCCCTCGCGTAGCCAGTCGACGACGGTGTCGAGCCAGTGCTGTCGCCAGCCCTCGATCGTCCGGTCGGCATCGTCACAGCCGATGTAGCGGACGACGGGATGCGAGGTGAGGGCGCGCGATCGACGCGGCAGGCGCGGCTTCTTGCCCCAGGCTTCGCGTTCGGCGTCGGTGGTCGGCGGCTTCTCGAACAGAACGGTGGTGTCCATGTCCACCCACTCGGCGTCGACCCGGCCGAGGACGTCCTCGAGCCGCTGCGTCCATTGCGGAGCTTCGAAGAATGCGCGATGCCTGACTTCGACGGCGTACCGGAATTCGCGCGGGAGCCGATGCAGGAAGGCGGCGAGCGTGCCTAGGTCGGAGGGGCCGAAGGACGGCGGCAGTTGGATCCAGAGGGTGTGCGCCCGCGGCCCGAGCGGCTCGATCACGGCCAGGAACTGGCGGAGCGTCGAATCGACGTCGACGAGGCGGCGTTCATGGGTAATCGGCCGCGGCAGCTTGGGCAGGAAGCGGAAGTCCGGAGCGGTCTGCTCTGCCCACGACCTGACCGTGTCGAGCGACGGCGTCGCATAAAAGGTCGTATTGCCCTCGACCGCGTTGCACCACGTGGCATATGCGCGCAGGCGCTCTCGCGGTGGCAGAGGGCTGGGTAGGTGGCGGCCCGGCCACGTCGCATGCGTCCACATCGCGCATCCGACGTGGAGTCTCATGTTTTCGAGCGTACTGCACCGGAGTCGGTACCATCTGGCCATGGCGGGGACCAGTGGAATGAACGGGATCACGGACCGACGACTGCTCACGATGAAGATCCACGTCGTGGACACGAACTGGAGCTCGGAGGGGTTGCGGGCGATGCTCGCGGCCGTCACTGCCGGCTTCGACGCGGCGGATCGCGCGACGATATTCAGGGCCGAGCGGATCGCCTCGCGGTTGCACGCGGCGGACCTGCGAACCGGCGGCCGACCCTATGTCAATCATCTACTTCGAGTGGCCATCCGAGTCGTGCACTACTACCACGTCCGCGACGTCGACGTGATCAGCGCCGCGCTGCTGCATGACGCGGTCGAGGACCACCCGGCCGAACTCGCCGACCTGGCCACCGACGCCGAGCGCGCGCTGGGCGACACCGAGGCCGCGCTCGCCGTACTCGGCCGGGCCTTCAGCCCGCGGATGGCCACCCTCGTCAGGGCCGTCACGAATCCGGACATTGACAATACGCTGGCACTCGAAGAGCGTCAGGAGCTCTACCGCGTGCACGTCGTGGAAAGCCTGGAGCGGGAACCCTGGGCCCGTGTCATCAAGCTCTCCGACTTCACCGACAACGGCGTGGGCATCATGTGGACCGTCACCTTCGACAAGGCCAAGCGCCTGGCCGCGAAGTACGCTCCGCTCGTGCCGCAGATGATCGACTTCGCGCAGCGCACGGACACGCCTCTCGATCTCGAGGCGAAGAGACGCATCGTCGGGCAGCTCAAGACCGGTGAGAAGTACTTCGCCGCCATACTCGACATCGACGACTGACCCAGCCGGTCCGATCGACGGAACCCGACGGAACCGATCGACACTGGCCGCCGTCGAAGGGCCATGAGGAGACGAATCGCCGACCCGCTCGCGCCGCTCAAGCCCGTCGCCCGGTTGGCCGCAGTCGGCCTGGTAGCGGCCGTCGGCACGCTCGGCGCCGTGCAGGCACACGGCCAGTCAACTCACGACACGGCGTCGGTGTCGTCGGCGTCGAGCATCGTGTCGGAGGCGTCCAACGAGGTGGGCACGCTCCTCTCTGCCGTACACCTTCCGCCGGGCGCGGTACGTCTGGAGTCGAAGCCGGCGAACGCTCCGGGAGAGTCGCCGCAAGAGGGCGACGCAATCACCCAGACGCAGTGGTGGAGTACGAACCGGCCCGCGGCTGACGTGCTCTCCTGGGTGGCAGCGCATCCGGTGTCGAGCACCGTGGCAACCCTTCAGGAATGGTCCGGGAGCAGCGTACGGGCTCCGCGCACGTCAACCGTGGTCGGCTTCGACGGCACCAGCACTGGCGTTCTCTACGAGCTCAATGTGTCCGTCACGCCGTTCACGCTCTCCAGCGGCGCGACCGGAATCCAGGTCACGGCGACCGTCTACTATCGCCCGGCCCGCGCGGCGCAGGAGACGATCCCGGTCACGGCGAAGCTCGTCGTCACGCAGATCCCGCCAGGGGAAACCGGAAACGGCGGCACGGTCACCACGACCGATCCCAGCGAGATCGGCCGGGTGGCAAAGATCATCAATGGGTTGCCTACTGCACCCCTCACCCCCATGTACTGCCCTATGGACGACGGTGCCGGGATCAATCTGAAGTTCGAGTCCGCCAGCGGCAATGTCCTCGGCGTCGTCACGATGGGCACGACGGGATGCGCTCGCACGACGATCGTCATCGAAGGCGGCAAGCAGCCGCGGCTGGACAGCTCGCTTGCGTCGGTTCAGCAGGTCGAGCAGGTCATCGGCGTGCACTGGCAGTTCACGCGGTAGCCGACAGCAGCCGACAGCGGCTGTCCGATGGCGGCCGTCAAGCCCCGTCTTCCCCGATCAGCGTCCTCAGCTGCGCCCGGAACCGCTCCGCGTCCGCCTCGTCCATCGACCCGAGGAAATCCCGCTCCGCCGCGTCGCTGGCCGCCAGCGCCTCGTCGAACAGAACCCGCCCGGACTCGGTGAACTGAACCACGTTCCGGCGCCGGTCCTCGGCGAAGGGGCTCCGTACGACCACGCCCTTGGCCTCCAATGCGTCGATCAGCGCCACCATCGTCGTGCGGTCGACGCCGAGCCTGCGCGCCGCATCCTGTTGCGAGGTGGGGCCGAGGGCGTCGAGGACCAGCAGCACCGCGAGCTGCCTGCCGCTGAGCCCATACGGCGTCAGCGCGGCCGACGTGAACTCCATCAGCCGCTGCTGGGCGTGCTTGAGCAGGTAGCCGAGGCGATCGGTGAGCTCGGCGCGCGGCATGGACTTCCCCTCACTCGACATGCCCCCATGGTACGGCTACGCTGATTGTCAGTAGCACTGACGATCACAATCACTGACTGATTTGACGGGTGACCCACGATGATCTTGATCACTGGAGGCCTCGGCTTCATCGGCTCCCACACTGCCCGCGCGTTGCTCGACCGCGGTGAGGACTGCGTGCTCACGCAACGCCGTGATCCCGGCGCGACACCGTTGTTCCCCGACGAGGTCGGCAAGCGCGTCTTCCTCGAACAGGTGGACGTCACCGATCAACGCGCGCTCCTCGAAGTGGGCGAACGACACAGCATCACCGGCATAGTCCACCTGGCCGGGGCGTACTTCGGAGACCCCCTCGCGGACGCCAGAACGAACGTCGACCAGCTCCTGAACCTGTTCGAAGCCGCAAGGACCTGGGGTGTACGACGCATGGGCGTGGCCAGCTCAGTCGGCGTATACGACGGCGATGACGCCAGTCCGCTGCGCGAATCCTCGCCGCTCCCGCTCTCCGCTCACCACCCGATCGGGAGCTCGAAGAAGGTCAACGAGGTGCTGTCCTCCTACCTCGGGCACGCTGTGGACCTGGAGGTCTACTCGGCGCGCATCGCCGCGATCTGGGGTCCGCTCGGCCGTCCCGTTTCGCGTTTCTTCGCGACTCCGCAGCTCATCCGCGCCGCTGCGGCAGGCGGAGAGCCGGATTTCAGCGCCCTGCCGGGCGGACGGCCCCCGCACGCCGCCGACGGCTTCGACATGATGTACGTACGCGACTGCGGGCGTGCACTCGCCGCTCTGCAACTCGCGCCGCACCTCGAGCACGACGTCTACAACGTCGCCTCCGGTCGCCCGACTACGTATGGGGAACTCGTCGACGCCATCACCGCCGCCCTGCCCGGCACCAAGCTCACCCTGCCGGAGGGCCACGACGGCGAACTGCCGCTCCCGCGCATCTTCCTGGACATCAGCAGGTTGCGGCAGGACGCCGGATACGAGCCCGCATACGACACCGAACGAGCCGTCGCCGACTACATCGACTGGCTGCGGGCCGGAAACGAACAATAGGCCCAGCGCGACTTGGCGACCTAGCCGATACCTAGCGGCCGTCGAGGTAGCGCAGCACCGCCACGACGCGCCGATGCTCGTCGGCGCCCGGCTCGAGCCCGAGCTTGCTGAAGACGTTCCCGATGTGCTTCTCCACGGCCCCGTCGGAGACGACCAACGCGCGCCCGATCGCGGCGTTCGACCGGCCTTCCGCCATCAGTCCGAGCACCTCGTACTCCCGCGGGGTGAGCGAGGCGAGCGCCCGGTCGGTGTGCACGTTGAGCATGGCGGTAACGATCTCCGGGTCGAGCGCCGTGCCCCCGGCGGCCACCCGGTCGAGGGCGTCCGCGAACTCCGAGACGTCCGCCACCCGGTCCTTGAGCAGGTACCCGAGCCCGCTCGCCCCCTGCTCGAGCAGGCTGGCCGCGTAACGGGCCTCAACGTACTGCGAGAACACCAGGATGCCGAGCCCGGGAAACTCGCCGCGCAGCTCGAGCGCGGCTCGGATGCCCTCGTCGGTGAACGTCGGGGGCATCCGGATGTCCAGCACCACCGCGTCCACCGGGCCCTCGCGCACCGCCGCGATCGCCGCCGCGGCATCGGAGGCCTGCGCGACCACCTCATGGCCGCGCAGGGTGAGCAGTTGGGTGAGGCCGGCCCGAAGGATCGCGGAATCCTCGGCGATGACGATGCGCATTCTGCTGCGTGCTCCCCTGCAGGGTCAGGCGGCGACCGGGCGAGACCGGCCCGCCAGAACTCTCAAGACTTGAACGGCAGCACTCCGGTGATCGTGGTCGGACCGCCCATCGGGCTGTCCATCTCCAGTGTGCCGTCCACGGTCGCCAGCCGCCGCTGCACCCCGTCGAGCCCGGTGCCGCCGCCGAGCACCGCGCCGCCGCGCCCGTTGTCCGCCACCGAGAAGACGATCTGGTCCCCGCGCGGTCGCACCCGCACACTGATCGCGCTCGCCCCGCTGTGCTTCACCGCGTTCGTGAGCAGCTCCGCGATGCTGAAATAGGCGATCGTCTCCGAGGTGGTCGAAGGACGACGCGGCAGGTCGATACCCAGGTTGACCCGGATCGGCGAGCGTGCGCCGAGCGAGGTGAGCGCGGATTCGAGCCCGTTGTCCAGGATCGGCGGATGGATCCCGCGCGCCAGGTCGCGCAGCTCGATCAGCGTCTCCTTCGTCTGCTGATGCGCGCCCTCGATCAGAGCCTTGGCACGCTCCGCGGCCACCGGGTCGGAGCTGGAGAGATCCTCCTTGGCCTGCCCCAGATTCATCGCCAGCGCGACGAGGCGGGCCTGCGTGCCGTCGTGCAGATCCCGCTCGATCCTGCGCAACTGCTCGTTGGAGGACGTGACCGCCTCGCTGCGACTGGCCTCCAGGTCGCGCACCCGCTGCGAGACCGAGACCGGCCCGAGCAGCCCCCGCCCGAGCAGGCGGTTGAGGGACACGAAGCCTCGCACGATCCACGGCGTCAGCCAGAACAGCAGGATGCCGATCAACGTGGTGACGAGCAGGCGCGGCCAAGTGTCGAGGAAATAAGCGCTGGTAGTGGTGTTCCACAGCGACGCGCCACGGTGCATCACACCGTTCGGGCCGCGCTGCTCGGGCAGGAATCGGTACCAGATCCAGTACGTCGTCCCGGCCAGCGTGTAGGCCCAGAAAACCACCGTGAAGCAGAACGTGACCACCGCGAGCGGGAAGCGCACGAGCTGGAAGGCCAGGCTGCGCCAGCCGACCGGGTCGCCGATCCGGCCGAGCAGCCAGCCGCCGAGGCCTCGCCGGCCGGCCTTGAACGGCCGCGGCCGGACGATCCGCTCCTGGAGCAGCATGTTGAGCAGTCCCCGGTTCAGCGCGCCGAGCCAGCGGCCGAGGATGATCGCGAAGGCCAGCACGAACAGGCCGATGACGGTGATCGCGGTGCTCACGCCGGCGGACAGGAAGGCCACCGTCAGGCCGAAGCCGAGCACGGCGATCGGCAGCCCGATCACCCCGTAGAGCAGCTCGGACCAGGTACGGCGGGTGAACGGCGTGCGCCAGAAGGAGGCGCGCCGGGCACCGGCCGGCCCCGGCGCCGGCGGGAACACCGCGGTGGCGGCGGTGGCCGAGCCGCTGCCCGTCCCGCCCGGCACCGCGTCTGCCGGGAACGGATTCGTGCTGGACATCTTCGGCCTTTCGAGTTCGGAGGCAGCTGCTTCGGAGATAGCCGCAGTGACGCCTTCGAGTCTGCCCGCGCGTCCGTCGCGTCCCCAGCCGGTGG
>Ga0073928_10008972_pt1 | contig 12331 bp, 10 predicted proteins | sample PaiPotPPA55metaG_FD_76969 | JGI IMG/M metagenome (GOLD analysis project Ga0073928, IMG submission 76969) | Iron sulfur acid spring bacterial and archeal communities from Banff, Canada, to study Microbial Dark Matter (Phase II) - Paint Pots PPA... ...
ACCGACAAAAATCACCTCGCCATCCAGGGCGGCTCCAACGGAGGCCTGCTCATGGGCGCCATGATCACCCAGCGCCCCGACCTGTTCCGCGCCGTCATCTGCCAGGTCCCGCTCCTCGACATGATCCACTACCAGGATTTCCAGATCGCAAAATTATGGATCCCCGAATACGGCACCTCCGAAAACGCCGAGCAATTCAAATGGCTCTACGATTACTCCCCCTATCACCACGTCAAAACGGGCACGGAGTATCCCGCGATCCTATTCATGACCGCCGACACCGACACCAGAGTCGACCCCATGCACGCAAAAAAAATGGCCGCGGAGATGCAGTCGGAAGCGAAGAACGGGACAAGCCACACTCGCCCGATCTTGTTACGAATCGAAACCAAAGCGGGCCACGGCGCAGGCAAGCCTGTGACCAAGCAGATCGAAGAATTTACAGATGTGTATTTGTTCTTGTTTTGGCAGCTGGGAGTGAAACCGTAGTTCGGTAGGATACAGAAGCATTCAGAACATGCGCCCGGCCTTATACAGCAAGTTTGTTGAGAAAGCCGAGGCCGCTCTCGTTGCGGCTGTCGAGATCTACAACAAACCCGGTTTCCGATATCGAGAAGAGACGTTCGCCATCCTTGCGATCAATGCCTGGGAGCTAATCCTGAAGGCACGTCTGCTAAAGGACAACTCAAATGACCCGGGCGCAATTAGGGTCTACGAATCCAGGCGGACAAAGTCCGGGAAGCAATCGAAAAAGAGATACCTGAAGCGTAATCGCGCGGGAAATCCGCTGACACTGTCCCTTGGTGCTTGCGCACAGGCGCTAGAGAATTCTGCTACGACACATCTTAGCCCAGAGATCAAGCTGAACCTCGACGCACTGACCGCGATCCGAGACAGCGCTGCCCACTATATTCATGCGAGCCCAGTGTTGGCTAAGCAGGTCCTTGAGGTTGCGAGTGCGACCGTCAGGAATTTTATAGAGATAGCTAAATGCTGGTTCGACTCTGATTTTTCGGAATCACTTTCTTTGATTTTGCCATTGTCTTTCTTGAGTCACCAAAAAGAGATCGAAGCCGTGCTCGTAACAAGGGGCGAGCAGCGACTTCTGAACTATCTTCAGAGTCTAGCCGCGCAAGAGATAGTCACAGATTCTCCGTTTTCAGTGGGAATCAGAATGCAGATTAAATTCGAACGCTCAAAGTTATCCACGGCATCGAAGGTCCAGGTTACCAACGATCCGGACGCGGTCAAGGTTTTCCTGACGGAGCAAGACGTTCGGGAGCGCTACCCTTGGGATTACACCACGCTGTGTTCAAAGTGTGCTGCTCGGTACACTGATTTCAAGGTCACGGGAAAGTTTCACACACTCCGAAAACCGCTCCTGAGCGATGGTCGGTTTGCTCACTCGAGATATCTCGACCCCAGCAATCCCAAGAGTGGCCGAAAGGACTTCTACAGCCCCACGATCCTGGAAATCTTGGATAAAAACTACACAAAGAAATAGTGAATAGGTTACATCACGATGCTGTGGGATCCTGACTGACGGACAGTCAACCTAGAAGCTTGAACCATCGGTGCCAGAATGGTCGGAGGTATACGTCCAGCTTTTCACCGTAATCGCTTAGGTACTGTTGTCGCAGCTCTCGAGACGCTGTTTCGACAAAGTCTGACAGCTTACCAAAGCCATCCAGCGCGTCTCCTATGTCTGGATCGCTAGTATCAACATCTACCAAGTTCCCGTCTTCACCCGCTTCTCGCAATCTCCCCCGCTGAATCTCGACTCTTGCTTCATCACCGGACGATTCCCAGGGAGAAAAATCTTCACGTCGTACGCGGTGGAATAAGGCTTCGCGTATTATCATCGGAAAGGCTTTGATGTTGTCGCCAGCCTCACTGAGTCTGGCCTTGAAGCCTTCATTCTCAGTCTTGTATTGCTGGCTTACTTTCAGGACTTCCTCGCGATTCTTCAGCCGCGAAACTTCTCCTAGCTCTTTGCTCAGTTGATCCACTTTAGCCTTTTGGCTCTTCGCCTCGGCTTTGTACTCTGTGAGTTCTTTAGCAATCTTTTCGTATTCTGAACGAGGAACGGTTGTCGAAGCAGGTACGGTCGGTGTAATGGCGCTGAGTTTGGTCAGAAACCGTTCTCTACTCTCGTCCCACATCGGCGTATTGCAACCAGCCCCCTGCAGCCTCTGATGAATATAGTCACGAAGTTCCGAAAGATCGGTGGCCTTATCTAACCTCGACCCCTGCGTGCCCACTAGTACCGCCTTCAGGTCCTTGAACTCAAGCGTTCCCATCAAGAAAGGAAAGAATCTCTGGTTAGCGGTGATCCAAACGGCGCCCAATTCGCACATACAAAATCCGCTCATGTAGTAATTTTGGGAGAGTAACGCTACTACGACATCGGATTCCTTAAACTGCTCGCGGATATAGAGCTTAAATTCGGACCCTGACGGTATGCCATGCCCGCCCAGCGAGGAACAAAAAATGTGATGATTCGGGACTCCGATTTCCTTAAGCAACGCGACGAACTCTTGCACGATCGCGACATCCTGTGAGGCGTGGCTAACGAAGATTCGCATGGGCAATTATTGCATTTGTTTCGGGAGATCTGGCTCGTACCATCGATAGAAGAGTAGCTGCCCCATGTTCGCGAGGTTCAAGCATGGGCACCACGGACGATGGTATCTGGCCAGGGCAAGAACCGAGAAGTTCCCGAATCGGGATCGGTTCCCAGAAATACTTTCAGGTCGCTTCTTTCGCGGCCCAGCCAGTCGATACAATTTCTTTCGGCAAGGTGACGTCTAGAGGGCGTTGCCGGTCGGTACGGGACGGCGCTTGCCAAGCGTCGAATGGCTTAGCCAGCTATTGGGGTTCGACTCCCTCATCCTCCTCTCGTAACCAGAAGCCTTTTGACAGAGAGTCGTCAAGTTGTATGATGAAGGTCAGCTTGGCAAGCGCCTTCCAGTGTTAACGAACAGCCCCGATTGGCTATCGGGGCTGTTTTGCGTTTCGGAGGCATTCGATCATCCATTGAAGAGCTTGCTGGATCGCTCGTTGAAGACAAGAGTGCAGGGATCTTTCGACTGCGCGTGCCGACTCGCTTCGCTCTGCGGCAACCTCGCTCAAGATGACAATGCTGTGGGGCGTGCCTCTTCGTTGAGTTCCGTTTTGGATCAAGGGCAGCGGACAGGAGTGTCCGCTCCACATTTGAAGCACATCAGCGCTTTCAAACCGGCTAATGCGCCTGCATGTAGGCACGCAGGATGGCGTTGATGCGGGTCTGGTAGCCGCGCTGTTGGCGGAACCAACGGAGCAGGTCGGCGTCCAGCCGCATGGTCACAATTTCTTTTGGTGTCGGCATCACGACCTCGGCGCTCTTCCAGAATTCGGCATCCGTCGCATGCGCGTCGGGGTCGGCCGCAATCCCTTTGCGAATGCTGGCGGCGCTCATACGGCGCAGCTTGCCCCAGTCCGTGCCGCGCCTGGGGTTTGAGTGCTTGGTCTTTTCTGCTTTAGTCTTTGCTCCGTTAGCTTTCAATCGCCTTCGCCCTCGATGTTGTTCCAGTAGTGTCGTCGTTCGTGCGGCTCGGCACGCCATGCTGAATGATGCGCCTCTCGTCGCGCCCGCGGTCTGTGTAGATGACAGTAATCTCCAGCCCGCTCACCAGTCCGATGGCATACACTCGCCGTTCGCATAATCGAAACGGTCATCCACTCTTTCGATAATCGGACCTTCGAAAATCTCCGCCGCATCTTCGAACGCAATGCCATGCAATTCGAGAATGCGGCGGTTCTTTTCTTCGTCCCAACTATAGTGGATATTGTGTATTTACACAACGTAAATATAGTCCCAGCCGGTGGGCCGCTGTCCGGTTCGGTTCCAGCAGAATTCAAGCCGCGGAATGCGCGCCGGCAGAGGTCAGCCACTGCCCCATCTGTTGGTGATCGACCACGCCGGCTTGCTGCATTACCGGGCGTCCACCAGAGAAGACGACAAAGTTCGGAATCCCACGCACGTTAAAGCGGCTTGCCACTTCCTGGTAACGGTCCGTATCCACCTTCACGACGACAGCGCGCCGAGCCATCTCAGCAGCGACCTTTGCGACTTCGGGAGCCGCCGCCCGGCAGGGACCGCACCAGGCCGCCCAGAAATCTGCCAGCACCGGAACGCGGGCGTTCTGGATGATGTCGTCGAACTGCACGGCATCGACTTCCAGCGGCTCATTTACAGGAGGCAGCGCAGCCTTGCAGGCGCCGCAGCGGCCGGTATCGGCAAGGTGCGCCGCAGACACGCGGTTCTGCCGGCCACACACTTTGCATCCTCGAATCACTGGCATGGGCTTCCTCCGATCGGAAATTCCTGACGAGAATATCGATGCCGGTGCGACCTCTTCGGATGTAATCGAATAGATAGCCGCCGTCTATACCGCGAAAGACGTACTCCTGGCTCAGACTGAAGGGCCGCTGGGTCACGCCAAATTTCAGAATCGCGATCGTCGAGAAGAGCGAGAATAGGTAGACAGCGGGACCGACACATCGTGATCGAAACATAAGGAGGCCCACAGTGCCGACATCGAGAGAAACCCAGAAAGAGACGCTGAAAGAGACGCTCGAAGAACGCCTCGCCCGTTATCGTGAAATTAACATCAGCGTGATCGGAAGGAAGTCCGGGAAGAAAATCTCCCGGCCGGTCTGGTTCGTGTTCGAAGGCGACAAATCGAAGGGCGGGACACTTTACCTGCTGCCCGTCGAGGGCTCAGACACGCAGTGGTACAAGAACGTGCTGCACAAGCCGTCGATCTGGATTGACGCGCGCGGCGCAGAGGCGCAATTCCGAGCTACTCCCATTACTGACCCGAAGATGGTGAAGTCGATCGTCGAAAAATTTCGCGAGAAATATGGGGCGAAGGATGTGAAGAAGTATTACTCCAAGTTCGACGCTGCGGTTGCATTGCGGTTCTAGTCCCCCAAAATATTCCCGTTTCTTGAGCAGCCCCGATTTCACATGGGGGCCGATTTCGATTGGCAAGGCAGTCGACCATCTTTTGAAGAACTTGCCGATCCAATCGCCTGGCACGGCTTATGGTAATACTTGAAGGGCAAAACGACATTGCTGGTGGAGAAGGAATTGTATTCCATGAAGAATTCAAACCGGCGGCTGGCTTTGCTTTTGCTGTTCCCCTTGATCGCGGGATCCGCGTTGCTGGGATTTTCGAGCCGTCATCATCGCACCCAGCAGCGTGCTTCCGGCGAGCCCGGCAAGTTCGACTACTACGTGCTGGCTCTTTCCTGGTCGCCGGAGTTTTGTCACAGCCATCCTTCTAATGCGCAGTGCTCGGGGCATTTTGGATTTGTCGTGCACGGATTGTGGCCGCAGTTTGTCGACGGCTATCCGGAGCATTGTTCCAACCAACCGGGATTGGCCAATCCTTCGAAAATGACGGACATCATGCCGGACGTTTCCCTCGTTGCGCATGAATGGGAGACGCATGGAACCTGCAGCGGGCTCGATCCGGACGCCTATTTCAAGCTGCTGCGTCAGGCTTTTGCCTCGGTCAAGATTCCGGGCCGTCTGGCAGCCCCCAACCAAATGTCTTCCATGACGCCGCAACAACTCAAGGAGGAATTCGTCTCGACGAACCCGCACCTGCGATCGGAGAATTTGACCGTCAGTTGCGGGAACAACTATCTTACGGGCGTTTCCGTCTGTCTCACCAAACAACTCCAACCCACAGCCTGCCAGGCACTGCGCGACTGCCGCGCCAATTCGGTTAAGATCCCACCAGTGAACTGAGAGCGTGCCTCTTCTTCAGCACCTCAAGCAGAGGCTGCCTTTTCCACAGCCTTCCACAGAAAAACCCCACTCGATTGTGACGAACAACCTTGACCGAGGATGTGGAAAGCCCATACTGGAACCGTGCGCACAGTCTCTCCAACCGAACTGATCGGGATCATGGCCACCCCACGTCTCCAAACCGCAGCTAACTCCTTCTTCCGAAATATTTTGCCCGTAAGCTCTTTCGTTCCAAGATTTTGCGGCGCAGCCCCATGTAAATTTGCCGCAACCCTAAGAAAACAAATATTTTACAGGATCGATATCAAAAAAATGTCATACCAAAATACCAACGTTACATTCGGGTAGGCACGCCCTAACAGCCGTGCTAAAAAGTAACCTTCAGCGCAAACTCGGCGACTCGCGGCGAGGCCGAGCCGAACACGCCTGTGCCTGCACCCACACGAAACAAATCGCTTTGGATGCTGTTTTCACCACTTTGCAATGTCGTGTGCGTACTGTTGATAGATCCGTTGCCGGAAGTCAGCCAGCCGTTCGTCACCGCTGGGGGCTGGTTGAAGTTTGCAAAGTTGAAAACATTGTAAAACGCGACGCTGGGTTCAATGGTGAATCGTTCCTTGAACTTATACGGCCACGCCACCCTGAAGTCGACTGACTTCGTCCAGGGGAAAGTCAGTTGATCGGATGGGGCCAGGGCGACCTGAGGAGCGACCGCCCCAATCTGCGCCAGTTGTGTCCCGGTGAATAAGTTGTTGCTGAGCAGCACGAGTCCGGCGGGTGTAGGTTGACCTGCAGTCGTTGCGTTGTACTTGCTGATGGCTTCATTCAGCGAAGTGACGCTCACCTCGTGGCCGAATGAACCGTTCTTTGTGCCCGGCAACGGCTGGCTGTAAACGCCGCCTCCGGTAAAGTCGGTTTGAAAAATCTGTCCCCCGCTTCCATTGCTTCCGACAATGGCCGGACTGGGGAGCGGGCTGTAAAAGTGCGCCATGATCCCCAGGCGGAAGCCGAAACGCGTAGCGAAGTTGCCGCCAAAAGAAACTTGGTGCGTCCGATCCAGCAACGACGGCCCGGTGAACCGAAGCGGGTTGTTGTTGTCCGCAGCCTGAAGCACAAAGTCCTGATCGTTGGCGGCCACCGGATTCGATGGTGGAGTGTTCCCCGCAAAGGCTAGAGGACTTACGAAACGAGAAAGTGAGTAGGCCAGCTGGAAATTCGCCGCTTTCACTCCCCGCATCGGGTTGGCAACATTTTGCACGAGCTTCATTTGTACCGCGTTGTAAACCGAACGGCTGACGGGCTGCAAAAAGTTGGCCGTCCCATAATTGCCGTTCTTTCCGGAGAAGGCACATGCGTATCCCAACGGAGTGGTTCCTCGGGTAAGTGGATTGGGTGCATCCATGCAGCTGCCGCCCGTATCTTCCGCCGAGCCCAAACCAAAAGCAGTGAAGTTGGAAATGGTTGCGCCAATGTTAGGCCGGCCGGAGTTCAATCCCGGACACGAGCTTATCGCGCCCTGAAGGGAACTCGCTCCGCACGCCGTAATGGTATTTTGAATCGCCTGCTGGGCTGAAGAAAGATTGAAGTAGCGAGGATCGCCAATGTCATTCGCGTCGACCCCCAGGAGTGCGTGGGTCTCCACGTTCCGCAAAAAGTCCACGCTCAACACCATGCCGGGGCGGATTTCGTGCTGAATGCCGATGTTCATCTGCAGTGAGCGAGGGGTGCGATAGTTGGGAGCAAACAGGCCCAGGGGAAGGTTGACGCCGGCATTCATGAGTCGGCCGGCATAGGTTCCATTCGGCGAGGACAAGCTGAAGGGATACGCTGCCTTCAGCGAATTCTCCAACGTGGCTATGTTTTGGGCTGCCTGAAAGATCGGAAGCGGAACTCCGGCGTTGTCGACGCAGTTGGAGTTGGGATTGGACAGCACGCCGTTCGGCGTAGCGACGGGCTGCGCCTGGCTATTCAAACACGCCGACGGCGCGTACAAGAAAGCTCCAGTCTGCAGCCGCAGCGGCCGGTCGAAGAGGAGATTGTTGAAGATCACATTTTCATAGAACAATCCCGCGCCGAGACGAACCACAGTTTTTCCACTCTTCGAAGGATCCCAGGCAAGACCCAACTGCGGAGCGAAATTCGAATTCGGCTGCCGCACCTGACTGCCGAGGCCCGGGAACGCGCTGTTAACGGCTGCTATGGCGGGCAAGTCGCTGTCAGTGCGGGCGGTGTCCCGTTCCCAGCGCAGTCCCGGCGTGAGGGTCACGTTGGAACGAATCTTCCACGAATCCCCAATGTATAGGCCCAGGCGGTTGTCCGGCCCCAGGCCTCCGGCCGGAAATCCGAGAGCTGATTTCTCACTAGAAAACCCCTGGCCATTGCTGATGATGGCCTGCACCATCTCGTAATCCAGAGGGTTCGATGCCGTTGAGCCATCTGGACCGAGTGGGCATTTGGACGTATTCGCGCCCGCGCAACCGGGATAAAGCTTGCCGTTGCCGAACACGTTCGGGGTTGTTCCATAGAAGTCTGCGAAACCGCCGCCCTGAATATGGTTCCAGCTGAAGCCGAAGCGCACAACGTGTTTTCCGATGGCTTTGCTGCCGTCATACTTCACTTGATAGTCGGACTGCAGCGTGTTTTGCGGTGCCAGAGGGTTTGGACCCACCGTGAAGCTGCCAATATTGATGCTAACGGGATAGCTGGCAAAAGGAAGATTCGTTCCGGTTGTCGCGTCCCCGATCTGGTTATGGAACTTCAGGATCGACAAACGGATGGAGTGGCTGATGTTGCCACGATTGAAGTCGGCGCCGAACGTCGCGTTCCGCGTTACGTCCCGATTGTCGTACACCTGGAAGCTGCCTGGGAAAAACGTTGCGTCAGTCGAATTATTGAAATAGTTAACGCGGCCGAAAAGAGTTGCTGTCTTGTTCAGGTGATAGTCCAGCCGACCCAGAACCTGATTCTCAGTGAAGGGCGCGGGGAAAAATCCGGAGTAGGAAGAAAACGGAGCCGATTCCAGAACTGGGGCGCGAAGATGTTGAAGGGTCCGCTCGGCGTCACCGAAGAAAAACAATTTGTCTTTCTGAACTGGACCGCCAAGGCTCACCCCTTCCTGGTTACGCTGAAAATAAGGCGAGGAGAGCGGCGTGGGATGCGGCAGGCTGGCGGAGGCGATTCCGTGGTCGCGAAAAATCCCGAAAGCCTCGCCATGGTAAGAATTTGATCCCGCTTTCGTGACCACGTTAACCGCACCCGAAGACGTCAATTCCGTGGAAAGATCAAGCATCGACTGGGCCATGGAGAATTCCTGAATGGCACTGGCGGGGATATCTTCGGTAGTCGTGCCGACGGTTTCATCGCTCACATCAGCTCCATCCACTTCAATGCGGGCCGTGCGTCCGAAGCGACTGCCGAACGAGACGGAAAAGTAACCCACTTTCGTGGGATCGAAATTAGTTCCGTCCTGGATCTGCACGCCCGGTTCGAGCTGCGCGAGGTCCAGAAAGTTCCGCCCGTTGACTGGGAGATTTTCAATCTGGTCAGCGTTCAACACGCCCTGCACGGCGGCCTGTTCAAAATTAACAGACGCAGTAGCTTCCTGAATTTGTCCCGGTCCCTGCCCCGGCTCCAGCTGCAAGTTTCTCGACGAGACCACCCCCGCGTGCGCCGGAATCGCAAACTCAACGGTCTTGAAGCCGCTGGCCTCGACGCGCACGGTGTACTCCCCCGGCTGCAGAGGTCCCGACAGAAAAATGCCGTCATCGGAAGTCACGACCTCAACCAGCCGGTCTGTAGCCTTATCGTGGATGGTGACCTTTGCGCCGGCTAATGCGCCGCCCGCCTGATTGCTCACGATTCCCCGGATAGCCCCAGTGCTAAGGGTCGCCTGGGCCGGCAAGCATGCGGGAAAGAGCACAGTCGCACAAAGAGTCACCATAACCAGCAGGTCACGTCGCGCGCTTGCGGCGCAAATAAAGTTCAGCATGTCCACCTTTCTTCCCAACATCATCCCGACTCTCAGATAAACACATCCAGACGCTTTGTGGCAAAGCCCGCTGGACTTGTTCCATCGAAACCGCTTCAGGCTGTTAATTGTTTGCTAGCTTCAGAATTCAGACTTGACGGTGTAATAACCGGCGCGATGGCGAACACGATAGCCAGCAGCCTCCGGCACAGCAGCTACTTTCACTTCGATGCGACGGAACTCGGAGAACGACGTGCGCTGCGACGGATAATAAGCCAACAGATATTGGGTTCGCAGTTCGTCGCTGATTTTGCGAAACGCTTCATCCAGATCCCCGGTGGAGGTTGCGTAGTAATATTTGCCCCCGGTATCGTCAGAAAGTTGGATCAGCGCGTGCTCGCCCCCGGTTTCACGCCCGGCACTGCTCTCGATTGGGACGATGATGATCGAGTAAACAATCGCTTCCGCCTCTTCCGCGGCGCGCACCGCTTGTTTGTAATCGATTTTGCTGATGGTGTCGCCTCCGTCTGTGATTAGGACGATGACTTTTCGCCCCTTGCGGTGGTCGAGAGCGCGCGAGGCGAGATAAATCGCGTCGTAGAGCGCCGTGGCTGCGCCCACTCGAATGTGGTCAATGCCCTCGTCGATGCGTTTTAGATCCGCCGTATACCCATGCGTGGATTCATTCACCACCTCGCTGAATCCGTACACGCATACGGCGTCAACCGGACGGAGGATGGCGTGCGCGAATCGTTTGGCCGAGGCCTGTTCCAGCGGCAAGTCGTGCCGCGTGCTCAAACTGGTGTCAATCGAAAGCGCGATCGAAAGCGGCAGGGCGGATTCCTTGTCGAAGACCGCAATGGTCTGCTGGTGATCGTCCTCCTTGAGAACGAAGTTCTCTTTCTTAAGCCCGCCGACGGGAGCCCCGTGCGAATCAGTCACGGTTACGAACACGTTAACCAGGTTGACATCGACCCGGAGAGTAGTTGTCGGTTCGGACTGACGTTGGGCATGAACGGGATTTTGCGAGGTGGGATTCTGTTGGCTGGAACTTTGCCGGTTCGTCGTTTCCTGCGCCACCAGGCTGCAGAGCGGAACGAGCCAGCCAATCAGAAGAATCGTAGCGAGTTTTCTCATCGAGTGGTCGAATTATACCGTTGCGCGTACGGGCGATTCCTGCTCAGCAAAGCCCTTAACGAGTAAAGAGCTTAGCCGCAGAGAAAGGCCGCGAAGAGCGCAAAGAAGTTACCAGCAGAAGCCCGCACAGCTGTTTTTCTCTGCGTGCTCTGCGGCTCTTCTCAGGGAACTTTGCGGTTAAAGATTCTTCGTTTCACGCGCCCGAACAGCCTTGAGACTCGTGCAGTTAGATGCGGCTTGCCCTATCGGGCTGCCTGCATCACAAATTTGCGCGCGGAATTTCAGCCGGAAATGGTTCCCCATCGGCCCAGACCGCGCCATCCTCGAAATATTCCTTTTTCCAGATGGGTACAGTGCGCTTCAGCGTATCGATAAGCCATCGGCAGGCGTCAAAGGCGGCGGCGCGATGAGCGGAGGCGACCGCGATCAACACGCTGGTCTCGCCAATTTCGAGCCGCCCCAGCCGATGGACGATGGCCACGTCGCGAATCTGGAATCGTTCGACGGCTTGCACCGCCAATGCCTCCATTTGCTCCAGCGCCATCTCTTCATAGGCCTCATAGTCGAGGTAGAGCGTCTTGCGGCCCCGCGTCTGGTTGCGCACGACGCCCTCGAAAACAAGAACGGCGCCATCCTCTCCGCGCTTGAGGCCGGCAAGAGTTTGCGCTGTATCAATCGCCTCGCGGACAATCGAAGCGTAGCGCCGGCGTCCCGCCGGTGCCCCGCCGCTGACGGGGGGAAGTAAGGCAATCTCATCGTTCGGCTTCAACTTCGTATCCGGACCGGCATATTCCTGATTCACCGCCACGGCAAGCGACGGCAGCGACTCTTTCAAACTAGGATTTTGCGATTCGTAGAGTGCGAGCACATCGCGCACCGAAGCTCCGTCCGCCAAGTCGATCAGGTCTACCGACTTCCCAACCATTTCCTTCAGAACGCCGAAGAATAGCACTCGCACTCGGATCACGTATTCAGTTTACCCTGTGCCCAAGGATGCAGCATTTCCTGGGTTCCGCCCGTTCGATCAACAAAAGAAATGGCCAGCCCGTTCGAGGCTGGCCATTGGTTTTTCCTGACGAATTTCAGGCCTGCGTGAGCACTCTATCGCGAACTCCTTCGGGTTCCTTGACCGGCTGCGTCGGATTGTAATCCTGCTTGGGATCCTTCGGAGGGGTCGAGAGTATCTTCGCTGCTGGACCCCCGGCCACCTCGGGCAGCGAGACCTGCAAAGCCTCGTCGATAGTCTTCACATAGTGCACCGTAAGATTCTGGAGTTGTTCCGGCGAGAGATCCTCCTCAACATTCATTTTATTTTCCGCCGGCAGAATCACGTCGCGCACGCCGGCCCGCTTTGCGGCGAGTACTTTCTCCTTGATACCGCCGACTGGAAGAACATTCCCGCTCAGCGTGATTTCTCCAGTCATCGC
>Ga0073928_10008973_pt1 | contig 12331 bp, 15 predicted proteins | sample PaiPotPPA55metaG_FD_76969 | JGI IMG/M metagenome (GOLD analysis project Ga0073928, IMG submission 76969) | Iron sulfur acid spring bacterial and archeal communities from Banff, Canada, to study Microbial Dark Matter (Phase II) - Paint Pots PPA... ...
CCGCTCCGTATCGGGACTCTCGCGTCCGCGCCGCGCAGCCCGGTACGGCGGATTCGCGACGACATAGTCAAATGCAGCCGGCGTGAGTCCCGGAATAATCCTGCGAATGTCGGCACAAATTCCCGTCACTGCCCAAGTTCCATTCAAAGCGGCGTTTTGCGCGATCATCGCGGCAAGGCGGGGCTGAAGCTCGACCGCTACGACCTGATTGGGATGGTGCAGCGCCGCGATCATCACCGACACCACACCACATCCGGCGCCCAGCTCCAGAACCCGCGCGCGTTGACGCGGACACGCGAAGCGCGCAAGCAGGATCGAATCGATCGCGAACCGATAGCCGGCGGTCGGCTGGACGACAGTAAGTGCGCCGCTTAGGATGGTGTCGACCGTTTGCGCCTGATTGATTGCCATGGATGCCGCCGAAAAAGGAGCCCGCTACGCTCGCCTCTTTCGCAAGGCCGGCGTACTGCTCGGTAAAGGCAGCATAGCGCGAGCAATCGAGGTGCTTGAAGAGGGCAAGTCACTCGCGGACAGATTGGGAGATGCGGGGATGGCGCGCCGGTTCGCCGCCGAAATTGTCCGTGCGAGTAGCCCGGCTGAATCGTCGGAATAGTATCACCCCAGTCGATCGCTGCGCGCCTGTGGGAAATCGTCTGATGGCTATGGCAATGCCTCCGGCTGGCCCTCCTCGGTCTTATTTCCACTAGCCTTGACGATTGGCAATTCGTACTTAACTTCATTTCAGACAGTCTGACAGCGCAGCGAATAATAAAGCGCGGATAGTCAAAAAGATAATTACACCGGGAACAGCCGGTAGGAGGCATTAGTATGGAAATCAGGTATGAAAGCTCGTTGCCGAACAACGGATGGTTGTTGGATAGGATGAACGGATTCTTCAAAGACTTTCAGCCGCAGGTACGGCAACCCGGCATTCGTCCGGCCGTTGATGTGGTCGAAGATAAGGATGGCTATCACTTCTACTTCGATCTGCCAGGGCTCAAGAATGATTCGGTCGACCTCCGAGTTGAGGATGGCACCCTCACCATGACCGCGGAGCGTAAGCGGCCCGAATGGCCGAAGGACACGTCGGTTCACTTTTCGGAGCGTCATTACGGTGGGATTCGCCGGAGTTTTGAGCTGCCCAAGGATGCAAGCCACGACCAGATCCACGCCAGTTATAAGGATGGCGTGCTCGAAGTAACGGTCGAGAAGCGGCCCGAAGCGCGGCCAGTGAAGATCCAGATCAACTGAAGCAATTTCGGCTCATCAACCAACGAGTTCGTGGGACGGCTCTCGGAGCCGTCCCCGAGTTCCGTTAATCAAATTCTTATCTGCCTTCCAGCACCATATCTACAAGCCCTGGCGATTCTGAGATAAGCTCTGCAAGCGAATGGTTCGCGTGTTTAGATATGTCATGATCGCATGACTGCCTTTTGCCAGCCGGAAAAGGATCAGAAAATAAATGGCCTCCTGGATAATAATCGGAATCATCGTGGTCGCCGTGCTCTATGCGACATTTGCGTATAACTCGCTGGTCAGAATGCGCAACTCGGTCGAAAATTCCTGGCGTCAGATCGACGTGCAGCTCAAGCGCCGCCATGACCTGATTCCGAACCTGGTCGAAGCAGTCAAGGGTTATATGCAGTTCGAGCGCGACACGCTTACCCAAGTGGTTGAGGCGCGTAACCGTGCAGTCGCGGCGCCCAGCCAGGAAGCGCGGCTCCAGGCTGAGAACCAGCTCACTGCTGGTCTTGGCCGGCTATTCGCGCTGATGGAAAATTATCCACAGCTTAAGTCCGACCAGAACGTACTCCAATTACAGGAGCAGCTCACCACTACCGAGAATCAAATTGCCTTCGCGCGGCAAGCCTATAACGATGCGGTGTTGGAACTCAACAATCGTATTGAGACTTTCCCGAGCAATATCATTGCCGATCATTTCGGCTTCCATCCGGGTGACTACTTCAAAGCGCCAGCCGAAGATCAGGCGTTACCCAAAGTCGATCTCTCATTGGGAACACCGCGCGCCTCATAGATTAGTCAATTGATTCCGATCCAATGACATCGAGGCACGCCGATTTTCGCGAATTGGAGCGCCGGAACCGTCACCAGACTGTCGCGCTGGTCATCGTGTTTCTGGTGCTCTTTTGCACGCTCGGCTTCGGCCTGGATTTCGTGATCGGTGCGGTTCGGCTCCAAGACGGCCATTTGGTGGGCTTTCCGATTCTCACAATCATTGCGCTTATTGTCGGTTCCGTTCAGTCGCTAATCTCGTATTACGGCGGCACCGCCTTAGTACTAGCGTCGGCCCATGCACGCCGGCTCGCACCGGATTCGCCGAAGCACCAGATGGTGCTCGATGTCGTGCAGGAGATGGCACTGGCGTCGCGCATGCAGACGCCGCGCGCCTACATTATCGACGACCCGGCGCCCAATGCGTTTGCTACCGGGCGGGATCCGCAGCATTCGGTCATCTGCGTCACCCAGGGATTGGTCGAGGAGATGAACCGCGAGGAATTGCAGGGTGTGCTCGGTCACGAAATGGCGCACATCCGCGATTATGACATTCGCACTATGATGATGATTGCGGTGTTGGTCGGTGGGGTCGCGATGCTGGCGGACTTCTTTATGCGGTGGTCATTTTATGGCGGCTTCGGCGCCCGAAACGATCGCGACAGCAACGACCGCGGCGAGGCAGGAGTGATCATCGCAATCGCAGTATTCGTGCTGGCGATCCTGGCGCCCTTGTTTTCACAGCTAATCGCGATGGCGGTTTCGCGCCAACGCGAGTACCTGGCCGACGCGTCGTCGGTCGAGTTCACGCGTAATCCGCGTGCATTACTGCGCGCGCTCGAACATATCGCGCGCACCGAATCGCCGCTGGCCAGCGCCTCGCGTGGCACTGCCCATCTCTTTATCGTAAATCCGCTGGAAAGCGCCGGCGACGGCGGCGAGAGCTTCTTAGATAATCTGCTCTCGACTCATCCGCCGCTCTCGCGGCGAATTCAGCGCCTGCATGAATTGCTGGGCGAACCCCGCGAAAGCGCCGTATCAGGTCCGGGCAGTGGCAGGCCATAGTTTCGACCGCCCTGAACCGTCGCCGATGTCACCATCAGACGAATTATCGGCCCGAGACTGTCCAGGCGGCGGAGGAAATCCGCAGCCCGTGCGGCCCGCAGAAGATCAACGTGGCGACTGGTCTTCGGTCAGGCGCTTTGCAATTTGTTGGATCACCGCGTCGGCCTTGGCAAACGTCTCTTCCTGGGTCAGCGGAAAGATCGGATGCGGGATAAAAACGATATCGTACGACGGATAGCCGAGATTGGTGTATTGAATACGGCCGGCCTCGCGGAACTCAGTGGTAGCGACATTCGCGGTCGGAACTCCCTGCTCTTCAAAATATGCGGTGTCATGCGAACTGCACGACATGCAGGAGCCTCAACTGCTGGTCCCTTCCACAATCGCGTCGCAGGCCTCGATCAGCTCTTTTCGCACTTCGTCGTCGGCCGTACGCGCCGGACTCGGCTTGGCGCGCCGTACGAATTCGGCAACTCCATACCTGCTCTTAAGCACCTGTTCGACCCGATCCAGAAATACGGAGCCATTGGGAAATCCGATATCCAGAATACCGATGGTCTTGCCGCCAAGCGTATCGAGGCGTTTGGCCATCGGCTTGGGCGGCGCCTCGCTTTCGAAGCCGACCGGATCCAGAATGTCATCTGCCATCATGCTGCTCCTTCTTTTATGCGCACGTCGCGGACTCCTTAGCTCGCCTTCGCTTCGCTCCGGCTAGTGCTTTTATGATCACGTCGCGGATTCCTGACCCTCTCGCTCAAGGCTTTGGCCCATCACGTTCGGCCTCGGCTCACGCCTTCGCTTCGCTGCGGCTGATCTCCGAGTGGGCACAGGCTTTAGCCTGTGTTTTTGCTCTCAGCCCGGAGATCCACCGGCTGGTAGCCGGTGCCACTTCGGGTAGGCATTAATTCACGACCCGTTTTACTCCAGGCGAATCAACTTGCTGACCGGCGCGCTGCCGGCTAACTCCTCCGACACCCATCCGGGAATTATTGCTGAAAGACGCCCCGCGGTTCCTCCAGCGACCACCACGATGATCGTATCGGGCGAGCGGAACTTGCGAGCGCCGCCATCCGCGGTGGTCCATTTGGCAGCTCGCCCGCGCGGCGGCCCCAGGATACCCTGTGCGGGCTGCTGCCGCACGACCGTCTCGTATAGATAATTGCGGACGTCGCGCTTAGACCATCCATCGCCCGCGATGGTCTTGGCATGCTCGGGACTCAGCACCAGTACGGTATCGGACATCAATGGATACTCGCGGTAATTGTTGATGCCACCGCCCATCGTGCCGCCGATGGTGGATACCAGCCGCTCCGCGGTGTTGCTGGCGAAGTCGGCGACTTGAAAGAAGCCGGTGCCGCCGAACAGTGTGATAACCGAATCTTCCTTCTTAAAGCCTCGCTCGACGTGCAGCGGCTCCCACGGTGAAGTTTCCTCATTTTCGGCGACCAGGAAACTGTATTGGCCGGAATGACCTAAAGTCGCCTTGGTAACGCCGTGAGGCCTCGCGCCTCCGATGTTCAGTGTGACCAGCCGCAGCGCCCGTCCGATGGTGGCGTTGGCGCGGAAACCATGACCGAGCGCATTGTGGCCCGAGTTAAGCCCGACCTGATTGCGCACAGGGCCATTGATGATTGCCAGCGGTGCGCCTGACATCAGCGTGATACTTAGTCCATGCGCGCAGAAGGCGGTGTCGCACAGACCCTCGACTCCTGCCAGAACCACCGGAAAGTAGTCGGGCTTGCAACCGGCCATCACGGCATTAATGGCGACCTTTTCGACCGTTGCCCGCCCCATCTGCGGGCCGAGCAGGCCGATTAACTCGTCGCGCCGCCGCCAGGGCACCGACGCCAACATGCAGTCGACGCGCTCGCGGGTGGGAGGAACCACGGGCAACCCGTCAGTCACGCCGCGCTCGTACAGCATCTCAATCTGATCGCCTGGGGCGACGCCGATCGTCGCGGTCGCCATCGCAAACCTCCTGGCGCGGCATGCGAATGTTAATGCGCCGCCACGCATCCGCTGGGATCCGCTTCTAAACCATCACATAGACTCATGGGGCCCCAACAGTCAATTCGCCGCAGCTCCGCCCGCTAGCCCGCTGCCGGTGCCTCGCCCGCTCAGTCGCGGGAGAGGATACTAGCGGAGGCGGAGCGAGCTAACGAGTCTGCGAGGTGCGCAATCGCTTGTCGGATCACGCACCGCTCTGGCAGAATCTTTACGCACGGCGGCCGATGCCGCCCGCCATTAAATGCCGAGGTGGCGAAACGGCAGACGCAGTGGACTCAAAATCCACCGTCCGAAAGGACATGCGGGTTCAAGTCCCGCCCTCGGCACCAACTAAAAAGTCCAGCAAAGCCTTCATAAATTCGCGGCCGCGGCGTCGAGTGTTCGGCGCCGGAAAGTCCTCGAAAATCCCAAAGTGTAGCCGCATCGGCGCGGGACGAGTGTAGCCGACTGTTGCAGGGCCGCCGCGCTGGCTCGCACGAATCCTGGCCGAGGCGAACCAACAAGCGTCACTTTTGTCAGGTTCATTGATTGCCAGGGCCAAGTACTACCCAGGTCGTAAAGCCGCCACCCGTCTTTGCAGGTCGGCGCTCAGTGTGCCATGAGAGATTCTGAAAACCGAACATTTGATTCATTAGGTCAGGCACCAACTCGTAGGCCAGCCGGTCGCGATCATCATACTGCACTGGAATGTTCTTCTTCAGCTCTTCCTGGATCCCCCGCCAAGGCATCCCACTTTGCTTGATAGTTCGGCTCAGCTGTCCGCTCGCTCCTGCCTCAGCTATCGCTCTGGCCTTCAAATTGCCAAAACGTCGACGCCACCTTCCGAAGACTCCGGTCCCGGTGGCTCCGCAGTCGTCTCTCCTACCTGGCGCGCGACGGCCGTCCCTGTGCCTGAAGGGGCGCTTATCAGGGCCTTCCGGATCTCATTGGCGATCGCCCGTGCGGGTGTTGGGATTGCAGCAGCGGAGTATTTGGGATCCGCAGGGCGGTAGAGCCGCTCGAAGCTCAGAACCCGTACTGGAATCGGATAGCTCTTTTCTCCGGCACTACTCCAATACACCCCGTTACCGGGGATCGGCTCGTTTAGCAGCGACGTCAGGATGTCGTCACTAAAGTGCGCATTGGCTCTTTGCAGGGCACGGAGATCACCGGCCGACAGAAGATGGAACACGAACCAGTTGTCTCCCTGGCTCAATATTTCAGGCGTGATGCTGCCGGGCTGTTGGGTCACAAGAACCGCTCCGAGGTCGTACTTTCGCCCTTCTTTGACCCACTCAACGTAAGGGGTATCTGCGCCGGCCGAAGTGTTACCGAGAACGGCTTGCGCCTCTTCTACCACCGCGATGCAGGGTATGGACTCGGGCGTGGCGCGCGTGAATTGCTCCTGATTGTGATTGAAGATTCGCCGCAGAATCAATCCCGACAGTACCAGAGCCTGCGGACCACGGTGCCGGGATACGTCCACAACACAGAGGCAACCCCGACGCAGCGCCGCAAGCAGGGTGTCCATCATTACGCTTGACGGATCATGCAACATACGCACTATCGTGGTCATGTTGGCTCGTGCAGCCACCAGTTCAGCATCCTGGGTGCTCTCCAAGTGTAGCAGCTCTTTGATCAGGACAGCATCCGCGGCGTTGCCATTGCGGTGGATCTCGTCGATGAGCGTCGCCCAGTCGCGGTCGTTCAATCCCTTCAGTTTGCGTACATTTTGCTGATCCTGCTTCTCGGGAGCGAGAGCGATGCTAATCACATCCGAAGGCCTCAGTCTGCGGATGTCGAGCTTGATTCCACCCGCAACAAAGGACCCATAGAAGTCGCTCGGCGCCTGTCGGTCGGTGAAGACCACCAACCTGTCATGAAGGTGTGGTGCATCGCAGAGACCTGGACGATGTTTATCGCAACCTTCTCCAATGAAAGGGTAGGGCGGCCGCCCGCTTGTCCCAATCCGACCACCGCCGCCGGCGCGATAGTTGTGATTGCGTCAATCACTGCCTGCGACGCCCGGCGGCAATTGACCGGCAACCGCATCGACTTCACCGCCAGGCCGTTAAACTTACGGCCTTCGAGTTGCGATGCCACTTCCCAGGATGGAGTGCTGCGTTCGTCGCCGAAAGGCGCGAAGCCGGTGAGCAGGATAATCCGTGGCATCTATCTCCGTAAATGCTCGGGTAGTGCGAAACTGCCTGCGCGCGGTGTCAACTTAACTATGAATACGGCGCCGGGTGGGCTTTTCGATGGGCAGGTCTTCCCGGTTGCCCCACTCGCCCCATGAGCCCAGGTAATTACGAACTCGCGGGTAGCCTGCGAGGCGCAGCGCATAATACGCGTTGGCTGAGCGATAGCCGCCCTGGCAATAAGGGATTATCTCGCGCTCGGGCCTTAAACCCATCCGCTCGAACTCCGCGCGGAGTTGCTCCACTGGCTTGAAGGCGCCGCGGTCATCGAGATTGTGCCTCCAGTCACGATGAATCGCTCCTGGAATCGCGCCGCTGCGGCGCGCGCGAACGCGTTCGCCGAAGTATTCTTCATCGCTACGAACGTCGAAGATCTGCACCTCCTGATGGCCGAGGTGATCAGCAATGTACTTATACGTGGCAAGCGCGCCGGGTTGCTGCGTGCCCTGGAAATTGCTTGGAGTGACCGCGGTGGGTTTCGTGACGAGCTTCTTGTCAGCCAGTTGATTGAGGCCACCGTCGATCATCATCACCGACGGATGTCCCATATATTCGAGTAGCCACGCGCCGCGAGTCGCCCGCATTCCGGACTCGTTTTCATAAAACACCACGGTCTCGCGCCCGGTAATACCCATAGCTGAAAAAATCCAGGCAAGCTCACTACGGAACTCGTTCATGGCGGCTTCGCCGGTATCCCCATGATGGAACGGTAAGGGGTCGAAATGGCGAGCACCCTCAAGATGTCCAGCCCAGTATTCAGCGGGAGGCCGTGTGTCAACAAGTACGACAGTAGGATCGCCGCTTCGAGTGGCAAGCCATTGGGGCCCAATCAGAAATTCCACGTCACTCACCGACATGCTTGTCTCCTTCACGAGCGTAAACTGCAACTGACAGCGCGGCCGACCACTTCGTTAATAGAGCGAAATCCATCACGCATCAGCAAGTCGCATAGGCCGGTTGTGATCCGGCGTACCAGCCCCGGACCGTGATAAATCAAGCCGGTGTACAGTTCGATCAGGCTGGCACCGGCCTGGATATGGCCGTAAGCGTCCTCTGCACTGGCGATCCCTCCCACGCCAATTATCGGCATTCGTCCGCGCGTCAACTGATGAATGCTGGCGATGACCTCGCGGCTGCGGAGCTTGAGGGGTTCGCCGCTCAGGCCGCCGTCGAACGGCGAGACCACACCCAGTGCGGCATGATCGAGACTCGTATTGGTCGCCACAATTCCGGCGAGCCGGAGTTCGACTGCGGCGGCGCAAATTTCCGCCATCATCATGGTTTCCAGGTCGGGCGCAAGTTTTATCAACAGGGGGCGCTCGTTCCCGATTTCGCGGCACGCCCGCCGAATAGCTTCCACCACCGTACGCATCCGGTCCGGCGCCTGGAAGTCACGCAAGCCCGGCGTATTAGGCGAAGAGAGATTGACCACGATGAACTCCCAATTGGCTGCCACTCGACGAATTAAAGCCGCATAATCTTCGGGCACCCGCTCCAATGGTGTATCGCGGTTGGGCCCAAGATTCACTCCGATTCGCATGCTTTTCATTTTTGCGTGGATTTCCCCGAGGCGCGCGGCAACCCGATCCACGCCGTCGCCGGGGAACCCCATGTGATTGACCAACGCGTGGCGTTGTGGAAGCCGCCAAATTCTTGGTCGTGGATTCCCGGTCTGCGGCCTCGGCGTGATCGTTCCGATTTCGGCAAAGCCGAAGCCCAGCCTTTCCCACGCACTGACGGCTATGGCATCCTTATCCATTCCAGCCGCCAGCCCTACCGGATTCGAAAAGCTGAGCCCGAAGGCCGACGTACGCAATTCTGTGGGATCGCGTCGAAGACCGAGTCGCGGCGCATGTCTCAGCAACGCGAGGGTCAGGCGATGAGCCTGCTCCGGGTCAATCCTGAACAGCAGCGGCCGGAACAGCGAGTAAGCAATATCATATGCCGCCCGCATCGCTGCGAATCATGCAATCAAGCAGACGTCCGTGCAATGTCGGGGGCGTCTTGCGGATCTGTTGATGGCCATTCAGCCGGCCAAGCCGTGGAAGATAGCGCCAGCCGATACGGCAGAGTAGCAATAACTTGAGATGCTATGATCGATGGGAGGAGCAGTGGAAACCGGCAAAAGTACTCACGCGACGATGCAGGTAAAGCTTATCGATTACGCGCGGGCGCCACTAGAGAAGCTCTACGCTGCTTTTCGGACCTGCTACTCGGCTGACACGCCGATCGAAATCTGGCAAAAGATCGAAGCGGAGAAGATCGGTCATGATCGGATTCGCGAGTTCGTCGGTGAGCGGCTCAAAACCGGCCATGCGTCGCCACTCGAACAGGTCGTTTTCTGGTTTGCAATCGCGGGGGTTTCTCGCTCGCTGTCCCATCAGTTCGTCCGCCATCGTATCGGTATCAGCTTTGAGCAACAGAGCCAGCGCTATGTCAAGTTCAAGCAGGAACGGCTGACGTACGTAATGCCGGAATCGTGGACGCGGGCCAAATTGGACGACGAATTCGCCGAACTGCTTCAGAAAACTTCAGAACTCTACCGGCGGGCGGTTGACGCCGGCATCCCGGCCGAGGATGCGCGCTTTATTCTTCCCAACGCGGCGCCGACCAACTTTCACGTAATGGTCAACTTTGCCGAGATGCTGCACATTTGCGACCTGCGCCTTTGCGTGCGCGCGCAATGGGAAATTCGACGGATGGTCGCGCTAATGCGGGCTGAGATCAAACGGGTACTGCCCGAAATAGCTGTGTTCCTGCAACCGAAATGCGGTGAAAACCGGATGGGCTATTGCGACGAGGCGCTCCAAGATTACCACAAATGCCCGCTTAGTCGCGTTCGACCCCACAAGTCGGCTCTATTCGAGCTGTACGAGCGATACGGAAGCAGGAAAGCGCAAGCGCTTGGCGAAGCTGAATTCCAGGTCGTCGAAGAGCAGGAGCAATTGTAGAGCGTCGGCGGCAAGGCTTAGGTAAACGGCGGCGTCTACACCACGCGCATTGGAGGCTTCTTTCAATCGGCGACAAATCTTCCTATCATCCGCAGTCTGAAGCGGAAACCACGGAAGGGATGAGAACAATCTTGGGCCTGATTGAAGCCACTTTTCCCGGAGCAGCCAACGTTATCGACCCATGCGCGTATTGTCGGCACGAAGAGGGCGTGTTCTGCGTCCCATGGCCTGATATTCCCGCTAACGAGTTGTTCCTGGTTTGTGGACGATGTCTGTGGCGCAAGTTCCATGAAGTTCCGAAGGGTCCGAATCGTCGGGCCATGCTCAGAAAAGTGTTCGCTCACCGGCTCTTCGGACGCCGCATCGAAGGAAAGGGATTGCTCTGATCGCGCGGCTGCTCCCTGGTGCGACGATCGGTGCCGCGTCACCGACGCCTGCCGAATATCGGCTCGAAGTTGCGCTAGGACAGTTACGCGCCTCGATGCAAGACTGCAGGCGCTGTGATGCATTGGTCCGTTGCCGCTCGCGCGTGGTCCCGGGCGACGGGGTGGTGCCGGCCGAAGTGGTGTTTGTTGGGATCGCGCCGGGGCGTCTGGGCGGTGATCGCACCGGAATTCCATTCAGCGGCGATCGCTCGGGTCAGTTGCTGCGGCGGATGATTGAGCAGTCAGGGATAGAGCGCGTCTTCATCACCAATCTTGTGCGATGCAATCCGCGTGATGCCGGCGGCCGCAACCGTGACCCCACTGCCGACGAAATCGCCAAGTGCCGGGAGCATCTATGGGCGGAATTTGCGATTGCACGGCCTCGAGTCGTGGCCTGTCTCGGCCTCATGGCATGGAAGGAACTGGCTGGCCGCGACGCCCCTTTCATCCCACGGCGAGGCAAACCGGCAGAGGTCGAAGGATTGGTGCTTTTCCCCATGTATCATCCGGCGTTCGTAAATCGCGGCGCCTATCCGATTAGATTGTACGCGAAAGATTTCGCGCGGCTTTCCATTTTGTGCACCTGCAAAGGCGGCACTAATCGGGAATTGACATGCTGAGTTCACCCGGGAATGTGTCATCCTCGCTAAGAGAGAGACCTATCCGCTGCAGCCTATTTTGCGTAAGCTGGAATGAGCATGGCGGTAAAAGGCATTCGCGAGACTGAGAAGGTAGCCGTCGGCGCGATTCGGACTGCCCTCCAGACTTGGCTCGCGCCGCAGCTATCGGAGATAAGCCAGCGCCTGACGCATATCGAAGCGCGTTTGGATGGAATCGACCACCGCCTGGATGGAATGGACCGGCGGATCGATACCCTTCAAAAGCATCTGGAAGAGACCCTCCGCTCCATGCGGAACGAGATCGAAGCGCGTTTCGATGCGGTCCGCTCGGACATAAAGCGCCTCGATAACATTGCCGAGTTGCGCGAGCGGCTGGCCTCGGTCGAAGCCAGGCTGACCCAGCGCAATTGAATTTACGCCCAATAGAGCAGGCGCGACATTTCACGGTTTGACGAATTTCAGCACGAAGCGGTCCTGGGTGTGATTTATTTTCCAGAACGGCTGCGTGCGCGGATCGTTCGGATTACGCAAGACGTCTGAACTGGCGGCGAGCCGGAAGCCCGCCTTTTCGATTTCACCTACTTCGAAGTTCTCATCGATACGATGGAGCGTATTGGCATCATTCGGCCCGGTGCCAGGCTTCGCGCTGTTATCGACCAGACCATAGACACCGCCGGGCTTCAGCGCGGTGAATACCGCGTGGTTGACATTATCTCGATTGAAGCCGCGTCCGACCATGTCATGGTAATTCATATCGATGATCACGGCGTCGAGTGAGCCTGGCGGCACGGGCAACAGGTCGGGCGAGTCGAACGGCTTGGTAATCTCGACCACGTTGGACATGCCGGGTTCTTTGACGCGCGCTTGCCACATTTCCCCTGCCTTCTTGAAGCGCGCGGGGAACTCCATATTTTGTGAGTAGACCTTGCCGTTGGGACCGACGGTGCGCGCCAGCAGTTCTGTTGTGTAGCCGCCACCGGCCCACAAGTCGGCGACCTTCATACCGGGCTTGATTCCGAAAAACGCCAGTAGCTGCTCGGGCTGGCGTGACGAGTCGAGTTTGCGGTCGGCCG
>Ga0073928_10008974_pt1 | contig 12329 bp, 11 predicted proteins | sample PaiPotPPA55metaG_FD_76969 | JGI IMG/M metagenome (GOLD analysis project Ga0073928, IMG submission 76969) | Iron sulfur acid spring bacterial and archeal communities from Banff, Canada, to study Microbial Dark Matter (Phase II) - Paint Pots PPA... ...
AGCCGCGGCTCGATCGCTTGCAGCACATGATACAAACCGGGCTGGCCGCGGAGGCGGTCGGCAAGATCGGCCGCTTGTCGCGCGATTTCGTCGTCGCTCGCGCCGGTGAATTCCACGAGCACGAGCGACTCGGGCCGGCCGACCACGAAGTCCAAATAGTGGCGATATTCCAAGCTTTTTTCCGCCAAGCGGACGATCCGGCCGTCGAACAATTCGATCGCCGACGGATTGGTGGCGAGAATCGGCCCCGTCGCACCGACGGCCGCTGCCAGCGAATCGAAATGGAGCACGATCACGCCGCGACGGGCCGGCAACGGGAGCAAGTGCAAAGTCGCTTCAATGACGCAAGCGAACGTCCCCTCCGCGCCGACGATCAATTTCGCCAGATTAAAATCCGCGCCGGGGAATCGCGCGGCTTCTCCGCGGCGAAGGTCGGCGACGCTCGGCGGCACGGGCCCGCGAGCGCGGCACTCCGGCACGAACTCGTCGAGGTTGTAGCCACTTACTCGGCGGAGAATCGGCGGGAAGCGCGCGAAAATCTCGTCGCGCTCACGGGCCACGACTTCTGGCACCGCGCGATAGATCTCTCCCCAGCGATCGGCCCGGCCTTGTTGGCTTTGCAATTCTCCGGGAGTCAGCGGGCCAAGGGTCGCGGGCGTGCCGTCGGCGGCCAGCACGTCGAGCGAGATGACTTGATCGACCGTCTTGCCGTGACGGATCGAACGGGCCCCGGCCGAGTTGTTGCCGATCATGCCGCCGATGTTGGCCCGGCTGCTGGTGGCCACGTCGGCGCCGAATTGCAGGCCGTGCGCGACGGCGGCCGCGTTGAGTTGATCGAGCACCACGCCCGGCTCGACGCGCACCGTGGTCGATTTTGGGTCCAATTCGATAATGCGATTCAGATACTTGCTGAAATCGACGATGATGCCCGCGCCGATCGACTGACCCGACAGACTCGTGCCGCCGCCGCGGACGATGAGCGGCACGCGCTGCTCGACGGCGAGCTGGACCGTGGCTTTTACGTCGTCGCGCGAGCGGGGCACCACGACCGCCAGCGGCTGGATTTGATAGAGGCTGGCGTCGGTGCTGTAGAGGGCCCGGTGGTAGTCGTCGTCGAGCACTTCACCGGCGACTGCTAGCTTAAGCTGCCGCAGCGAGTTTGCCAGATTTGCCGATTGTAGGGGCGAAAGTTGCATGATCGTAACGGTCGGAGCAAGCGGCGGCGCATGAATCGGCGTCATAAAGCCATGCCCGCGCTGATTATATCTTGAACGGCGATTGATTGTTGTTAAAGTCGAAAGATAGATGTTGCGGGCAAAGAACATTTCGGACCAACGGGCCGTGCCGCGTTGATTGTTTAACCCGGAGCCAACGGCGACGGCCGGTGCATCACGAGCGGCGCACTCCGTCGCCGTTGGCTCCGGGTTAAACGAACCTGGTTAAATGTGCCCTGGGAAGGTTATTCCATGTCAACCGCATCGAAACCTGAACCGGAAGAAGTCGAGCATTTGCTCCGCAATGCGCAGTTGCGCGACGAGATGGATCCGTATCTCGACGAGGCGATCGTGCGGCTGAATGTCGCCGAAATGCCGACGCCGGTCGAGAACGAATTCCTGGCCTCGATGCTGGATTGGGAACGGGCCCCCGTGGTGCCGATCAGCCAGTGGTGGGAGCCGGAACTAAAACTCCCCGCGCCCGACACGCTGGGCGACGAGCAGTTGCACGCGGTGCTGTGGGACACGATCCGGCGATTGTTCGAGCGGCACATCATCCTGGACTTCACCGATCATCTGTCGGACCGCGCGCTCTATTGCCTGATCTATCGCGACATTCTCCCCTGCCCCGAAAAGAAGCTCGGCACGCCGCGCAGCTATCTGCACTGGGATTGCTGCGATGCGGGAGGCGATCCGGACCTGTGGCTGCGCTATTACGCCTCCGACGACGACCGCCACGACTGGGCCGACGACCTGCCCGGCCCACTGCCGGAGCGCGAGGAGCCGCCGTTTCCGCGCAAGATGCCGCGCGAGCCAAGAGAATAACGGCTAGCGCTGGTTATTCAAGTACGGGTTCCTCTTCTCTGCGCCAGTAGCCGTGGCGAGCGTCGGTTTCCTCGCGGCATTTGAGGCTCGGTAGGCATCTTGGTCCGGGAACGAAGGCATCTGATCAGGCAATCTGAGAAGAGGAACCCGTATTTCGGCCCTCTACTTCCGGCTGTCGCGTGCATCAGTCGGATAAGCCCAAACAGAGTTCCGGCCCGGCTCGTCAATTAAGGCGACTTTTCTGTCGGCCTGCCAACCTTTGACAGGTTTTCGGCGCGGTCGCGCAGCTTGCGGGCCGCGGCCGCGTCGCCTAGTTGGTCTTTCAAATCGGCCAGTTGCTTGAGCGCGGCCCGCGTTGCCGGGTGGCCCGCTGGCAGCGCCGCCTCGCGGATTGCCAGCGATTCTTCCAAGGGTGCGACTGCCGCCGCGGCGTTTTTCTGCCGCACGTAAAGCCGGGCCAATCCCGCGAGGTAGTCGGCGCGTAATGGGTGCTGCTTGGCTGCTGCGCCGAACGTCAGGTCGAGCAACCGCAAGGCTTCTCGATAGTCGGTCTGGGCGGAGGAATAGGTTTCCAGCACGGTGGCCAATTCGGCTCGGGCGGCCGCCATGTCGGCGGATTCGAGCGCGGCGGAGGGAGTTTCGTCGGACTTTGGCGTGCCAGATTCAGCCAGGATTTGCGCAGCCTCGTCCAACTTGCGTTGGGCCAGGTCCCGATCTCCCAAGCGGACCGCCGCCAGCCCGGCGATGCGGGCCGCTTGAGCCGCTTCGATCGGCGGCAATCCCCGCGTTTGGGCTGCGGCCGCGCGACCGGCATCGCCCGGCGGCTGTGGCGGAGCGATTTGTGCCGTCTTAAGCATCGCGGCCGCTTCGTCCGCCAGCTTGAGGGCGTCGGCTGGGCGTTCGGTTTGCAGAAACAGCTCCGCCAACTGGAGCATGTTCGCCGCCACATAGGGATGGCGCGGCGCCAGCGACGATTCGGCCGCGTGGATCAAGTGCAGGAAATCGCGCTCCGCGCTGGAGTATTCGCCCAAATCGGCCTCCAAGCGGGCCCGCGTCGCCTCTGGCGGCAGCCGATTCGGGTCCGTCGCCGATAGCGACGCCAGCAGTTCCGCGGCGCGCGTGAGCAGCTTTTCGGCCGCCGCATAGTCGGCCTTGATCCGGCTGACCTCGGCCAGTGCGGAAAGCGTAATCCCCAATCTCGGATTGTCACGCTCGCCGCCGGCTTGCTCGCGCAGGCTGCGAGCCTCGTTTAACAGTTGCTCGGCGTGGTCGAAGCGCGATTGCCGCAGGGCGACCATTCCCAAGTTGTGCCATTCCAGAGAGGCATGCAGATCGGCCAACTCGCGCGGCAGCCCGCGCCGCCCGGTCGCATCGGTCCAGAGCCGTTTGGCCCAGGCCAGCGCGTCGGCCGGGCTGGTGTCGTCGGTGAGCGGATAGAGCAGGCTGACAACGGCCGCGTTGTTCACGTCGGCGGCCAGCGGTGGAGAATTGTACCCTGACCGGTCGCCGCTGCGCGCGGCTCGATCGCGGGCTGCTTGCGTGTCTTGCATGATTTGCCGTGCCTCGGCAAACCGCCCCTCCAATATCCGCACGGCGGCCAGCAGATTGACGGCCTGGATCAGCCGCGGCGACTCGCGGCCGAGCGCCCGGGCCTGTTCGAACAACTGCTGGGCTCGCTGATCCGCCTCCGCGTAGTCGCCGACCAATGCGGCGGCCAGGGCCCCCTGGGCCAGATAATCGTAGAACCGCGGGCGCAGCCGCAGCAGTTCGCCAAAGCGGCGGCTGGCCGACGAGTATCGCGCGGCATAACAATCCAACTGGGCCAGCGCCAAGTCGAGCGATTCGCGATCCGCCGCGGCGGAAGGCGTCGCCTGATCCAACAGCGCGGCCGCGGCGTCGAAATGACGATTGGCCATCGCAACCAAGGCGCGGTGGAACGGATCGGTCGCGGTCACGTCGGCCGCGGCTTCTCGAGCAGCTCGCGAAGGGGCCGGCGGATTGATCGTCGCCAGTTCGGCGTCGTCGAGACTCAGCAGAGGCATGCTCAAGGGCTGCTCCAGCAGCCGCGACAAGTCGGGCTCGCCGCGGTCGGCCGGCAGCGGCGCCCAGGGACTGAGCCACCAGAGGCACACCGCCAGAAACGTCGCCATGCCGGCAACCCGGCTGGTGCTGATTCGCCCGAACCACGGCAACGGCAGACGATTGTAGCGCTTCGCATATTCGCGAATCGCGAACACCACCACCAGCATGGCCACGAGCGCGTTCGCCAGACCGACCAGGCGCTGAAAGAACGTGGGCAGCCGCACGCCCGGAGCTTGGAACCAGACCAGCAGCATGAACACCAGCAGCACCAGGCCGGCGATCAGCGTGCGCCTCGGCTGCCGCGGCGGGCGGCCGGCAGTGGCGGTGGGATGAGCGGGCAGTTTCTCCATAACAGGAGCATTAGAAAGGATGCAGGCGGAAGGTGGAAGGATGAAGTTGCTTCCTATTCAGCCTTCTGCCTACATCCTACATGCTCACGCCCATCTGCTTGGCCCGCGCTTTCAGCCCCATCTCGAAATACTGGATCTGATGGGCCGGTTTGCCGCGCGCCCAGAGAAAGGTGGAATCGACCAGCGACCGGGGCAGATGTCCGTCGTCGACCAGGTGAACCACATGGCGGACAAAGTCGAATTCCTCCGGCCGCCGGGCCTTGAGTCCCTTGGAAAGCTCGTCGAACAGCGTCGGCTTGGTCGAACCGGGCGTGGGCGTTTGTGTCGTTGTATCCTGGGTCTGAGTCATGGTGTCTCTGGTCATCGTGTCTTTGGACACCGTGGGCGCCATGTCGCCGGCATGGGCTGCCGCGGTCAGACGGGTCAGCGCGGTCCCCAAGCCCATCAGCAGTGACAACAGCACCGCCGCTTTTTTTTTCAACAATACGCCGCCCGCCGAGAGGAATCGTCCCATGACTTGACCCCTTTCTCCGAAAGCCCTCGAAACCGAAACCTAGGGCGGTGCTTGTAGCAGAAATACGGCCGCGCGGGCAAGTGAAGTTGGTTAGAAGGGGCGAAACTCTAGCCCGGCACTCGTCGCCTTGACTTGCCCATTTTGGCGGAGGATGCTGTATAATCTTCGCTAGATGGGCCTATGACCGAAGCCGACCCCCGCACGCCTGCCGTTTCCGCAAGTCGCGAAGGACGGCAGAAGCGGGTCAAGCCGCGCCGCAAGCACACCCCAGGGCGCGGCCACCGCCGGAAGAGTGAACCGCAAAAGAGGCGGAAGTTCCGCAAGAAGCGCGACATGAAACGACAAGAAGCACTGGAAAACGCGCGCCGGCAGTGGCAGCAATGGGATAGCTTTTCCGACGAACAGAAACTATTGCTTTCCGATCTCCGACCAACGCAACCAAGGCCAGAAAATGGCAACTGAATCCATCCGCACACGCCGGAAATTCGCTGGCGAGTGGGACGAAATCAAGTACCTGTACGACAAGCTCCTGTTTTGGCTCTACGAGCGGGACGATCGCCGCAAGTCGCGGCCGATTTGCGATCGGCTCGAACCTTTGCTGAAGAAGGTTGCTGCCAAGGGGGAAGCCATTTTGGGCGAAGAGTGCTGGTCGCTCGTGTACGAAGTCCGACGGGAATTCGGCAAAGCCATCCAACACCGGCGACGCGAGATCGAGCTGATTACCAGACTCTTGCGCGGCGCCGAACGCGCTCCCAATCGAGAGTCGATTTTTCGGCTCTGTGACTATAGCGACCTGAGCGATCGCTACGACCTCTTGGCGATTCTTTACCACGATGCCGGCGACCTTGACCGGGCGATCGAAACGCTGCGCGAGTCGAAGCGCCTTTGCAAGAAGCATCGCATCGAGTTCGATGCCCAGGACATTCTCGACGACTATCTGGCCGAGAAACCGAGTCGTCCTATGCCGTTGATCCAGTCCCCGACGGTTGAATCTGTTTCACGCCAACGAAGCGCGTCTTGACCGTCGGCGTTGAGATTTATTGAATTCGTTAGCCGGCGCCGGATCCCGCAAGGTAGCCGCGTTGGCAAGTACGCGCGGGCCGGCCCACCCCGCATTCTTGGCGAATGCGGCTACAGCGTTCGCACCCTTGCTAGCTCCCGGAGGCAGGGTTATGATGCTGAATTACGCTTTATCAGGGGGGATTCGCTGATGCGTCACGTTCTATCGGCCGTGGTCCAAAACGTGCCCGGTGTGCTGGCACACATCTCCGGCATGCTCGCCTCGCGCGGCTACAACATCGACAGTCTGGCCGTCGGCGAGACCGAAGACGCCCACCTCTCGCGGATGACGTTCGTCGTGATGGGCGACGATCGGGTGCTGGCGCAGGTCCGCCGGCAGTTGGAAAAGATCGTGACCGTGGTGCGGGTCGAAGATATCAGCTCCCAGAACTTCATCGAACGCGACCTGCTGCTGATCAAAGTGCAAGCCCCCGGCGGCGGCCACCGCAGCGAAGTCCGCGAGCTGGCCGAAGTTTTTCGCGGCCGGGTGGTGGATGTGTCGCCCGAGCACGTGATCGTCGAAATCTCCGGCCAGGAGCGCAAAATCGAAGCGTTCATCGACCTGATGCGGCCGTTCGGCATTGTCGAGCTGGTGCGAACCGGCCGAATCGCGATGGTCCGCGGCATCGCCGGCCGCCCGGAGGCGGAACGGCCGCCGGACGAGACGGCGGCGGATGGCAGCGTAATTAGCGGATCGGTTTGAGAGAATGACGAATGTCTAATGACGAATGTCTAATGACGAATGTCTAAGGAATGACTAATGCCCAAATGACTGAGGGGTCGGCTGCCGCAAATGTTTCGTCATTCGTCATTCGTCATTCTTTAGACATTAGTCATTCGTCATTAGACATCGACCCTAACAGGAACCTGACGCATGACTGCGAAGATTTACTACGACACCGACGCCGATCTTTCGCTGCTGAAGGGCAAGACGATCGCCATCGTCGGCTACGGCTCGCAAGGCCACGCCCAGGCGCAGAACCTCCGCGACAGCGGCTGCCAGGTGATTATCGCCCAGCGGCCCGGCGGGCCGAACTACGATCTGGCGGTCAGCCACGGCTTCGCTCCGATGAGCGTCGAGGACGCCGCCAAACGGGCCGACCTGATCAACATCCTCCTGCCCGACGAAGTGCAGGCCGACGTCTATCGCCAGCAGATCCGGCCGAACCTCTCGCCGGGCAATCTGCTGATGTGTTCCCACGGCTTCAACGTCCATTTCGGACAGGTCGAAGCGCCCGCCGGGGTCGATACGGCGCTGGTGGCTCCCAAGGGGCCCGGCCACCTGGTGCGGAGCGAATTCGAGCGGGGCGGCGGCGTGCCCTGCTTGATCGCGCTGAATCCGGGGGCCAGTGAAACGTCGAAGAAGCTGGCGCTGGCTTACGCCAAGGGAATCGGCGGCACGCGGGCCGGTGTGATCGAAACCACGTTTGCCGAGGAGACGGAGACCGACCTGTTCGGCGAGCAGACGGTGCTCTGCGGCGGCGTGAGCGCCCTGGTGAAGGCGGCCTACGAAACGCTGGTCGAAGCCGGCTATCAGCCGGAAATGGCCTATTTCGAGTGCATGCACGAACTGAAGCTGATCGTCGATCTGTTCTATCAGGGCGGCTTGAACTACATGCGCTACAGCGTCTCTAACACGGCCGAATACGGCGACTACACCCGCGGCCCGCGGATCATCACCGCCGAAACCAAGGCCGAGATGAAGAAGATTTTGTCGGAGATTCGCTCCGGCCAGTTTGCCCGCGAATGGATTCTGGAGAACAAGGCCAACGCCCCGATGTTCAAAGCCACGCGGCGGGCGGAGCGGAATCATCCGATCGAAGAAGTCGGCCGGCGGCTGCGCCGGCTGATGCCGTGGATCAAGTCGAAGGAAGTATGAGGGCAGCGGCTAGCTGCCAGGGGCCAGCGTTTTGAAGGGAGTCACTTATGACCACCAGCGCCGCCGATCCGAAATCGAGCCAGTTGTTCGAGAAGTTGCAGCCGGGCGACCGCGTGGAAATCACGCATGGAGTGAAGATCGGCAGCAGCGCCCACTGGACCACCAAGACCGCCGGCTCAGTCGTCCGCACCGAGCGCCGCCGCCACGGCCTGCATTTCCGCCGCGCCGGCGACGACAAGGAGTTCAGCGACCTGATCGTCCTGGCCCGCGACGACGGCGAGTTGACGACCGTGACGATGGATGAATATACCGCGTTGCGGAAGCTTTGAATGACGGCTTGTTGGAGTCCAGGCTTTAGCCTATCGCCGACAGCCTAAAGGCTGGATTCCAACGACTGGCCCTTAGCAATGACCTCCAGTGCCCAAAACCCTTCGCAGCCTCTCGCGCCGCTGGCGCTTTTCGCGCAGCATGAGCGCAGCTTCGCGACGAATCGGTTCGTGTATCCGGTGCTGAGCCGGCGGAGCGGCGGGTTGTCGATCGGCGTGAATCTGAATCCCGACAAGGTTTGCAACTTCGACTGCATCTATTGCCAGGTCGATCGGACGCGGCAAAGCGAAACGCGCTTCCTCGAGACGCCGGCCATGTTGGCCGAGCTGGACGCAATGCTGCGGCTGGCGGTCTCGGGCGAGATTTTTTTGACCGAAAAATTTCTCGGCACGCCCCCCGCGCTACGCCGCTTGAACGACATTGCCTTCTCCGGCGATGGCGAGCCGACCACCTATCGCAACTTCGATGAGATCATCGCTGGGTGCGCCGAATTGAAGCGGCGGCATGGCCTCGACGACGTGAAAATGGTGCTAATCACCAACGCCAGCATGTTCCACCGGGAACACGTCCGCCGCGGGCTGGAGATTTTGGACGCGAATCAGGGAGAAATCTGGGCCAAACTGGAAAGCGGCACCGAGGCGTATTACAAGCTGGTCGAGCGCACGCCGATCCCCTTTCGCCAGATTCTCGACAACATCACGGCCGCAGCCCGCGTGCGGCCCTTGGTGATCCAAGCCCTGTTCATGCGGATCAACGGCCAACCGCCGCCGGCCGATGAGCAGGCCGCGTTTTGCGACCGGCTCAACGAGATCGGCGCCGCCGGTGGCCAGATCAAGCTGGTGCAGATTTACACGGTCGCCCGGCCGCCGGCCGAAAGCTTCGTCGCCCCGCTCTCCGACGCCGAAGTCGACGCCCTGGCCGACCTGGTCCGCCGCCGCACCGGGTTGCCGGCCGCCGCGTTTTACGGCCACCTCGATTCGCTAGCCACGGCAGACAATTAGCCGGAAATGCACGCGAATGCACGCGAATAAATCCAATTCATTTTTTCCAGAGCAACGACGCCAAGACGCAAAGCCCCGGTGAGGAAGTGGTTGTTGTTTTATAACCATACTCGCTTATACCATGCGTCCTCGCGTCTCTGCGCCTTTGCGTTAATTGTCTTCTTCATTTCCGTGCATACCCGTTCATTTCCGGCTATCCTTCCTGAGTACAACGCATGAGTGATCCATACTTTCAAGCCCGGTTCGCCGACCGCATCGGCGGCGCCAATTACGGCAAGGGAACCGAAATCTATAAGTTCGAGCGGATCAAGCGGGCCAAGCGGAAGGCTCTGGCCGAACATCCCGAGCGGCGGTTGGTCGATTACGGCATCGGCGAGAACGACGACATGGCTCCCGAGAGCGTCCGGGCGGTGATGGCCCGCGAAATCAACCGGCCGGAGAACCGCGGCTACGCCGACAACGGCATCGCGGCCTATAAGGAAGCCGCCGCCCGGTTCATGCAGCGCGAGTTCGGCGTCGCGCTCGATCCGGCGACCGAGGTGAACCACTGCATCGGCTCGAAGCCGGCGCTGGCGATGCTGCCGGCCGCTTTCATCAATCCGGGCGACGTGACGCTGATGACCGTGCCCGGCTATCCGGTGGCTGGCACGCACACGCGCTACTACGGGGGCGAGGTGTTCCGCCTGCCGCTGTTGGCCAAGAACGATTTTTTCCCCGATCTCGATAGCGTGCCGGCCGACGTGCTCGGCCGGGCCAAGCTGCTGGTGCTCAATTATCCGAACAGCCCGACCGGCCGGGTGGCGACGCGCGAGTTCTACCAGCGGGTCGTCGAGTTCGCCCAGCGGCACCAGCTTGTGGTGGTGCAAGACGCGGCCCACGCGATGCTGAGCTACGAGCAATCGCCGCTCAGCTTTCTGCAAGTGCCGGGCGCCAAGGAAGTGGGCGTCGAAGTCCATTCGATGTCCAAAGGCTTTCACATGATCGGCTGGCGGTTGGGTTGGGTTTGCGGCCACGAGCGGATCGTGCGGGCCTTTGCCGACATCAAGGACAACAGCGACTCGGGCCAGTTCATCGCCATCCAAAAGGCGGCCGCCGCCGCGCTCGACGATCCGGAGATTCCGCGCGCCGTGCGGCAAAAATATCGCCGGCGGCTGGAAAAGCTGGTGACCGTGCTCGGCCGCTGCGGTTTCACTTGCAAGATGCCGGGAGGGACGTATTTCTTGTATGTTCCCGCGCCGGGCGGAATGGCCGGCGGCCCGCGGTTTGAAACGGCCGAGGCGGCCAGCCAGTATTTGATCACCGAGCAATCAATCTGCACGGTGCCCTGGGACGACGCCGGAGCGTTCCTGCGATTTTCCGTCACTTACGAAGCACCCGACGAGGCCGCGGAAGATGCGCTAATGGCTGAAACCGCATCGCGGCTCACGCCGCTGCGATTGCAATTCGCTTGAAGACGTCCGTCGCAGGCGGTCGGTAGCTGTTGATACGTGCCATCCCTATGACCGTTCCCGCTCAAAGTGAATACCTGCCGCTACCGCCCCCGAACCCGCCGCATCAGCGTTGGCAACGCTATCTGCCGCTGGCGCTCTGGATGGCCGCGATCTTTGTCGGCTCAACGGAACTCTTGTCGCGAGACCGAACCCACAACATCATTGATCCGCTCGTGCATTGGCTGTTCCCTTGGGCGACGTACAACCAGGCTCTGTTTTTGCACACATTGGTGCGCAAATGCGGTCATGTCACCGAGTACACGATATTGGCTCTGTTGGCGGCGTATTTCTGCCTCGGTTCTTCGCGGGATTGGCTGCGGCGGCGGTGGTGGATCTGGTCGCTGGCATTCGTCGCGCTATTTGCGGCCTCCGACGAATTCCATCAGTTGTTCGTTCGCGGCCGCGACGCGTCGCTGCGCGACGTGGCGATTGACACGGCCGCGGGAATCGTGACGCTGGCGGTGCTGGCGCTGATTCTCCGGCGGCGTGCTGCGCGGCGCCGGCGACTGGCGGAACAAGGCATTTGATCACTTTGAGGCCGTTGAAAAAGGGGACAGGCACCTCGCGGCAAAGCCCGACGCGCGGCATAATCCACGCTTCGCTCGGAGCCAGTCCCCTTTTTCAACGTGCGGAACTCACGATGTTCTTCAGCTTCGACGGCCTCGACGGGGTCGGCAAATCGACGCAGACGAAGCTCTTCGGCGAGTGGCTCGCCGCCGCCGGGCGAACCGTCGTCACCTGCCGCGATCCGGGTAGCACGCCGCTGGGAGAAGCGGTGCGCACGCTGCTGTTGGACCGGCACGATCTGGCAATCAGCCGCCGAGCCGAGATGTTCTTGTATATGGCGGCGCGGGCGCAAATGGTTGAGCAATTGATCCGGCCGGCGCTCGAGCGTGGCGACACGATCGTGTCCGACCGCTATTTGCTGGCCAACGTCGTCTATCAAGGACATGCCGGCGGACTGGACGCGGCGGAACTCTGGCGGATCGGCGGCACGGCGACGGGTGGGATCGAACCGGATTTGACAATCCTGCTGGACATGGACCCGCAAGCGGCGACGGCTCGAATCCGCCGCCCAGCCGATCGAATGGAACTGCAAGGCGACGACTTCCGCCGCCGTTTGCGCGGAGGTTTTCTGGCGGAAGCCGCCCGCAACCCGCAGAGGATATTCGTCGTCGACGCCGCCCGCGGAATTGACGAAATCCAAGCCGAGATTCGCCTCGCGGCCGAGCGCGTGCTCAGCGCCAACGCGGGATAAATCCCGCGGCTGTATTTGTCTGACAACTGACAACTGACAACTGACAACTCACCGCAATGCCCTGGCACGGAATCCTCGGACACGACGACGTGGCGGCCGGTTTCCGCCAGGCGCTGGCGCGCGGCCGCCTCGCCAGCACGTTCCTGCTGGTCGGCCCGGCCGGAATTGGGAAGCGGACGTTTGCGCTGAAGCTGGCCCAAGCGCTGCTCTGCTCCGAGCGGCCCGAGTCGCTGCTGGACCCCTGCGAGCGTTGTCCGTCGTGCGTGCAGGTGGCTGCCGGAACACATCCCGATCTGGAAGTCATTGCGAAGCCGCCGGACAAGAGCGCAA